>Ga0172367_10002374_pt1 | contig 25827 bp, 25 predicted proteins | sample Lak10m_FD_114542 | JGI IMG/M metagenome (GOLD analysis project Ga0172367, IMG submission 114542) | Freshwater microbial communities from Kabuno Bay, South-Kivu, Congo - kab_022012_10m | ecosystem: Environmental > Aquatic > Freshwater > Lake | place: Democratic Republic of the Congo: South-Kivu...
CAGCGCACAAGCTGCCTGAATTTAGGCTCTGTGATTTTAGAACGACTGTAGTATCTATTTTTATTAACCATTTCAGGAAGTTATCACACTTTAATAAGTGCTTTGCTTCCTAAGACCCTTTTTTAATAAAATAGCGTATAAAAGTCGGAATTTTCATGCGAGTAAATCACCAGCAATATCGTACTATTTGGCCTGACTTTAGTGGCGATGCGCCAATGGTTGCAATTATTGACCAGACTAAACTGCCACATGTGTTCGAAATTGTAAAAATCCATGATCTGCAGGAAATGATTGCAGCGATTAAAACGATGCAGGTGCGAGGGGCTCCGCTCATTGGTGCTGCTGCTGCATATGGCATGGCACTTTCTGTATTGGAAAGTGCCAGTGATCAGCATTTGAGCAATGCAGCAATGCAACTGATTGCTAGTCGGCCTACTGCGGTCAATCTGAAATGGGCGGTTGAGCGTATGCTGGAACGACTTTTGCCGCTACCGATTGAAAGCAGGTTGCAGGCCGCATGGGGCGAGGCGGCTAAGATCTGTGATGAGGATGTGTTACTGAATCAGTCAATCGGCGCGCATGGTCTGGAGCTAATCAGGCAGCAGTCGCATGAAAAATCTCGCACGATTCATATATTGACGCATTGCAATGCAGGGTGGCTGGCAACTGTAGATTTTGGTACGGCGCTTGCCCCTATCTATGCGGCACATAATGCTGGGTTGGATGTGCATGTTTGGGTAGGTGAGACGCGTCCGCGCAATCAGGGCGCAAGCCTGACTTCGTGGGAACTTGGGCAGCATGGGGTGCCGCATACGGTGATCAGTGATAATGCGGGCGGTCATTTGATGCAGCAGGGTCGTGTGGATATGGTTATTGTTGGTGCTGATCGTGTTACGTCTACAGGGGATGTGTGTAATAAGATCGGTACTTATTTAAAAGCGTTAGCCGCCGCCGATGCCGCGGTATTGGGGCATCGGATTCCGTTCTATGCTGCAGTGCCTTCGCCGACAATCGACTGGTCGATACAAGATGGCCAGCAGATTGAGATAGAAGAGCGCCATGCTGACGAATTGGCGTGGATGAGTGGCAGACTCGCTGATGGTTCGATTGCTTCGGTGAATATCCTGCCTATGGGAACCAGAGTTTGGAATCCTGCGTTTGATGTAACGCCGGCAAGGCTGGTGACAGGGATCATCACTGAACACGGGGTTTTTTCACCGCATCAATTGACTGAGATGCAGAGATAATAAATGAATACCATAATCACTGAAAAGCAAAAAAGTGCTCGTGAGCAGTTATTGGCAGCCAGTCTGAAGCTATGCAGCCTGGGGTTGAACCGCGGCACTTCCGGAAATGCCAGTGTGCGGGTAGGGAATCAATCAGATCAGTCGGGTTTTCTGGTTACACCCTCAGGTATGTCTGCAGAAACAATGACCATGAATGATATGGTGTGGATGGATTTTTCGGGTAATAAAGAAGGAAGTTGCCAGCCATCTAGCGAGTGGCGATTTCATTTGGATATTCTGCAGCAAAAGCCAGAGGTTAATGCGGTGATTCATACACACAGCATGTTCGCGACCACGCTCAGTACCTTGCGTATTGACGTGCCTGCTTTCCACTACATGATTGCATTGGCTGGTGGAGATAACATTCGCTGCGCGCCTTATGCGCTGTTTGGCAGTCAGCAACTATCAGACTATGCATTAGCGGCTTTAAAAGACCGTAAAGCTTGTCTGCTGGCAAATCATGGCATGATTGCAGTCGGTGAGACGTTGGAAAAGGCATTGAGCATTGCGATTGAGGTTGAAACGCTCTGCGAGCAATATCTGCGTGCGTTGCAAATAGGTAAGCCGCACATCTTGAGTAAGCAGGAGATGCTGGACGTGCAAGAGAGATTCAAGAGTTACGGCACATGGGCCAGCAACCCTTGAAATTTCAATTGGCAAACAACAGTCTGTTAACGCTTGTTACTTCTTTTCGTCTTCCGGAGCTGCTGTCATAAACAGGCGGATGAAAAAGGCTGACATCAGTAGCACAAAAACAATCACGCCCAAGCTCAACAGGCCACCGAATGTGCCGAATAAGTCTGCGTACATAATTAAATCTCCCTTAAATGAATAATATTGCCTATGCGTTAATGGCTAAATATCTTGACGCATGAAATTTATGAAGGATATTTTATTCAACTGACTATTCGGTTGATTGATTTAAATCAATAACAGTTGAAACGTAACGCATTCTCCACAAAAAGCAACTGCAAAATTAGCTGGCTTTTAGTAGTTTTTGTTTGTCGGTCAGTAGGCTTTAAAGTAAAATAGACTCCCGTCTGTAATAATTATTTAAGTGCCTTTCCCATGACCAAATATGTATTCGTAACCGGCGGTGTTGTCTCCTCTCTTGGCAAAGGTATCGCAGCCGCCAGCCTTGGCGCAATCCTTGAATCACGTGGTATCAAAGTGACCATGATGAAGCTGGACCCTTATATTAACGTTGACCCTGGCACCATGAGTCCATTTCAGCATGGCGAGGTGTTTGTGACAGATGATGGCGCAGAAACAGATCTTGATTTGGGTCACTATGAACGTTTTATCAGTCAGCGTATGGCTAGGCGCAATAGTTTTACCACAGGTCAGATTTATGAATCTGTGATCAAAAAGGAGCGTCGTGGTGAATATTTAGGAAAAACCGTACAGGTGATTCCGCACATTACCGATGAAATCAAAGCGCACGTGAAACGCGGTGCTGAAGGTGCGGATGTGGCCATTGTGGAAATTGGTGGTACGGTAGGTGATATCGAGTCACTCCCGTTCCTTGAAGCGATTCGCCAGATGGGTTTTGAAGAGGGTCGCAATAACGTCTGTTATATTCATTTAACTTTGTTGCCATGGATTCCAACAGCGGGCGAGCTTAAAACCAAGCCTACCCAGCACTCTGTAAAGGAGTTGCGCGAAATTGGTATTCAACCTGATATTTTGTTGTGCCGTGCTGATCGCGACATTCCGGAAGATGAACGCAGAAAGATCGCCTTGTTCACTAACGTGGCCTCTGAGGCGGTGATTAGTGCCATTGATGCAGACTCTATTTATAGAATTCCAGGGCTACTGCATGAGCAGCATCTAGACAGCATTGTTTGTAATAAACTGGCAATTGAAGCTAAACCCGCTGACTTGTCTGAGTGGGATAAAATTACTACGGCACTTGCTAACCCTAAACATTTGGTCAATATCGCTTTTGTCGGTAAGTATGTTGATTTAACCGAGTCATACAAGTCACTGACAGAAGCCTTGATACATGCAGGGATTCATACTGAGTCCAAGGTTAAAATTCATTACATAGACTCCGAAGACATTGAGCAAAAAGGCACAGGGGCATTGCAAGGGATGGATGCGATTCTGGTGCCAGGTGGTTTTGGTGTGCGTGGTACCGAGGGCAAGATTGCCGCCATTCAGTATGCACGTGAGAATAAAATACCGTATCTTGGTATCTGTCTAGGGATGCAATTGGCAGTGATCGAGTTTGCGCGCCACGTTGCTGGCTTGAAGGATGCCAACAGCACTGAATTCAATTCGCAGGCAACCCATAAATTGATTGGCCTGATAGATGAATGGCAAGATGCATCAGGCAATATAGAAAAACGTGATGAGCACTCAGACTTGGGCGGCACCATGCGCCTGGGTGCACAAAGCTGCCCGATCGTACCAAATACGCTGGCTGCCAGTATCTATGGTGCGCAGGTGAATGAGCGTCATCGTCATCGCTATGAAGTAAATAATCATTACGTCGATCAGTTAAAAGCGGCTGGTTTGGTTGTTTCAGCCAGAACACCGACTGAAGACTTGTGTGAGATGATTGAACTGCCGCAAAATGTTCATCCATGGTTCGTTGCATGTCAGTTCCATCCGGAATTCACCTCTAATCCGCGTGCAGGACACCCTTTGTTTACTGCATATGTGAAGGCAGCTTTGGCGAATAAAAAAGCGAACTAGTCACTTAAGCTGCAATTAAATTAAAAGGTTTCAAATATGAAATTATGTAATTTTGATGTGGGTCTTGAGCATCCGTTGTTTTTGATTGCGGGACCTTGTGTCATCGAATCAGAGCAAATGGCGATCGATACGGCAGGACAGCTTAAGGAAATCGCTACGGCACTCAACATCCCCTTCATTTATAAATCTTCATACGACAAAGCCAATCGCAGCTCGAACAAAACTTTTCGTGGTTTCGGTATGGAAGAAGGCTTGCGCATTCTCGATAAGGTGCGTAGCCAGATCGGTGTGCCTATCCTGACAGACGTACACACAGAAGAGCAGGTGCCACATGTCGCCGCGGTAGTTGATGTATTGCAGACGCCGGCATTTTTATGCCGTCAGACCGACTTTATTACCGCTTGTGCAAAATCAGGTAAGCCGGTCAATATTAAAAAAGGCCAGTTCATGGCGCCTGGCGATATGAAGAATGTCGTACAGAAAGCCAAAGAGGCTAACGGTGGTGCTGACAATATCATGGTGTGCGAGCGCGGCGTTTCGTTTGGTTATAACACTTTGGTTTCTGACATGCGCGGTCTTGCGATTATGCGTGAAACGCACTGCCCAGTAGTATTTGATGCTACGCACTCAGTGCAACAGCCGGGTGGTCAGGGCGACAAGAGTGGTGGTCAGCGTGAGCATGTGCCGGTATTGGCGCGCGCAGCAGTGGCTAGCGGTATTGCAGGTATCTTCATGGAAACGCATCCTGACCCTGCAAAAGCTTTGTCAGATGGTCCAAATGCATGGCCACTGGGTAAGATGAGAGATTTGTTGGAAGTGTTGGTTGATTTGGATAAGTTGGTTAAAAAAGCTGGATTTATTGAAAGTACATTATAAAAATTAACTGCATTAGGCTGGTCAATAGCAGGCTGGCTTTGGTTCTTGCAGCGGATAATTAGTTTTCATTGAGGAGAAAGTAATGAGCGCAATTGTAGATATCATCGCCCGCGAAATTTTGGATTCACGCGGTAACCCAACAGTTGAAGCGGATGTGTTGCTTGAAAGCGGTGTGATTGGCCGTGCAGCAGTGCCTTCCGGTGCATCTACAGGTGCTAAAGAAGCGGTTGAACTGCGTGATGGCGATAAAGGGCGTTATTTAGGTAAAGGCGTGCTGCAAGCCGTTGAAAACGTGAATACTGAAATCACCGAAGCCATCATTGGTCTGGATGCTGAAGAGCAGAGTTTTATCGACAAGACCTTGATTGAGTTAGATGGTACTGAAAATAAAGACCGTTTAGGTGCCAATGCAATTCTCGCGGTATCCATGGCGTGTGCACGTGCTGCGGCTGAAGAATCCGGTTTGCCACTTTATCGCTACCTGGGCGGTTCTGGCGCAATGCAATTGCCAACACCCATGATGAACATCATCAATGGTGGCGCACATGCGGATAACAGCGTGGATATGCAAGAGTTCATGATTATTCCTGCTGGCTTGCCTACATTCCGTGAAGCGATTCGTTGTGGTGCAGAAGTATTCCATGCACTCAAGAAAACATTACATAAAAAAGGTCTTGCAACCACAGTGGGTGATGAGGGTGGCTTTGCACCTAATCTGCCTTCAAACGAATCTGCGATTCAATACATTCTGGAAGCGATTTCAGATGCAGGTTACGAGCCTGGTCGTGACGTGTTCTTGGGCTTGGACTGTGCAAGTACTGAGTTCTACAAAGATGGTCGCTATCATCTGGAGTCAGAAGGTCTGGCGCTGACTTCTGCACAATTTACTGATTATCTGGCAACCTGGTGTGATAAATACCCGATCATCAGTATCGAAGACGGGATGGGCGAGTTTGACTGGGATGGTTGGAAATTGTTGACTGACCGCTTGGGTAAAACAACACAGTTAGTAGGTGATGACTTGTTTGTGACCAATTCAAAAATCCTGCGCGAAGGTATCCAACGTGGTGTAGCAAACTCTGTACTGATTAAAGTGAATCAGATCGGTACATTAACCGAGACTTTCCAGACCATTGAAATGGCTAAACGTGCAGGTTATACGGCTGTGGTATCACATCGCTCTGGCGAAACTGAAGATAGCACCATTGCGGATATTTCAGTGGCTACGAATGCCTTGCAGATCAAAACCGGTTCATTATGCCGTTCTGAGCGTATTGCCAAGTACAACCAATTGTTGCGTATTGAAGAAGAATTGGGCGATGCGACGAGCTATGCAGGTAAAGCCGCGTTCTACCAGCTCTTCAAATAATTCCGGCTTGCATTTGAACCGATACGTTGTTGCATTCGCTCGCCGTGCTAATTGCACTGCCTTCGCTCATGCGCCTAGTCTCACTTCATATGCAATTGGAATAAGTCTTAAGCGCTAAAGTTGAAAGCACTTACGCTAATATTTGTTATTTTGATTGCCCTGCTACAGTATCCGCTGTGGCTGGGCAAAGGTAGCTGGTTGCGCGTGTGGGATTTAAACCGTCAAGTTTCGGCACAGCAAGAAAAAAATTCCACACTTAAAGCGCGTAATGATACTTTGGATGCGGAAGTGCGTGATTTAAAAAGTGGTAAAGCTGCGATTGAAGAACGCGCGCGTAGCGAGTTGGGCATGATCAAGCAGGATGAAGTGTTCTATCAGGTAGTGGATCAGCCTCTGCCTGCAGCAGCACCGACCAATGTGCTGCCTCCTGACACCAAAACCCCCGCCAGTATCAAAGATTAATTATCCAACTATAATGGATATGGTAAAGCCTTAACTTCTAGTTTTGCATTGTTTACATAGACTTCTTCAGCCTCAACGCTTTCCAGTCTGATTTCTGCGAGAATGTCGTAGCCACCATTAGGTGCTTTCGCACTTCTCACCACTTTTCCTATCACGTCATTCGACTTGTTGGTGACATTGTCTCCCGCAACAGGTGGATTGGCTGAATCTACATGGGCAAGTTGCGTGCGGCGTTTAACCGTGCCCAGGTAATGCGTTCGTGCGACGATTTCCTGACCGGTGTAACAGCCTTTTTTAAAGTTGATACCGCCGATGAGGTCGAGGTTGAGCATTTGTGGCACAAACTCTTCTTGCGTGCTTATAACGACATCAGGAATGCCAGCCTGTACCTCAAGCCATTCCCAAACATTCATACTTACAGGTTTGGCATGCTTCAATAATGCATTCCAAATGGCGGGTGCTTGATTCAGGTCTGTAAAAATCTCAAATCTTGGCTGGCTACCTGGTAGCTTCAATAGCGCGCCGTTATCCAGTGTGACCAATTCAAAATCATTTTGTGGAACTTGCGAGAATAATGCACTGAGAAGTTCAGGTGCTTGTGAACCGTTCAGGCCGATTTTGATAATCGATTCGCTTGCATCCTGAATGTCAACTTTGCTACGTAACACATACATCTTCAAGCGTTTGGTAATGGGTTCGACCAGAGGTTTTGGTAACTGCAGGTGAATATGGCCATGATGTGCGAATGCCAGGAATAGCGCCAGCAGACGGCCCTTGGGGGTACAATAGCCTGTGTAGTGTGCATTGCTTCCATTGAGTTGTTTTACGTCATTTGTCACCTGACCTTGCATAAATGTCACTGCATCAGCACCTTGGATCTGCAGTAAACCTAAATGAGAGAGATCGCAGATGATCGTTTCATTCATCACTGGCGTTGATATGTCGTTAAATGAATGCTGTGTGCCAAAGTTCTGTAAAAACTCATGCCATTGCTGTAAGCTCATGCTAACCTTTTTCTAATTTTTCAGATGACTGTTTAATTGCAAGATGAAGCCACTGCATATCATTTTCAAGCCTTCAAAGACACTCTCTTTGTTGCTGGGTCTGGTTGCCGTGACGGTGAACGTTATTTTAATACTGCTGCCCATGTTGTGGCAGATTAAATTGCTGCTGGCAACTTTTGTAATAAGTGCGTCTGTTTATGCCATATGTTTACATGGGTTGCGAATCTTACCATGGTCACTAGTCGCACTAGATATCAATTCAGGAAACGAACTCAAGTTGATACGTCGTGATGGTCGGCAGTTAGCGAAATTGCAGTTGTGTGGAGATAGTGTTGCGTTGCCTTATTTGACGGTAATGCGCTGCACGCCAGCTAAAACAATTGGCTTGTCAGGCTTTTTTCCATATTATTTGCTCTTGTTACCTGATGCTATCGAACCAGATAGTTTCCGTCAGTTACGCGTGTGGCTGCGATGGGGTGCTGGCCTACATAAATCAGACGAAAATCATTAGCTGGTCGAGTTAAGCTTGCTGGTTCCGACGGCGCCGAATCATGAAGTTCTGCCATTGTGATTGCAGTTCTCTGACAGGATGCTTGGGGGTGTAAGCCAGTAAGAACAATATACCCGCAACCGAAGCCAGTATCCAGCGTAACTCAAAGTTGGCTTTTTCACGACGCGCAGGTTTCTGGCTTTTCATAGCTGTTAATATATGCTGTACATCATCACCGCGAACATACATGCCATTCACATCCTTAGCCAGTTCTTTTAGATGCTCTTCGTCAAGTTTGGATAAGTAGCGGTCACTTTCGCTATTTGCAATGCTGTCATTTCTAGTACCAAGATTCGATTCTGAAATCTGTGCGATGCCAGGCTGCATCGCGAAACTTTCGTTAGCCCAATAGCCGATAAGTTGGTTATGTTCATCAAATTTTGGAATAGGGGTGCCCTTGTCAGAGCCTATGCCGACAAATAGCCAATCTTCACCGCCTTGAAATGCGGATAAGTCTTCGCGGTTGAATATGTGCAGCTTTGGCGCTTCTTCACCATCTGTAAAAAAAACCACTTGGGCGGGTGCAGGGAAGGAACGTATGGTCTTTGCGAGTACCGGCATGCTGGAACGTAGCCGACTGTTGCCTGACCAGCCAGTACGCCAGTCAAAGTGGTCAATGGTGTCATTGATAGCATCAAAGTTCTCGCAAACCTCAATTGGTGTATAAAGTGCGGCAACACTCACGCCGGCAAATAACCCAATGCTGATGTCAGTTCCGCAGGGCAGTTCGCTGATGACTTTATGCAGTGCATCCTGCAAGTAGACTAGACGAGAAACGGGTTTTCCATTCAGGGTTTTATCCACGACGTTCATGCTTTGTGAGATATCGACGACAAAGATATAACTGAAGACATCACGCTTAATAGGTATCTTGGGATTGAATAAGCCTATGACGAGTAATATTAAAGCCAGTGCCAACAGGCTTACGTCACGGCGGTGTCTAAAGTAGTTGTAAAGTGTATGCATGATGTAACCTACGGCAAGCCAACCGGGATGCTGCCCATGATCAGGCCGGGAGAGTCGCTCTCGCCAACGCCTGGTGTTGGTGTTTCTGGAAGCATGGTCAGCAGGCGATCCAGGTTATGACGTGCTCCCCAGTTTGAATTGTCCTGACGTAAAGATAACTGATAGGCGGTCTTGGCTTGCATCAGCAGGTACTCTGCTTCGTCCTTGACTGTATAGCTGGTTCCACCAATCGCAAGTCCACGTCTAAAGAAGATGTTGCCCAGGTTGTACTGGATAGCGGCCTTCTGCTCCGCTGTTGCGCCATTGAGCGCTTTGTTGAACAGCAGGGTGGCTTCTTTGTAACGCTCGTTTTGCGCAAGCCAGTAAGCCGTTGAAAACTTGGCCTCGAAGCTTTGTAGGTCAGTCTTTGGTGGCTTACCTGTACTGATCGCCAGGTTGAATGCCTCAATCTGCTGGATGCGGTTGAAGTAGTAGATGCTGGCAATCGTGGCTGCAGTCGCTGACAGCAGAAAGAAAACGGTCAGTACTTTTACAGTAAATAATTGCCTGAACTTCTTTGATAGAATCTCAGCAGAAGATAAGTGAATTAGTGCCATGTTTTAACCTCTAGATATTTGACGCCCAGTAGTAGCGCAATCATAATTGCCGCAATAATGAAACATGCATTTGAGTAATTGTGGCCGGGGATCTTCTCAAAATATTTAATCGGTTTCTTCTCGCGATTATTAATGTCATTCATTGCAAGCTGTAGCGACTTGGGATCTTCTGCCTCATAAGCTTTGAATGGAGTCTTGAACTTCTGGAAGTATTCGTAGAGCTCCATTTCAGCAGGTAATGGCTGGTCTTCTGCGGGTTTAAAAGTCGTATCGAATATACTTAATCCTCCGGGCTGACGCAGGACGATCCAGTAGAGACTGAGGTTTAGGCGCTCGAACCACTCCTTGATCTTTTGCTGGGTATTGATATCTACGCGACCGGCGCCATCGGAGAGCAAAATCACGGCGCGTGAGCCGGAGTCTGGTATTTTTTCAAACAGACCTGCAACGCTGGTCAAACCGCTGCCGATATTCGTTTGAAATAATGCATTGCCGCCGGTTGCCTGAACCGCAGCAATCACCGCCTTTTTGTTCTCACTCAGCGGCAATACGTACATGGCAGAATTACTGAATGTAATCATGCCGAACATGTCCTGCTGACGGGAATTCACAAAGTCGGTAATCAGTCGTGCTGCTGCAACCGATTTGGTTTCACCAACGGTCACGTTTCCGGCAGTGCCTGAGAACGGGTCGTCCATACTTGCACTCCGGTCTAGCACCAGCCCGATTTGTGCACCAACGCCGATCCTTTCGACCAACTGTTCGGTTGTATGGGGGGATGCCAGTCCCAGGATAATAAATACCAAGGTCAGCACTGCCAAGGCTTTTAAGATAAGTCCAATCAAATTGGATAATGGGTCTGCTGGTAGCATGTCGACCCATGAGTAGTGCTTGACGTGCGCGCGTTGCAATAGCAAGGGCAACGCTGCAAGTGGGAGTAGCCATAGTATCCATGGATGAGAGAAAACCATGTGCTAGCCCTCAGCCTTTTGTGGGGATGGGATGAGTCCTCGTTCGCAGTCTCGGCAACGGCGTGTGAAAGTTAACAACCACTGTGCAGGGTTGTTGCCCAGACCGTGATCTGCATCCGGCTCGAAATATACTTGACGAGAGAGTGCGAAAAATTGACCCAGTTCAGGTTTGATAGCGTTGAAGTTGGATTGGCTATCCAAGAAAGCCTGTAAATTATCGTTGAATACTGTAAAGCCAGCTGTTTGGTTAAAAGCTTTGTGAGCAGCAGAAACTGCCTGTTTGAGGCCATCAGGCGAGTCTGGCAGCTTTTTGATTGTACGATAGGCTTTCGCAAAGTTCCCCCCCATGCGAGGAAGCCAGGCATGTTGGCCGAGAATGTACAACAACCCAAGTAAACTGATAGCCAGCACAATTAATGCTGCTTGGAGTCCTTTTTCTTCTTGCTCATTGGATATTTGTAACGGCTCCAGCAATGGGCTCATATTATTTTCTACTTTGACTTGTCCGAAAACCGCCAGAGGCGATACGTTGACATTTAGTATTGGAATACGGTATTTCACCAGGTCTTTACTATTTTTTGTGTTGATGAGATTGAGATATTCAGGCCCTAATGCCACATTTTTTGCAACTACGGTTTTGGTGAAGTTCTGGTATGCAAGTTTGATATGATGAACTGCATAACCTTCATGTACTTCTTTTTTGTGTGATATCTCTTTCAGCTCAATGCCTATGACCTGTCCTCTGTAGCGTTTCTCATAGCCTACAATCGGCAATGAAGTTTCAATCAGTTTGTATGGTGCACGGATTGTTAGAATCACTTCGCGCTCGATTACATCACCCATGCTGTAGCCAACGCGCTTGGCAGGGTCTATGGTTTTGATACTGACGATTCCCGGCTTAACATCCGGTAATAACTGGCTGTCCAGTGAAAAAGCAGGCAGTGAGAACATCGTCAGAAGGAATATCGTTAATAGATGGCGCATATATTTTTTCATTATCATAATTTTAATTAAGCAATCATGCCGCTACAAATTGATGGAAGTACTCTGTGAGTCGATCCGCATCGAATTCGCCCTCAACATAGAATGGCGGCATATCGAATCGCATAAACAATTCATATATTTCATTGCGCCTGTCTTCAAACGACTGCAGAATTTTTTCACGTAACTCTTTGCGTAGAAACAAAGTACGCATCTCACCTGTTTCTGCATCGTTAACGTTCACAAGACCAAACTCCGGTAAATTTCTATATTCCGCAGCGTCCCAAAGCACGATCGGTACAATGTGGTGGCGCAATAGGTTGGACAGCGATTCTTCAAGTAATGCATTTGGCATGTGAAAGTCTGAGATCAGAAAAACTAAAGAGCGCTCACGAGGTAGGTAGCGGTAAACCTCGGTTATGCCGTTACAGTTCACAGGTGCAGGATGAAAGTCTTTTAATGACTCAGCCATGGCAATTGCGCGATGGGATTTGAAGGATGAAGTGCTAATCCAATCTTCACGCACTTTTTCATCAAAACCGATAAAACCGAATGGGTCATGATGTTCACTGGCCGACTGCGCGATGGATTCGGCTATTTCTGCAGCCAGTTTGATTTTGCGTTTTTTTGCGCCGAAATTCATACTGCCTGACAGGTCGCAGATCACAAAAACAGGCGTCGCGCTTTTCTGGTTAAACAATCTGACATACACCTGCTCCAACGGGTCACGTATCGTTTGTCGTATGTCGATTCGACGCGGGTCAGGGTAGGACAGTAACGTCGTATGGCCGCGGAATTCCATCCCCATGCCGCGCTGCGCACTTGCGTGCCGACCCGGGTGGCGCCCACGTGAGCGCCAGCCGATGTGGTAATCAAATGATTTAATTTCTGGAATCATAAAAATCCATTTTATGGGCGAACTGCGTCGTCGTGTGCTCGCTCATTCCTTGCCTATCTGATTGATATGTCTGCGTCATTCGCTGTGCGTCTCCTAGCACTTCATCCCATAAAATGGATTTTGGAATCATGTAGTGAAGACGCTATCAATGAATTAAGGCGCAGCAACTGCATTAATAATTCCCGCGAGCATCTCGCGAGCGATCTCAGTGCGACGCATTTCATATACCGGGCTGAATACCAGACGATGTGCGACTGTTGATTGGAATACAGCGTGAATATCATCCGGTAATACGGCAGAACGGTTGTTCAGCCATGCGTTTACACGTGCTGCACGTAGCATCATGCTCATGCCGCGCGGGCTGGCGCCTGCAAGCACGAGACGGTTCATGTCGACTCCAGAGACTTTGATGCCGTAATCCACAGGCGCTTTGGTCGCTTTCCACAGGTTCAGGGCATATTTTTTCAATGTATCGCTGGCTTCAATGTTGCTTTGGATGACACCAGCAAAGGTGTTGAGCTCGTCAAACTGCAGAATGTCAGCCTTGACTGTGTCGACCAGTGCATCCACATTGTGGAATCTGGTATCAAATACCAGTGCCTCCATGATGTCGTCGTCATTGGGTACGACAATTGGAATCTCCATCATGAAGCGGTCACGCGCCGCAGAGGGAATCTCAAAAGTCTCTTCTTTTTCTACCTGGTTACGGTCAGCAAACACGATCATATGCGGGAAATAGTGCTCGGCATTGAATGCGGACAGGCTACGCTCTGCCATCACACGCAACAGCAGGGAGTGCACTTGCGGACGGGCGCGGTTAATTTCATTAAAGAAAAACACTGACAGGTTTTCGCCGGACATCAGCAACGGACCTGGGCTGACATGTGGTTTTCCATCTTCACCAAGGTAGGTGTGATAAACCAAGTCATTAGGCATCAGGTCAATCGTGCCTTCAATACGTTGATAGCCGCCGCCAATCCCACGCGTAAAGGCACGTAGCAGGGTGGTTTTACCAACACCTACGTCACCTTCCAGCAGTACGTGACCACGTGCGAAAATTGAGGTGGTAATCAGGCGTACAGGTGTTTGTTGGCCAACGACAACTTTGTTCACTTCTGATTCTAAGGTAAGCGCATGATTGCGCCAATCGGCTAGCTGACGGTCACTCATTGAAATTTTCCGTATCTTTTTTGAAATGGTTAAAATGAAGTTGAATACATAGTAAACGTTTTTTCGCTAGGGGTAAACAGATCTGTATACCCCTGTATCAATTTATTTGAAATTTACATATTTTTGTTGAAAATATGTATAAATATAACGTTATAAAGTGAATAAAGCTTTCGTAAAAATGGTTTTCCAGCGAAAATAGCGTTAGATTGAGTTTCTTATATGCAAGCTCAGTAAAACATCGTCAATTTAAAATCGTTTTAAAAACAAATCATGCAAAAACAAAACAGTTTCACAAAAGAAGAATTGCTTAAATGTGGCCGTGGCGAGATGTTCGGCGCAGGCAATGCTCAGTTACCTTTGCCACCAATGCTGATGTTTGATCGCATCATTTCCATTACAGAAGAAGGTGGAAAATACGGTAATGGTCAAATTATTGCCGAGTTGGATATCAAGCCTGATTTATGGTTCTTTGATTGTCACTTTACTGGCGATCCTGTAATGCCTGGCTGTCTGGGTCTGGATGCAATGTGGCAACTGGTTGGTTTTTATCTGGGCTGGATGGGCGGTCCAGGTCGTGGTCGTGCATTAGGTGCTGGAGAAGTTAAATTTACCGGTCAGGTGTTACCGACAGCAAAACTGGCGACATACACGATTGATTTGAAGCGTGTCATTATGCGTAAACTGGTGATGGGTATTGCTGATGCAACCATGCAGATTGACGGCCGTGAGATTTATGTAGCAAATGATTTGCGTGTTGGTTTGTTTACACGCACGGATAACTTTTAACCTTAACGGGTGAATTTGTCGCGCTACAAATTTGCAGGCGTGGTTTTAAGTTAAAATTTAATCATTGGATTTTATTATATAGGAGTGCACGATCATGCGTCGTGTCGTTGTTACTGGATTCGGCATTGTTTCCAGTTTGGGAAACAATAAAGCCGAAGTGCTGGACAGCCTGAAAAATGGACGTTCCGGGATTACATATCAGCCTGAATATGCAGAGCGTGGTTTACGTTCTCATGTGGCGGGTTCAGTTAAGAACCTCAATATTGAAGAACTGATTGACCGTAAGCTGCTGCGCTTTATGGCAAAAGGCCATGCTTATGCATGGCTGGCGATGCAGGAGGCGATAGCCGATGCCAATTTGCCGGAAGAGTTGGTTTCCAATGTGCGTACCGGTTTGATTGTCGGTGCGGGGGGAACTTCAACAGAAAGCATGCTGGAAGCGACCAATACTCTTGCTGAGAAAGGCATTCGCCGCGTTGGACCGTATATGGTGACTAAAACCATGTCCAGCGGTGTAGCTGCCTGTTTGGCGACTGGTGCGAAAATCAAAGGCGTCAATTACGGTATCAGTTCGGCATGTTCAACCAGCGCACACTGTATTGGTGCCGGTGTCGAGCAGATTCAGTTAGGCAAGCAGGATATCGTATTTGCCGGCGGTGCAGAGGAAGAACACTGGACGATGTCATTCCTGTTCGATGCGATGGGTGCGTTGAGCAGCAAATACAATGACACGCCCGAGAAAGCTTCGCGCACTTATGATGCTGACCGAGATGGGTTTGTGATTTCAGGCGGCGGCGGTATCGTTGTGCTGGAAGAATACGAACATGCCAAAGCACGTGGTGCGAAAATCTATGCAGAAGTCGTGGGGTATGGTGCGACTTCAGATGGCTATGATATGGTGGCGCCAAGCGGTGAAGGCGCCGTACGCTGCATGCGTTTGGCTCTGGATGGTGTTGAAGGCAAGATTGATTACATCAATACGCATGGTACCAGTACGCCGGTTGGCGATGTCAAAGAACTGGAAGCGATTCGTGAAGTATTTGGTGAAAATGGTTTGAAACAGAATCCGGCAATCGCATCAACCAAGTCATTATCAGGACATGCGCTGGGAGCGGCTGGTGTGAATGAGGCGATTTATACGCTGCTGATGATGGAGAATAATTTCATTGCGGCATCTGCTAATATTGAAACTTTAGACCCTGCCGCAGAAGGTCTGAACATTGTGCGTAAAGCTATCGAGAATGTGAAAATCGAGATAGCGTTATCTAACAGCTTTGGCTTTGGTGGTACCAACGCGACATTGACGTTTTCCCGTAAAGGCCTATAGTTTTTATTGACGAGATACACCTGAATTGACTTACTCATGACGAATGAATAAGCATTTCCAAAAAATATCGCAATATTTCTCCATTAGTCCGCTGGATGAAATCAATGCGCATCGTGTAAAGGTCGCGCTGGAGACAGGGGGCATAGCGGTTGCGCTTGTCGGATTTGGCTGGGCAATGTTTTTTTCTTATCAAAGAGCTTGGCCAATAGTCTTGGTTGAACTGGTCGTGATGTTGGTAGGGCTTGGTACTCTGGTGATGTTAAAAAGAAACCGCATAATGAATGCGGTTTTTTTATTGTTGTCAGCAATGTATTGCATCGTGCTGGGTATGAGTATTTTTCTCGATGTGCCCAGTGCGACTACACCTCGGGTCGTGCATATTTATTTTCTGGTATGCGCCTTTTATTCTTATCTGCTGTTACTCAATCAAAAAAAGTGGTTAAGGTTGGGGGTGTTGTTTTTTATTTTAAGCAGTTTTGTACTGTTTTCAGGAACCAACTTCAGTGTTAGCAGTGTTTACACAATTGCTGAAAGTGTAAGGTTGGTGGGTGCATGGGTCAATAGTGCCATTGCGATCGGGTTGTTATGCCTGATTCTGTACATCATGCAGTCGGATTTTGTATTGAGTTCTCAAATTGGTAGTGAGCTTGGCAAGGCGATCTGGGAGAATCAGTTCGAACAGTATTACCAGCCACAGGTAGACGGTGGTGGCAAGGTGTTTGGTGCTGAAGCGCTGATTCGCTGGAATCACCCTGTACGCGGCGTTGTTTCTCCGATTGAGTTTATTCCGATTGCGGAAAAAATAGGCTTGATGACCCCGATTGGATATTGGGTGCTGAATCAGGCATGCGTGCAACTCAGAAAGTGGTCAGAAAAGCCCGAAACGGCGCATTTGACAATCTCTGTGAATGTGAGCGCGATGCAGTTCCATGATCCTGATTTTGCATCCAAAGTGTTGTTCAAGATTAAACATTCCGGTATTCATCCCAGCCGTCTCAAGCTAGAGTTGACTGAGAGTGTTTTGATGAAGAATGTCGAAGATGTGATTGCTAGAATGATGATGCTGAAAGAGGCTGGTGTCGGCATTTCTCTGGATGATTTTGGCACAGGCTACTCTTCGCTCAGTTATCTGAAACGTTTGCCTTTGGATCAGTTAAAGATTGACCAGTCCTTTGTAAGGGATATCTTAACAGATTCGCATGATTTAGCCATCGCCCGTACTATCATTATGCTAGGCCGTGACTTGGGTTTGAAGGTTGTGGCTGAAGGCGTTGAGAGTGAGAGTCAGCAACGCTTTCTTCTCGAAAACGGATGTTATGCATTTCAGGGTTACTGGTTCAGTCATCCATTACCTATCAAACAGTTCGAGGCCTACCTTGGTGATACGCACCATGGATTGGCTGGTAGTGAAGGCCATACTACAGCAGTAACATAGCCGCCACGTTACGGCCCTCACTCATTAAAATATTATATGTCCTGCAGGCTGCTGCCGTTGACATACACTCCAAAGAGATGCCTTGCTGGGTGAGTGGCTGATAGGTGCTTGGGTGCACGAATTTGTGTGTTTTTCCTGTTCCCAGCAACACCACTTCAGGCTTGAGTGTAATGATTTTTTCAAAATCACTTTCCGATAACAACTCCAATGCGACTGGCTGACCCGATGGGGTGCCCCAGTCGGTTAAGAGTGTATTTGCCATTACAACCAGACTTTGACTGTAGCGCTGGCGATTAATGTCGATATAGTCTTCAGCATATGCGGTAATCAGGTTGCTGCCATCGCTTTGTGTAAGGTGTAATTTCATGCTTTACGTTGATTGATATAGGGCGAAAAGGTAAGATAGCATACTTTATCAAATCAGCTAATTTTGCTTTTAAATCAAAACTGACTTTGTTGTCTTCGCCCTGTCGTACTAGAGGTGCTGCCTTTGGCCAGACGTCGTGTCATTTTTAATTTAAAAGTGAAATAGATTCGCTGAAAATTCATCGCATTGATGCAAAGAGCCTATGCAAAAAATAGACAAATCTAACAAGCTTGCTAACGTTTGCTACGATATTCGTGGACCGGTATTGCAGCGCGCCCGTCAAATGGAAGAAGAGGGGCAACGTATCATCAAACTGAACATCGGGAATCCGGCCGCTTTTGGCTTTGAAGTGCCTGAAGAGATTCAGCAGGACGTGATTCGCAACATGGGCAAGGCCGGTGGTTATACCGACAGCAAGGGTTTGTTCGAGCCACGTAAAGCCATTATGCATTACACGCAGAGTAAACACATTAATGGGGTGACGGTGGATGACATCATCATCGGCAATGGTGTTTCTGAACTTATCGTGATGGCGATGCAGGGTTTGCTGAACAACGGTGATGAAGTGCTGGTACCAATGCCGGATTATCCGCTATGGACGGCGGCAGTCACTTTGGCAGGTGGCACAGCGCGCCATTATCTGTGTGATGAGGCGACTGGCTGGATGCCGGATCTGAAAGATATCGAGTCCAAGATTACTTCCAGCACACGCGGTATCGTTGTCATTAACCCAAACAATCCAACCGGTGCATTGTATCCACGTGAAGTGCTCGAAGGGATTGTTCAGATTGCCCGTCAGCATGGCTTGGTGATTTTTGCCGATGAGATTTACGATAAAGTGCTGTATGACGGCAATGTACATACTTCAATCGCTTCACTTGCCGATGATGTCTTGTTCGTGACATTTAATGGCTTGTCGAAAAATTATCGTACCTGCGGTTATCGTGCCGGCTGGATGGTACTAAGCGGTGAAAAGAAATATGCCAAAGATTATATAGAAGGCCTCAATATGCTGGCCTCTATGCGTCTGTGCGCCAATGTGCCTGGCCAGTTGGCTATTCAGACTGCTTTGGGCGGTTATCAGAGTATCGATGATCTGGTCGCGCCAGAGGGGCGCTTGTGCAAACAGCGAGATGTGGCCTATGAACTGCTGAATGCAATCCCAGGCGTTAGCTGTACCAAGCCGCAGGCGGCCATGTACCTGTTCCCGAAACTGGATCCGGAAATGTACCCGATTAAGGATGATCAGCAATTCATTCTGGATTTGCTGCTGGAAGAAAAAGTCTTGCTGGTGCAAGGAACCGGTTTTAACTGGAAAACACCGGATCATTTCCGCGTTGTTTTCTTGCCCAATGTGGATGACTTGACCGAGGCAATCAAACGTATTGCCAGATTCCTGGAAAACTATAGAAAAAAACATGGAGCAAAAGCTTGAAACAATCAGAAACTAAGGTCTTGAGTGTAGGCATTTTAGGCTTAGGGACAGTGGGCGGAGGCACATACACAGTGCTGACGCGTAACGCGGCTGAAATCTCACGTCGTAGTGGTGTAACAATCAAGGTCGTGCAGGTTGCCGATAGAAATCTGGCACATGCAAAAGCAGCGGTGACTGCGGATGTCAGCGTGACCGATGATGCTTTTGCTGTGGTTAATAATCCAGCAGTGGATGTGGTGGTCGAGCTGATTGGTGGTTATACCCTAAGTAAAGAGCTGGTACTCAAGGCTATTGCCAATAAAAAACATGTGGTGACCGCCAATAAGGCGCTGATCGCCTTGCATGGCAATGAGATTTTTGCAGCTGCACAAGCGAACAATGTGATGGTGGCCTATGAGGCTGCCGTTGCGGGTGGCATCCCAATCATTAAGGCGTTGCGTGAAGGGCTGGGTGCCAACCGTATCGAGTGGGTGGCGGGAATTATCAATGGTACGACTAATTTCATCCTGACCGAGATGCGTGAGAAGGGTCTTAACTTTGCAGATGTGTTGGGTGAAGCGCAGCGATTGGGTTATGCGGAAGCTGATCCGACCTTTGACGTGGAAGGCATTGATGCTGCTCACAAACTCACCATTATGTCTGCCATTGCCTTTGGTATGCCGATGAAATTTGAGCAGGCGTATACGGAAGGCATCACCAAGTTGCAGCAGGTTGATATCAAGTATGCAGAAGAGCTTGGCTACCGCGTCAAACTCCTGGGAATCACCAAGCGTACAGATGATGGCGTTGAGTTGCGCGTGCATCCAACCTTGATTCCTGAAAAACGTCTGGTGGCTAACGTCAATGGTGCAATGAATGCTGTTGTGGTGAAAGGTGATGCAGTAGGTCCGACGCTGTATTATGGTGCAGGTGCAGGTGCAGAGCCAACAGCCAGCGCAGTGGTGGCAGATTTAATGGATGTTGCACGCCTGATTGATGCAAGCAGTGCGCAGCGTGTGCCTTATCTGGCGTTCCAGCCAGATCAAGTGCAGGATTTACCTATCTTGCCAATGGCTGAAGTGCAAAGTGCGTATTACTTGCGTCTGCGTGCCAGTGACAAGCCGGGTGTGCTGGCTGATGTAACGAAGATACTGGGTGATCGCGGCATTTCTATTGATGCGATGATGCAAAAAGAGCCGGATGAAAACGAAACAGAAGCCAATATTGTGATTCTGACGCATGTGACGGTAGAGAAGAACATGAACGCTGCAATTGCAGCGATAGAAGCGCTTGAGGCGATTTCAGGCAAAGTCGTGCGTATTCGTATGGAAGAGCTCGCCAAATAAATTTAACGGTTATAACAATCAACTATGAAATATATTTCTACTCGCGGGCAATCCCCCGCACTAAGTTTTAGTCAGATTTTACTCGGTGGCCTCGCGCCGGATGGTGGCTTATATTTGCCTGAAACCTACCCTCAGGTTAGTGATGCTGATTTGACTGCCATGCGCGGCATGAGCTATGCAGAGCTTGCCTATGCCATTCTTTCACGTTTTGTGGATGACATTCCTGCGGATGATCTGAAGGCCATCATCAACAAAACTTATCGTGCGGATGTCTACGCTTATACGCGCAAAGGGCAGAATGCTGCGGACATCACGCCTACACTCAAGCTGGAAGAAAATCTGTATTTGTTGAGCTTATCCAATGGGCCTACACTGGCTTTTAAAGATATGGCCATGCAGCTGCTGGGCAATCTGTTCGAGTATGTGCTGACCAAAGAAGGTGAAACGACGAATATCCTCGGTGCAACTTCTGGCGATACCGGCTCGGCTGCTGAATACGCGATGCGCGGTAAAAAAGGCATCCGTGTGTTTATGCTGTCACCACACAAGAAGATGAGCCGTTTTCAGACTGCACAGATGTTCAGTTTACAGGACGAGAACATCTACAACATTGCAGTGAATGGCGTGTTTGATGATTGTCAGGATATGGTGAAGGCCGTATCCAATGATGCGGCATTTAAAGCACAGTACAAGATTGGTGCAGTGAACTCCATCAACTGGGGACGTATCGTTGCGCAAGTGGTGTATTACTTCAAAGGGTATCTGGCAGTCACGCAGAACAATGCGCAGAAAGTCAGTTTCTCAGTGCCGTCAGGCAATTTTGGTAATGTCTGTGCAGGCCACATTGCGCGCATGATGGGCTTGCCGATTGATAAGCTGATTGTTGCGACCAATGAGAATGACGTACTGGATGAGTTTTTCAAAACCGGGGTTTACAGCCCGCGTGGTTCAGCTAAAACCTACCACACCTCAAGTCCTTCAATGGACATCAGCAAGGCCTCCAATTTTGAGCGCTTTGTATTTGACCTGGTAGGTCGTGATAGTGAAAAAACCCGTGCGTTGTGGAGCAAGGTGGATAACGGTAGCAGCTTTGATCTGAAAGCCGATGGCTATTTTGCAAAAATTGCCGATTACGGTTTTGTTTCCGGAAGCAGCAACCATGCTAACCGCATGCAGACTATACGTGAAACTCAAGCCAAATATGATGTGGTGATTGATACGCACACAGCAGACGGGTTGAAAGTGGCTTTGGCCTATTTTGACAAACAAACACCGATGGTCGTGTTGGAAACCGCGCTACCAGCCAAGTTTGAAGATTCGATTGTTGAATCATTAGGTCATGCACCTGAGCGTCCGGCTGTATTGAACGGCATTGAGGATTTGCCACAGAAATTTACGGTGATGGAAGCTGACGCAGCTGCCATTAAACAGTTTATTGTAGAAAAAACGAGCTAAATCAAATGCAGGTTTACCACGAGCTACTCAACCATGTGTTACAGCATGGGCATAAAAAAGAAGACCGTACCGGTACAGGAACGCTTTCCGTATTCGGTTATCAGATGCGCTTTAATTTGGCAGAAGGGTTCCCTTTGCTGACCACTAAGAAAGTGCATCTCAAGTCGATTATTCATGAGTTGCTGTGGTTTCTGCAAGGCAGTACCAATATCAAATACCTCAAAGACAACGGCGTCAGTATCTGGGATGAGTGGGCAGACGAGCAGGGCAATCTGGGACCTGTTTACGGCTATCAGTGGCGTAACTGGCCAAAGCCGGATGGTACGCATATCGACCAGATTGCTCAGGTAGTCAATGCGATTAAAAAGAATCCAGATTCACGTCGGCTGATTGTTTCTGCGTGGAATGTAGCGGATGTCGATCAAATGAAATTGCCGCCATGTCATGCATTCTTCCAGTTCTATGTCGCTGATGGGCGTTTGAGCTGTCAGTTGTATCAGCGCAGTGCCGATATATTCTTGGGCGTGCCGTTTAACATTGCTTCTTATGCAATCTTGACGATGATGGTTGCACAGGTTTGTAATTTAAAACTGGGTGACTTTGTGCATACATTAGGCGACGCACACATCTATCTGAATCATCTGGATCAGGTGAAAGCGCAATTGTCACGCAGCCCACGCGCCTTGCCAACCATGCATATCAATCCAGCCGTCAATGATATCTTCAGCTTTAAATTTGAAGATTTCACGCTGGAGAACTATGACCCGTACCCGGCAATTAAAGCACCTGTGGCAGTGTAATGCACAATCTCTCCATTATCGTAGCGGTAGCAAATAATAACGTTATCGGGCTTGATAACACTTTACCTTGGCACCTTCCTGAGGATTTAAAGCGTTTTCGTGCATTAACGACAGGACACCATATCATCATGGGTCGCAAGACTTATGAGTCATTAGGGCGCCTGTTACCTGGGCGCACGACGGTGATTGTAACGCGTAACCCGCAATACAAAATCGAAGGCGCTTTGATGGCTAACTCTTTAGAAGCGGCAATCGAATTATGTCGAAATGATGATGAAGCGTTCTTGATAGGGGGGGCTGAGCTGTATCAGCATGGGCTTGCGCTTGCCAATAAACTCTATATTACTGAGATCGCGCTTGAGGTTGCAGGTGATGCACATTTCCCTGAGCTGGATATGAGCCAATGGCAGGAATCTGCCCGTGAAGCCCATGTATCAGAAAAAGGTCTGACATTCAGCTACGTTACTTATATGCGTAATTAGCACATATTATTGATTCGGCACACAAATAACATCAATCCGTTCGTATTGCGCTTTTAGTAAAACTTCCCCGCGAAGCAGGATTAGTTGAACTTATACCTGTGGTAGTCGAAATATGAACGGATTCAATGGGCTTCGACAGACTCAGACCGAACGGTGTATTAGATTATTTGTGCCAGATCAATAAGTAACGTAGCCTGTAGATTTATTCCTGCGCTACGCAGTCCACATAGTAAACAGCTTTGCCATCCACCATTTGTTTGACCAAGCCGTGGTTATCGGTTTCAAACCCAGGGAATTTCTCGTTGAATTCACGCGCAAATTTCAGGTAATTCACAATCACTTTGTTGAACTGTTCGCCTGGAATCAACAGTGGAATACCTGGTGGGTAAGGCGTGAGTAGTACTGCTGTAACGCGACCTTCCAAGTCATCGATAGGCACGCGGTCAATCATGCGATGCGCCATCTTGGCAAATGCATCGGTTGGTTTCATGGCTGGCACCATGTCAGATAAGTACATCTCGGTAGTCAGACGGGCTACATCATTAGCTTTATACACCTCGTGTATCTGAGTACATAAGTCTTTTAAGCCTACGCGTTCATAGCGAGGGTGTTTTTGCACAAACTCAGGCAATACTTTCCATAATGGCTGGTTCTTGTCGTAGTCATCCTTGAATTGCTGCAATGCCGCTACCATGGTGTTCCAGCGGCCTTTGGTGATGCCGATGGTGAACATGATGAAGAATGAGTAAAGACCTGTTTTTTCGACAATCACACCATGCTCGGCCAGGTATTTGGTGACGATTGCTGCGGGAATACCAAACTCGTCTGAAAAGTCACCGTGAATATCCAAGCCAGGTGTAATAATTGTAGCCTTGATTGGATCCAGCATGTTGAAGCCTTCAGCCAGGTTGCCGAAGCCATGCCATTTTTCATTGGCTTTCAGCATCCATGACTCGCGTTCTTCAATGCCTTCTTCTGACAGGTCGTTTGGTCCCCAGACCTTGAACCACCAGTCGGTACCCCACTCTTCGTCTACCTTGCGCATGGCACGGCGGAAGTCCAGAGCCTCCATAATCGATTCTTCAACCAATGCGGTACCGCCAGGAGCCTCCATCATCGCAGCGGCAACGTCGCAACTGGCAATAATCGAATATTGCGGGCTGGTTGATGTGTGCATCAGGTAAGCTTCGTTGAATACGTCACGGTCAAGGTTGTTTTGTTCGGCATCCTGAACCAGAATCTGCGAAGCCTGACTTAAACCGGCAAGCAGTTTGTGGGTAGATTGCGTTGAGAACACCATGCTTTCTTTACAGCGCGGGCGGTCTGCACCAATCGCGTGGTAGTCACCGTAGAAGTCATGGAAGGTTGCATGCGGTAGCCATGCTTCGTCGAAGTGCAGGGTGTCAATCTTCCCATCCAGCATTTCCTTGATTTCTTCAACGTTATACAGCACGCCGTCATAGGTGGATTGTGTGATGGTCAGTACGCGTGGTTTTGCATTTTTGTCCGTTGCGAATGGATTGCGCTGGATTTTTTTCTGAATGTTTTCCCATGCGAACTCTGATTTTGGAATTGGGCCAATAATGCCAAAATGGTTGCGTGTCGGCATCAAAAATACCGGAATAGCCCCTGTCATGATGATCGAGTGCAGTACCGATTTGTGACAGTTACGGTCAACCACAACGATATCACCAGGCGCAACGGTAGAGTTCCATACAATCTTGTTTGAAGTGGATGTGCCATTGGTCACAAAATATAAATGGTCGCAATTATAGATACGTGCTGCATTGCGCTCTGAGGCTGCAACGGGCCCGGTATGATCCAGCAGTTGTCCAAGCTCGTCTACCGCATTACAAACGTCTGCACGCAGCATGTTTTCGCCAAAGAATTGGTGGAACATCTGACCTACAGGAGATTTAAGGAAAGCAACGCCGCCTGAGTGCCCAGGGCAGTGCCAAGAGTAAGAGCCGTCAGCCGCATAGTGGGTGAGGGCCTTGAAGAATGGGGGCGGCAGACTATCCAGATAGGTTCTTGCTTCGCGGATAATCAGGCGTGCAACGAACTCCGGGGTATCTTCATTCATATGAATGAAACCGTGTAACTCACGCAGCACATCGTTAGGAATATGGCGTGAAGTACGTGTTTCACCATGCAGGAAAATTGGTATTTCCTCATTACGGTGACGAATTTCAGTCACAAATTTTCTTAATTGTTCAATCGCTTCAGGTTTTTCTTCAATGAACTCTTCATCATCGATTGAGAGGATGAAAGCTGAGGCACGACTTTGCTGTTGTGCAAAAGAGGTTAAATCACCATAACTGGTAACGCCAAGTACCTCGATGCCTTCGTCTTCAATCGCCTTGGCGAGTACGCGAATGCCCAAGCCAGAAGAGTTTTCTGAGCGGAAGTCTTCGTCGATGATGACGACAGGAAAACGGAATTTCATTCAAATACCTTTATAAATTTAGGGTCTTAGGAAGCTAAAGCGGTTTATTTCTTAATAATTTGAGTATTTCAAGGTACATATTAACAGCCCTATGGTTAAAGCGGAATTCAGTCTCTTTCAGATGCAAATAAAACGTATGC
>Ga0172367_10002375_pt1 | contig 25821 bp, 19 predicted proteins | sample Lak10m_FD_114542 | JGI IMG/M metagenome (GOLD analysis project Ga0172367, IMG submission 114542) | Freshwater microbial communities from Kabuno Bay, South-Kivu, Congo - kab_022012_10m | ecosystem: Environmental > Aquatic > Freshwater > Lake | place: Democratic Republic of the Congo: South-Kivu...
ACACGGGCGACTGGTTTGTCGATGATATTCGCGTGCTGAAACCTTCGCCGACGCTCAACTGGTTTCAGCACGCCTTTGCGCCGGTCGCAACATTTATCAACCTGACCGACGAGCGCTACACCAAACACATCGCACCGCATCAGCCCGGATCGGAGTTGGTTTTTAATCTCTCCGGAATCAATAACAGGGTCGCCGAAATTGCCGGAACAACCCAATTGAGGCTTCTCGATTCTAAAGGGAAACAGGTTCTTGAGAAAAGCATTCCGGTGAAACTGGCGGCTGTTGGGCGAACAGATATTCCGGTGGCAGTCCATCTTCCTGCTGATGCAGGAGGTTATTTGCTAATCGCAGAATTTTCAGACGGAAAAACCAAACCAGTCATCAGTCGTAGATACATTAAAGTGGGGCAGGCAGAAACCTACCATTTTTCCGAAATGAAACCTCAACCTCTCAAATGAAAAGATGGGGACTATTGGGTGTGGCGATTTTTAATCTTCGGATAAAAAAACGCGAATGCAATTTGCAACACTAATCAAAACCTCATTTTAATTCCGGCGAACCAGGTTCTTCCGGTGCCATAATGCACCAAATTGGAGGTGTAGCCCGGCTGACCTTCCGGAATGTTGGTCATCGACTGTTCGATGTATTCGCTGTCGAGCAGGTTGTTTCCTCCAAAAATGAAATTGAATTCTCCAAGCTTCCTGATTTTGACGAGGTAGTTTCCGCTTACACCAAGTAACTGGTAGGCCGGAAGTTTCCATTGGTTAAAATCCGAAAAATCGGTCAGTCCTTGCAGATCAGAGATTTGGAACGGGGCATAAAGGCGGTCGGCCCGGTAGTAATTCAGACGGATATAAAAATTATGTGCCCAGCGGTATTCGGCTTCAGCAAAAAGAGTAAACTGCGGAGCGTTGGCCACATATACTTTACCTACTGGCAATGTAACTGTTTCATTGGTCGTCAGATCATCCAGCCGGCGGGCTGTGGCTTCTCCTGAATATTTCCAGTCGGCATACGAACAATTCAGGTAAAACTGAAAATTTCTGGTGATTTTATACGAGGTTTTTAACTCAACTCCCTGGTGAATTTCATCCAGGCCATTAATCAGACTTAATGAATTTTCCACTGATGAAAGCGATTTTCTGATTTCAGTCCGATTCCAAATTGAAGTTCTGTATGCAAGCGCTTCAACTTTTAGTCTCCGGCTGAAAATGGTATAACCGGCCTCGGTGTCGAAAACCTGTTCGTTTTGGGCATCCTGATTACGCCAGTTATTGGCGGTCGGGAAAAGCGAATTCATGAACGGCTGGTAGCTTCCGTAGCTCGTGCGAACATGAACCGAATGATACTTCCATAAATTTAGCCGTGCTCCGGTTTGAAGGTTTCCACCCGGGAACAACACAAACTCCGTTTTTCGGTCGGGATTGGTAGCCAAATAATTGAAATGATCGGTTCGTTGCAGGTTTCTGACCGATGCAGAACCGGCCAGCAACCAGGTGAAACGCCCGGTTTGATAGTCGATCCGTAAATTTATTCCTCCCGACTGAACCGTCGATTCGTAGAAATGGCCGGACGGATCGGCTGAATTAAACTTCGGGATCAATTTATCCTGAAACCGGTTTTCAATGGGAAATCCATCTGTTCGGTTGAGGTCTGAATAGCTGGAGTATGCCGTCGCTCCAAGTAAATCGTGCACTGCTCCAAAATGTTTGGCGTGATAATCATCCAGATCGAAACTGGCCGAAATATCAAGTTTTTTGCTGAACTGGTGCGAAATAACCGAGCGAAATCCCAACCTGTTTTCGCTGTCGATCGACGCCAAAGTGGTGATGCCCGAAAATTCGGTATTCACGAATTGTCCGTTGGTGCCGGGTTGGCGGGTAGTGCCCATTTCAGCAGCGTCGTTTCCCAAGTTCCATGCGACAATTTGATCAAATTGAACATGCCCGGCCGAATCGCGCGGCACAGCGCTGATGGGTTGATTATTGAAAAGTCCGCCCGGAGCGAGCTGGGCCGATCGGTTAAAGCGCGCCACCAGTTGCGTGGTGACATGCGTCTTAACCCGGGGCTGCCAGAAATGGGTCAGACTAATCAGCGGACTCCGGTCGAAACTGGTGCTCCACGAATTTGCTTGCTCGTTTAAAATGCCCCAGTCGGCATTGTATTTTGTACCGAAAAAATTGTAGGCGCCAATCGTGTCGGCAGCATTTCTGTCGTGTTTTTGCTGAACCAGTGCAAGGTTCAAAGCCAACGTGTGGCGGTGGTTGAACTCCTTCTGCACACCGGCAAACAGGCTGTATTGCTCAAATGCGGTGTTTTCGGCAAGACCATTGCCTGAAGTTCTCGACAGCTGAAGAACTGACGCCAGTCCCTTTTTCGATTGGCCCGAATGAACAGTTGCACCGGTCTTCATCATTCCCGAATTGCCGTAAACAGCCAAAATTTCGACGCCTGCTTCTTCATTGGGCAATACCGAAAGCACGTTGACCAGTCCGCCAGCTGGTGCCTGACTTTGCAAATTGGCCGGCTGTCCGTTGATGAGTTGAATTTGCTGAGCCCAGTCGGTCATTCCTGAGAATTCGGATGATTGCACTCGTCCGGTTTCAGGATTATTCAGCAAACTGCCATTCAACGTGTATCCGGTTTGACGGGAATCGTTTCCCCTGAACCGGATTTCAGAGTCGTTGTAGCCACTGCCGTTGCTGAAAAAACTGACGGATGGATTTTCCCTGAACAATTGATTGAATTCCTGTTGCCCGTTTTGTTCGGTGACTTTCCAGGTCGAAATGTTCTCTGAACTTTGGGGATGCTCAGGTTTACTGATGTAGGAACTAGCGCGACGCTGCATTTCCCGCCCGGTTGCCCGCGGTTGCAGTTTCACGATAAACATCGGAGTTGAAATTCCTTCCGAAACCGACATGTTGTATTGCTTTCCGAAGTAATCGGGATGATCGACTTTGATAAAGTAATGGCCACCTACTAACTTGAGTTCGTACTTGCCTTGCTGGTCGGTCAAAACGCTGATCAGCGTTCCGGGAATGGTGACCACCGCTTTTTCGATGGGTGTATTGAATTCGTCGTCAACGGCAAAGCCGGTAAGTTTTCCCTGCGAAAGTGCCGGCTTTATGCCGAAAATGAAAATAAGAATGAAAATTCCGCCTTTTAAAAGTGTGGTGATTATTGATCTGAAAAATTGGCTGATCTTAACGCGTTTCGTCTTCATGTTTCCCTTCTGTTTTCGTCACCCTAATAAACGAAAGAATCAGGATTTGAAGTGTCCTGATTCTTAAATTTTACAATGATTTAACGGTTTTTCAGGTTATTCAACCAATTCAAGTATGGAATGAATTTCGAGTCTGGGAAGCTGTACCAGCGTTTTCCCATTGGCGAAAGTTGTTTGAAGTTCGGTTCCTTCGGGCTGCAAAATAACCTTCGAGGGTTTTCCTTTGATCAAAACAGTGAGGTTGGTCAAAGCCGGAACCTGATCGTAGCCGATAGCCGATTGATTGGTATGTTCGCCAGCCACATTAATCAGGGAGATCAAAGTCTTTCCTTTCAGCTCATTCACCGCAACATGAACCAGCTGCGATCCCGAAATTTCCACCTTTCTTTCAGGTGCAAGTTGTTTCACAACTTCGGCAACAAAATCGCGGATGACAGGAGTTTTAAACTGGTTATACGACGAACCTGCATTGAAATAAATTCCGGCGATCATACCTTTGCCAACTTTTCGGATGGAGGCAGCCGGTGTTTTACTCACATCGCGGTAGTCGGCGGTGTTGTAGAACAAAGTAGTGGCTTTCGCATCGTTGGCCAGCTTAATTTCAAAAAGAGGCGATCGGATGGAACCCAACCGGTTAGCCGCATCGATGAAAGCCACTTTTTCTTCGGAAGTATTGGCCGATGATATGCCCAATTCGCGGGCAAAAATGGTGGCAGTTTCAGGTCCAACGATTAACAGTTTTCCTCCGTTTTGCAGGTAATTTCTGAATTCATTCAACATGTTCGGATTGATAAAATTGCATTCAGGAATGACAATCATCGGATATTGATTCATTTTCCCGGAGAGATGATGCTCCATCAGGATTTCTACGGAATATTGGTTGTCGAGCAATGTATAAAGTGTGGCCGGAAACTTAGCTGGTGGTCCGGCGAAAGCTGACCCGGCAGACATTTGGTAGGCCTGTGCCGGAAAGTACAGCGCGATCTGTGGAATTGCTTTTGCTTTGTGGCAAAAAGCCTGACGTTCGCGGCAAAAAGTACCTAATTCAGAAAGCGTTCCGGCCAGCCAGGGTTTCAGCGATAAATCGCGGTTTTGCTGGTAATAAAACTGCACGCCTCCACCCATCGCCATAATTTGTGCAGCTTCCTGCTTCAACTGAACCGCCGATTTATTGCTCATCGGCATTTTGTCGCCGTTCCACGAAAATCCCCAGGCCATCAAATCCCATGGTTTACCTTGCGGAGCAATACAGCGTGCCTCAAAAGCCGAACGGAAAACGCCGTTTTGTGGGGTCACATCTCCTGAAATAAAATCGACATTAATATCAACCGGTTCAGGCATCATGGAAGAATATGACCAGTTGCTGGTGATTTGAAATGTGGGGTCAAAAGCATGAATGACGTCGATGTATTTTCTCAAATGTTCCCGGAAAAGCCCTCTGGTAAAATCAAGATATTCAAAGAACAACCTGTCTTCTTTCTTTTTTGGAATTTCCTGGACCCCACTTTTTAGTTTCCATGCTTTAATGGCTTCGTTGCTGTAGTCAGGCTCTACGGCCCAGCATTCACCATCAATCCATGCTCCGTCAACCCGATATTCGCTGCTTAATTCTTTTAATTGCGGGATCATTAACTTATCCAGATAGGGACTGAAAAACGACATTTTTTGTGTGCTTCTTTCACCCGAAGCTTTTACAATCGCCCAATCCGGATGCTCAGTAGCCGCTTTTCCGTCCCAAACTCCGGAGTAGTGCATATACAACCCGACATTGTTTTTTTCAGTCACTTCGCGCCAAACCTTTAACGGGTCTTTTTGGAATCCTTTAACATGATAACCGACTTTTGTGGGATAACTCGTGATTCCGGGATGTCCTTTACAGTCGATCTGGATAAAATCGGGGCGAACTTTGGTCAGAAATGTATCAATCATGGCAGGAGTGAGCGTTTCACCTGCATTGGTGATGTCTTCACTGGCATGCAAATCGAAATGAACGCCAAAAAAGCAATCAGCGCGACGGAGTTTTTCAGGATTTTGGGCCTGCCCAGAAGGACAGAAAACCACACATAGAAAAAGAAACAAAGAGGTCAGCTTTTTCATAATCTCAACAGGTTATTTAGTTAAAAGAGAATTCTTGTATAAAAATAACCATTGTTGACTGAAAACTCTTGCGGGAGGATAAAAGTTTAACCAAATACCGAAAACTTTCTCCTTCCTCTTCCGGATGATTTTTAATTGCCCATGAGTTTTTCCTTCAGGTAATTGGTCATTTTGGTGTACAGGTGCATGGTGGTATTTCCTCCGTAAATTCCGTGGTTACGATTGGTGTAAGCCATCATATCGAACTGAACACCTGCCTGTACCATTCGCTCGGTAAATTCCATCGTGTTCTGGAAGTGGACATTATCATCGGCTGAACCGTGAATGAGAAGGTAATTTCCTTTAATTTTTTCGGCATGGGAGAGGGGAGAATTGTCGTCATATCCCTCCGGATTTTCCTGTGGAGTACGCATGTAGCGTTCGGTATAAACACTGTCGTAAAACCGCCAGTTAGTTACTGGTGCAACGGAGATTCCGGTATTGAACACATCGGCTCCTTTTTCCATGCACAATGCAGCCATAAAACCGCCGTAACTCCAGCCCCAGATGGCAATTCGGGTTTTGTCAACAAAAGGCAGAGTACCCAGATATTTGGCAGCTTCAACCTGATCGTCGGACTCGTATTTACCCAACTGCAGATAGGTCATTTTCCTGAATTCTTCGCCACGAGCTCCCGTTCCTCGCGGGTCGACACAAACAACTACAAAGCCTTCCTGCGCCAGGTAATCGTTCCAGCTTACCCCCCAGCGATCAATCACCTGTTGCGAATTGGGTCCGCTGTATTGAGTCATAAAAACCGGGTATTTTTTCGAGGCATCGAAGTTGGCCGGTTTTATCATCCAACCATTCAGTTCAACCCCTTCCGAAGTTTTAAATGTGAAAAACTCTTTTGGGCTGAGTGAGTATTCTTTCAATGTATTTTTCAAAGCCGAATTGTCTTCTAGCGTCCGAATAAGCTTTCCGGTTTGATCGTGAAGCGTGACCAGATTGGGTGTAGTTACGTTGCTGAAATAATTGATGTAATATTTGAATCCGGCACTAAAATCGGAGTTATTGGTTCCCGACTGAGTGGAGAGTTTTCCTGATTTCTTTCCGTCGAGGCTCACAAAATAAACTTCACGGCGCATCGGCGATTCTTTGGCAGCCTGGTAATAGAACATCTTTTTCACCGAATCGAAGCCATAAAATTCGGTGACGTCAAAATTTCCGGAGGTTAGCTGTTTGACTTCAAATCCCTGACGATCATACAGGTATAAATGTGAAAAGCCGTCGCGTTCGCTATTCAGCACAATGTATTTGTTGTCGGGAAGAAAAATGAAATCGTCATAAAAATCTTCTGAAATGTAACGCTTGTTTTTTTCAGTAAAGAATGAGCGAGTGTCGCCGGTGTTTGGGTTGGCCAGAACGATGTCGAGCTGGTTTTGAAGCCGGTTGAGTTTCATAATAGCCAGATCGTTGGCATCAGCAGTCCAACGGATGCGAGGAATATATTGTTCCTGATCATCACCAATTTCAGCCGTTACACTGCTTTTCGATTTTAAATCGTAGATCAGCACTTTAACCACCGAATTTTTTTCGCCGGCTTTGGGGTATTTGTAACTGTAACTTCCGGGGTAAAGCTGGTTTTCTTTGATTTCAGGTTTTTGCCCCTGATACATAGGGATGTTGAACATCGGAACTTCGGTTTCGTTGAATTTGATGAAAGCCAGGAATTTGCTGTCGGGCGACCATTCAAAAGCTTTGTTGAAACTGAATTCTTCTTCATAAACCCAGTCGGGGGCACCGTTGATGATTTTATTTTTTTCGCCATCACGGGTCACCTGACTTTCAGTATTAAATTTTAGACTTTTTACGAAAAGGTTATTCTCGCGTACAAAAGCAACTCGCTCCCCATCAGGAGAAAAAGTGGCCAGCTGTTGGGCGCCTTTCTGTGATAAAGGACTCATTTCTTTGGTGGTGCGGTTCCATATATAATACTCGGCTGTGTACGAATGGCGATAAATTCCCTGTCGTTTGGTGGTAAACATGATCTTTGTTTCGTCGTTACTAAAAGTGTAATCTCCGAAACTGGAAAATCCTGCATTTTCAATCTTGGTCAGGTCAAATAAAACTTCCACCTGTGTGCCGGTTTTATAACTGTATTTCACAATTTTGTTTCCACTTTCCAGCGTGGTGTAATGCAACCCGTCGTTCATCGAGCGCAATCCTGAAACACTTTTTTGGGCAAATGTTCTGCCGCCCACAACATCTTTTAATTCAATCTTTTTTTGCGAAAAAACAGTAAGCGAAAAGCACACAAACAAAAGAAAAAAGCCAAGTTTGATATTCATAGAAGGAATTGTTTCGTTTATTTTTTATTGAAAGCCAAAACTTCGAAAATTTTTCGATATAAAAAAGAGATATTTACCATTACACGATCGACCTATGATAATTAAATGATTGCCTCTGTGAAATCAATACTCAAAACTATATCTTTGTTTTACAGATGTGGCGGATTCAGAAAAAGGAAAGAGATTTACTTTTAAAACTTAGGATTATGAAAAAACTAATGTTGTTTGTTTTTTGCGGTTTACTTTTTCAGGTTGCACACACACAAAATGCGGTGGTCGAATTCCTGAAAGCTGGTAAAAACGATGCCAGTTCTTTAGTTCAGGCCTATTTAAATCCTTATGCTATGGCGTTGGGCGATGGGTTGAACAATGGATGGTACAATTCGGCTGCCACCCATAAGTTATTTGGTTTTGATGTGAGTGTTACTGTAAGTGCCATTCAGATTCCACAAAGTGAAACAACATTTGATTTGACTAAAATTGGATTAAGCAATCATGTGACATTGGAAGACCCTGCAAAGAAAATTGCACCGACCGTCGCGGGGGCGGAAGTTGATGGGCCTCAACTCCGGATTAATGATTTATCAGGAAATAAAATTGGCTCATTCAGTACACCGAAAGGTTTGGGGTTGGACATTGTACCGGTTCCAATGGCACAAATCGGTTTTGGATTATTACCCCATACCGACGTAATCGGGCGTTTTGTTCCTGAAATGAAATACGACAACAGCGGTGATGAAATGAAAATCGGATTCTGGGGCGTTGGCGTTAAACACAATTTCAAAGAATGGATTCCGATACTGAAAGCTTTGCCTTTTGACGCAGCTGTTTTTGCCAGCTATTCGGCCATCGACGCGCAAAGTGAAATTAGTTTCGATCCGGATGATTTTAACGATGGCAATGTTAAGCTCACTTTCCCTGATAACACCAGTCAGAAGTTGACATTCGATACCAAAACAACCAAATATGGTCTGATTCTTTCAAAGAAGTTAGGCGTTCTGACAATTTTTGGCGGAATTGGGCAGAGTACCAGCGAAACTTCGATCGATGTTTTGGGAAAATATGTCGTGGAAACCACATTCCAATCAGGCGGAACAACTTACACGACCAAAGACAATCTGGATGATCCGATCGCTTTGAACTTCGAATCAAAGAATGTTTGTGTTGATGCAGGTTTAAGGATTAAACTGGCATTCTTCAGCATTTTTGGTTCTGTTAACCGAGCCGAATATACTTCATACAACGCCGGATTTAGCTTAGGATATAGATAAATCAAATTAAATTGGTTTTGAAACGGCATCAATCTGAATTTTCTTTTCAGGTTAATGCCGTTTTTCATTATAAATAGTGCCTTTAAGGTTTATATCAGTGATTAATATTTTATCTTTGCCCCCTGTTTTTTAAATCAGAAAAAGCAATGATTAAAATTACTTTACCCGATAATAGTGTAAGAGAATTTGATGGCGCGGTTACCGGTTATGCGATAGCCGAATCAATCAGCAGCAGGCTCGCTCAGGATGTTTTGGCCATTTCAGTTAATGGTGAAATCTGGGATTTGTCGAGACCAATAAACAATGATGCCAGCATCAAACTGTTTAAATGGGACGACCGTGAAGGAATGGAAACGTTTTGGCATTCATCGGCACATTTAATGGCCGAAGCTATTGAATCATTCTATCCTGGAACAAAATTTGGCATTGGGCCAACCGTTGACAATGGTTTTTACTACGATATTGATCTTCCTGAAGGACAGCAAATTTCAGAAAAAGACCTCGAAAAGATCGAGAAAAAGATGATTGAACTGGCACGTGAAAAGCGAGATATCGTGCGGAAAGAAATTTCGAAAGCTGATGCTTTAAATATGTTTTCGCAGAAAGGCGATAATCTGAAGGAAGAACTGATCAGTGAGTTGGCCGATGGTACAATTACCATCTACAATCAAGGTAATTTTACCGATTTATGCCGTGGGCCACACTTACCCAATACCGGTTTTATAAAAGCCGTTAAACTGACATCAATTGCCGGAGCTTACTGGCGTGGCAACGAGAAAAATAAAATGTTGACCCGCATTTATGGCACTACCTTCCCGAAACAGAAAATGCTGGAAGAATATCTCATTTTACTGGAAGAAGCCAAAAAACGCGACCATCGCAAGATTGGCAAGGAAATGGAATTATTCACCTTCTCGCAGAATGTGGGACAAGGCCTGCCCATGTGGTTGCCAAAAGGGGCTTTACTTCGCCTTCAATTGGAAGATTTCCTGAAACGCGTTCAGAAAAAGTTTGGGTACGAACAGGTAATGACACCTCATATTGGCGACATCAATCTGTATAAAACTTCAGGGCACTTCCAGAAATACGGAGCCGATTCATTCCAGACCATCAAAACTCCGGCCGAAGGCGAAGAATACATGCTGAAACCAATGAACTGTCCGCACCACTGCGAATTGTACAAGTTTAAGCCGCGTTCATATAAAGATCTTCCTATCCGCATGGCCGAATTTGGTACAGTTTACCGTTACGAACAGAGTGGCGAGTTGCACGGATTGACCCGTGTTCGCGGATTTACTCAGGATGACGCGCACTTGTTTTGCCGTCCCGATCAAATCAAAGACGAATTCAAAAAAGTAATCGATATTATTTTCATCATTTTCAAAGCTTTGAATTTTGAGAATTATTCGGCACAGATTTCATTGCGCGATCCGAATAAACCTGAAAAATATATTGGATCATCTGAAAACTGGGACAAGGCAGAACAGGCTATTATTGAAGCTACCGAAGAAAAGGGGCTGAAGACTGTTACAGTTTTAGGCGAAGCTGCATTTTATGGCCCCAAACTCGATTTCATGATCAAAGATGCACTTGGTCGCAGCTGGCAGCTGGGAACCATTCAGGTTGATTATAATCTTCCAGAGCGATTTGAATTGGAGTATATTGGGGCCGACGATAAACGTCATCGCCCGGTAATGATTCACCGCGCGCCTTTTGGATCGATGGAACGCTTTGTGGCCGTTTTAATTGAGCACACTGCCGGTAAATTCCCTTTGTGGTTAACTCCTGATCAGGTTGTGGTTTTGCCGATCAGCGAAAAGTATAATGAATATGCGAAAAGTGTTTCAGAATTTCTAAATAATTCCGATATTCGCAGCCTAATTGACGACCGAAATGAAAAGATTGGTCGAAAAATCAGGGATAACGAATTGAAACGTATCCCTTATTTATTGATAGTTGGCGAGCAAGAGTCTGAAAGTCAGAGTGTTTCTGTGAGGAAACAAGGTGAAGGGGACAAAGGAACAATGAGTCTTCAGGAGTTTGCCGATTTTCTGAAAAATGAAGTAAAAGAACAGTTATCGTCGTTGTCTAAATAAAAGAATATTAACTAATAAAGTAGAATTTGGCCCTATCTGTTAATAAAAGACCGATTGCTGGAGGAAAAGCCGAAGCTGCTCCTCAGCATAAAATTAATGAAAGGATTCGTGCGCAACAGGTTCGGGTTGTTGGCGAAAATGTCGAGAATCCAGGTGTTTATTCTTTGTCTCAGGCGCTTAAAATGGCTGATGAGTTAGAGTTGGACCTGGTTGAAATTTCGCCAAATGCCGATCCACCGGTTTGCCGCATTATCGATTACCAAAAGTTTCTTTATCAACAAAAGAAGAAGCAGAAGGAAATCAAAGCCAAAACCGTTCAGGTGGTGGTAAAGGAGATACGATTCGGACCGAACACCGACGATCATGATTTTCAGTTTAAACTGCGCCATGCTGAAAAATTTTTGCAGGAAGGCGCAAAAGTAAAAGCATATGTGTTCTTTAAAGGACGATCGATCCTTTTCAAAGAACAGGGAGAAATTTTACTGCTTCGTTTTGCTCAGGAGCTCGAAGAAGTTGGTAAAGTAGATCAATTGCCGGCACTTGAAGGAAAAAGAATGACTATGTTTATTTCGCCTAAAAAGAAGAAATAAATTTCTTACATAAATTAATTTTAGGAAGATGCCAAAAATGAAGACGATCTCCGGCGCAAAAAAAAGGTTTAAATTAACCGGCACCGGAAAAATTAAAAGAAAACACGCTTTCAAAAGCCACATTCTGACCAAGAAAAGCACCAAACGCAAACGTAACCTGACTTATTGGGGAACCGTTGACAAAGCTGATGTTGCCAGTGTTAAAGGAATGTTGAATATCTAAGAAGTTTTCTTTTTTAGTGTAGTTAAATTAAGTTATTAATCGAGTGAATTAGCTTTAAGTTCCCGGTAAAATGGGGCGCTAACCATTCTAAAATCAGTTTTATGCCAAGATCAGTAAATGCAGTAGCATCACGGGCTCGCAGAAAAAAAGTCCTGAAGCTTACCAAAGGTAACTTCGGCGCCCGCAGAAATGTATGGACAGTTGCAAAAAATACCCTGGAAAAAGGGTTGCAATATGCTTACAGAGATAGAAAAGCAAAAAAGAGAAACTTTCGTGCTTTGTGGATTCAGCGTATTAATGCTGCCGTTCGCACTGAAGGTTTATCGTATTCTCAGTTTATCGGTTTGTTGAAAAAAGCAAACGTTGAAATTAATCGTAAAGTTTTGGCTGATTTAGCAATGAATCACCCTGTAGCTTTTAAAGCCATCGTTGATAAGGTGAAATAGTTATAGTCTCAATAGGTGAATAAACATACGAAACCCCGCTTATTAAGTGGGGTTTTTTATTTTCTGATAATTACTTCCTCACACAACATCAAAAAGACTGATTTTTTTCATATATTTAGTTGAGTTGTGTTTTCTCTTTAACGCTTTCATTAATTAATCCGGTTCAAGCTTTTAAATATTTCCATGGAAAAAGAATTATACGATATTCCGATACAGGCACGACTTTGTTATGAAAAAAACAAAGGTTTAATCTTGCCCGATAAAGTTCCGTATATTGGAATGGGATCGTCTTATTTTGCCGCTTTAGTTTTAAGATACGCCGGGGTTAAGATTTTTCCGGAAGTGGCGGGTGAATATTTTAATTACATCCGGATGATCAGGCAATTTGAGAATGCAGTACTTATTTCACAATCGGGCAGAACGACAGATGTTATCAATTGCTCTACTTGTTTTCGCGAAATTATCGCTATTATAAATACTACTGATTCAGTTTTGGCGCGACAGTCCAATCTGAAGATGACCGTTCCGATTTATGCAGGAAATGAAAATTTCTCATCCACAAAAACCTTCATTAACACGCTAGTCGTTCTTTATCTGGGGCATGGATTTGATGTGCGGAAGGCAGTGGATAAGATTGGCGAACGATTTGCTGAGTACGAACTGATTGGACGGAAAATTGGTGCTTCAATCGAGAATAGTTTGCGAAAAAGAAAGGATAGATGTATAAATATCATCGGTAGTGGCCCCAATGTTGGTATTGCTTATCAGGCGGCCTTGGTATTGAGTGAATCGACCAAAATTCCATTCTCCGGAATGTCAATTACTCAATACGAACACGGATACAAAGAAACTGCAACAGATTCTATTGTAATAGTTATTAATCCGAAAAATGGGGTGCTTTTTGCGCGAACGCAAAAATTGATGAATCTTCTCCGGAATTCAGGAGCTACTGTATTTGAAATAAGTGAGACAGAGCTGGATGAAATTCTGAGCCCATTTACGTCCATTTTACCTTTTTATTTTATGGCCAGTTTCCTTCAAAAAAGACTGGGAATCCAAGTCCCTTTTCTGATTGGTAATAAAATTACTGAACGGATGGACTGAGTAACCTGTATTGTCTCCAGGTTATAATGCAATAATATTCAAGGGATCCACACTTTTCATTACAGGGCTTTTGCTTGACAAACAAAATGAATGACAGCCGTTTTGATATGCAAGTTTTTTTATCTTTACGATACATTTTATTTCGCGGTATGAAAGTGTTAAATTGTATCAGGATCAAGTTACTTTTAGTTTTTTTAATTTTTCTTGTATTCGCTGCAAAGGCTAAAGTCTCTCAGGCTGATCCTGAATTGTATGTTTTTAATAAAAGTAAAATTCGAATTGAAGGAAAACTTTCTTCTTTTGAATCGACTGTCAATATTGAAGAATTCGGACTTCAGAAATATATCCTGAAAGTATATTTGCACTCGGCTTTCGCAGCCACGCCACCTTCGTTTAATGTATCCGTCAAGTTTCCCCGGGAAAAGATAAACCAAATCTGGAACTCAAAAACATGGTCAAACAAGTCTTATTTCTCGTTGCCCTCTTATGACCGCGCTGCCGCTGAATTTTCAATTATTTCAGGACTTACTATTAACGACCAGAATCAAATTACCTTGACCTGTAAAGATGCTTATCATGCAAAATTCGTTAGTTCTAACATACGGGAAGAAAATGATTCGATCGTTTTTAATCTCGGGTTTTTTGAGGACAATCCTCCTTTATCCAATCTTCAGGATTATCAGGTTGAAATATTAGTAGATTTCAGGAACGTCCATTTCTCCAAATCTATTTACGATGCATCTTCATGGTTTCTTGAAGATCAGTTTAAACAGGGAGTTGCAAGTGCTGATACCACTAATGTTCCGGTGTTTTCAACCTGGTATCCCATGCACCGAAATATACCTCTCGAAAATATTACCAAGGAACTTGATTCTCTCCGGACTTTTAACTTTAAATCGGTTTTGGTGGATGATGGCTGGCAGGCTCTGGTTAAAATGAAAGTTGATACAGCCTACAAATACGAGGAGAGTAGTTACAAAACAATGAACCTGTTTAAACAGAAATGTATTGAAATGGGACTTCCGTTGTATTTGTGGTACTCTATTCCGTTTATTGGCGGAAACCCAGTTGTTTTAAAGAAATTTGAGGGAAAATATATCCGCTACCGGGCTCCGAGACAAATGTATGTTCTCGATCCAAGGTATCCTGAAGTCAGAAAACATTTGGTTAGTACATATGCCAATTTTCTGAAAGAATGGCAATTTGATGGTTACTGGTTCGATTTTCTGAAAGGTTTTTACCCCAAAGAAGGTGCCCTTATCGAAGATGATAAAGGCCGTGATTTTGTCTCGATTGATTTGGCTGTTGATACACTTTATACTGATATGGCCAGCCGGTTACGGATGATAAAACCGGATATTTTTCTGGGGCAAAAATTTTCGATTGTTGGACCCAATTTAGCTAGTTACCAGAATTTTCTGACTGGATTTGTGGGCGTAGAAAATTCGCAGATTGTGCGTGAGAAAATGGTAAACAACAGACTTTTGTATGGAAAATTTACGCCTTTCATGGAAGTAGTAGCTATAAATCAGCGTGAAAAGGCGGAAGATGTGGCACGAAAACTCCAGGCTGTTCTTTTCGGAAATCCATATCTTTCCTTTTATGTAAGTACTTTACCTAATGATTCGAAACAGACCATTAGGTTCTGGCTCGATTACTGGAAGCGAAATTATAAAGTGATTTTTGACGGCACTTTTGAACCAATGCAGGTATCGCAGTTTTATCCGGTAATTAAAGTTGAAAATGATGAAAAGACCATTTACGCGCTGTATGCTGACTATACTTTAAATTTACCTGTATCGTTGAATACAACCATAGACGTGATTAATTCAAAAACGACCGAGAATGTTCGTTTCTTGTTAAGTAAGCCGGGTGTCCAGTACAATTATGAAATTTTCGATTGTAAAGGTGAAAGTAAAGGAAAAGGTATCATTATGGGTAAAAACAAAAATAGCTTCGAATTTTCAATTCCTACGGCAGGTTTTATCCGGATTTCTCCGTTCAATTTGTAATTCAGGTTTCGAAAACTGGCTTGTAATGTCTTTTTAGCCATTTTGCCAACCCGTCTAATCCGGGGAAAAGTACCCTTTCAGTAATATTGGCCTGATCAAGTTTGTCGCGTACTTCAAGTTTTAATTCTTTCGGAATAATTATTCTGCGGTACAAATCCGGATGTTCAATCAGCCAGTCATCCATGATGGCGGTCGGATTCATCATGACTGAAAATAAGGCAAACTGGTTGACAATGCGTTCGTCGAGCGAAGGTGGCTCAAAAAACAAAACCTGATCTTCGTCAAACAACCGGTCGAAATCCGACAACGACACAATCTTTTCAAGCATTTCGAGAGTAAAGGCATTGCACTTTTCTTCCTTCAGCCCATTGCTGAAAGGGGCAGGAACCAATTGATTTACTTTCACAAAATCCACTTTCCAGATTACGCCGTCGGTGTCGTATTTTTCGGTGTTGGCAGTAGCAAAATGTAGAGCAATAAATGGCGAGTAAGTCCAATCAATCAATCGGGTGGGCAAACCGTGGTGCTGCGCCAAAACCAGTGACCTCCAAAAAGTTGACGTCAGTTGCGGATCGTTGCTGATGGAATATTTTCTGAAATTCCGGAGCAGGTGATATTCCAATTCGGGTTTATCACCGCAATTGCGCAGGAAACTGTTTTTTAATTCATAATTCATGTCGGATAATCCTCTAAAAGCATAGTCGGACCGGTATCTGCCCAATTCTGGCTTCCACGAGTCGTGGTAAACTTCCTCGCAAAGTTGTTCCCATGAATGAACAATTATGTCGTTTTGACTGATCATGTTCGTCGAATGAATTTTCAGTAAATATAAATCATTCGATCAGTTAATTTGACTGAATAAAAGGATTATTTGAGTGCTTTTGTACCGAAAATATCCGAATTATTTATCGGTAGTTTTAGTTGCCGGGGCTAAAAGTGGGGTACTTTGGTTTGTTGCCTGACTCACGGAATCTTTTTTAATCTCAGCAGGTTTGACCTGAATTTGTGATGTGTTATTTTTCTCTGAAGTACTTGCAGGCCCTGAAGTACTGATAGGTTTAAAGTGGTAAACCGGCTGAATCTCTATTTTTGACATCAGCTTTAATCCTAAAATATAAAATACCGAAGCGCCAAAAAGGAAAAGTCTCATATTCATGTTGTTGGATGAATAAAATTAAGGAATTTGCTTAAAATTATTTTGAATCTCCAAAGTCAATGACCAAAAAAATCAGCAAACGACCGTTTGTGGCGGGTCAACGACATGAATTGAACCATTAAAACTTTCGTCAATCATGTCCGGGAAATAAAATTCCGGCATCTTTGCGCACTCTGTCCATCACTTCCATCAAGTCAACCGAAACCGACCAGGGCATTTTATCGCTTTCAATTTTTCCCGCATCCAAACATTGCATTACATGCTCAGCTTCCAGTTCATAGCCAAATCCGGCACCTTTTTCAAAAGTAATGGTTTGTTCTTCCTGCCAGTTTTTCCAGTAGGTGAGAGTGGTTGGGGTGTAAAACCGGCGGTTCAAACGGACGAATCCATTTTCGAACCAAAACTCAGTTTGCGTGCCGGAATAAGCGGCGAAACTCGAAACCAGCGAAGCCATTCCTCCACCGGCATAGTTGAACGACATCATGATGGATTCTTCGGCCCCGGTGGGGGCGAATTTGGCCATTGTTTTAATTTCAGACGGTTTGCCAAGTGCCATCAATGACATAAAAATCGGATAAATCCCGATGTCGAGCAACGAGCCTCCACCCAATTCAATATTGTACAGTCGTTTTTCAGGATTGTATTCGGCATTAAAAGCCAGATCGGCCCTGACCATCTTCAAAGCCCCTAATTCTCCTGAATGAATGATTTCCATCGCTTTCCGGAAACTTGGCTGAAACATGGTCCAAAAGGCTTCCATCAGGAAAGTATTGTTCTTTTGTGCGGTTTCGATCATCAACGCAACTTCTTTTGAATTGAGCGCAAACGCCTTTTCACACAAAACCGCTTTTTGGTGATTTAAGCAAAGCAAAGTGTGTTCGCAATGGTGGGAGTGTGGCGAGGCAATGTAAACCACATCAACTTCCGGGTCATTTACCATTTCTTCGTAGCTGCCATAAGCTTTTTCGAAACCAAGGTCATGGGCAAAAGTTTGCGCGTTTTCGAGCGAGCGCGATGCAGCGGCATAAAGTCTCGCATTGTGAAGCAATTTCAGGTCGCCGGCAAATTTGCGTGCAATTTTTCCGCATCCTAAAATGGCCCAGTTGTATGTTTTGCTCATGGTTCTGTCGTTTAGTTATTGTGCAAAATAAGTATCTTTTTACTGAAAAGGCCTTGCATCAATCAGAAACTTTTCAAGAATATAATGACTTAAAATTATGCTTTGGTTGAACTTCAATTCTTAATTTCTGTTTGTATGCTGAAATCATTTAATAGAAATGTCAGAAATAAAAACAGAACGGGAGCGGTTGCCACGCTGGATGAAAGCTCAGTTACCCAGTGGGGAAAACTACTCGAAAGTGAAACGCCTCATCGCCGAACATCATTTAAACACGATATGCACCAGCGGAAACTGCCCCAACAAAGGTGAATGCTGGAATGCAGGTACCGCCAGTTTTATGATATTGGGTGATAAATGCACCCGCAACTGCCGGTTTTGTTACGTGCGCAATGAAGTGCCTGATCCGGTTGACTGGATGGAACCTCTGCGTTTGGCCAAAACCATTCGCACATTGCATCTAAAACATTGCGTAATTACATCGGTTACCCGTGATGATCTTGAGGATGGAGGCGCCGGGTTTTGGGCGACAACCATTCGCAAAATTAAAGAGCTGAATCCGGATACGACAATTGAAACATTGATCCCCGATTTTAATGCCAATCCTGAATTAATCCAAAAAGTGATTGATGCCGCGCCCGATGTGATTTCGCACAACATGGAAACCGTCAGGCGGCTGACTCCCAAAGTGCGAAGTACTGCCCGTTACGACCGCAGTTTGCAAACCATTTCCATTATTTCGGAGTCGGGAATAGTTGCAAAATCAGGAATAATGGTGGGACTCGGCGAAACAGTAGAAGAAGTATTGCAAACAATGGACGATTTATATGCTGCCGGTTGTCGGGTGCTCACCATTGGACAATATCTTCAGCCTGATGAGAATTTGCTCCCTGTTCAGGATTATATTACTCCTGAAACGTTTGAAATGTACCGGGCAGAGGGCATGAAGCGCGGCTTTTCGTTTGTCGAGAGCAACCCGCTGGTGAGATCATCGTATCACGCCGAAAGACATGTAACCGGTTAGGCAGGTTAAATGCTTTTTAGAATATCCAACAATCAATATTGAATAACCAATTTCCATATTTTGACAGACTTGAAATCTGGAACCTGAAACATTTTTATGAAACGCAGAAAACATACAGTTCTTGAAATCAGAAATATAACTCCTGAAACGTTTGTGCTACGGCTCGACCGGCAGGATTTTCAGTTTGAACCGGGCCAATATGTTGTCATTCGGATTCCCGGTCAGCAAAAAGGGCGCGAATATTCGATTTTCAGCGGAATTAACGATGATTACCTCGATTTCCTGATTCGCGAAATTCCGGCAGGTGAATTTTCACGGTATCTCCGGCATTTAACTCCCGGCTCAGAACTCGATCTGGAAGGTCCAAAAGGATATTTCATCCTGAATGAAAAGACCAAACAGGGGCATCCTACTCTGTTAATTGCTTCAGGAACAGGAATTTCTCCGTTTTATTCCTATGTGAAATCATATCCCGATCTTAATTACAATGTGCTTCACGGTGTGCATTTTGCCGACGAAGCCTACGGAAGGGAAGCTTTCAGTTCAGATCGGTTTGTACTTTGCACTTCGCGGCACGACAAAGGCGACTATTTTGGCCGGGTAACTTATTACCTGAAGGAGCATCCGGTTGAAAAAGATACGATTTGTTACCTCTGCGGAAACTCAGAAATGATTGAACAGGTGACCGATATTCTGGGAAAATATGGCTTACCGCCTGAAAATATCCGTACCGAAGTTTTCTTCTGAGTAAGAAGATAATTACCGGAGATATCTGTTATTTTGTTTTGGATAGGGTAATTACTATCTTCATATGTCTTGTTTAAAACAGAAAACGTGAAACTTCGGGTTAAATTCAGATGCTTTATTTGCCTGACTTTGGGAATTGTCTTCAGTTCTTCCCTTTTATTAGCTCAGGTAAGCGAAGATGGCCTTCCTGAAAGTTTTTTCCTGAACGAAAAAAATGCAGTAATCATACCATCCCGACTATTAAAATCTTTACCCGATAGTTTATTAAATCCTGCTTTTTCGAAAATAAGGACCGATAATCATTATGGGATCGTTCAATCGTGCGAAATCGACATTAAAAAAGATGGGATACGAACTGAATTGACAGGTAAAGGCACTATTTGGCGAGTTAAAATTCAATCGGAAAACGCACTGTCGCTCGGACTTTTCTTTCAGAAATACAAACTTCCCTCAAAAGCAAAATTGTTTGTTTACGATCCGCCCCATTTGGTTTTGCGAGGTAGTTTCACTGAGGTCAACAACAACCAAAAAAATATTCTGCCAGTTGCCGAATTTCCGGGACGAGAGTTAGTTATCGAATATTTTGAACCACTTAATCCTGAATTTGTCGGGGAACTGCAATTAGGTTCAGTCACACAGGCTTTCAGGAATATAATGAAAAATGCAGGCGATCGTATAGGGATTAATTGTCCCGAAGGAAGTGAGTGGCAGAAGGAAAAACACAGCGTTTGCCTGATTACCTACCACGATTTTCAGAATTCCTACTTTTGTACCGGTGCACTGATTAATAATACAAGGGAAGATGAGACGCCCTATTTTTTAACGGCCAACCATTGTGTCGATTCCGAAGAGGAAGCCAGTACCCTGATCACGTATTTTAATTACGAAAATACTTCGTGTTCCACCGATGATGCCGCATTTTCACAGTCGCTTGCCGGTGCAACCTTTAAAGCTGGCAATCCGCATTCCGATTTTTCGTTGCTTCTGCTGAACGAATATCCACCCGATGAGTACAATCCTTTTTATGCAGGCTGGGACGTGTCGGGGGCCAATCCACGGTCGGGCGCATGTTTACATCATCCGGATGGTGAACCCAAAAGTATTGCCCTTGCGAACAATACAGCCTTCAGTTATCCTGAAAAAATCGACTGGTTTTCGGAAGACCTGCGTTTAATCTCCACCACTTTGCCCGATACTCACTGGAATGTACTTTTCACGCAAGGCCTGCCCGAAGAAGGATCATCAGGGGGACCGCTTTTTGATCAGAACAAACGAATTGTGGGGCAGTTGCATGGTGGCGTGAATTCTGTTTTGTTGTTCGGAAAACTATCCGTTTCGTGGAATTATGGTGAGGCAAGTAATCAGCAGCTGGCGTACTGGCTCGATCCCTCCGGAACAAAAAAAACGGTCATCGATGGAATATGGAAGATGCCGCCAAGAGCAAATTTTAGGGTCGAGTTGCAGGAAGTTTGTGTTGATGCCCCCATTCTTTTTACCGACCGAAGTACACATCGTCCAACCAAGTGGTTGTGGCAGGTCGATCCACCAACTTATGATTTTGCCAATGGAACAGACAGTACTTCGCAGAACCCACAAATTTTATTCGAGAAAGATGGGGTTTATTCCATTAAACTCATTTCAACCAACCGATACGGGAGCGATGAACTGATTCAAAAGAATTATGTCGTAGCCCGAAGTAAACTGGATGTAAATTTTCTGAAAACAAAAGCCGATAGTGTGGTTTGCGGGTGCGACCTGAAAGATTTTCCATTCACTGCCGGGGGTGCCTTAAAATACAGTTTTGAAGTTGAGCGCAAGGACTTGATTGATATTCAGGTGAACGAAAACCAGTTGTTTCTTACAATGAAGGAATCAGCCAATTACCACCAATCATTTGATACATGGGTGAAAGTGACTGGAACCAACAGACATTGTATGGGCAAAGACAGCGTTTTGCTTCATGTGATTATTCAGCCCAATGACAATATTGCCAACGCCGCCAAACTTTTTTTGGGGCGCAATTCAGGGTTCACCAATAAATGCGCGAGTGCCGAAGTAGGCGAACCTTATCCTCTTTCCAGCGGGTGTTTGGTCAAGAAAAGCTGGTGCCCCGATTTCAAACAAGGCAAAAGTCTGATCGATAATTCGGTTTGGTTTTCATTCGTTGCTCCTTCTGATGGTAAATTAACCATCGACACTCAAGGTTTCGACACGCAGATTGCCGTGTATGATTCGCCCGATTACCAATCAATTTTATCGCTCGACCGACGACTTTTTACGATGGTTGCCGCCGCCGATAACCGTGTTTTTGGAGGAAGAGCGGCTCTTCTGGAAGACCTCGAACTCGAACCCGGAAAGCGTTACTGGCTCCAGGTTGACGGCAACAATGCAGCTTATGGGAATTTTACCATTGATTTGATCAGCCAGTCGCTCGAAGCAGAGGTTTTTCCGAATCCATCTTCAGGAGTTTTTACGGTCAATGTTTTTCATCCTGAACGAGGGACAGCCGATTTGACGGTATCCGATTTAAATGGACGTATCCTATTCAGCCAACAATACGAAGTGAGCCTGAATGAAAGCTTGTTTCGGTTCAATCTGAATGGTTTTGCGAAGGGTGTTTACATTATGCACCTTCAACTGAACGACCGAAGTTTGAGTAAAAAACTGGTTTATTTCTAACTCCCGGTTTCCTGCCCGTAATTATTTTCCCGTCAAAAGGTCTTTTTGCCCGAAGATGCTTATTTTAGTGTCGAATTAATCCAATTCGGTTTGTAAAATGATTGACCTCAGTATCAGTTACGAGCTAAAAGCCAAATGCCCAAATTTGCGATTAAGTTGCATCAGCGCAGATGTGTTGGTGAATGAGTCTGGTTATTCCCTTCTTTCAGAAATTAATGCGCAAATTGAAAAAATAGCCCGGTCGCTGGCGGTGGATGAAATCAGTAAACTGCCTGCGATTGAATCCTCCCGAAAAGCCTATAAAGCCTGCGGAAAAGACCCGGCTCGCTACCGGTTGTCGGCTGAGGCACTTTTGCGACGGGTTGTTTCTGGCAAAGGCTTGTACCAGATCAATAATGTGGTCGATCAGTTAAATCTCGTGTCAATCAGTACCGGCTTTTCTATTGGTGGATATGATGCTGCCCGAATTCAGGGGTCGGTTGTTTTTGGAATCGGCATGGCCGGTGAATCGTATTCAGGAATAGGCAGAGGGGAGCTGAACATCGAAAATATTCCGGTTTTCAGAGACGATGTCGGTGCTTTTGGAACTCCTACCAGCGATTCACCTCGCACCGAGGTAACTTCGGACACTAAACAGTTTCTAATGATTTTGATCGATTTTGGCGCGAGTTACCAGATTGACGAAGCCACAAAGTTGGCCTGCCGTTTATTGGAAAGATATTGTTTCGCCCAAAATATTAACGTACTAAATATTGCCTGATATGTGGAGGTCGTTTTGTGGATTGTTAATGAAACTATGGGGCTGGAAGGCGGTAAATGGAGTAATGCCGCATAAAAAAGCCATTATAATTGGCGTTCCGCACACCAGTGCCTGGGATTTTGTTATTGCATATCTATACTATACTTCGGTTGGAGGTCTTGCCCACATTGTTATTAAAAAGGAATTTTTCTTCTGGCCGGTAGGTTTTTTTCTCCGGAAAATGGGGGCCATCCCGATTGATCGCACCAAAGGAACCTCTGTGGTGATGCAGATTATTCATGAAATGAACAGTCGCGATTCGATGCATTTGGCCATAACACCCGAAGGAACCCGGAAACTTAATAAGCGATGGAAAGCCGGTTTTCATACCATTGCCCGGGCCACTGGAGCTACTGTTTACCTGGGCTTTTTTGACTTTGGACGTAAAGAAATAGGATGGTACAAAACCCTGGAGCTGACCGATGATGTTAATGACGATATTCGCCGAATGAAAGCTTATTACCGGGAATTGGGTATTGTGGGTAAAATTCCCGGTCAGTTTACGGCCGAGGATTAGCACTGGAGAATTTTAGTGTGGCCTTTTGAAAATTGCGTTGGAGTAGAAACCTTTAAAACTTCATATTATGCCACAGGAACTTCTGAACATTGCCGTGTTTCAATACGATCTGGCCTGGGAAAATCCGGCAGCCAATCGTGCCAAAATTGACGAGTGGATTGATCAGGTGAAACGAAAGACGGACATCGTTTTTCTTCCTGAAATGTTTACCACAGGTTTTTCGATGAAAGTGGAAGAACTTGCCGAAACGATGGAAGGAGAAACGGTTGAATGGATGAAAAAGTGCAGCGCCGACCATCAGCTGGCACTTTGCGGAAGTTTGATCATTCTCGAAAATGGGTGCTATTTTAATCGTCTGTTGTTTGTGCATCCTTCCGGAGAAATTAATTTTTACGACAAACGCCACCTCTTTACGATGGGAAATGAAGAGAAGCATTTCAGCAAAGGCAATGCGCGTTTGATAGTTGAGTACAAAGGTTGGCGGATTTGCCCGCTGATTTGTTACGATTTGCGTTTCCCTGTTTGGGCCCGAAACCGGAACGAGTACGATATTTTGGCTTATTCGGCGAATTGGCCGCAGGCACGAACCGAAGTTTGGAACACACTTTTGAAAGCCCGTGCCATCGAAAACCAGAGTTACGTGGTGGGCGCCAACAGGGTAGGGGTTGACGGGAACACTATTTCCTACTCCGGAAATTCACAACTTATCGATCCCAAAGGAAATTTACTCGCTTCGGTCGGCGATCATCATAAAGGCATTGTTTTAGCCTCATTTGCATACAGTGAACTGACGCGGTTCAGGACAATCTTCCCTGTTTTGAACGATGCCGATTCATTTGCTATTGATTTGTAACCGTATTAAGCAGTTGAATAATTGCTGTTTGAATATAAGTCCATACATCTGGACTATTAATCCATTCGGAGCATTTCGCTTATTTGCATCTTGCAGTACCTAATTACCTTTAAAAGCAATAAATGAAAAAACTGTTCATCTTCGCATTCGTTGTACTTTGCCTGAATGCCTTTTCAAAAGAGTATAAAGTAACTTCTCCTGATGGCCGGATCGTGGTCTCAGTGTCGGTCGATAATCAAATTAAATGGTCGGCTTCGGTAAATAATCAACAGATTTTTAGTGAAAATACGATGAGCCTCGATTTGGGTACGGCGGTGCTTGGCACTGCTCCCAAAGTATCGTCGGCAAAAGTTACTTCGGTGAACGAAACGGTGCAAACTGTTGTGGCGGTCAAGTCAAAAACCATTCAGAATACCTATAACCAACTAAACCTGATTTTTAAACCAAACTTTGCCGTCGTTTTCCGGGTGTTCGACAATGGTATTTCGTACCGTTTCGAAACCAACCTGAAAAATGAGATTACGGTGAAAAATGAGGAAGTTAACCTGAACTTTGCCGGTGATTTTGGGGTACTTTTCCCCGAAGAAGAAACTGTTTATTCGCACTATGAGCGGTTGTATCTCGACCAGAAAATCAGTTCTTTAAATGCTGGTCGCTTTGCTTCGCTCCCCACTTTGGTAAAAGCCGATAACAACATTAAAATCGGAATTACTGAAGCCGATTTGTTCGATTATCCGTGTTTATTTATGGAAGCCACCGGCAAAGCTGCTTTCAAAAGTAAATATCCTAAAGTAATCCTGAAATCAGTTCCAAAAGGCGACCGCGAAATTCAAAATATTCAGGAAGCCGATTACATTGCCAAAACCTCGGGAACACGTACTTTTCCGTGGAGGGTTTTCATGATCAGCACGAACGATGCTCAGCTGGTCGAAAATCAGATGGTTTTCCTCCTTTCCAGAGAAAATAAACTAACAGATACAGGTTGGATAAAACCCGGACTGGTTGCCTGGGACTGGTGGAATGAAAATAATATTTACGGCGTTGATTTTAAAGCTGGACTCGACACCAAAACGTATAAATATTACATCGATTTTGCTTCAAAGAACAATATCCCCTACATCATTTTAGACGAAGGGTGGACAAAGTCAACAACCAATATCAAAGAAGCAAATCCTACAGTGGATATTCAGGAGCTGATAGCTTACGGAAAATCAAAGAATGTTGACATTATCCTTTGGTGTTTATGGAATGCGCTGGATGCCGACATGGACGCTATTCTGGATATTTACGCCAAATGGGGCGCCAAAGGAATCAAGGTCGATTTCATGGCCCGCTCGGAACAATATATGGTGAATTTTTATGAACGATCGGCCAAAGCTTGCGCCGACCGTAAAATGTTGATCGATTTTCACGGAGCTTTCAAACCTTCAGGAATGGGAAGGGCCTATCCGAATATCATTAATCACGAAGGTGTAAAAGGCATGGAGAACTGCAAATGGAGCAAAGACATCACTCCGGAACACGATGTGACGCTGTG
>Ga0172367_10002376_pt1 | contig 25816 bp, 22 predicted proteins | sample Lak10m_FD_114542 | JGI IMG/M metagenome (GOLD analysis project Ga0172367, IMG submission 114542) | Freshwater microbial communities from Kabuno Bay, South-Kivu, Congo - kab_022012_10m | ecosystem: Environmental > Aquatic > Freshwater > Lake | place: Democratic Republic of the Congo: South-Kivu...
GCGCCAAATTGCTGCACAACAAGCACTACCAGATATTTATCACGTACATCATGGCAGTATATCTGCTAGCTTACGGCGAGCTGCGGAAAATGCTATAGCTGAACCTCATCATCCCGCTGTGATTGCTGCCACATTAACTTTAGAATTAGGCATAGATATTGGTCATTTAGAGCGGGTAATTCAGTTAGAATCCCCTTTGTCTGTTGCCAGCTTTTTACAACGCTTAGGACGCAGTGGTAGAAGAGGTGAAGCTGCTGATATGCGCTTGATATGTGAGGAAAATCAACCATTATCTGAAGCGCCTTTACCAGAACAAATTCCTTGGCAACTCTTACAATGTATTGCTATTATTCAACTTTATCTAGAAGAAGCTTGGATTGAGCCGATACTACCAGTTAAATATCCTTTGAGTTTGTTGTATCATCAAACAATGAGTATTTTGGCAGCAACAGGAGAAATAACACCCGGTGCTTTAGCCAAACAAATTTTAAATTTATCGCCCTTTGCAGCTATTTCTGCGGCAGACTTTAAGAGCTTGTTACGCTATTTAATGGACATAGACCACATTCAGCAAACAGAACGAGGTAAATTAATTATTGGTTTAGCAGGAGAAAAAATAGTAGGGAAATTTCAGTTTTACGCAGTGTTTGCTGAACATCAAGAATATATAGTCAAGCAAGGAAAAGAAGAAATTGGTAGTATTTCCATTCTACCACCTGTGGGTAATCAATTTGCCTTAGCAGGTAAAAGTTGGGAAGTTGTAGAAGTTTATTTTAAAAAAAAGCTAATTTTAGTTAAGCAAGTTACAGGTAAAGCTAGTATTATTAATTGGCGGGGCGGTGGTGGTTGTATTCATACAAGAATTTTGCAGAAAATGCGGCAAGTATTACTAGAAGATGTTGAATATAGCTATTTAAAAAACAATGCCCAAGGACGGTTAAAGGAAGTGCGGCAACTAACACGCAAGGCAGGATTAGATCAACAATATGTTTTACAATTAAGCGAAGGTCAATGTTGCATCTTTCCTTGGATGGGTACAATTGCATACCGAACTTTGGAAAGATTGCTGAACTGTTTTTGTCGAGAATCATTAGAAATTAGCAGTATTAGTGGGGTGAATCCTTATTATTTGATAATCAAATTAGGTAAAGATAAATTTAAATATCTGCAAACTGAACTTGTTTCACTGTGTGAGCAAAGAATTACAGCAGAAGATTTAGTCAGTTCCGCAGAAGCCCCAGAACTGCAAAAATATGATCAATTTATCCCCCATTCTCTTTTAAGAAAAGCTTTTACGATGGATTACTTAGACTTGATAGAAGTGAAGCAGCAAATTTTACGTTGGTAGGTAATTTAAATAATGTCCATTGCTCCTTGGCGCAGTGCTATCGCTCGTGCGCTTCATCTTAATCGTAGCCTTGCTTATGCCCGTTACCTCCAACTGGCAACAGTCCAGGAAAACTATCGTCCTGCTAATCGTACGGTTGTTTTTCGAGGTTTTCTGGAAGATACCAACCAACTGAAATTTATTACTGATAGGCGTAGTCATAAAGTTAACCAAATACAAAAACAACCTTGGGGGGAAATTTGTTGGTACTTTCCCAAGACAAGAGAACAATTTCGCCTTTCTGGTTCCTTAAGTGTAATAGGAGTTAATGATTCTGACTGTATTTTGCAAGCAGCCCGGCTCAAAACTTGGCAAGAATTAAGTGATTCAGCACGTTTACAATTTGCTTGGCCTCACCCTGGTCAAACCAGAGTAGAGGAAGGGAAGGCCTTTGAGCCATCACCACCTGATTTTGCCAAGCCAGTGCCGAATTTTTGCTTAGTGCTATTAGAACCAGTGGAAGTAGATCATTTAGAGTTGCGGGGGGAGCCACAAAATCGGCGCATTTATCGGCGCGATGAACAAGAAGTTTGGTCTAGGGAGGAAATTAATCCCTAGTGTTGTTTTGACATCTCTCCTTGCTAGAAGGAAAGAGATTCTGAAAGGAAAGAGAACCGTCAATTTCTTGGCCATGTTAATGAGACTATTTAATGATGTGTCTTTCCACTAAAATCATTTGAATATATTTTGCCAGGGTTAGACCTAAATAAACCTCCCTTAAATTCTTTTCCCTAAATATTGCTCATGCTTTTTGCACATGATGATATTTGACTATATCTAACTCTATTTTTTTTATACAAACTTAATACTAAATTCCTGCGCCATCGAGAAATTGTTGAATTGCTTTATCTCTGAGGCTACATAGGGGAGCATCTTGTAACAAGTCACTTTCGTTAGAAACTACAGAAAGTGACAAAACATGAGTTTTTGGGGAAGATTGATTGTTTTGTAGATTTTGTATTTGTTGTTCTAAGGATTCAATTCGATCAACTAAGGCACGAATGACTTCAGCTTCGGAATCTGGTAAGTTGTTGTGTTCTAGGGGAGCAACTCGCGCGCCAGAACGATAAACAATGCGACCAGGTACCCCCACAACTGTGCAATCTGTAGGTACATCCCTGAGAACAACTGACCCTGCGCCAATGCGGACATTATTGCCAATATGAATATTACCCAGAACCTTTGCACCGGCTCCCACTACCACGTTTTCCCCTACTGTGGGATGGCGTTTACCTGTTTGTTTACCAGTTCCCCCCAAGGTGACACCCTGATAAATGAGAGTATAATCTCCCACTATGGCTGTCTCACCAATTACTACCCCCATGCCATGGTCAATGAATACACCCTGGCCAATGGTTGCGCCGGGATGAATTTCGATACCCGTCAAAAACCGGGCTGTGTGAGAAATTAACCGGGGTAAAAATGGAATACTAATATTATGCAGCCAGTGAGCCAATCGGTGAAATAGCAGGGCTTGCAAACCTGGGTAACAAAACAGGACCTCCAACCAATTACGAGCAGCGGGGTCACGTTCAAATATGATGCGAAAGTCAGCACTTAGTCTAGATAGCACGAGAAAGTACCCTCGGAAAGCAAAACGAGATACTATCCCATAGTATCGCTCCTGGAGTCAACTCTCAAAGTGAGAAATTTGGAAAATCACCGATGTTGAGTCAGGGTTACAAGAAAAAAGGTAAAACTTGATTAGTCTAGGAATTGGAATAGTACTTTGCCTTTGAGGGATTTTTCCTCGTTACCGTAACTACTAATGGTAAGCGATCGCAGGTTTTGCAAAAACGGTTTACCCACTATTTCCACTAACTGCAAAATTGGTACTTGACTTTCTAACATAGTTTTGCTTTTTGTCCAATCGATATATATATACCCCTGATTGGGTTGGGGAATGGCAACAATAGTATCTAGGAAATTGGGATTTCTGACCTCAGCAACCCTGGGGGAACGGAGCGCTTCTTTATCAGCCATCACAGTGCTTTGGTAGTTTGTGATTATTTCAGCCAAAGTTTCTAATTTGGAGGCGAAAATTTCGTAATTACCCAGAGTTGTGTGTACTCCTTGTACTTTGGTATCAATGGCGAATGTTGGGGGTTGTTTGGTATTAGTGGGTTCAATTACCGCAGTTAACTTTGTCCAGGCAGAAACTTTCTGTTGATTCAAGTTAAAAGAACTGAGGTTGAGTTCACGGAATGAAGCGATGGTATCCAAATGAGAAATTCCTTCTGGAACATCCTTTAATTTTTCTACCACAAAAACCCAATCAGGATAAGTTGATTCTCCATGGGGTAACAAGGCTAAAGCATATTCACCTTTTACCCAACTAAAGATATCTTCTTTTAAGTTTATCCCTTGGTTTTTTTGCAGTTCTCTTAATGGCGCCACTAAGCTGGAAATTCCATCAGTACCAGAACCGGAAAAAACAGTTTTGACTTGTGTCCAGAGTTGCCCTAAATCACTGTTATCCAAATTGTTTAAATCAGAACTGGCAATAATTACCCCTGCCCCATCTGGTATGTATTCTAAAGCGCCTACAGGTTGAGCAAGTGGTGCAGAGGGAGGCATGATTTCCCAGTCAGTGAAAAAGTTTGTTTCTGCTAACAATCCCCTGGGGTTTAAAGATAAAGAAATAATTTGGCTATGGAAAGTTGCAGGTGGTAATTTTAAGCCTTGCCATTGTGCCAAAGCGGGAAGATTGAAAAAAGCTGTAGCAAGGGAGGCTGGAGAAATTTGTTGCAGGGCTTTTTGGTATTGGGGGGAACTGGGCAAATTTAAATCAGGTGCTTGGACGTTATTAATTGCGTCTCGTAGCACCTGGGGATGATTGGCGAATAACACAAAGCCATGGACAACTGCACCAGTTAGGGAATTTTGTTGTAGTTGGAAATTGGAATTGTCAGATATGAGCTTTACCCCTTGATATTGCTCAACAGCTAAGTTAGCTCCAGCTAATACCCGTTGAGAAAAGAACAAGTCTAAAAACTCGCGGCTTTTTGCTGGTTTATCCGCGGCTAATACCATGAGATACCCTGGTTGCTGTCCGTTCTTTGGGTCACGATCAATGTCTAGAGTGGTGACGGACAGAGTAATTTCATTTCCTAGCCAGGGTTTAATATCTTGTTTGTAATCTATGATACTGTTAGCTAATAAACTGCTTTTGAGTTGAGATAATTGTTCTTTAAGCCCTAAGGACTGTAATTGCTCAGGATTTGTCAGTAATGAAACCATTGCCGGAGCAAGTTTTGAAACAAAGATAGCAGCATTGGGGCGAGAAGTAGAGGCCATTAGGTCTACCGGAGTTTTGGCCACAAACCAGTAAAATCCGGCTATGGCTACAATCAGCAGTGCCATGGCACCAGCTACCAAGAAACCAAAGAATGAGCGTTGGCTATTCACATTAGACATCCTAAACCAGATATAAATTTTACATTGATTGGATTTGAAAGCCTACAGGCAAGGAAGCAGTTTACTATAACTATCCCCTTAGGAATAGATGCTGATGCTAGGAAAAAGATTTTCTGCCACCATAAAAGGTATAAGGTTGTTTACAAAAATCTCATGACAGGGAATCCTTCTAGTCAACTCATTACTCAGATTAGTGTAGAGGAACTGGCTCAACGTCTGACTTCTGATGATGTAAGTATTCAGTTAATAGATGTGCGCGAGCCTCAAGAATTGGCAGCCGCTAGCATTGAGGGCTTTGTTAACCTGCCTCTAAGCGAATTTGCGGAATGGGGAGATCAAGTTCTGACTATGTTCAATCCCCAAGCCGAAACTCTTGTGTTATGTCACCACGGTATTCGTTCTGCTCAGATGTGCCAGTGGCTCATGGCGGAAGGTTTTACAAATGTTAAAAATGTTATGGGTGGCATTGATGCCTATTCTTTATTGGTTGATTCTTCTATTCCCAAGTATTAGTTGATCACGCCCTGACAGATGGCATTGCTAAAATCGCGCTGATTGTCAGATTTGAGCAATGCTGTTGTTAAGACAATGAATCTGAGTTGAGAGTTTCAGCATTACCCAGATTTTACTCATAGTCCAGGTATATGAATTTGCTCAAAAATAAGTATTCTAAAATACAACTTCCTTGAAAAAAAGCTGCAATACTACTTAAAGTAAACAATTTTAGCAGTAATAGCTTAATTTGACAAAATAACCATCACATGAGTTGATACTTAGTGATGAAAATAAAACTAAATATTTTGCTAAATTAATTAACTACTTTCATATTTTTTTCAAATCCCAATTTTTTTCTCAGTTTAATTAAAATTTGCCTTCAGTAAAACATACCCTATGGAAGTCCACTTAACGAATCGACAACAGCATATACTTTGGGCAACAGTACGCCACTATATCGCTACAGCAGAGCCTGTAGGTTCAAAAACTTTGGTTGATGAGTATGACCTAGGTGTAAGTTCAGCCACAATTCGGAATATAATGTGCGTTCTAGAAAAATCTGGGTTACTATACCAGCCACACACCTCTGCTGGACGAATACCTTCTGATTCTGGCTACCGCATTTATGTTGACCAGTTAATGAAACCTTCTCTGGGAGGTACTATGCGAACGGATACCATCGCAAAAGAGGTTGAATTGGCGTTGCAAAATCGCCTGCAATGGGAAGATTGGAGTTGGGAAGCCTTATTGCAAGGTGCAGCGCAAATCTTAGCAACTGTCAGTGGTTGCATTAGCTTAATTACTATGCCCCAAACCAATACAGCAATTTTGCGACATCTGCAATTGGTGCAGATTGAAGCCAACAAAATTATGCTGATTGTGGTGACAGATACTTATGAGACTCATTCCAGGCTGATGAATTTGTCTCCAGAGGAGGAAGAAGGAACACTTGATTCCGAGGGAATAGATCATGAATTACAGATCGTCTCTAATTTTTTGAATACCCATTTGCGGGGACGCAGTTTATTGGAATTAACTACCTTGAACTGGAGTGACTTAGACCAGGCTTTTCAACGCTATGGCGAATTCTTGAAAAGTTCAGTAGCAGAATTAACTCGTCGCCATCTAACACCAACCACAACTCAAATTATGGTTCGGGGTGTAGCGGAAGTTTTGCGTCAGCCAGAATTTTCTCAATTACAGCAAGTACAGACAATTATTCATCTCCTGGAAGAAGAACAAGACCAATTGTGGCGATTAATCTTTGAAGAATCGGAAACAGAAGATTTGGGTAAGTCTAAGGTAACGGTTCGCATTGGTACAGAAAACCCATTAGAGCCAATACGCACCTGCACTTTAATTAGTTCTACTTATCGTCGGGGTTTATTACCTGTAGGTAGCGTAGGAGTTTTGGGGCCCACACGCCTTGATTATGAAAGTGCGATTACAGTTGTGGCTGCTGCTGCTGATTACCTCTCGGAAGCTTTTAGTTAATTGGTGAGGATTTATTACCTATGCTTTTATCTTTGCACCCCCAGGTCAACCAGACACATTGGAGTTAATTCAAAAACTTTCCTTGGGGCAATGGCAAGGTATTAACCCCATAGTAATAGTATTATTCAATCTCACGGCCATGTGGCCTGTAATTTACAGCGCACCTTTACTTATTGATGGTAGAGGGCAAAAAATACCGGCTTGGGCTTTTGCTACTACTGCTTTTGCCCTCTTGCCTTATTTAGCTTTACAAGTTTTCTGAAAACAAAAACCCGTTGTTGACACTCCCAGGGCTAAAGCCACGGAGATTCCACATTCTACCTCAGAATTTGCTCTAGCAGGTTTTCACCAACTAGAGTATTGATTCCACCTTTGATTTAGACTTTTGGTTTCAACATTTGATAAATTTCTGGTAGTTGCCACCAGGGGATATTGGGGTATTCGTGATGTTCGTGATGGTAACCGAAATGATAACAAGTTATGAATGACCACCAAATTGGACGGCTAATGGTTTGGGAACGATGATGATCTTTGTAACCTTCTACTGGTTCACTGTGGGGTAAAAAAGTTCCAAAATAAAATAATTGTAAGGAACTTAAAATTGAGGGAATTACCCAAAAATAAGTGAGATTATCCTCTGGAAGATGTAAAAAATATGTTAGCAAGTTATAAATAGTCATTAATGTGATAATTTGTCGCCAACTCCAGTAACCCTTCATAAAATGAAAATACCAGGCAAAAAAGTTTTTATGCTTACCGTTGTGAAAATCTGGATCTGTTTCACTGGCTGGGTTATGGTGATGTAACCAATGTTTTTTTAAAAGTTTAGGATAGGATAAAAGACCATAGAGAAATAGGCACAATGACCCTATAAAATGGTTGACTTGGATATTTTTGGGAAAAACTACCCCATGCATGGCATCATGAGCTGTAATAAACAATCCCGTATACAAAAATGTTTGCCAAAGTATGAGCGGCAATAACATCCAAAATTTGCATTGGGATATATCAATATAAATTAACAAAGCCAGGCTCATAGCCCATATGCTGATAATGGCCATGGCCATGAAAACCCCCCTGTACAGGAATTTACTTTTCACTGTTGGGGTACTAGTGATTTTTACTTGAGGCACTGGTAGTTCTTCTAACTGAAACACGCTTTTACTCCGCGTAGGATTGACGTGAAAATCTGAAAATATAGTCGTGGACAAGTACTCAGCATTGGCCAGAAACCAATAGACAAGGCTACTCATCCCAAACTGTGTAGAATTATTAAGATATCTTAATTATTATTACACATATCATCCCCATGCCAAAAACTCTTTAAAGATTTTGCAGTTAAGACTGCAAGAGCCCTGGTCCAGTGAAAGGACTTGGTAGTTTATGAAGACTTGCAGGTAGGAAATATGGTTAAAAACCACCATTTAGCTCAATCTATCAGGGATGCATTGTGGTGGTTCTTCACTGATTGGTTAGACTACTATTGCCAAGTTTTTCATACTTGGGCCATGGCAGTTGCACCATAGTATACACCTTAAGATTGTGCTGTTTGTGGAACAGGGGTTAAAAAGTCGTTGTCTACTCCTACTCACAAATGCCATTCTTGCCGGACAATTATCCACCGTGGCCACAATGCAGCAATTATGATTTTGAACAAAGGATTAAAAAGCACTGTGGTTACCACAGAATCTAAAGCTTGTGGACAAAAGAACCTCTATCTAGGAGGGGAAACTCCTGTAGACAAGTGGGCTGAATGAAACAATAATCCCACCCTTTAAGGGGTGGGAGGGTCAAAGCATCACTAAATTGACACGCCGCTAGCTAAAGGTACACTAGCAACATATCTACAAGTGTTATTCAATATATAGCTCAACAAAAAGCTTAAATTTCTGTGGCGTTTACGCCACAAGTAGCCTCCATCCCTTGCCTAAATTAGGAAATGCGGCGCTCCGCCCCTGAGTAATTTGTGATATGTTAATATCGACAGTAAGGGTAAACAACCCGTACAAAAACCAGCTGCCCTACGGCAATCTGCACCTTGAGAAAAGTTAAAAGTTATTAACTCTCTTGTGTCACCGTTGCAGTAGTATAATAATTTACAAATTCTAAAACGAAGATAAAGAAAATGGTAGAGCCTCGTTCACCCATAAAAACCGTCAAGTTTGTGGATGAACATTGCTTGTGGTATAAAAATCTTTTTTCGGATGTTAAGAACTTTGAAGCTTTCAAATATCTATATATAAGACGTATTTCTGATTTAAAACGGAAAAGTATACCTGAAGTGGCGAAAGTTGTCGGTCTAGATAACTATCAAGGACTACATCATTTTTTACCTACATCATCTTGGGAGGTAGAAGAGCTAGGAACCTTGAGATTAGAGCTAATTTTAGAGGTATTAAAAGGAAGACCAATCATTTTAATTATTGATGAAACAGGAGATAAAAACAAAGGTAATACAACAGATTATGTAAAACGTCAGTATATAGGCAATTTGGGCAAAGTAGAGAATGGAGTTGCGGCGGTAGTTACAGCCTATGGTGTGTTCCGTGGGATGACATTCCCACTACTGCTTGAAGTGTACAAACCACGAGGGAAGTTAAAGCCAGAAGATAAATATCTGACCAAGCCTCAAATCGGGGCAATGCTAATACGAAAGTTACAGTCGATGGGTTTTAAATTCAACTTGGTACTAGCTGATGGCTTATATGGCGAAAGCAGCACAAATTTTATATCTGCATTAGATGAACTAGATTTAAATTATCTAGTAGCAATGGGCTCAAACGATTATGTATAATTGCTTAAGGAACAGTATACTCAATACCTAAAGTGGCAGAAGTTTAAAAGAGTATTCTCTGACTTAAGCAGTGAAAATCCATTTATTAGAGAAATAATACACGGGCAACGTTGAGAACATAGATGTTGGCAAATTACCACAGATATAGAGAACTTACCTAGAAACTCTACCTGGTATGTTATGAGTAAATACCCGGATATTACACCAATAGAGGTTGGGAATTTCTATGGCTTAAGAACATGGGTGGAATATGGATTAAAGCAGAGTAAGAATGAATTAGGTTGGGGGGATTATCGTTCAAATCCTTGTGAAGCAATGGGAACTGATTTTATAGAGGTAGGGATAGTTTTGTTCCTAAACAATAGTATATATAATGATATCTGACTATATGTGATTATATTTTAGTAGTTTTATTTTATTTAAACCAAATACCACTAAGGGCGATGGCCATTAGTGTTTGAAGTTAATTCCTATTAAACCAAATCACCCCTTGCAATGAAAACAATAACCTCAATTCTTGACACAAGAGCAGAGCACACTCCCAATCAGTTAGCCTACATCTTTCTTAAGGATGGCCAAAATCAAGAAATCTGCATTGATTACAAAACCTTACAGCAAGAATCAAAGGCCATTGCTGACACATTACTATCTCTTTGCTCCGAAGGCGATCGCGCTTTATTGCTTTATCCTCAAGGTTTAGAATTTATTACAGCTTTTTTAGGGTGTCTATATGCTGGGGTTGTGGCAGTTCCGGCTTACCCACCAAGGCGTAATCAAAAAATGTCTCGATTACTGGCAATTATTGAAGATTCTCAACCTCAAATTATTCTCACTACTAGCTCTGTGTTAGAAAATATTCAGTCAAAACTTGAGACTTTTTTAAACTTGCCAGCAACAAATTTTTTGGCAACAGATAGTATAAATTATGACAAAACCCCTCACCTACAGCTTCCAGATATTAGTGCTAACACTCTGGCTTTTCTTCAATATACATCGGGTTCAACGGGTTCGCCCAAAGGAGTGATGATTTCCCATGACAATATTGCCCATAATTCCATTTATATTCAAAAAGCATCTCAACTTACAGAAAAAAGTGTTTCTGTGACATGGTTGCCAAGTTTCCATGACATGGGTTTAATTGATGGTATTATTCAACCGCTATATACAGGTTTTCTAGGCGTTGTAATGTCGCCTGAATCTTTCTTAAAAAATCCTATTCTTTGGCTGAAAGCAATTACGAAATATGGAGCCGCTCATAGCGGTGGTCCAAATTTAGGCTATGAATTATGTGTCCAGAGAATTACCCCTGAAGAACAAAAAACCCTTGATCTCAGTACTTGGGTAAGTGCCTACAATGGAGCGGAGCCAATACGACGAAAAACCCTAGAAAGCTTTATTAATAAATTTCAATCTTCTGGGTTTAAATCTCAATATTTTTATCCCTGTTACGGCATGGCAGAAGCAACGTTAATGATTTCTGGCGGTAATATTGAAGATGAGCCAGTTTACCTAAATGTTCAATCAGAATCCTTAGAGAATAATCGAATAGTAGAAGCTGAGAAAGATAGTGAAAATTATCAGGAACTCGTGGGTTGCGGCCATGTGTGGGAAAATATGGAAGTAAAAATTGTCGATCCTGAAAGTTGTTTAGAATGTGATGAAAATCAAGTAGGAGAAATTTGGGTTTCAGGTTCTAGTGTTGCTCAGGGTTATTGGCAACAAGAAGAAAAAACCATCGCAACTTTTCGGGCTAAATTAGCTAATGGAGATAAACGAAATTTTCTCCGCACAGGGGATTTAGGTGTCATGGTAGAAGGGGAACTATTTATCACGGGAAGAATCAAAGATGTAATAATTATTTGGGGACGGAATCATTACCCCCAGGATATTGAATATTCCTTACAACAAAGTCATCAGGCTCTACGGTTAGATTGTGGTGCGGCCTTTACTGTAGAAATAGATAATCAAGACAAATTGGTTATTGTTCAGGAAGTAGAGCGTACCTATTTGAGGAAGTTAAATGTCAACGAAGTTTTCTCGGCTATTCGTGAAGCCCTTGCTCTCCATCATGGCTTACAAGTTTATGCCATGGCCTTAATTAAACCAGGGAGTATTCCCAAAACCTCTAGTGGTAAAATTCAACGACAGGCTTGTCGCCGGGCTTTTTTGAGCAAAGTTCTGGCAGTGGTTGCACAATGGCAACAAAATTCATTATAATCACCCTCAATGTAATTCGAACCAAACTTTAATAATTATTATGGATAGAACGAAAATTGAACATTGGCTAATAGATAACCTAGCAAGTCTTCTAGGTATTGATAGCGAAGACATTGATTTAGAGAAATCTATTTTTACCTACGGTTTAGATTCTTCTGTTGCCTTGAGTCTTACTGGTGAGTTAGAAACCTTGCTGGATTTAGAGCTAGACCCAACATTATTGTGGGAATATCCCATAATTCCCGAACTGACTGAATATTTAGTAGATGAATTAGCTAAAAAATAGAGGTCATTTTAACAATGAAAACAAAGAAAGTTGTATTTAACCCCTTTGATCCAGAATTTCACGCTAATCCCTATCCTGTATTTGATTATCTGCGTCAAGAAGATCCCGTTCATAAAAGTGCTCTTGGGACATGGATTATTACTCGTTACGCCGATGCCGTTAGTATTTTAAATGATAAGCGATTCACTGTAGATAATCTTCCTGAACGTCTTCAGCTAAAAAGTGCCTATGTAAAGGAAGGAGATTTACAAACACTTTCACAAACAACTAATCAATGGTTTTTGTTTTTAAATCCACCTGATCACACTCGGCTTAAAAGAGCTGTGACTCCAGCGTTCTCCCCCAATGCCGTAGAAAAAATACGTCAAACAATAGAGGAAATAGTTGATGATTTACTTGCGAAAGTTGAGGAAAAAGGGGAGATGGATATTATCAAGGATTTAGCTAGTCCTTTATCAGGCTTGACTATTGCTCAAATATTTGGTTTTCCCAAGGAAGATTGCGAAAAACTTATTCACTGGTCTTCTCAACAATTTTTTCTATTACAACAACCTTGGTCTTTAGAAGCCTATGAACATCAAAATCAAGTAATGATAGAAAATAAAGAATACCTGGTGAAAAAAGTCGCTGAATATAAAAAACAGCCCAATGATGGTTTAATGAGCTATTTGATTAATCAAAAAGATATTGAAAATCAGCTTACAGAAGAGGAAATCATTAGCACCTGTATTTTGATTAATACGGGAGCTCAAGACAGCACGAGAAGTTTAATTGGCAATGGGATTTTGGCACTTTTGACTCACCCAGAAAGTTTGGTTTATCTCCAACAAAACCCCAAGGAAATTAAAAATGCCGTAGAAGAATTTCTTCGCTACGATAGCCCTATTCAATACGTAGCTCGCAGGGCAATGGAAGATGTTAAAATTGCAGGAAAGCTCATCCCTGAAGGTGATACTGTCATCGTCTATATTGGGGCTGCAAATCGTGATCCTGAAGAATTTACTAATCCCAATGAACTCGATTTTACTCGTCGAAATCGTCACATTGCATTTGGGGCAGGAATTCATCACTGTTTAGGTATATTCTTAGCCAAGATTGAAGCCCAGATTGCTATTAGTAGCATAATAGAAAACTTGCCCAATTTAGGTATTAATACAAATAAGTTGGAGTGGCATGAAAGCATCACTTTAAGAGGTTTAAAAACCCTTCCTATAAAATTCACTAAGGTTACTCGATAATAAAAAAGTGTGCCAGAGCACACTGCTAATTTATTGGTAATTTATTAAGTTATAGCCACATTTGATTTAGCTAATCACGAAAAAAAGGAATAACAATTAACTTGATTTAAGCAGACACTGAATAGCTAATTGTCAACTGACCAGCATTGTTGTTAAAGTAACGGGGATCATCATTCATGATAAAGGAAAGAGTTTCACCTGGTTCCAATTTTAGACTCTGCTGCTTTCCACCAAAGGAAGATTTTACATTACCTTCTGCATCCTTAATTTCTGAAACGAGGGCTGCTGGCTTTAGATGTGGATACTTAAGTTTATAACTTTCAGCATTTTTATCGGGTTCATAACCATCACCGTCTGTCAATCGTTTGTATTTGGCTAGTTTGGGGTCAGGGGTTTCAAAATTAATTAAACACCACTGACCTGTCGAGGTAATTTCAACCTTAACTGCATGATTGGAAACATTTGTTAGAGCAGTAAGGGGAACTTCTTGAATTGCTTGCAATTCAAAGGAACCGGACTGGGTGGTGGCATTAAATGATTGTAGGTCCATGGTAGAGTAAATATCTCCTTTTGTAAGAAAAATACCGAATGGGGTGAAATTACAATTTGCAGATAACAAACATTGTGTTTTGTTTCTTGGAAAGCGATGGCCATTCTAGGTTAAATAGCGCCCAGATCTCCCTCTATTTAGCTTGATTGTTTTGAGTGTGTTAGATAGAAGCAGAGAAGAGGTGCACTAAAACACACCTCAAGAAGCGATAATCGCCATCGCTATTGCCACTTAACAAATGAATACCCGCGCACAGCCATCTTATAACCGTAATTCGTCCCAAGACAATACAGTGGTTTGGTTCGCTTGTCCGGTAAGGATAATAGTTTTTTGCGCGGAATCCACAGTAATGCTGGTAAGATAACGAGCACCTGGTTTTTCCCACTGTCTAACAATCTGACCTTGGGCATCATAAGCAAGGATAGCCATAGCCATTCTGTTGTCGGTATAACTGTACGCCCAATAAGTGTAGCCATTCCACTGAATTACGGGAGCAGCAGATGGAGTAAAGGTAAAAGGAGAGTGGAAACCTTGAGGAATTGTAGGTGCATTTGCTGGAGGCACTGTAACAACAATGGGAGCCGTCAAGGAGGATGGCAACAACTCAACTTTGATGGCAGAGGTAATATTATCAAAATCATCACCAACCCAAGGAGCATCAGCAGTAAAAACCTTACTGCGACCCTGATTAGTAGCGTGTTGGTATAGAGTAACCTTGAGTCCTTGTGGCACCTTCAAAGAACTTAGCGCATCGTTTGGAAAACCGATGTTCCATACATCATGGCTCCCAAGGCCCACTTCCTTGCTAACACCTTGGAAGTCGCGATCTTCATAGATAGTGGCTTTCAAGGAAGATGGCTTATAAGTTCCACTAATACTATCAATTCGCAACCCCGTTGGACCCCCAACACTATGCAGTTTAAATTCAAGGGTGTTGGTACCGACGACAAATCCAGTGGAAATTGAAAAACGACCAATCTTTGTCCAGGAGCTTAAAGGAACAGGATTACCCACTGATACCCCGTTAAGCACAATATCGGTAATATTGTCATCCACAGAAAGTTCACCGACAATCAATGCTTCAGAAAATTCAGGTAGCGTAAAGGTCGTTGTATAGCTATAGTTTCCAACAGGCCCGTTAGCAAAAGGTGTCTTAGGCCCAATCCATCGAGCTGTTTGGGTATTTGGAACCCAGTTGATAGGAGCTAAATCCTTGTTCGGAGTAGTAACACCCGGGAGTTCTGTACCGGCTGGATAGGTTGCTAGGGTGTAGTGGGGGTCAGGAATGCTGTCGGCCAAAACCTGACGGGCATTATCTACCCCGGTATTATAGAGGTCCGTGATGCTGAGAATTTCAGGCTGTGGTTTAGGGTCTGTACTCTTAACTGTTGAGGTATAACTAATGGTTAGCTTACCGGCGTTGTTGCCATACCATTTAGGATCATCATTGATGAGGAAGGAAACTGTTTCCCCTGGTTGCAATTCAAAGCTTTGTTGCTTACCGCTCACCGTAGATTTTGTATTGCCCTTAGCATCTTTAATTTCTGCAACCAGGGCTCCAGGGTTCGACTGAGGATACTTAAGTTTGTATTTTTCATCGTTTTTGTCACGGGGGTGACCATCGCCATCTACTGGGGTTTTATATTTAATTAGGGTAGGGTCGGATGTTTCAAAGTTAATCAAAGACCATTGACCCGTTGCCGTGAGGGTGATTGTAACAGTGCTACCCGAATTATTGAGTAAAGCAGGTGGACTTGTAAGCTCTGTGGCAAGTAATTCAAGGGATCCAGCCTGGGAATTTGAATTAATGGAACTTAAGGTCATTAGGACAAAAACTCCTTATTTGTTTATGATTTTTATTTGACAGTCAAGCCCTTAGAGTTGCCAAAAATTTCAGTAACAGACAAACCATGGTAAAAGAATATGCTAGACCAAGGGGCAACTCCGACGGAATAGCTTGACCAGCAACAAAGCTAGCGTGTATAATATATTTGTGTCAACCTAGGTGGTAAGTAAAGATAAAAAACTTAATGATTGGACAATCGATCGCAATTATCGGTATGGGATGTCGTTTTCCCAATGCAAATAGTCCTAGTGAATTCTGGGAGGTAATTCGAGACGGCGTAGATACTATCACAGATGTACCGATGGGTCGCCCTAGGGAAATGAAGGGTCGGGGCGGATTTCTAAAGGCCATAGATAAATTTGATGCGGCGTTTTTTGGCATTTCTTCGGAGGAAGCCATTAAGATTGATCCTCAACACAGACTTTTATTAGAAACCACTTGGGAAGCATTGGAAGACGCGGGGCTAGTTCCTGCTAACTTAGCCAGTACAAATACGGGTGTTTTTACTGGAGCTACTGGTAGTGAATACCTGAAATTGCTCAACGAAGATTCAACCTTTTCTGCTAGCATTGGTACCGTCGAATGTATGTTAGCAAATAGAGTTTCTTCCTACTTTGATTTTCGAGGAGCAAGTCTGGTAATTAACACCACATGTTCCTCTGGCCTCGTGGCCATAGATCAGGCTTGTCGCAACTTATGGAATGGAGAAATTTCTTTAGCTTTGGTCAGTGGCACAAATCTAACTTTTTCTTCGGTGATTGCTTCTAGGTTTGACAATGCAGGCTTAATCTCCGGGAATGGTCGTTGCAAAGTTTTTGATGCTAAAGCTGATGGTTACGTTCGCGGTGAGGGAATTGGAGTCGTTGTGTTAAAACCTTTATCCCAAGCTCAAGCAGACGGCGATCGCGTTTATGCTGTTATTCGAGGAAGCGGCGTTAATCACAATGGTAGGGGTAATGGCTTGACTGCACCGAGTATGCAAGCCCAGATTGAGCTCCTACAAAAAGTTTATCAACAGGCAGATATTAATCCTAGTTCCATTAATTATATTGAAGCTCATGGTACGGCAACATTGATCGGAGATGCCCTAGAAATGAAGGCATTAGGAGCAGTGGTGGGGAAAAATCGAACTCCCGATAATCCCTGTGGAGTGGGCTGTGTGAAAACCAATATTGGTCATACAGAAGCGGCTTCCGGTATTGCGGGGTTGATTAAAGTTGCTCTTTCGCTTTATCACCGTCAAATACCACCTACTTTACATTTTCAAGAGCCTAATCCTGGAATTTCTTTTGCCAAGCTAGGACTAAAAGTACAACAAACCTTAGAAACTTTACCCGAAGACACAGGGCTAATCCGAGCAGGAGTTAGTTCGTTGGGTCTGGGGGGGACTAATGCTCATGTGATATTAGAATCAGTCCCCTCTCAGGCAAAAGTTGAACTGAATCCTGCTCCTTTACAAATTTTTACCCTAACCGCAAAAAGTCCCACTGCTTTACAAGCCTTAGCCCAACGTTACCAAGCTTTCCTAGAACATACCCCTGAAGCCTCTTTGTCCGATATTTGTTTTACGGCTAACACTAGGCGATCGCAATTTCAACACCGTATAGCTGTGATCACTGAATCCAAAGAACAGTTAAAAATCCAACTAAACAGTTATGTTTGTAATGAAGAATCATTAGAGGTATTTAGTGGGAAAATCACAAGAAGAAAATCTGCGCCAGTTGGTTTTATTTTTACTGGAGAAAGTCATAAAATTAAACCAATTATTCAACTTTTTTATCAAAAAAATAACTCGGCTATTGATTCTCTTTTAGAACCATTAGAATTAATGCTTGATTCCTATGTAGGGAAATCTTTCCTAGAATTGATTAAAGAAGATAATTTAGAAAATTCCCTTCATAGTAAATTAGTTGATTTCATTTGTGAATATGCCGTTGCTCAATTATTTCAATACTGGGGAATCAATCCGGCAATGTCTATTGCCTACGGGATGGGAACTTATACTGCTTTAGTCATAGCAGAAGTTTTAACTTTAGAAGATGTAATTTTTATAATTACCGAAAATAAAAACTTTAAATCTCTTCATAATTTTCAACTGCCAACAATTCCAGTAGTTTCATCTTTGACAGGTAATACAATTAAAGTTGCTCAAAGTATTACTCCTGAACAATGGCAAAAAGAATTTGACTTTAATAACATAGATTCACAAAATCTAGCCAATTTATCATTAGATAATAATTCAATTCTCCTAGATGTATGTTCTTTAAGCATTAAAAATTATGACAAAATTGAAAGCAGTGACCATGTGTATATTTTATTTGCTACCTTAATTCAATTTTGGTTAATAGGGACAAAAATTGACTGGTCTAAAGTTGAGGATTACAAACAATGTTCACCGATTTCACTTCCCACCTATCCTTTTGAGGGTGAATCATACTGGATTAATTTATCCCCGAATATCTCCAGGGATAAAATTGAAGGAAAAAATAAAAATCACCATAATAATTTGATATGCCTAGAGGAAGAATTTGTAGCTCCTCGTAATGATATAGAACAACAAATAGCTAATATATGGCAAAAAGTTTTAGGACATGAATCTATTGGAATACATGACAATTTTTTTGAATTAGGCGGAAACTCTATTTTATCTGCCTCCCTCGTATCTGAAATGGAAAAAAACTTTGATCAGCATTTTTCTCTAACTTCATTTTTCCAGTTTCCCACCATTGCAGAAATTGCTCACTCAATGAATGAGCCTTTAGTGGATCTGCCAAATAATTCATTTATTAATGCACTTGATCCAAAAGATTATCACAAATTGCTGATTATTAATTTAGGTCGTAATGGATTACGTCCTAACCCATACTCACTCATGATAGCCCTTAATTCTCAGAATAATAAACCACCTTTTTTCTTTTGTGCAAATGGTATTCATGAAGCAACTCCTTTGAGTAAATATCTTGAAAAAGAATATTCTTTTTATTTTTTGGAATCTGGTTATACAATATTTTTCTTAGAAGATAGAACAACAGAAGAAAATATTAAAGCTCTTGCTTCTCATCATGTAAAGGATATTCTGGCCATTCAGCCTGAAGGTGACTATCTATTAGCAGGTTTCTCTTTTGGTAGTTTAGTCGCTTATGAGATAGCTAAACAACTTGAACAAAAAGGAAAAAAGGTCGCTTTTTTAGGCATACTCGATATGTTCGGAAATGACCTTAGATTTAATTTTTTTAAAAAACAATTAACTAAAATCTTGACAGTGAATTCAAAAAAGTTAATTCAACTAATTGAACTAATTCAACTAATTATGAAGACGATTTTTTACACAGCCGATAAAAAGCCTGATGAAATTCCTCAATCAACATACAATCCCAATAATACTTCGGACAAAAAATATATCATGGATAGATATCAAGGAAAAATAACTCTATTCATAGCACAAGGACGCGTAAATTCAAGACCAACAGAAAAACTAATTTCTTTGTTGTTTTATCGCTATGGTTGGTCTCAAGAGTCTTTAGCTCAAATCCATAAAGTACCCGGATCTCATGCCTCTATGGTTCAAGAACCTAATGTAAAGATTCTAGCCGATAAAATTCAATGTTCCTTAACTAAGGATAGTTAAAAAGTAGGGAATTTATCTTTGTTCTCTAAAATGAAAATTCCCTCTTCAAAAGTTATAAAACAACATCTAAAGTTGATCAGGATTTATCCCCATTGTCTGTAACTTAGCCAGCAGTTCTTCCCTTTGTTGGCGCTCTTGTGCAAGTAACAATTCCGCAGCCTCTGCTCTTTGCTGGGCTTGTTGGGCTTGTTGCTGGGCTTGCTGGGCTTGTTGCTGGGCTTGTTGGGCTAATTCACGGGCCGTAGGTAGTAGAACCCCGTCTAAAGTCGCCCACCTTACCCACACAGCATTGGCTCCTCCAAATTCCCCAGGCCAACGCACTAGGGCTAAACCTAATTTTTGACTGATGAGCCTGTTTTCCTCATTGGGGATGATTGGTTCATATCCATAATCCCTGATCATAAAACCGGCAAACTCATTGGGATTAAAGGGATCATACCAAAAGTATTCTGGTACTCTGAGCCTGTTTTGGTATATTTCTTTTTTGTCTGTCTTGTCTCTGGAAGCAGTGCTAGAGGATAGCAATTCCACTACCACATCGGGACCTTTACCCTCTTCCCAAGTTACCCAGCATTTGCGCTCTCCCTTGGGAACATCTAACACAGCAAACATATCCGGACCACGAAAATCATGGTTTTTCAATTGATGGGGACTAAAGTAAACAAACATATTACCCCCTACAAAGGCATCTTTATCCCCCAGCCAAGCTGCTAGGGGATCAACTAGTAAGTCCATTTGCAGTTTATGGCGATAGGTTTCCATGGGGATGCCGTCATCACAGAGTAATTCGTCCTGGGTGGGGGGATTAACAAAATCTGGGGTTGAATCTGGTGTGGATTGATCTAAGTTTAGCAATGTTGATTCAGTCATATTTTCTCCGATTGAATCCCGATGCTTACTAATTTAATTAAGTTTAACTGATATTGATTTGGTTTGCGTTGTGTTGCACAGACAGCAACGGTAAACTCAAGTCATGACTAAATTCAACCTTAGTTGTGCTTACCTATTCACGAGTTCAGCCTTTGTCTTACTGCTGCCAAGATACCCCAACCTAGGGCGATCAACCTGGGTAATTTATCTTTGATAATTATACATGGAATAGGATCGCCGCTAAAATGCCGGCAGTGTATCAGGATATTCAGGAACACAGGAACCATTGCCGATGGTTATCCACATGGGGGAGCCGAGGAATGAATTCCCCGTCTCAAAGCTAAAGTCGGTTAAAAACGGACTAGGAAGTAGGTTGAGGTTGTTTGTACTTTTTCTGTGATTTTTTGATTTAATTCATCAATTTGATTGTGGCTTTATGGCGGTTGTATTATCATATTGTTCGGGCGACTAAAAAAAGTGAGCTTTTAATTAGTCATGATATAGAAAATGGGGTACATGGTTATTTAATTGGTAAGGCTGATCATCTGGGTTGTATTATTCATGCTATTGGTGGAATTGAAGACCATATTCATGTGGTAATTTCTATTCCCCCTGAACTATCTATTGCCGAATGTGTGAAAAATTTAAAGGGAAGTAGCGCTTATTATTACAATCATTCATTGCCAAAGTTACCACAAAAATTTAGTTAGCAACAAGGATATGGTATATTGTCCCTAGGCAGTCATCAGTTATCCACAGCCCAGAAATGTTGACTGTTGACTGTCCAAGTTCTGCGTCGGTGATACAAAATTTGAGCAATTAATGACTCTATTCTTAATAGACAATGAACTTTATCTGGGTAAAACGCAAAAATTGTAAATTTTTATTGCAGGATTCAACGCTTATGGGTAAATATGGTTTATATTGCTGATTGCAGCGAGTATTGGCAGAAATTATCCTCAGTATAAATTTAATAGAAGCTAGTTTCAATAAAAGCGCTAAATCATCAAGTGAGAGTAACAGTTAAACAAATATTTGCTTATTTCCAGGAAATGTCGGTAGTTATTCATACATGAGCTAGGGATTAGTAAATATACTTGAACTAAGCTCAGTACAATTTTTCCCCAACCTTTGATATTCCCGAAATTAAACTATAGGTTCTACAATACTGTAGAAATAAACATAATTTCAGTTCATGTTATGTTGAAACTGAACAAAAAAAATTGGTTTTTCATCCTAGCAGGTTTTCTAGTGGGATTATTGAGCATAATTCCCACCCGAATGGCCATCGCAGCTTACCAAGCTCCCCATCCCCAAGCCATTCTGACCCTGGGCGGAGGTATAGAACGAGAAAAATTCACTGCTCAATTTGCCAAAAAACATCCCCAGTTAGATATATGGATTTCCACTGGTATTCCCAAAGAACAAGCCCAAGCCATCTTTAAAAGTGCAAACATCACCCACCGCATTCACTTGGATTACCGCGCCGTTGACACTGTTACCAACTTTACATCCCTAGTAAATGATTTTAAGCGCCAGAATATACAGCACATTTACTTAATTACCTCAGACTACCATATGCCCAGAGCCAAAACCATAGCCACCTTAGTTCTAGGTAGTCAAGGCATAATTTTTACACCAGTTTCTATTTCCTCTTCCCAAGGAAGAGAATCAATACTCCGTATTATGCGGGATGGTGGACGTTCACTGTTGTGGATTGTGTCCGGTCGTACTGGAGCCAGCTTTAACCCTCGTTTTCGTGAAGCATTTTATGCGGCTAGATAAATACACCCTTGGTAATTATACCCCCGGCGCAAGGTACTGGAAACAACTTTTGTGGTACTTCGTTGGTTCCCCGTTAGTTGCAACTTCTTGGCTTCCCATTTCATCTGTAAAAGTGAAAATATTACGGATATTTGGAGCCACTATTGGTCAAGGTGTTCGCATTAAGACGGGGGTGCGGGTCAAATTTCCTTGGCGCTTGACTGTGGGTGATTATGTTTGGATTGGTGAAGATGCTTGGATAGATAACCTAGCCCATGTAACCATAGAAAGTCACGCCTGCATATCTCAAGGCGTGTATCTCTGCACCGGCAATCATGATTGGAATGACCTGAACTTTGCGTTAAAAATTGCCCCGATTTATATTGAACAAAGTAGTTGGATTGCAGCCAAATCAGTAATTGGCCCCGGAGTGAGGGTTGGTAGAGGGGCTGTATTAACCCTAGGGGGAGTGGCTGTTAAATCATTAGCATCCATGACTGTTTATGCAGGGAATCCCGCCCAACCAATAAAAGAAAGAAAACTATCATAGCCTTGCTCTTTGAATTATCAACACTCTCTTACTAGCAAAACATGAAATTACCAGACCTTGACCCCGAAACCATTGACCGCATTATTGAAATGGCATGGGAAGATAGAACACCCATGGAAGCCATTGAAACTCAATTTGGGCTCCAAGAAAAACAAGTAATTGCCCTGATGCGGCAACAAATGAAAGAATCTAGTTTCCAGATGTGGCGAAAGCGAGTTACCAACCGCAAAACAAAACATTCACAAAAGCGAGAATTTATCGCAGGTAGATTTAAATCAGCAAATCAAAAAACCTGAAATTCACACAGCCAATTACCACAGTTCACCTTCTCCCCACCAGCCAAAATGATGGAAAAATAATGTAAAAATAATGGAGAATATTTCAGTGCTGTACCTTAAGGAATAAAAGGAATAATTTGGTCATGTCCCATCTGCTCACGGCTTTGACAAAATCACTCTGGCGAAGGATCACCTTGATAATCTTCCTCACCCTGATTAGTGGTTTAATACTGCCTACCCCTACTTGGGCTGAATCTTCTAGTTTGGGAATTCATAATGGTTATCTCAGTCCTTGTCCCCCTTCCAATAACTGTGTTCTCAGTCAGAACCCTGATGCTAAACACGCCATTGACCCTATTACCTATCATGTACATCGGGACAAAGCACGAGGAACCTTACTCCAGGTTCTCAGTGTTGTTCCCCGCACAGAGGTCATAGAACAGACAGATAATTACATTCATGCCCTATGTAAAAGCCGCATTTTCAAATTTATTGATGATGTAGAGTTTTATTTACCTACTAACGAGTCAGTCATTCACGCCCGTTCAGCATCTCGCATAGGAGAATCAGATCTCGGTGTCAACCGCAGGCGTGTAGAGCAAATTCGTCTGGCTTTACGCGATTTAAATATTTAATGTTCCACTAACCATGAATTTGTAATGCTTCCTTGGTCACGGTGGAGAATAACTCATTAAGAGAAATACCCTTTGCTTTCGCCATACAAGAAATCACACTTTGAGGAGAAAAAGAACAATACAACCCAGCTTCTAAAAACCAAGGTTGTCCCTGTGGGTCAATGCGAAAGTCAAATAAACTATAGTGGCGACACCCCAAAGCCTGATGACACTGTTTAGCAACTTCCTGAACTTTGTGGGTAATGGGGTCCTTGGGGTCAACAATCCAAGCTTTGATATTATCTTTTGCAGTCAAATGCAAGTTACCATCATGGGTTTGTTGGAGTTTATCAGCATGGTTGCGGATAGGTTTTTCATCAGGGTGTACCAAATATTCTTCCAGAGGTAAACCCACTAATTCCCCATATTGAACAAGAATACCACATCTCACTTCTCTACCAAGTTCAATAAATTTTTCGACAATCACCTCATCTGCATATTCAAATGCCTGGCTCAAAGCACCATCATACTCACTCACCTCTTTGACCAAAGCCACCCCTAAAGAATTGTCAGAACTTACGGGCTTAATAACCACAGGAGGTATGATTGTCGGCACATCTCCACGGCGAAGCAATTCTCCATCAGGCACTTTCACCCCTGCGGCGGCGACAATGGCCTTAGCTTTGGCTTTGTGGCTGGCTATTGCCATAACTTCAGCTTTGTTCCCCATGTAAGGAATTTTGAGTAAGTCGAATAAAGCCCGGTAGTAAGTCATTCCCGGAATACAAAACATTTGTGGTAGTACAAGGTCAATGTTTTGCTCGGTGATAAACTTGATGGCATCCACCACAGAAATAGGTTGACTCAAAGCGATATCTTCTCTAGTCAAAGAGTGAGGAAAACGCCACAACCCATCAGGTGTAATATATGCAATGGAAAAATTATACCCCCATCCCCCTGTCATTGCCTCTAGGCAATCTTGAGCATAAAGCCGTGACAAGTTGCAGTAAAAATCACTGGATGGAGACCCAACTAAATGAAGGATACCAAGCATGGACATAATTGACATTCCTATATAATTGTGTGTATTTTTTTCTATTTCACAACTCAAGTTTCTAATCGCCGTCTAATTCTACCAACTTGCCAATATTGAAATCTATTTTTACCCATCCTTTTAGATCTTGCAGATTCTTCAGTAATAGTAAGGGAATTTGCCAATGATATAAAGTTAAAAATGGTACAGGGTCATCAAAGCAGAAAATGGCATCAGTGCCACCCACTAGGGTATTAACTGATGTTTGCAATTGTTTCCAGGAACGGATACCCGTTAGCCGCCAGATTTCGTGATATAGCCAGTAAGTAGGTTTGCTGTTAGCTAAAGGTTCCACAGGTGCAGCTTGAGGAGTTTTACCTAAATAAGCATCTGCAACACCAGGATGATTGTAGAACATTGTAATGGCTGAATGAGTCCGGGGATTACATTCAATGGCGTAAACTGTACCGTCTTCAGCTTGGATAAAGTCGAAGGAAACCTGTCCAGTTAATCCTAAACTCTTCACAAACTGTTGCACCCATTGACGAATTTGCGGATTTTCCACGTTTTGGTAATTGATTTGAAATGCAGAAGAGTTAGAACAGCAATGTAATCTTAATTCCCCATCCCGCACTGTGCTGTGTGTGCATAACTCCTTACCGGGAATAAACTCTTGCATAATCCAAGGGTTTTGAGCACTAATGGGTAAACTGTTGACAAAGGCTGCTGTTTCTTCTGGGGTATTGCAAGGCAATTTAGTTAAATTTAAGCGGCGAACCGAGTCATAAGCAATATTTTTGAGAATATACTTGCGAGTTTCTTGACTAAAATCAAAGTTAATCACTTGTTGCGGATCTGTGATTTGAAAAGATTTTGGCACAGACAAACCAAGCGATCGCCCTTGCTCAGTAAAAGCAAATTTATCATCTAGCATTTTGGTAATATCTGCATCAAAGTGAAAAACTTCGCAGTATGCTGATAAAGCGGGTTTTGCTAAAGAATCATAGTAACTAGCAACGGGACTGCATACAGGTACATAAAAGTCAACCTTTTCTTTTTTCACAATTGCCACCAAGGACTGTATATACCCTTCTGGGTCTGATTGCGGGGAGGGAACTGTATAAAAAGCACTGACAGCCCGAGAAAATTTATGGCCAGATAACCAATATTTATGAGTTTCAATCAAAATAACTCGATGTCCCGCTCCATGAAAGCACCGAGCTAGTTGCAATGCTTTAGTCATTTTACCTCCGCTCACCAAAACGGTTCGAGGATCAGCTGCTACCAGAGCTTTTTTCCTCAAAGGCCATTGCACACTGCCCCACCGCAACGCTATTAACACAATCAAACCATTA
>Ga0172367_10002377_pt1 | contig 25815 bp, 21 predicted proteins | sample Lak10m_FD_114542 | JGI IMG/M metagenome (GOLD analysis project Ga0172367, IMG submission 114542) | Freshwater microbial communities from Kabuno Bay, South-Kivu, Congo - kab_022012_10m | ecosystem: Environmental > Aquatic > Freshwater > Lake | place: Democratic Republic of the Congo: South-Kivu...
AGCCGTTAACACATAGCTTGATACTTCGTTGCACGCTTGCCTCGCTGCTCACATACGTAAGTGTATGCTCCGCTACTCGGCGGGCGCGTGCGCCTTGTCTGAAGCTATGTGTTAACGGCTATAGTACTAAAACTCAAGTCTTAAGATGGCTGGGACGCTAGGATTCGAACCTAGGAATGCGGGAATCAAAATCCCGTGCCTTACCAGCTTGGCGACGTCCCATCAAAAAAGCGAGCCATTCTACCCATTTTCACAAAGAATATAAATAAAATAAGTGAAAAGAAATATGAATAAACTTCACATCTTGGATTTTTTGAGGTTTTTTGGCAAAAGACAAGCCTTTCGTAAACAAACACCAGATACCCATCGTTCCGTGGTTAAAAATGTGAAAACGTAGCGTGGAAACACTTCATTCTATATGTTCCAGTATGCCATCCAATTCACTCAAACTATTGTAGTAGATGACTAATCTTCCCTTTCCCTTTGTTGAGCAATAAATTTTGATTTTTGCACCAAAAGTATCACGCAACTTATTCTGCAAATGAACGATATCAGGATCTGTTTTTTTATTTAGCTTTGTTTCAATTACACGTCCTGTTGTTTCTGTTCGTTCCCGTACTTTTCGTACTAGTTCTTCAGTTGCGCGTACCGACAGTTTTTGTACTACGATTTGATTAGCTGTTTGCAATTGCTGATGAGGCAATAGAGTCAATAATGCACGAGCGTGTCCCACTTCCAGTGCGCCACTATGAAGCATATTTCTAATTGCATCCGATAAGCTTAGTAAACGCAATAAGTTAGTAATCGTAACTCGTGATTTACCAATCGCAGTTGCGACCGCTTGGTGTGTCATTCCAAATTTATCAATTAAGCGTTGTAAACCTTGAGCAATATCGAGTGCATTTAGATCCTCACGCTGTACATTCTCAATCAAGGCCAATGCCGCAGCTTGTTCATCAGAAAGTTCACGCACCAAAATCGGTACTTCACTCAAGCCAGCAAGCTGTGCTGCACGCCAACGACGCTCACCAGCAACGATCTCATATTCTTTAACACTTTCCTTACTGTGTTTAGTGGCAATACGAGTAGTAACCGTGTCAACATCAGTACGAATCAATGTACTGTGACGTACCAAAATTGGCTGAATAATTCCTTGTGTTTTAATGGATTCAGCAAGCTCATGAAGATTCGCTGAGTCCACATCTTGCCGCGGTTGATATTTATTTGGGCGTAATAGTTCAACGGCAATTTTACGCAATCCATGTTGCGGCAAAAATGATGATGGTTTGCTTAACAAATCACCTAATCCCAAATCACCCAACCCCCGACCTAAACCTCTTTTTTTGATGCTCATGCAACATCCCCCGATTCGTCTTCAACTTTAACTTTAGAAGCGTCTTTAATATTTTTTTCTATATGTCTTTCTTCTTGTATCACTTGGTCTTCGTATTGGCGTAATTTGGCATACACTTCACGCGCTAAAGCTGAATAGGCTTGTGCTCCAACTGAATTATGATCATAAAGCAACGCTGGTAAACCATAACTTGGTGCCTCAGCCAAGCGCACATTACGTGGAATAATTGTTTTATATACTTTATCCGGAAAATACTGCAATAACTGCTCAGACACTTCAAGTGACAAACGATTGCGCGTGTCGTACATCGTACGTAACAAACCTTCAATTTCGAGCCGATCATTAACATTATTTTTGATATTTTCGATGGTCTCAATCAACGCTGTTAATCCTTCCAGTGCATAGTATTCACATTGCATTGGAATCAAAACCGAATTAGCGGCTACCAAAGCGTTAACTGTTAAAATGTTCAGCGATGGTGGGCAATCAATGAAAATGAAATCATAAAAATCGCGCACTTGTTTTAGTATACGTTGTAAAAAATATTCACGTTCTGTAACCGGCAATAATTTGATTTCAGCTTGAGTAAGCCTGGCATTTGACGGCAGTAAATCATATCCAACTTGCGTTTTAATCACAGCATCGGCAACTGGAGCGCCATCAATCAATACTTCGTTAATTGAAACCGTAAGTTCGTTTTTACTCACACCACTACCCATTGTGGCATTTCCTTGTGGATCTAAATCAACCAATAACACCCATTTTTTATTCTTACGATTACCAATAGCAGCCGCTAAATTGACACTGGTTGTCGTTTTTCCTACACCACCTTTTTGATTGGCAATTGCAATGACTTTGCCCACGATATTAGTACCTTTTATTCGGCAGATTTATTTTGAATGCACACCGCATGTCGCTCAACACTAAGTCCAGGTACCACCACACGATGTACGGTAATATCCGCAGCAAATCGTGAAGCCGCAAATTCCTGTAACTCTTGCTCTGGGTATTTTCCTTTCATTAGCAACCACCGTCCATTATTGCAACACAAATGCTGAGTTTGCCACACGATCTTACTAATGGTGCTCGTTGCGCGCGTCACAATGGTATCAAAGCAAGATGGAAAATCAAACGATGCTACCTGCGGCAATAAAGACGATGAAGATGATGCTGGCAGAGACGAAGGTAATGTGATCATGAAATTTTCCATTCGTTCTTGTATGACTACGACGTTGTTTAACGCTAACTGTAAAACTATATGGCGTAAAAAACGTGCCTTCTTACTATTGCTATCGAGCAATACCAATTTTGTTGTGGTCGACGGCAAAACTAATGCCAAAGGAATACCGGGAAAACCGGCGCCACTACCAACGTCAAGCACACGTGAATCAACAATATGCGGTGCAATTGCTAAGCTATCTAGAAGATGATACTTGAGAATTTCATCGGGTTTCTTAATCGCTGTAAGGTTATAAGTTTTATTCCATTTGATTAGCAACTCAGTATAGACCGCAAACTTTTCGATTATTTCTTCACTCAGATTAAGTTGCAACTGCAGCGCACCATCATGTAAATTTTGGCGCCAATTTTGGGTTGCCAGCAATGAAGTTAATTGCAAATCAATATCTCCTAATGCGATGGTGTTTTTTGATCGGAAAATTTGCAGACAAAAACTTATACCGTAGTAATCAGCGTAAAGCAACGAGCGCCGTCCCGGGGTAGCATTATACCCATTTTCAAAATTACTGGGGTGAATCAAAAGCGGTTGGTTTTAGAGCATTGTAAACAGAACGTATGTTTAAACATTATTTCCACGTACACCTATCACATGCCAGCTTACTTACCTGGTTATTGCCAATCACATGTATTTTGTGCGGTAAAAAAACTCATCATAATTTCAACTTATGCGCTGTCTGCATGCAACACTTGCCAACAATTAACCACGCTTGTTGGTGCTGCGGTATCCCAATATCAATCGCGAACACAAATATCACTGCACCAATAACTTGTGGCGCTTGTATCAAACAAAAACCACCATATAACAAGGCCATTGTCCCTTACCACTATCTACCACCACTCAGCTATTTAATTTCTGGACTTAAATTTGGTGGTAAACTAACTCATGCAAAATTGCTTGGCCATTTACTGGCAGTACATTTACAGCAACACTACAGTTCACACCAAAAACCTCAAATCATCATTCCCATACCACTACATAAAACACGCTTAAAAGCACGCGGTTATAACCAAGCAGTAGAATTAGCTCGCCCTATTGCCAAATTACTTAAACTTCCGATAGACAAACATAGTTGCGTGCGTATCAGAAACACTCAGGCACAATCGTTGTTAAAGTCACTTGAGCGTAAGCAAAATGTACAAAAAGCTTTTGCAGTTAGTGAAGATTTAGCTAAACGATATCAACATGTGGCCGTACTGGACGATGTAATAACTACTGGGAATACCGTAAGATCATTTTGTTCCCAATTGCAACAAATTGGTGTTAGCAATATCGACATTTGGAGTTGTGCTCGTGCCAGCGTTCATGCGATTGCACCCAAATAAGTCACTTAAGTGGCTATAAGTTGTTACTATTTAGCTGGTCTATAGCCGTTAACACATAGCTTGATACTTCGTTGCACGCTTGTCTCGCTGCTCACATACGTAAGTGTATGCTCCGCTGCTCGGCGGGCGCGTGCGCCTTGTCTGAAGCTATGTGTTAACGGCTATACTTACGCCACAACCCAACACATACTCACTGTTGGTATACACAATATTTTCGAAGTCTTGCATTCATCAACGCGTATCGATAAACTCGCCCCCCGTAGTAAACCTCTCCAGTGCTGGTCGCGGCATTGGCTTATCAATTAGAAGTGTTATCAAATTCTGAGGTAAAAATATGACAAAAGTTTTTTCACTACAAGCTAAAGCGCGTCAAGATGTAGGGAAGGGTGCGAGCCGCCGTCTACGCCGTGCTAGTCAAGTTCCAGCAATTGTTTATGGTACGAACAAGGTGCCGCAAAATATCACTTTGACGCATCACGAGGTAGCCAATGCGTTAAAAAATGAATCTTTTTATACCAAAGTATTAACACTCAATATTGATGGTCTATCTGAACAAGTGGTGCTCAGAGACTTACAGCGTCACCCTTTCAAATCGTTGATTACCCATATGGATTTTCAGCGTATCAGTGCTACTGAAAAACTTACTATGATTATCCCATTGCATTTTGTTGGTGCAGATGTGGCGCCTGGTGTCAAAATCGATGGCGGTGTGGTTGCGCATTTGCTTTCCGAAGTTAATGTGCGGTGTTTACCAAAAGATTTACCCGAGTACATCAGCGTTGATATTTCGCAATTGTGTTTAAATCATACGCTTCATTTGGCTGATTTGCTGTTGCCAGCAGGAGTTGAGTTGGTTGATCTCATGCATGGTGAAAACAAGGCGGTGGTAACTATCTACATTCCACGTGCTGTTGTTGAAACTGCAGTCGAAACAGCAGTGGCTGCAACTACTGCTGAAGCTGGAGCAGCTGGTGCCGCTGCTGGTACTGAAGAGGCTAAAGCTGGGACAGCGGATAAAGGAAAGGTTGCTGAAAAGGCTAAGTCATCGGAGAAGCCTAAGGGTAAGAAATAACTTACTGCTGCAAATTATGATTATTGCTTCACGTGGGCATGTCCAGTTGATTGTTGGACTTGGCAACCCAGGAATACAATACGAGTTGACGCGCCATAATACCGGTGCTCGGTTAGTGCGGAGGATTGCCGGTATTTATGGTGCTGATTTGTGTTTGGAATCTAAGTTTCATGGTTTGGTTGGAGATATAAAAGTTGGTGGTTCTCGCTCTAGTGTTGCTGATGATGTGGCGCGTTTTTGTAAATTGTTAATGCCTACCACCTTTATGAATCACAGCGGTAGGGCGGTTTGGGCTGTTGCTAATTTCTATAAAATTCCCGTTGTTAACATTTTAATCGTTCATGACGAATTAGATTTCCCTTGCGGTGTGGCGCGTCTCAAATTTGATGGTGGTCATAACGGACATAATGGAATTAGGGATATTATTGCTGTGTTGGGTGATGGGAAATTCCACCGTGCTCGCATTGGTATTAGTAGGCCAGTCAACGCAGCTCAAAACATTAGCGGTTACGTTTTAGATCAACCATCAAAGAGCGAAAGAGTTCAGATTGATGCCGCGATTGATGAGATTATTCCACGGATTTTAGAACTATGAGTACGCACCAATGTTTCTGGGAAGCAGAAGTCAGAGATAATGAAACTGATTTTCAAGGGATAGTGAGCAATGCTAATTATTTTGTTTATATGATGCATGCGCGTACTAGATATTTTCGACAGCTTGGTTTAGATTTCAACGCTATGCACGTGGCTGGTTACGATTTTGTGTTGGTACATACGGATATTAGTTTTAAAGCCCCGCTGAAAAGTGGTGATGAATTTGTTGTGGCTTCAGTGTGCAAGCCGCGAGGTAGAATACGTTTCATTTTTGAACAGGAAGTGATTAGAAAATCGGATAGTAAAGTTGTCGCTTTTGCTATTAATACGGTTGCTTGTCTCTCGACCGTTACTCGTCGACCAGTTGTTCCTCCAGAGGTATTTAGAAATATTTTTTGTTCGGTTTAGGTATATAGTCTTCGCACTTATCTACTATGTCGGTCTAGCGACCTGTGACCTGTGACGACGGCATCTTAAGATGATTTGGGCCAAAGTATAAAAACAGCCATGTCAAAACATCGTTATCATATTCTCATTGATCTGGCGAAGATTGCCAATCCGTACTGTGGTCTTGGTCAATTTGCGATAAATTTTGGTAACGCTCTGGTTTTTTTAGCGGCAACAGATGAGACATTTCGTCATAATTTTCAACCGTTCTTTCTCATACCGCGGCAGTCTCAACATCTTTTTTCAGCAGCGGTTTCGTCGCCGTTTTTATCGTCTTTGCGTTCATTTTCGTCATCACTAGTTGAAGTTGAGTATACTTCATGGCGTCGTCGCTATTTACCTATTTGCTGTAAGACATATGATTTATGGCACGCTGTACATCAGGATGCAGCCTATTTCCCATCGCGACGTGATGCAATTTATTTACTGACGATACACGACCTAAATTTTTTAACTGAAAAATCTCCAGCTAAAGCTCAAAGGAGGTTACAACGGTTACAGCAAAAAATCGATCGTGCTGCTGCCATTGTCGTTGTTTCTGAGTACACTAAGAGTCAGGTAGTAGAGTTTTGCAATATTGGCAGTAAGCCAATTTACGTCATCTACAATGGAGTTTTTTTTATGAGTCAGGATGATCAGCAAAGTGATGGTTTTTTTGTCAACAACATTGGTGATGGTCTTGATCTTGAGTTGATTGCTATGCTTGGCCATGATGGCAGGATCAACGCATTTCAAGGCAATACCAAGTTAGGTTTTTGTTTGGATCATGCTACTAAACCGCAAGATGGTGAAATGAATTTAAATTCTGTGATTGAATTGCAGGGGGAGAGTGAGCAGCGTCCATTTTTTTTTGCGTTAAGTGCAATTTTGGCAAAAAAAAATTTCCACGTTTTAATTGATTTGATGAAATTGTTACCAACGTATTGCCTGGTTATTGCTGGTGATAAATCTGATGAGTATGCGCGTGTCTTAGAGCGGAAAATTAGCCAATGCCAATTGAGTGATCGAATTATCATGCCCGGCAAGATTTCTCATGCGACTAAGCAATGGTTGTATGAGCATTGCGTTGCTTTTCTTCATCCAAGTTTGCATGAGGGTTTTGGTTTGCCGGTGATTGAAGCGATGAGTTTTGGTAAGCAGGTATTTTTAGCTAGAAGCTCAAGTTTGCCCGAGATCGGTGGTGGTGAGGCATGTTATTGGGATGATTTTCAACCTGATGAAATGAAAGAAGTTTTGCTACGTGGTCTTAAACACTATGCAACTGATAAAAATAAAAAATTGAGGCTTCTAAATCATGCGCAACAATTTAAATGGAGCGAGACAATAAGGCAATATGTGAAAGTTTATGAGCGCTTGTTATTGTTATAGCTATTAATATCATCACCAGTCATCGGGTTAGTTGATTTGAGGTGTAAATAAGAGGTGTAAATAAAGAAGTAGATTGTTCACATGATTTACTGCGCTCTATTGTTTTGTGGTTTGGGCTATCGCGGTGTTTTGTGTTTTTTGCTGCTATTGAAATATAGTACTGGCAGCCTCATAATGATTACGTTCTTACGTTAGTAGTAAGCTTGGTACAGGACAAAGGCTTTGTTTCTATACTATGGCATTCCATCATGCTGCGTATGGTGAGTCCCCTACTGCGCCCACTACTTCGGCTTGCTTAATTAGCATAAAAATTTTGTCCTGTGCAGAGTTTTGTGAATTCTATGCGGTTAAATTTAATCAACACTTAAACCTTGGGTCTAAAAATAATGACGGATACTCCAGAACAAAAAGAAATGCGTTGTTCATTTTGTGGTCGTACTTATGAAGAGATTGACCACTTGATTGCAGGAAAAGATGCATATATCTGTGATGAATGTATTGACACTTGTGAAGAAATATTACTCATGCAGGAAGAGAAGGCTGAGTCTGAGGTTGCCACTGCCGATGCAGCTTCATCACTTGCGTCAGCTGATGTATTAGCAGGAGCTATTGAATTGTTTATCCCAGAAGAAATTTATAATTTTCTAGATGGTTATGTCATAGGGCAAGACTATGCAAAAAAGGCTTTAAGTGTTGCGGTTTATAATCACTACAAGAAATTATCTTATCAGGATTCATCCAAAGGGGTGCCAGAGGTTGAATTGGGCAAAAGTAATATTTTACTGATTGGGCCAACTGGTAGCGGTAAAACATTGTTGGCTGAAACTTTGGCGCGGATGTTACAAGTTCCTTTCGCTATTGCTGATGCTACAACACTAACTGAAGCCGGTTATGTAGGTGAAGATGTTGAGAATATTATTCAGAAATTATTACAAAGTTGTGATTATGATGTGGTTAAAGCTGAGCGTGGTATAGTCTACGTTGATGAGATCGATAAAATTACGCGCAAAAGCGATACGCCATCGTTAGCCCGAGATGTTTCTGGTGAAGGAGTGCAGCAGGCGTTGTTGAAAATCATTGAAGGAACTGTAGCTAATATTCCACCACCAGGTGATCGTAAATACGCTCGTCAGGATTACATTCAGGTGAATACTAAGAATATTTTATTTATCTGTGGTGGTGCATTTGATGGTTTGGAAAAGATTGTTCAAGCTCGCACCGAGCAAACGAGTATTGGCTTTTCGGCGTCAATTAAAAGTAAAGATAACAAAAAGGCAATTGGTGAATTGTTGAGTAAAACTGAGCCGGAAGATTTGATAAAGTTCGGACTGATTCCCGAGTTTGTTGGGCGCTTGCCGGTAATGGCTGCTCTTGATGAGCTTGACGAGGAAGCATTAGTGCGTGTTCTTAAGGAACCAAAAAATGCGCTAACCAAACAGTATCATCATCTTTTTGGAATGGATGGTGTGTCAATTGAGTTTACTGATTTGGCGTTATGTGAAATTGCCAAAAAAGCGATACTTAAAAAGTCTGGAGCGCGTGGTCTCCGTTCGATTTTAGAACATGTTTTGCTTGATACTATGTTTCGATTACCCTCCATTAAAGGCGCTAAGCAGATTGTAATTACTGAAAAAGTAATTAACGGTCTCGAGAAGCCAACAATTTTTTATGCTGATCCGATCATGGCTGCAGCTGAGGCTGAGGCACTTGCGCCGGTGCCGGTGACAACAAAAAGAGTTAAAAAAGTTAATCTTTCCTAAGATTGTGAAGATTTTATGATCCGGTACAGATGTCTTCATTGAGGTTACATATTCAATTTTAGACTTAATCAGTAAATCATTTACTAATACCTTTTGTGAAACTACAAATACTATGGCAAATAAAAAAACCAGTGATCAAAGTAATAAAAAACACGATAAAAATAATGATGTGAAATCCAATGATAAAACTTCGGTGAATAAAAACGATGGCGACAAAGTTGCCACGTTGCCTTCAGTGGAAGTTGATTCTCCTAAGACAGTTATTCCCAAAATAATTCCGGTGCTATCACTGCGAGATATTGTGATTTATCCACGAATGGTGGTGCCACTGTTTGTTGGGCGCAGTAAGTCTTTGAGCGCGATTGATCTGAGTATCAAGGATAATGTGCCGTTGTTGTTGGTGGCACAAAAAAATCAAAACGTTGACGAACCAACATTGGATAACCTATATGACGTTGGGTCTATTGGTCATGTGTTGCAAGCACTGAAATTACCAGACGATAATTTGAAAGTGCTAGTTGAGGCTACTGATCGGGCCAAGGTTACCAAGTTCTTTGAAGAGAAAGATATTTTTTATGCCGAAATTGAGGTTTTTGAAGACCTCAAATCGGAAGAAAATATCGTCGATCTAAGCAAATACATTGTTAACCGTTTTGCTGAATACATCAAATTTCAGGGAAAGGTGCCGCAGGAAATTGTTGGAATTTTGGAAAAAATGGATGATTACGGCAGATTGGCCGATACTATCGCTGCGCATCTGGCTCTTAAACAAGAGGATAAGCAGCAAATTCTTGCGGTACAAGAAGTTAAAAAGCGTCTTGAGTTAACTGGAGAATTTCTTGAGCATGAAATCAAGATGCTGGAGATTGAAGAGAATCTTAAGAATCGTGTTAGAAGCCAATTAGACAAAACTCAGCGGGAGTTTTATCTCAATGAAAAACTTAAAGCTATTCAGGCTGAGTTGGGTGAATCTCCAGAAGGTAGGTTTTCGTTACAACCAAAGGGAGATATTGAGAAGTTGCAGAAGAGTATTGATGAGGTTGGACTAAGCGCTGAGGCTAAGGAAAAAGCAATAACTGAATTGAATCGGTTGAAAATAACTCCTTTTATGTCACCAGAAGCTACGGTTAGTCGTAATTATTTGGATTGGTTGGTGTCATTACCGTGGCAAAAAAAAACTGAACTCAATAAAGATTTGGCTAAGGCTGGAGCAAATTTAGAGCAAGACCATTATGGCTTAGAAAAAGTTAAGGAGCGTATTATTGAATACCTTGCAGTGCAAAATCGTGTTGAAAAAATGAAGGGAGCTATTTTATGTTTAGTTGGGCCGCCAGGTGTTGGTAAAACTTCATTGGGGCAATCAATTGCTCGTGCGACTGGAAGAGAGTTTGTTCGTGTTTCTTTGGGCGGTGTTCGTGATGAAGCGGAGATTAGGGGGCATCGCCGTACTTATATTGGTTCGATGCCAGGGAAAATTTTGCAGAAGTTAGCCAAAGTTAAAGTGCGAAACCCTTTGTTTATGTTGGATGAAGTAGACAAGATGGCAATGGATTTTCGCGGTGATCCAGCTTCGGCATTGTTGGAAGTTCTTGATCCTGAACAAAATTATGCATTTAGTGATCACTATCTGGAAGTTGATTACGATCTTTCAGATGTTTTATTTATTGCAACGGCCAATTCGCTTGATATTCCACCAGCATTGCTGGATCGTATGGAAGTGATTAGGTTGGCTGGTTATACTGAAGATGAAAAATTAAATATCGCATTACGTTATTTAATTCCTAAACAAGTGAAAGAAAACGGTGTTCAAGAGGGTGAATTACTTATTACTCACGGAGCGATTATTGAAATTATTCGCTATTACACTCGTGAAGCTGGAGTGCGTAACCTGGAGCGTGAAATTGCCAAGATTTGTCGTAAAGTGATAAAAAATATTTTATTAAGACCGGTGAAGAAACAAGTGGTAGTAACGCAGCGCAATGTTGAAAGATATTTAGGTGTGCGTGTTTATCATTTTGGTCTTGCTGATAAGAATGAGTTGGTCGGGCAAGTGCACGGTTTAGCTTGGACGGAAGTTGGCGGTGATTTGTTGACGATTGAAGTTGCAACGGTACCAGGTAAGGGAAAGACTACTTACACCGGACATCTTGGTGAAGTTATGCAAGAATCGATTCAAGCTGCATTGACTGTAGTACGTGGACGCTCAAGTAAATTGGGTATTGCGAAAGAACTGTATGACAAAATAGATATCCATGTTCATGTTCCGGAAGGGGCGACGCCAAAAGATGGTCCCAGTGCTGGAATTAGTATGTGTACTGCTTTGGTTTCAGCACTTACTCGCATTCCAGTACGTGCCGAAGTTGCAATGACTGGTGAGATTACTTTGCGTGGCGAAGTATTGCCCATAGGTGGGCTTAAAGAGAAATTATTGGCGGCTTTACGTGGCGGTATTAAAACCGTAATTATTCCAGAAGAAAATGCCAAAGACCTTAAGGAATTGCCGAAAAATATTACGCAGCACCTTGAAGTCAAACCGGTGAAATGGATTGATCAGGTATTTGAGATCGCTCTGCAACGCGCACCGAAAGCGTTGAAAAAGTCAAAAAGTAGCGCGAAAAAAACGAAAGTCACCAAAAATTCTAAGCGCGTAAAAATTTTAAAGAATGCAAAAAATACAAAAAGGATTGCAAAAAAAACACAAAAAAGAGTGAAAACCAAGAAAGCTAAAGTTAGGCGCACATAAAATGTCCCAATTGAAAACTCTCAAAAGTGTTGGCAAAAATAGCAACAATAGATGTAGGCGTTGTGTGCAAGAATCACAACAGAAAGATCTGAAACTGAGAGGCGCAGAACAGGAGTGGCCACAGTTAGTTAATGATGTGTTGAAACAGGCGAAGAAATTAGGTGCTAGTAGTGCCGCAGTTGGTTTGAGCATAGGTACTAGTACTGAAGTTAGTGTGCGTATGGAAAAAGTAGAACATGTTGAACAAAGTTGTGGTCGTAGTTTGGGTATTAAAGTTTATTTTGGACAACGTGTTGGCAGCGCGAGTACTTCTGATTTTTCTACTGAGGCAATTAGGCTTACGATTGAAAAAGCGTGTTATATTGCTCGTTACACCAATGATGATCCTTGTGCCGGATTGGCTGATGCCGAGTTGATGGCGCGTAATTTGCCACCATTAGATCTTTATCACCCTTGGTCGATTTCCACTGTTGCAGCGATTAAGTTGGCGAGAAGGTATGAAGCTGCTGGATTGGCTTGTGACCGAAGAATTATTAATTCTGATGGCGCTACAGTTGGTACTGGGGAATCTTTCGGTATTTATGCTAATACGCATGGTTTTGTTGGTAGTCGTTTGGCGACACTTCACAGTGTTAGTTGTAGCTTTATTGCAGCGGAGAAAAATAAGAGGATTAAACTCAAAGCCAAGTCTAAATCTGGCGCTGCGGCAATCTATCGTAAAATGCAGCGTGATGGTGATTACACTACAGCACGAGTGGCTAAGTTGTTGGCGCCGGTTAAAGTATTGGGGGAGAGTGCTGCTAAATTTGCATTACGGCGCTTGGGTGCACGCCATCTCAAAACTCGTGAATGTCCAGTGATTTTTGAAGCGCCGGTTGCAAAAACTGTAATTGGTAGTTTATTGAGTGCTGTTAGTGGTTCTAACCTTTACAACAAAACCTCATTTCTATGTGATTATTTAGGTAAACAAGTGCTGGCAAAGCACTTAAGTATTGATGAACAACCGCATCTTTTGCAAGGTTTGGGTAGCGCTGCATTTGATGCTGACGGAGTTCAGACTAAACAGCAGCTGATCGTTGCCGATGGCATGTTGGATCGGTATATTTTGGGAAGCTATTCGGCGCGTAAGTTAAAGATGAAGACTACTGGCAATGCTGGGGGTTGTTATAATATTTTTGTTAAGACAAGTAGTAATGAAATGGATTTTAAGGCTTTGCTCAAAGCGATGGGAACTGGGCTGGTAGTTATCGAATTATTAGGTAGCGGTATTAATATCACCACTGGTGATTTTTCATGTGGGGCGTTTGGATTATGGGTGGAGAGAGGTGAAATTAAATATCCGGTAGATGGGATTACAATTGCAGGTAATCTAAAGGAGATGTTGCTTAATATTGTGGCGATGAGTAATGATATTGACTGTCGTGGTACGCTTTTTACCGGTTCATTATTGGTGCCGAGGATACAAGTTGGTGGTATGTGAGTGTGTAATGTAAATTGCGTACTTGAATGCGGGGCGTAAAAGATTTGATAGCAAGCCAAAAGCCAGAAGCTAATCAGGTAAATTGAGAATGATACGTGGGTGATATATGAACAGTACAATAGTGGGTAAATTAACTCGTTTTTTTGTGATCATCGTGTTTTGTTTATTTGGTTTTTTGAGCGGTGGTTGTGCTAATGATCAGCAACAATTTTTGCCGCAGCAACCAAAGCAGCAAACATCAGAACCAGGTTATGTCGTTAAGTCCTATCAACTGTTGCCATTTAGTAAAGTTGTGGCGAGTGGTAATTTTATATTACATCTTACTGATAGTTCATCTGATTCATCGCTTATTGCAGTTGGAGGTCAAGAGCAAGATATAGATGATTTAGACATACGAGTTGCGAACAATACTCTTTATCTTGATAACGCCAGTATTGGTAGTAGGTGGCGTTGGTGCCGCTGCTGTTCGTCATCAGCAATAAATACACCGCCAGTTGTAATTAAGTTAGGTGTAGGCGGATTAGCTTTGGAGTCAGTTGTTGCTCGAGGTCTGGTGTGCGTATTTAGCAAAAATATCATTGCTAAAAATTTAAGTATTACGGCATATGACAAGGCTGCTTTTATGCTTGATGGTAGGTTAAGTATTAGCAAAATTACTCAAATGGGAAGTGGTAAGCTGGAAGCAAAGTGGATTGATAGTAAAAACTTAACAGTATTGAATAGCGGTAAGGGGGCGGTTTATTTAGCTGGAATAGCTGATCGTCTGGCGGTTACGTTAACGAACAGAGCATCTTTCGATGCACGCTATTTACGTGCCAAGCGAGCAGCAATTTTTGCTACTGATACTGCATCTGCAAATGTTTTAGCGTTAAAATCTTTGGAAATTTACGCCGATAAGCACAGCAGTGTTTTTTATTATAAACGTCCAAAACAATCAAGCGTGGTAACCAATAACTTTGCCAATGCGCTACTGATCAAAGAGTAGATTTAGTAGAGAGTAGTGTCATTGCCTTTGCGCACATGAGTGACACTATACGCGATTTGCACGCTTTTTGATGTTATAAAAAAATAGCAGTGACAGATCGAGTGTTTTCTTATTACGGCCTTAGCGTATATTTTTGAATTTGTTATCACCGCACTCAAGGCAGACTTTGGTTTCAATCTGTCACTGCCTCTACCGCAGTTGATTTGGGATACCGCTTATCAATCAACCTTTTTGATATAGTTTTATCTACACCAGTAATTTGAGGCTATGATACTCAATCAAGTATCAAATGAAATAACCATTTTTTAACCATTACTTGGTGTTTATTATGGTGTTTAATCTAGTTGTTGTTAGAGTCTTGTGGTGTGTTAAATGATTAAGTTAACGACATTAGAAACAAAAATTATCCTTAAGCTTTTTGAAGCTTCATTAAGTAAAACTGCTCTTAATAAGGCTTTTTGGAGTGTTGACAAAAAAGACAGGACTAGTAGCTTGAATAATCTCGTTTCAAATAATTTGATAGAAGTCAGAAAGGTACCTAAACCACGAGTGAAAAAAACCCCAACATATTATTTTTTAACAACATATGGACAAAAGTGGATTGAGATTTATATAGATACTCTTCCATAATTTTTGGTGATTCGTTTACGTAAAACTTCTCGCATTGGTGTCGTGCACGTGATCTAAGAATTTTTCAACGATCGTTAATTTATTGACGCAATGCATTTTTAATTTAATTACTTCTATATGTTTTCTTACTGTGCTTTCATCGATTTTCAAATCACGTGCTACCAATTTTGCATTATTATGATTCGCCAAACACATAATCACATCCAATTCTCTAGTCGTTATCAGCGTTCCTGTATCGGGGTGTTTAAATAAATCAAGATTATAATGTGCTAGAAATCTTCTACATGATTCCCGTTTTTCTCGGTAAATTGACCGATATAACTTTCTTACGTCATGGGGGTTTTTCAGGGAGGAAGAATTGATTGATAGAGTAAGAAGAAAATTCATGTTACCACTATCATCGAGCAACGGGATTTTATTCAGGACCAGACTTTCAACCGTTCCAAATGCATTTATAAAAGGTTCCCCTTGGATTCCTGTTTTGGCTTTTTTGCTAAAAGCCGCTTCTTCATCTATCGAGTGTATTTGGTTGATATATTTTTTAGGCAAATCTTTAAAAGTATCAACTGTACATCCAATAACATCGTTTAAAGAACTTATTCCTAACATATTTCGACTCTTAGGGCTTAGAGTGAGATATTCAAAATTTTCATTTTTTAAATTGGCATGTTCATGTAAGGATTCAACAATTTGTTTTAGAATTGACTGAAGTAATCCTTTGTTTTTAAAGTTGTATGTTAAAAATGCGATTGATTTATTGAAAGGTAAAAAAATTTTATCAATTGCATTAGAACTTTTATTATTTGAAATGATAGTTGTGTCATAAATATTGGGGCAATCGCAACACATAGATCCAACTAAAATAAAATATGAAGTTAAGGAAACTACCTTCCATTCAATCGAAACACGAGATATTTCTCCTAGTTTTTTAGTGGTTTTAAAATTTAGCGGTATATCGCGATTAAAATCCACTAACAATAATTCATGTTCTGTTTCAATGTTATTGTTTTGACAAAATTCTTTCCAATGAATTCCTCTGTTGTGCTGATTTTCATTAGCAAGAACACAGTGAGCCATGTTGTTAATTTCAATGATGTGATAATTTTTATCTAGCAAAATAATGAGGTTATGTGGAGAATTAAATGACGATAACTCTTCATTTACTAAATTGAATCGTTCATATGAAATTTTGTTCATTTTTTCCCTACTGTGCATACATGTGGGTTTGCGTTGTTTTTCTTAATTCTCCACCGAAACAATACTGAGTTGTCTAAATTTGTTGGTCATTGAATCAGAACAATTATATACCTAAAACTGTCAAAAAACTGTTAAAGCGTGGTAGCATATATTATACATCCACCCAGTTTTTTTTGTTTTATGGCATCCAGCATCCCGCTGTATCTTTTCGTAGCTTTATCGCAATATTCTTTGCCGTAACGTTCAATAATTACATTTCTCATTTGTTTTAAACTCATTAAGAGATCTTCATACCATCGTTGAAAATCAGCTGTGATGTCAATAATATTTGTGTCGCTTACTTGCCATTTCGCTTCTTGTAACATTCTCTTAAATTCGCTGCGATCTAGAACATTGAAGTATTTAGAAGAATCATCAGTGCGTTTAAGGGGATTGCTACCACCAGTTACATCATCATATTCAAGTATAATTAATGTTGTTTTATCATGAGCAAATTTTCTGGCTGTTTGCAAAGCTGCGAACTGTTGCGGAAAGACGCAAAGTGAATGCATCATGTAAATGATGTCAAATTTTTTATCGTTGAGTACTTTTTGTAGCCCAATGTAATCAGTTGCATCGCCTACAAAAAAAGTTATATTAGGATATTGATGTTTGGCGTACTCGATAGAGTCCTCTTCTATATCAAAACCTACAACTTGACCCCAACCATGTTTTTGCACAAAGTTAGCGCTACCACCTTGACCACAGCCTATATCTAAAATGGTGCGTTGCGCATTTTTAGGAAATTTTTCAAGCATATAAACAATTGCTTCTTCTCCACCGGCATGTGCATAGTCGCCTCCTCTCAAATCAGCCAACAATCGTTTGCCTTTGTACCATCTGAACGCACCACTACTTTTGCGGTTAAACATATTTTTTTACACTCCAACTAAATCGTTGTCATAAAGTTGTTTGTGATTCTGGTTTGGTGTTTGAGCTATTTTGAAGGCAGATGGTAACGCAACGACACCTACCAAAACCAATAGGGTTGCTGGCCACATCATATAGTTAGTTTGTTTGATTAAGTAACTACACACTGTTGGAGCGAGACCACCAAATATGGCACTTGCCAATGTAGAGCTAAGTCCAATACCTAAACAACGCACATTAGACATAAAAATTCTTCCCATGATAGGTATCATTACTCCGTCAATGGCACCTAAACAAATAGCAAATGCCATCTGTGCCATGATAATGCTAAAAGGATCTCGACTGATCAACAAGTAGAAGAGTGGATAAGCTAAAATAGCTATGGATAAAAGACTGAAAATAATTAATCTTCTCGGTTTGATATAGTCGGCAATAAATCCGAAAAATAAAGTAAATATAATTAAAACAGTCAATCCTATGGAATTACTAACTAGACCGATTTTTTTATCTACATTCAGAAAAACTTGCAGATAAGATGGCATCCAAACAAAAATTAAATAAAAAGTAGTTTGGATAAATGCGTAGAGGCAAATTATGTGCAAAATAGCCATTTTATGGTTGAGCAAGTTTTTTAAGCGCGATTGTTGTTTTTTATTTGACGTACAATTTAAAGTTTCCACTACGTTTTTCCTCACCCATATAATGAAAAAGAACATTACAAAGCCGAGAAAAAAGGGGATGCGCCAACCCCAGTTTTGCGTGATGTCTTGCGGAAAAATTGTGGTGGTCAACATTGCTACAAATGATGCTAAAAGTACCCCGAACATAGAGCTGGCAAAAATGAAGCTACAGAAAAAATTTTTTTTATGTTCGGGGGAGATTTCATACAAATAGCATGCCGATATTGGTAGTTCTCCACCAGCTGCAAAACCTTGAATTAATCTAAGAGCGATCAACAAACAAGGAGCTATCACTCCTAGCGTGTTGTAAGTGGGTAAAAGTCCTATGAGGAGGGTTGGTATAGCCATGATCAATAATGAATTATTTAGCACCACTTTTCTGCCTAGCTTGTCACCTAAATAACCGAAAAAAATACTTCCGAATGGTCGAGCTAGATAACTCATTGAGAACACAAAAAAAGCTTGTATTAGAGCAACTACTTCACTTTGCACATTAAAAAAATCTTGTCCAATTTGAGTGGCAAAATAAGCATATATAGAGAAATCGTACCACTCCGCAACATTCCCTAAAAAACCAATCAGGAATATCTGTTTTGTGGTTATACTGCTACTATTTTTGAGTTTGGTTTCCATGAGCTACTACCTTAGGTTCACATTTTTATTTCATCGGGCGCATGCGCTTCGTCGATGGCTAAATGTTAGTGACCATAGTAGGTCTTATCAATATACTCTTCGCCATTTGGTTTTAGGCGTTGTTGCTGTTTTCGCTCGCGATCCTCACCTACGTCTTGGTATGCTCCGGTCACTCGCTCAACGGCGCCTAGCCTAGAAACCAAATGGCATTGAGTATCTTCTTTTATTTTTGATGGTTCTAATGTTTTAAATTTTTCACACCTAAAACCTAAGTGCGAAGACTATATACCCTTAGATTTTTCATTCGACAGTGCTAGAGATAAGTTATCTTTTTGGAGGTGGTGGCGCTAACACTACACGGTTACCGTTGGTTTCCATTGGGCCGACTACTCCTGCCAATTCCATGGCTTCAACGATGCGTGCTGCACGGTTATAGCCAATTTTAAAACGACGTTGGACACTTGATACCGAGACGCGGCGTGCATCGGTAATGAATCGTACTGCTTGATCATACAAAGGATCTTGTTCGCTGTCGGTAAAACTTTCTTCACCGCCAGATCCAAAACCGCCACTTGCATTGCCGCCACTACTACCAACATCACCAGTGTTCCCATCTAAAATTTCGTCGATATACTCTGGTTTGCCGCGAAGCTTCCAATCCTGCACTACTCGATGAACTTCTTCATCTGCAACAAATGCGCCATGTATCCGCGTTGGGATTCCTGATCCGGCTGGTAAATACAACATGTCGCCATGTCCTAATAACTGTTCTGCTCCAGACTGATCTAAAATAGTGCGTGAATCAATTTTTGATGATACTTGAAATGCAATGCGCGCTGGGATATTTGCTTTAATTAATCCGGTAATTACATCAACTGATGGTCGTTGTGTTGCCAAAATCAAATGAATTCCAGCTGCGCGTGCTTTTTGCGCAATGCGCGCAATCAATTCCTCAACTTTTTTGCCGACTACCATAATCATATCAGCATATTCATCAGCAATTACCACAATGTACGGCAACTCTTGCAATTTGGGAGGTCCTTCTTCATCGTCGGCACCTACGATGCCTTTTTGCCATAATGGATCCAGCAATGGCCTGCCTTTATTTCGTGCTTCTTTGATTTTATGGTTGTAGCCAGCGATGTTACGTACTCCCAATGACATCATTGATCTATAGCGTCGTTCCATTTCGCCGACGCACCAACGTAGCGCATTGGCGGCTTCTTTCATGTTAGTAACTACTGGGGTTAATAAGTGTGGAATTGCTTCATATATTGACAATTCCAACATTTTTGGATCAATCATAATCAGTCGCAGTTCTTGAGCCGTGTACTTAAAAAGCAAACTTAGCAATAACGCATTCAAACATACTGATTTACCCGAACCAGTCGTACCGGCAACGAGCAAGTGAGGCATGCGTGCTAAATCCACTACAACAGGTTGTCCTGAAATATCTTTGCCGAGGGCCAACGCTAGGGCTGTTCGCGTGTGTTCATATTGATGAGAAGTTAATACTTCACGCAATCGCACAATTTCACGTTTAGTATTAGGTAACTCTAAACCTATTACCGATTTACCTGGAATTACTTCAACTACGCGAACACTAATCACCGATAAAGAGCGCGCTAAATCCTTTGCTAAGGAGGTAATGCGACTAACTTTGGTGCCAGCAGCTAATTGCAGCTCAAATCTTGTTACCACCGGACCGGGATGAACTGCGACTACTCGAGCATCAATGCTAAAATCTTTCAATTTGAGTTCAACATTGCGTGACAATTCTTTTAATTGTTCTTCAGTGTAGCTATCACCAGCTACTTGTTCATGTGCATCCAGCAACAATAGTGAAGGGAAAGAGCCTTCTACCATCGTATCGGGTAATACTTTCATTTGTTTCTCTTTCTCAACGCGTAGACCTGTTTTTATCGGTGATGGTTTGACAATAGTTGGAACCATTTTTTTTGATTCAAGAATGAGCGCTGGTTTTTTGAAAGAGGGAACTTCCATAGTAGAAGGGGATGGTGAACTGGTAACAGCAGCGGTAGCAACATTGGTGTTGCTGTGGCCAGCAAGACCAGTGTTGTGATCGCGATTAATACGCCATTTATTGCTCATGCTCTCTTTTGAGCGCAACGCTATTGCCCCCAAAATTTCGACCATCTTTATTAGGCCGCGACTGGTAATATGCAGTGTTTTCAACCATGACAAGCCGCTAAAGATGGTGATCCCAGTCAATAAGAATGCGATGAGAATGGTAGTGGTGCCGATGACATTTAAAATTGGAACCATTCCAAAATGAATGATGCTGCCTAATACCCCACCAGCACCAAAAGGCATAGTTGTTGCAGTAAAGTGCAAATCAAGCAAGGCTGTGCTCGAGATTAAGATTAGAGAGGCCCCCAAGGTGCGCCACAAAAATAAACTCTGCTCAGTGGTGTCTGAAAATCTTTGGCGCCATGTCATCCATGCGGTGTAAATTAACAGTGCTGGAAAAACATTAGCAACATAACCAAAAGCGCATAGTAAAATATCGGCAACCCAAGCACCGATATGTCCTCCAGCATTGGTAACTTTGGTCGACGAACTAACATATGACCAACCAGAATCAGTGACGTGATAAGTTAACAATGCCAAAAATAAAAAAGAAGACAAAGCCAACGTCGCGATAAATAATCCCTCTTGCAGACGTCGTTGGAATTTTGTAGTGTGAAAAACACCAGTTTTATTAGTTACATTAAATTTCTGTTTTGTACGAGTATATTTTGCTTGAACCAACGTGGTATACCTCTGCTATTTCTGGATCGTGCCTAACTTTTTTGTTGTTATTATTTATGTGTCATCATCGTATGACACCTATTTCATTCTAGCAAATTTTTAACATCATTCGTGATGTATCTGTGGGCTACGACCAGATACACCTTTCAGATACACTAATAAAACTGAAATAGTGGCAGGGGTGATACCTGGAATGCGTGCGGCTTGACCGATCGTAGTGGGTTGGGCTGCGATGAGTTTTTGGCGTGCTTCGTTAGAGAGGCTGCGAATAGAGTTGTAGTTAAGATTTAGTGGTATTTTGGTTTCTTCGTAACGCCGATGGCGTTCAATTTCATTTAGCATACATTTGATATACCCGTCGTATTTCAGTTGAATCTCAATTTGTTCAATTACTTCTAGTGATTCAGGGCATGGTCCAATGCCATTAATTTGCATCAGAGCGTCATGACTGATATCAGAGCGACGCAGTAAGTCTAGGGCGCGATAATCACGATCAAGCGATTGATGCAACACTGTGTTAGCGAGCGTCACACCAGCTGTACTGTTTGGTTGAATTAAAATACTCTGTAGGCGCGTGCGCTCTCGTTCAATTGCTTCACGCTTATGGTTAAACGATTGCCAGCGCTGCTCATCCACTAGACCAAATTTACGTCCAATTTCAGTCAAACGTAAATCGGCATTATCTTCGCGTAGCAATAAGCGATATTCTGCTCTGCTAGTGAACATGCGATATGGTTCTTGCGTTCCTTTGATTACTAAATCTTCCAGCATAACCCCAATATAAGCTTGGTCGCGACGCGGCCACCATGGTTCTTGATCGCGTACGTAAGTAGCAGCATTCAAGCCCGCAATTAACCCTTGTGCTGCCGCTTCTTCATAACCGGTAGTCCCATTAATTTGCCCCGCAAAAAAAAGACCGGCAATATTTTTCGTTTCAAGTGAAAATTTTAAATCACGTGGGTCAAAAAAATCATATTCAATTGCATACCCTGGCCGCGTTAATTCAGCGCGTTCACAACCGACTATACTGCGTACTAATTCCCATTGAACGGTAAGAGGCAAGCTGGTGGAAATGCCGTTAGGGTAGATTTCTTTAGTGGTTAATCCCTCCGGTTCAATAAAAATTTGATGTGAACTTTTGTCGGTAAAACGCATTACTTTATCTTCAATCGATGGGCAGTAACGTGGACCGGCGCCAGCAATGATGCCAGTATAAAGCGGTGATTGATTTAGATTGGCACGAATAATGTCATGAGTGCGTTCATTGGTGCGGGCGATATAGCAAGGCATTTGTTGCGGTCGTGATGGTAAAGGATGGGCGTTATGATTGCGTGGATTAGAGTGTGTATTGCTATTTACAAATGAAAAAAATGGTAGTGGTTCATCGCCTTTTTGTGCTACGAGTTTGGTGTAATCGATGGTGTTACTTGCAATACGTGGTGGGGTACCTGTTTTGAGTCGGCCAACACGTAACGGTAATTTTCTTAAAGCGGCTGCTAGTGGTACTGCTGCTGGATCCCCAGCGCGACCACCGGCATAATGATGTAATCCGACATGAATTTTACCATTGAGAAAAGTGCCAACGGTTAAGATTATGGCGCGTGCATAAAGTTTTATTTTTAAGTTAGTTTCAATGCCGATGATGCGATCATTTGCAATTATCAAATCGTCAATGGTTTGCTGTAGTAATTGGAGGTTGGGTTGCGTTTCGAGGCGAAGGCGAATTGCTTGTTGATAAAGTATGCGATCAACTTGGGCGCGTATTGCTCTTACGGCGCGACCTTTGCTGGCGTTAAGTATTCGCCATTGAATGCCAGCGAAATCTGCTGCTTGTCCCATCACACCGCCGAGAGCATCGATTTCTTTTACTAAATGGCTCTTGCCAATTCCTCCAATCGATGGATTACATGACATTTGCCCCAGCGTGTCGAGGTTATGAGTAATCAACAACGTGTGCATACCCATACGTGCTGCGGCAAGCGCTGCTTCAGTGCCAGCGTGACCACCACCAACGACTATGATGTCGTGTTGAGTTGATGAGATAGTTGATGAACGCAAAGAGAACGGGGTGCTCATCGATGCAAGATAATTGACCCATGATAATTGTCAACTGATGGCTTTAATGTCTCAATTTTTAAGAGTAACTGAATAACTTGAATCTAGTTGGTAATGTCTATTCTTCTGAGCCACATTATCGGAGCGGCACTGATGATTTTTACATTGTGGTGGCCGCTATTATCAGGGGTGTTATTTTCTGTGCTGGTTAGGTAACAACTATCACTATTATCAGCTGCTTTTAGCGTGCGTAATAACAGTTTGTTATCACTAGTTTCGACGATGCAGATGCTACCAAATAAATGCGCAAAGTCGGTATAACGTTTACCAGCAACATAATCGCCTACTTTGTAATATGGTTCCATCGTATTATCGTCTACCACCATGGTCAAAACGTTGTATCCATAGTGTCCTTTAAACAATTCTAATTCACGACCAATTTTTGCGAGTTCAATATTGTGCAGACTGCAATTGAGGTTCTGCTCTGCTACAGAGTCTTGAGTTCCAAGATAGCGCAAATTTTGATCACCAACTTGAGTGTTTTGTTGATCTAAAGCTCGCAGTATTACTGGCGGTACTCCAAGTCCGTACATCAGCCATTCTACGCTAACTTCTATTCCTTCCTTGAGACAGGCGCTAACCACTTTAGCGGCTCCTTTTTCAGTTAATCCGCCATATCTTGGTCCCACCCAATTCTGAAAGTTACTTAAAGCGATACTATGTTTTTTTGCAAAATCTTTCCGATACAAACCGGTCATGTCAAGTAATAAACTCAATCTCTTTGCACGTTCTTGATATTTAGATGATGATTTATTAAGTGATTCGGTATTTACGTTTGTCTGATCAATGTTAATGCTGCTCATTTTTTGAACATTTCCTTAGGTTCTGTATTTACAGTTTACTGTGTTGATAAAAAGTAAAAGACAAAACCTTAACTTGTGTTTAGCAAATACTTTTGCTGGTTATTATTGTTTTCTCACAACTCTCTGTATTTTTTACTATAAAAAATAGCAAAATTATCTTGCATTTTGTTTTTACTTGTCCTAAGATACCACACTTACATCGTAATTCTTTGGTTGCCTAATTTGTTGGTGTCAGGTCAATAATTACGATGGGTGCTACCACCGAGCAAGGTTGGAGGTGATGAGCAACAGTAACTTTATGTATTTATATGATGTTGAATCTGTTGTCAGTGATTTCAATAATCCACTACCAGCAAGCCCAATACTCCAACTCAAACTGACAGGAGGGTAAGTATAACACATTCTATATATGCCAAAAGGGAAATTATAAGGAAATTAAATTTGCATATTCATTGCATATCTATTTAGCTTAGGGGGAGGGAACAGCATGTTAGTTTTAAGTCGTAAACCCAATCAATCTATTGTTATTGGGGATAATATTGTAGTCAAGATAATAGAAGTCAGCGGTAGAATTGTTAGGTTAGGTATAGAAGCGCCGTTCGATGTAGTAGTTCATCGCGAAGAAATTTACGAGAAGGTAAAAAAGCGTGAAGAAGTGAAAGTAGAGGAGGATTGAGTGCGAAACTAAAATACAAACAAAATTGATCTGGAGAAAAAATCATGACACATAGCGCAAAAGAAGCTGTATCGATCATCAAAAAACGATTGTCGGAAAATTTTGTTCCTAAGGTTGGTATTATTTTGGGTTCGGGTTTAGGCGCGTTGGCACAACAAATAGAGCAAGATGTAATTATTCCATATGAAGAATTACCCAACTTTAACGTCGTACACGTCTATGGAGAAATGGAACACTTCAGTATTTCCCATGTGGCAGGGCATGGGAAAAAATTACATTTAGGTTACGTGCATGGTGTTCCAGTGGCTTGTTTGGAAGGACGTGCACACTTTTATGAAGGCGGCAATTGCACTGAAGTACTTAAGACTATGATTCGTACCTTACGACTGAGCGGTTGCGAGATTTTATTAACTACCAACGCCGTTGGATCGCTACGCCCGGAAGTTGGATCTGGCAATTTAATGCTAGTTAAAGATCATATTAATTTTATGTTTAGCAATCCCTTGATCGGAAAAAATGATGATGAATTTGGAGAACGGTTTGTATCTCTGGACAGCGCTTATGACGCAGACTTGCGACATATCATGCTGGAAGTTGCTAGGCAACATGAGATAACTTTGCATGAAGGAGTATTTCTTGCCACTAGTGGTCCAACGTATGAATCGCATGCTGAAATTCGCATGTACCAGATGCTAGGTGCTGATGCTGTTGGAATGTCAACGGTTCCTGAAACCATTATTGCTCGGCATTGTGGGTTGCGTGTTGTGACCGTTGGAACAATTACAAATTTGGCGGCAGGTTTAAGCACTGAAATCTTGAACCATGATAATGTATTAAAAAATTCTGCTTTGGCCGCTAACAATTTGAATAAGTTGTTTAGTGAATTTGTCGCTAAGTTCAAGTAGCGCTATATATAGCCGTTAACACATAGCTTCAGACAAGGCGCACGCGCCCGCCGAGTAGCGGAGCATACACTTACGTATGTGAGCAGCGAGGCAAGCGTGCAACGAAGTATCAAGCTATGTGTTAACGGCT
>Ga0172367_10002378_pt1 | contig 25813 bp, 21 predicted proteins | sample Lak10m_FD_114542 | JGI IMG/M metagenome (GOLD analysis project Ga0172367, IMG submission 114542) | Freshwater microbial communities from Kabuno Bay, South-Kivu, Congo - kab_022012_10m | ecosystem: Environmental > Aquatic > Freshwater > Lake | place: Democratic Republic of the Congo: South-Kivu...
AGCCACCACCAGTTCCACGCCGCCATGGGCGTGACGGGCCAGCGCCGCCAGTCGCGGCAGGCCGTCCAGGGCACCGCCGGCGGCTCCCCAAGGCACTCCCGCACTGAGCACGCGCCGCACGCCCAGCGCCATCAGCTGATCCAGCGCGTGCAGCGGATCGCTCACGGCGTCGAAGGCGCGGTGGCAGGTGACGCGCAAGTTGAGGGCGTGAGCTTCCTGACACAGGGCTTCCATGGCGGCAAGGTCCAGCGCCCTGCCCTTGAGCGCTCCGAGCGCCACGCCCGTGGCGCCCAGAGATGCGGCCCTCCTCATGCGCCGCCCCATGACGCGCACATCCTGTGGCGTCAAGTCGAATGCGCCGGGCCTGGGCCGCAGCATGACCACCAGTTCCACCCGCCCGCCCAGAAGCTCCGCCACCGTGGCCATCTGCCGCGAGGAGGGCGTCAAGCCTTGGTGGATCATGGACGCGCACAGCTCCACCCGCTGGGCGCCACCCTGGCGGGCGGCTTCCACATTGGCCTCCAGCACGCCGGGTCCGCCCGAGAGGCAGATTTCCACCGCCACGGCCATCACCGCTTCCCCCAAACAAAAGGCGCCCACGAGGGGCGCCAGAAAGGTGCGGAAGTTGGGAACACGGCGGGCCTCAGTTGTTCAGGTCGGCCAGTTCCTGCAGGACATAGGGTTCGGGATCCACGATGCGGCCGCGCATGTGCACTTCGTAGTGCAGGTGCGGCGAAGTGCTGCGCCCGGTGCTGCCCACATCGCCAATGCGGTCCCCCCGGCGCACTTCCTCGCCTTCAACCACGCGGGTGCGGGAGAGGTGGGCGTACAAGGTTTGCACGCCATCGCCGTGGTCGATGCGAATGGTGAGGCCGTAGCCCGAGTCCAATCCCGTTTCGATGACGGTGCCGTCGGCGGGGGCAATGACCGGCGTGCCCACATTGGCGCCGAAGTCGATGCCTTCGTGCATGCGCCAGGAGCCGCTGAAGGGATCTTCGCGGAAGCCGAAGCGGCTGGAGATGGACACGCCTTCCACCGGCACGATTGACGGCAACCTTCGCATGCGATCCGCCTGCATGACAACCATTTCCTTTGCGCGGGAAAGGGAGGCGTGCAGGAGCTTCGTCTCGCGCTCCAGCTGAGCCAGCTGGCCCAGAGTCTGGGAACTGATGCCCGGCAGGGTGGATTCATACACCGCGCCGCCAACGCCCATTTTGCGCACTTCGTCGGGGATGGGTTCCATTTTGGCCAGTTGGCGGATCTCCCTATCGATGGCGTGCAGGGAGTCCACGGAGAGGCGCAGCTCATCCAAGTTGGTGAGAGCCTCTTCCAGGCTGCGGTGCAGACGGTCGTTTTCGCGCAAGACGCGCTCGGCGTTGAAATCCTGCTGAAAGCGGATGCCAAGCAGGATCAGCGCCACCAGCACACCCAGGTTCAACAAGCGCGTGCGCCACACCTTGAGCGCCACCGCCGCCTTGGAGGGGGGTGTGGATTGCTCGGGGTGCGGCGTCATGTGGTCGGATTCAGACAAATCAGCCTCGAATTGTGGCAGGTACCGGGGGAGAAACTAGCAAAAAACTCGTGGGAGTCAATTCAATCTCCTGAGTGGGTGGGCGCCGCCGCATTCCCCGCTCATTTCCTTGAAGGCCCTTGGCCAGAGAAAAAGAGTGCGTCGGGCACTCAGAATTGAGTTGAGCGGCTCGTTGCATCTTGGGGGGGGTGATTCTATTTTCAAGGTTCGCAAAAAACCGTTCAGCTCACGACGAAGGAGCTTTCCATCATCATGGAACAGCACAACAACAAACTGCGCTGGATCATTTTCGCCGTCATCATGGCCGTGGCCGCGTGGAAACTCTATCCCACCGCCCGCATGGCTGTCCTTGGCGACGAAGGCCTGAAAGCGCTGGATCCCAAGGAACAGGTCGATCTTCGCACCAAGGCGATCAAGCGAGGCCTGGACTTGCAAGGCGGCATGCACATGGTCCTGGAAGTGGACCTTGTGGAACTGGTGCGCGGCCTGGCCCGCACACCGGACAGCCGCTTCAACGAGCGTCTGGTGCGTGTGGAGGCCCAGCTGGGCGCCAACACGGACTTCTGGGAAGTCTTCTCCAAGGAGTTCAAAGACATCCAGCTCAGCGAGTACTTCGGCGAACGCAAGCAGGGCAACAGTGAGATCATCTCCGTGTTGAAGGCCCAGGCCGACGACGCGGTGGACAACTCGCTGACCATCCTGCGCAATCGCGTGGATGGTTCAGGTCTGCAGGAGCCCTCCATCACCAAGCAGGGCCAGCGCCGCATCGTGGTGGAGCTGGCCGGCGTGAACGATCCCGAGGCCGCCCGCCGCATGATCGGCAAGACGGCGCTGCTGGAGTTCAAGCTGGTGGACGAGGCGGCGCGCACCAATCAGGTGCTGGAGGCCGTCAACGCCGTGGTGAAAGGCGAGAAGGTCACCCTGCCGGTGGACAGCGCCGCGCAGGACAGCACCAAGCTGGCGGCCCAGACCGACACCACCACGGCCAAGGCGGCTGCGGATGCCAAGGCCGTGGCCAAGACCGATAGCGCCACCTTCGATCCCCTGGCCGCCAAGACGGACACGGCCTCCGTGGCCGCCGCCGGGGACAGCACCCGGAAGGCCGCCACCTTCTTTGAACTGCTGACCATCTTCCAGGGTCGCAACGCCTTGCTGGTGTCCGAGGAGAACCGGCCCAAGGTGCAGGCCATTCTGGCTTCTCCGGAAGTGCAGGAGGTGATTCCGCCCACCAAGGAATTCCTGCTGGGCAAAATGGAGATGGTGGGCGAGAAGCCATACGCCGAGCTCTTCCTGTTGGACAAGGAAGCCCTGCTCACGGGCAAGGCGCTTGAATCGGCGGGCGTGAACATCAACCAGGGTGGCCAGGGCGCCAATGCGGGTGCCGCCATTGTGGAGCTGAGCATGACCCGGGAAGGCGCCCGACGCTTTGCCCGCATCACCGGCGACAATGTGAACCGCCGCCTGGCCATCGTGCTGGACGACAAGGTCTTCATGGCCCCCAACATCCGCAGCAAGATTCCCAACGGCCGCGCCATCATTGAAGGCATGGAGAGCATCGAGGAGGCCAAGGAGCTGGCCAACCTGCTCAAGCACGGCGCCCTGCCCTCCACGGTGAAGCCGGTGGAAGAGCGCACCGTGGGCCCCAGCCTGGGTGCCGAGAGCCTTCAGAAGGGGGCCTTGTCCGCCCTGCTGGCCACGCTTTTCACCGTGCTCTTCATGATCGTCTATTACAAACTGTCGGGCGTGAACGCCATTATCGCCATGGTGGCCAACATCTTCCTTATGATCGCGGCACTGGCGGGCTTCCACGCCACGCTGACCTTGCCGGGCATCGCGGGCATCGTGCTCACCATTGGCATGGCGGTGGACGCCAACATCCTCATCCTGGAGCGCATCCGCGAGGAGCTGCGCCGGGGCCGCACCGTGCGCGCGGCGGTGGACGCGGGCTACACCAACGCCATGAGCGCCATCATCGACTCCAATGTCACCACCCTCATCGCCGGCGTGGTGCTCTACCAGTTCGGTTCCGGGCCCATCCGCGGTTTCGCGTTGACGCTGATGATCGGTCTGGTGGCCAACCTTTACACGGCCATCATTCTCACCCGTCTGCTCTTCGACCGCTTCACCAACTACGACCGCGCCACGCGGCTGAGCATCTGAGGTTGCGTCATGCTTGAGTTCTTCTCAACGCCAAACATCGACTTCGTCGGCAAACGCAAGGTGTGGATCGGCTTCTCCTTGACACTGCTGGTGGTCAGCATCCTGCTGGGCTTCACCCGTGGCTTCAACAAGAACATCGACTTCACCGGCGGCACGGAGATCCAGTACCGCTTCACCCAGCCCATGACGGAAGGTGACTTGCGCGGGGCCCTGGAGAATGCCGGCATCAGCGCCGAGGTGACCACCCTGCGCTCCACCAACGCCGCCAATCCGGACTGGATGCTGAAGATCCAGGGCAGCGAGCAGGATGGTATGAAGGAAAAGGTGATGGGCACCATCCGCACCGCTTTCCCCCAGAGCGGGGACTCGGTGCTGGCCGCCCACACCATCGGCGCCCGCGTGGGCAAGGAACTCAAGACCGGGGCCATCTGGAGCACCATCTGGGTTTCCATCCTGCTCATCATCTATGTGACGGTGCGCTTCGAGTTCATCTACTCCGTGGGCGCCATCATCGCCACGCTGCACGATGTGTTCGTGGTGCTGCTCTTCTTCAGCCTCTTCCAATGGGAATTCAGCCTCAGCGTGCTGGCCGCCATCCTCACGCTGGTGGGCTATTCCATCAACGACACCATCGTGGTGTACGACCGCATCCGCGAGCAGGTGAAGAAGCAGAAGGGCCAACCTTACGCCAAGGTGGTCAACGACGCCATCAACCAGACGCTGAGCCGTACCATCCTGACGGGTACCACCACCATCGTGTCGGTGATCATCCTCATCTTTTTCGGCGGCCCCAGCTTGACCGCCATGGCGGTGGCCCTGCTCATCGGCATTCTGACGGGAACCTACTCCTCGGTGTTCATCGCCGCGCCCATTCTCATCGAGTGGCACGATCGGCGGGCCGCCAAGCTGGCGCTGAGCAAGTAGAAATGAAGGCCCGGCGCGCCGCGACGCTGCCGGACCGGGATAATCGCACCCAACGGGCTCCGGCACGCGCCGGGGCCCTTTCCATGTGAGGACCCGATGCCAGTAACCGTGTTGATCGGTGCCCAGTGGGGCGACGAAGGCAAAGGCAAGATCATCGACGCCCTGGCGCCCTCCCTGCAAATGGTGGTGCGCTACCAGGGCGGACCCAATGCCGGCCACACGGTGATCGTGGGCGGGCGCAAGACCGTGTTGCACCAGGTGCCCACGGGCATCCTGCACGCGGGGGTGGCCTGCCTGATCAGTCCCGGCGTGCTGTTGGATCCCTGGGAACTCATGGTGGAGACGGCCATGCTGCAGGAGCAGGGCGTGGATCTGGATCGCCTGCGCATCAGCCCCGCCTGCCACCTCATCATGCCCTGGCACCGCCATCTGGACAAGGCGCGGGAAGCGGTCGCCGGCAGTGGCGCCATTGGCACCACCGGAAGGGGCATGGGTCCCTGCGCCATGGACAAGGCGGGTCGTCGTGGATTGCGCCTGGGGGATCTGCTGGATCCGCGCCGCCGTCATGCCGTGGCCGAGGGCCTGGCACGCGCCAACGAGGAATTGCAGCGTCTGGGGGCGGAGCCGCTGAACCTGGTGGAAGTGGAAGAAGCCTGCGCCGCCGCGGCCCTGGCGCTGCGGCCTTTCGTGGCCGACACCCGCCCGCTCCTGCACGGCGTGTTGGATCGCGGTGGCCGCGTGCTGATGGAGGGCGCCCAGGGCGCCATGCTGGATCTGGACTGGGGCACCTGGCCTTATGTGACTTCCACGCACCCCTCGGCGGGCGGCGCCTGCACGGGAGGCGGCGTGCCCATCCGCCAAATCGATCAGGTGATTGGCATCCTCAAGGTCTACGCCACCCGCGTGGGCAACGGCCCCTTCCCCACGGAATTCGCGCCCGGCCCCTTTGCCGACTCCTTCCGCCAGCACGCGGGGGAATTCGGCGCCACCACGGGACGGCCCCGGCGCTGTGGCTGGTTCGACGCCGTGGCGGCGCGCTACGCCTGCCAGCTCAACGGCTTCACCGATCTGGTGCTCACCAAGCTGGATGTGCTGGACGGCCAGGAGACGGTGCAGGCGGCGGTGGCCTACGATCTGGACGGCCACACCCACCACGAAATGCCGGAGGACCTGCGCCTTCTGGAGGATCCGGTGCAGCCCCGGTGGCGTTCCTTTCCGGGCTGGCGCGACAGCGTCCGGGCCCTGGCCTGGGAGGATCTGCCCACGGAGGCGCGGGCTTATCTGGCCTGGATGGAGGAAGACTTGCGTTGTCCCATCCGCTGGGTGAGCAACGGTCCGGAACGCAGCAGTCTTCTGCGGCGCACCTGATTTGGGTAGATTGAGGGCGGCAAAAGAAAGGTGACGGCATGTTCTGGCTCTACGCGGGCTTCATCCTCTTCGTTGTGACCATGCTGGTGTTGGACCTGGGGGTCTTCCACCGCAAGGCTCATGTGGTCTCCATCAAGGAGGCGCTGGGCTGGTCGGCCTTCTGGATCAGCCTGGCGCTGTGCTTCACCTTCTTCATCTACTTCGCTTACGACCAGCACTGGCTGCACCTGGGCCTGATCCTGGATCCTTTGAGCGGGCAATGGATCCCGGCGCTGGATCCGGTGGACATGCAGCCCAACACCGGTTCGCTGGCAGCGGTCAAGTACATCACCGGCTATCTCATCGAAGAGTCCCTGAGCATGGACAACCTCTTCGTCATCGCCATGATCCTGGGCTTCTTCAACGTGCCCGCCGTGTTGCAGCACCGGGTGCTCTTCTGGGGCATCCTGGGGGCGCTGGTCCTGCGCGGCGTGATGATTGCCGTGGGCGCGACACTGGTGGCCAAGTTCCACTGGGTGCTTTACCTCTTCGGCGCTTTCCTGATCATCACCGGCGTGAAGATGCTCCTGACCAAGGAGTCGGAGGAGGACCTGGAGGGCAACCTCATCGTGCGCCTGGTGCGGCGCTTCTTCCCCGTGAGCACGCGCCTCTACGGCCAGCACTTCATGGTGCGGGCCGGCACCGACGAGGCCGCCCATCCCGATGGCGGCGGAGAGGATCCCATCATGGCCAAGGTGGCCAGGGGCGCCATGGTGCTCACGCCGCTGGCATTGGCGCTGGCCGTGGTGGAGGCCGCCGATGTGGTCTTCGCCGTGGACAGCATCCCGGCCATTTTCGCCATCACCGCCGATCCCTTCATCGTGTTCACCAGCAACATCTTCGCCATCCTTGGCTTGCGCAGCCTCTTTTTTGCCCTGGCGGGCATGCTGCGCAGCTTCCGCTACCTGAAGGTCTCGCTCAGTCTGGTCCTTGTGCTGGTGGGCGCCAAAATGCTCACCGCCCACTGGCTGCGCGAGATCTTGGGCCAGCACTTCAACCTGGTCTTGCTGGGAGCCGTTGTGCTCATCCTGGCCGGCGGCGTGGTTGCCTCGCTCCTCGCCGGCGATCGGGCCTCCCAGAATTAGGAGCCGCACACCCGTGGCCCACAGTGTCCGCACAGCCCGCATGGCCGGCACCTGGTATCCCGGCGATGCCGCAAGCTTGCGCGCCCAGCTTACGCACATGATGCAACAAGCCCGCCTCGCGGGCGAACTTCCCGTCGCACCCGACGCGCACGCCACGCTGGTGGGGCTGCAGGTGCCCCACGCCGGCTACTTCTACAGCGGCATCACGGCGGCGCTGGCCTTTGCTTCCCTGGGGGAATGGCGGCCCAGGCGCGTGGTGGTGCTGGCACCCTCCCACCGGGAGCTGGTGCAGGGTGTAGGAGCCTGGAGCCCCATCACGGGGCACGCTGCGGCGGGGCAGTGGGAAACGCCCCTGGGCCAGTTGACGGTGGACGAGCACTTCCTGCAGCAGCTGGGTGACGCCGAGCCCCTGGTGAGCTTCGGCCCCGCCGGCCACGGACAGGAGCACGCGCTGGAGTTGCAGCTGCCCTTCCTGCAATTCCTGGGCATGGATGAGCACCTGGTGCCCCTGTGCGTGGGCAGCCAGGAGGAGAACACGGTGCTGGCGCTGGCTCGGGCCCTGCACGAGCTTTTGGCGCGGCTGGAAGGCCCCACACTTGTGGTGGCCTCGTCGGATCTGAGCCACTTCCACCCCTTGCAGGAGGCCCGGCGCCTGGACGAGTACTATCTGCGCCTGCTGGTGGAGGGCGATGCCCGCGCCCTGTTGGGGGCCCTGCGGGAAGGAAGCTGCGAAGCCTGCGGCGGGGGCCCGGTGGCGGCGCTGCTGGAACTCTTCCGCCTGCGCGGGCAGGGGTTGGAAGTGAAGGTCCTGGACTGGCGCACCAGCGCCCTGGTGACCCACGACGATAGCAGCGTGGTGGGCTATGCCGCCGCGCGTTTGCTGGAGGATGCCCATGACTGAGGCGCCCCGACACTTCCGCCTGGGCCTGCTGGGCGCGGGCGCCGCCGCCCGGGGCGTGCTGCCCGCCCTGCTGGATACCGGCATGGTGAGCATGTCCTTTGTGGCCGATCCCGCCCACGCCGGTGAGCGCCTGGCGGGGCAGGCCGTGCTGGCCGACGCGCCAACGCCCCTGGTGGCGGACTTCTACATCCTGGCCGTGCGCGAGCCGGAGTTGCCGCAGTTGGCCGCCAACCTGGCTCACCAGTTGAAGGCTGAAGGCCGCACCTCGTGCGTGGTGCTGCAGCTCAGCGCCAGTTCGCCACTGGAGGCCCTGCGGCCCCTGCTGGCCTGCGGCGTGCGTGCGGGGCTCCTGCATCCTTTGCAGACCTTTCCGGCGGACGCGCCGCCCCCGGAGCAGATCCCCTTTTGGGCCCTGGGCGGCCACGAGGATCTTCGCACCTTGTTGGCGCCCCTGATGGGCAGGCTGGCCGACGAGTGGATGTGGCTGGAGGCCAAGGACCAAATCCCCTATCACCTGAGCGCCGTGATGGCCTCCAACTTCCTGCCGGCCATGCTCAGCATTTGCGGTCAGCTGTGGCCGGGCAGCCCCGAGCAGGCCTGGCGTGCCCTGCGGCCCATTCTGCAGCAAACCCTGCACAATCTGGAGCAGGCGCCGCCGGAGCGTGCGGCCAGCGGCCCCGCCGCCCGGGGAGACCTGGCCACCCTGGCTCTGCACCGCGCCTGGCTTGAGGAGCGGCACCCGGATCTGGCGCCGGTCTATGAGCGCCTCAGCGGCGAGATCAGCTGGCTGCGCACCCGCCGGGAGGAGGCCCTCCTTCATCCGGCCCCTGGAGGGGAGGCCTGATCGCAGCTGGCTCGCTCCTTTCCTTCAACTTGAACAAGGAGGCCTGACATGGCTCGCCGAGTGCTGTGGGCGGATGATGAGATCGAGCTGCTGCGGCCGCACGTGCTCATCCTGGAGAAGCAGGGTTACGAGGTGGTGGGCGTCACCAACGGCATGGACGCGCTGGAGCGCGTGCGCAGCGAGCGCTGGGACCTGGTGCTGCTGGACGAGATGATGCCCGGCATGACGGGGCTGGACACCTTGCAGGAGATCAAGAAGGTGGACCCGGCCCTGCCCTGCGTGATGGTGACCAAGAGCGAGTCCGAGTCCCTGATGGATCAGGCCATCGGCCGCCAGATCGACGACTACCTCACCAAGCCCGTCAATCCCAGCCAGATCATCGCGGTGTGCAAGCGCATCATCGAGCGCCAGCGCCTGACCGGCCGCAACATGAGCGAGAGCTACATGCAGGGCCTGGCGCAGATTGGCCGCACCCTGTCCATGGGCGCGTCCTGGCAGGACTTCCTGGACATGCACCAGCAGCTCTGCGCCTGGGAGCTGGAGCTGGACGAGCGTCCGGAACTGGGTTTCGGCCAGACCCTGGCCGACCAACGCCGGGAGTGCAACCGGGAGTTCGGGCGTCTGGTGGACCGCCAGTACCTGGACTGGATCAACCAGCCCGGCGGCCCCATGATGAGCCCTTCCGTGGTGCGCCAGGTGGTGGTGCCCCTGCTGCGCGAGCAGCGCCCCGTGCTCTTCTGCGTCATCGACTGCATGCGCATGGACCACTGGATGGTGCTGGAGAAGACGCTGCGCGAGAAATTCCGCGTGCGCCGGGAAGTGCAGATGAGCATCCTGCCTAGTGCCACGCCCTATTCGCGCAACGCCATTTTCGCCGGCATGTACCCGGCGGACATCGCCCGCGCCCACACGGAGATGTGGGAGCGCAACATGGACGACGAGGGCAACACCAACCGCCACGAGCGCCAGTTCCTGGACCATCAGCTGCGCCTGAACGGCATCGAGTTCAAGCCTGCCCACAAGTACATCAAGGTCATCGATCTGGCGGAGGCCAACGACACCCTGCGCAAGGTGGACAACCTCTTCAACCACCAGTTCGTGAGCATGGTGTGGAACTTCGTGGACATCCTGGCGCACAGCCGCAACCAGAACGACATCGTGCGCGAGATGGTGCCCGACGAGGCCGCCTACCGCAGCGTGGTCAGCGCCTGGTTCCGCCACAGCGCGCTGAACCAGATCCTGGAAGCCTTCCGGGAGAAGGGATACACCATCGTCATCACCAGCGACCACGGCAGCGTGCGCGTGCAGCGCGGAGCGCGCATCTTCAGCGACCGCGAGGCCACGCGTGGGCTGCGCTGGAAGCTGGGGCGCAACATGCGTCTGGAAGACGACCGCACGGGCATTTTCGTGGACAAGCCGGAGAACTGGCGCCTTCCCCACGGCAAGGGCAGCGAGACCATGGCCTTCGCCACGGAGGACCAGATCTTCCTTTATGGCAACAACTACAACCACTACCTGGCCCAGTTCAAGGACAGCTTCCAGCACGGCGGCATCTCCATGGAGGAGATGATTCTTCCCGTGGCGGTGCTGGAGCCCCGATGAGGCTCCGCCACTTGATCCCGCGCCGCGTGGCGGGGCTGGAATCCCGCTGATGGAGCCCCGCCGACTTGAAGGCCTGGCTGCCACCCACGCGGCCGGAGCGGAATTGGCGGCCACCCTGCGTGGCGGCGAGATTCTGCTCCTGGACGGCCCCCTGGGAGCGGGCAAGACCAGTCTGGCCCAGGGCCTTGCGGCGGGCCTTGGCGTGAAGGGCGCCGTCACCAGCCCCACATTCGCCCTGTGCAACCGCCTCATGGGGCGCGTGGAACTTCACCACTACGACCTCTACCGCGTGGAGGGTCTGGATCAGCTGCGTCGCATCGGTTTCGAGGAAAGCCTGGAGTGCGGCGCCGTGGTGCTGGTGGAATGGCCGCGCCTGGCCCTGCCGCTCTTGCGCGGTCCCGTGCTGTTGTTGCAGCTGGAGCACGATGACGAGGCCCGCGTTCTGCGGCTGCAGGCGCTGGATGCCGCCGTCCTCGCGGACCTGGAGTTGCTGGAGCCCTGAGGCACTGGCCGGTGAGGGGGAGTTAATGTCATGTGAAAGGGGGCCGCGAGGCCCCCTTTGCATGTGCGTTCGAATGGGTGGGATCCGCGTCCTTAGAAACGGAACGCCACCGAGAAGCGGGCATAGCCGCCGGACAGGTCGTACTCGATGGCCTTGGGCGCGCCCCACTGCAGGTCGGGATTGCTCAGGTCCACCGGGCCTTCATAGGGCGGCAGGCCGCGCTGCACGAGCTCGGCGTTGGCCAGGTTCTGCTGCAGGGTGGCGGAAATGAGCGGGGCGAACTCGTAGCGCGTGTCGGGCACGCCGATGGCCTCGATCTCCTCCAGTTCCAGGCTTTGTGCATTGCGCAGATACTGGCGGGTGCTGCCGTCCAGCTCGCCGAAGTTCATGTGGTTGTAGCCCAGGTCCAGGATGAAGCTCATGGGGCCGAACTCCAGCTCGGTGCCCACAAAGAGGCGGGCGGTGATGGCCGAGCCGTCGTAGTCCGCCTGGATCATGTGCTGCACTTCAAGCTCGTCGCTCAGCTCTTCGGCGTTGGGATCAAAGGTGACGCCCATCTGCATGTAGCTGCCGGCGGTGGTGATGTCCGCCAGGCCCAGACCCAGGCCCACATGGGCGTGCAGGGGAAGGTTGGTGTCCTTCAGGCTGTAGCGGCAGGTGGCCATGATGTTGGACACATCCAGCTCTTCCTTGGCCCAGATGGAGTTCTGCGTGGTGCCGTTGGTGAAGAGGAAGATGTTGCTGGTGGAAGTGGCGCCGGCCGTGTACTCCACACCCGCCAGCAGGCGCGTGCGCTCGCCCTGCAGCACCACTTTTTCAATGGACAGTCCCATGTCCGGGCGGTTGGTGAATTCCGGCACCTCCAGGTAGGGCGCCCACACATCCGCGAAGCCGCCCAGGCTTCCTTGTGCATCCGCAACCCAGGTGCCGTCCACGCCGAAGTAGTGATTCATGCCGCGCACCTGGTCGTTAAGGCCATCCAGACCGGCCAGGTGATCCAGGCCGCCCAGCATGCGCACCGTGTAGCCGGTGAAGAGGCCGCTCTGGGCGTTGGCGGCAAGGGCAAGGGCCAGACTGGTGGCCAGCAGGGTGCTCAGGCGGGACATGGATCCTCCGGGTTAGAAACAAGCGCCATCAAAGTAGGAAGGGCCTCCACCCCTGTCAACCAACAAACACAGGCAGAGGCTTTTCCCTTGGCCCTTTTGCCGCGCTTCGCCGCGTTGCCGCGCACCGCTTTTCAGGCCAACTGGCGGCAGATGGCCTGGACGATGCCGTCGAAAATCTCGGCGTAAACGGGGTCCTGGGTGACGATGGGCTCGCCGCGATCGCCGCCCTCGCGGATGCGGATGTCTATGGGCAATTCCGCCAGGAGCGGCACGCCCTGACGCTCGGCTTCCCGCGCTCCGCCGCCCTGGCCGAAGATGGGGTAGCGCTTGCCCGTGTCCGGGCACTGGAACCAGCTCATGTTCTCCACGATGCCCAGAATGGACACACCCACCTTGCGGAACATGGTGATGGCCTTGCGCGCATCGATGAGGGCCACCTCCTGGGGCGTGGTCACCACCACGGCGCCGGAGAGCTGCACACGCTGGGCCATGGTGAGCTGGGCGTCGCCGGTACCGGGGGGCATGTCCACCACCAGGAAATCCAGTTCCGGCCACAGCACATCCTGCATGAGCTGGGTGAGCGCCTGCATGACCATGGGCCCGCGCCAGACCATGGCCGCGTCCTCCTCGATCAAGTGGCCGATGCTCAGCATATGCACGCCGTGGGCCTCCAGGGGCAGGATTTTGTTGTCCTGCACGAAGGGACGCTCCAGCTTGCCCATGATAAGCTGCACGCTGGGACCGTAGATGTCCGCGTCCAGGAGGCCGGTGCGATAGCCCGCCGCCGCCAGGGACACGGCCAGATTTGAAGCCACCGCGCTCTTGCCCACGCCGCCCTTTCCACTGGCCACCGCCACCACATGGCGCACCTGTCCCAGCAGTTTGGGCATGGTGTTGGGGTCCTGCGCCCCGTGGGCGTGGCCGTGGCCATGGTGATCGTGGCCTTCGTGTTCCTCGTGGCCACCCGTGAGCCGGGTGAAAACCTGCAGGCGGCCGTGCACCCGAGCCTCCAGCACGGCGCGCACGGCGGCGTCCAGGCGGCCGGGAATGGCCGGGTCCTTGCTGGCCACCTCCAAATGGATGTCCACCCCCTCGGGCAGCACTTCCACATCCTTCACCATGCCAAAGGAGACCAGATCCCGGTTCAAACCGGGGTAGTGCACCTGGCGCAACAGGTCCAGCACATCGTCGCGGGTCACACTCATGAAGTCCTTTCTGCCCTCTCCTATTGGTGAAAGGCCCACAGGGCCGGGAGAGCGGCGGGCCTGAACTTACATTTCAGCCATGAGCAGAGCAGCGCCGGACAGGCATCCCGAGCAACTTGTCTTGAAGCTGGAAGAGCCGGTTGCGGTGGAAGCGCGTCCGGCGCCATTCGCCAGCCAATCCATTCCGCCTGTGATGGAGGCCCCCGCCGTGCCGGATCTGGCGGCCATGGCCCTGCGGCTGCAGGAGGTGGATCGCCACCTGGGAACGCGCCATGTGCCGCCGGTGGAGATTCGCACCCGGCGCAACCGCAGCACCATGGGCAGCCTGCGTCTGGACCGCAGGGCGTCGCCGGTGTGGCGCTTCACCGTGGCGGAAGATTTGCTGCGCAACCATCCCGGCCTGGTGCTGGACCTGGCCTGCCTGCTGCTGCACCGGGCGCGTCGCAAGGCGGCGCCCCCGGCGCTGGTGGAGAGCCTGGCGCGCTTGCGGGCGCTCTGGGCCACGCGTGATGCCCCGCCCCGGGATTCCGCCCGCCGCTTGACGGGTGAAAGCGACGAGGAACTGACCCTGCGCCTGCGCATGGTGGCGACCATATTGGGGCATTTGCCCACATTGCCCCTGCCGGACATCGTGTGGGTGAAGAGCCACAGCCTCCGGGTGATGGGCCGCTACCACAGCCGGACCCGGCGCATTGAAATCCACGCCGCGCTGCGCCAGGAAAATGTTCCAAAATATGTGATTGACAACTTGCTTGCACATGAAATTCTGCACTTTCTGTTGGGTCCAAAGCGCCATGGCAGCCGCCTGGTGCACCACCACGCCGAGTTCCGCCTAAAGGAGAGGGCCTTTCCCGGCTTCGCCTTGGCCGAGGCCTGGAGCAAGGAAAAGTGGCCGCGCCTAGTGTCCCGCTTTGTGAAAAACCTGGGCTGATGCAAAGCCCAGAGCCCGCATTTTTGCTTTGGCTGGCGGGTTTGGGCCAACCTGTCGGGATTTGGACACTAGTGGCGGATTTCACGCATGCAGGAGAGGCGAGTGGGATACGCGATTCCGAGGCAGATGAAATATAGTCCTAAGATGGTCAAGGCTTTCCATCAAGCACTGCCGCTTTGACGAGAGTTGGCCCGGCTCTTGCTCATCTACATCCCGGAGCACGGTATTCACCGGCTTCCGGCCTGAAACGAACGCTTGGGAGAACGCCATGACTGCAGATCGCAAGCTGACGCGCGCCTTGAACAAGAGACGCCTACTGGGACTCCCCACGGACATGCTCTTCAGCAGTCCGCTCTTTCTGCTGCTGCTTCTCGTGTTCATCATGCTCTTCTGAGCACCACATCTTCGCCCCCCCACCAGCGGGCTTGCCCGCGACTTGGCTTGAATGAAAGGGTCGGCAGTGCCGGCCCTTTCCTTTTGTAAGGGACCGCGATAAGTTCTTGTGGTCGATTTAGCGCCTCCTACACCTGCGACCAAAACCGGCCAAAACTTTTCATCGTGGATCATTGCGCTGAACCTGTGCCCGCGAGAGCAACCTGAGTTTCTAATGTGTAGGCCAGCGGATGTATGCGGCGGGCGTGAAGCCCAAACGATCTTTTTCGTATTCAACCTCTTCTGGATTGTCGGAATCGCTGATTTGGTACAATTCAACATGAGACGGATCTGTATCTTGTTTGTCGACCTAGTGAATGTCCTACCCCTAGATATCTTGTACCGCATCAGCTAGTGCCGAGCAGATAAGTTTTGGCAAGTGCATCCGACACTCGAAGGTTTCTGCACAGGCTGGCTGTAGTTTGGCAACGGTAGAATAACCGCCTCCGGGCAGCACATAGGATCAGGGAGGTTCATTGTGCACCACAATGCTAGGGATTTCTTCAAGTGCATTTCTCATCACTCGCCACATGAATGGCAAGCGGAATTGTTGGAATCTGACTTATGCGTGAACCAGCTCATCCGAATTCCAACTGGATGCGGGAAAACTCTCGGGGTCTTGGGCGCATGGACATGGAACCGGCTGGAACAGGCGAATCCAGACTGGCCTCGTCGCCTGGTATGGTGCCTGCCCATGCGCGTGTTGGCGGAGCAGACAGCCGATGAGATCCGCTTGGCTTTGCAACGGGTGGACCGTTTATGGGATGGAACAGGAGTTCCACATCAGGGGCGTGTCGGTGTACATGTGCTGATGGGCGGCGAAGAGGCGGGCGACTGGCTACGCTTCCCAGAGCGCGAAGCGGTTTTGGTGGGCACGCAAGACATGCTCCTATCACGGGCGCTCAATCGGGGGTATGCCTCACCCCGCGCCCGCTGGCCGATGGAGTTCGGATTGCTCAACCAGGACTGCTTGTGGGTGCTGGATGAAGTGCAGCTGATGGATGTGGGGCTCGCCACCAGCGGCCAGTTGCAGGCTTCACGAGATCTCGTCCCAGGACCCCGACCCAGCCGAAGTTGGTGGATGAGCGCCACGTTGCAGCGGTCTTGGCTGACTGCCAGCCCGGAAACCCGCGGGTGCGGACCGTCCTTGGCTCTGCGTTCGATCCCCCAGGAGGGGAGGCACGGACATTTGTGGGATGATGTACGCAAACCTCTCTCCGTTATGGCGCTGTCGGAGAAGGAATTTGCACGCCTGGTGGCCGAGTGCCACTTGGCGTCGGGGCGTGGCGCTCGCGGACCCACCTTGGTTGTGGTGAATCGCGTGGAGCGCGCGCAGGAACTCCACCAGCTTCTGCAGAAGGACAATTCGCTGCGTGGCAGCGATCTGCGCTTGGCGCACAGCCGTTTCCGCTCCAGCGAGCGTGCGGCCTGGCGAGCGGAGTTCCTCAACCGCGCCGCCTGTGGCCCGGGTACAGACCGCATTATCGTTTCCACCCAGGTCGTGGAGGCCGGAGTGGATTGTTCAGCTGGCCAGCTGATCACTGAACTGGCTCCCTGGGCCAGCCTGGTACAGCGCTTCGGCCGCTGCGCGCGTTGGGGCGGAGAGGCGCAGGTCGTAGTGGTTGACTTGGGACACACCAAGGACAAAGACGCCGCGCCCTATGGCCTCGAGGAGCTTGCGGCCGCGCGCGAGGCTCTGTCCATGCTTGCGGATGTGACACCTGGGCATCTGGAGCTCTTTGAGGAAGAACATCCGGAACTGTTGGCGCGCTTGTATCCCTACGAACCCCGCCATCTGCTCCTGCCACACGAGGTGGACGATCTCTTCGACACGACGCCCGACCTGAGCGGCGCGGACATCGACATCAGCCGTTTCATCCGGTCGGGAGTGGAACGCGATCTGCAGGTATTCTGGCGAACTATTGAAGGCTCCAGCCCGGATCGCCGGTGGCGACCCCGGCGCGAAGAACTCTGCGCCGTGCCTTTCCATACTGCCCGGGAGTGGCTTTGCGGGGCGGAGTCCAAGAGCAATCCCTCGCCGCGTTTGAAGGAGAAGGCACGCGCTTGGGTCTGGGACTGGTTGGAGGGGATTTGGCGCTGGGCCGAGCGCCGCGACTTGTACCCGGGCCAATTGGTGCTGGTGGACGCCACCTGCGGCGGATATAATCCGGAGCGGGGCTTTTCACCGGCAAGCGGCTCGCCGGTGCCAATCCCAGCAGCTGGAGGGCAGGTTCCAGCGGGCACTTCGGATGACGCCCAGGATGACGAGTCCACCAGTGCATGCCCATGGAAGACCATCGCCAGCCACGGACGCGAGACCGGGCAGCTGGCCCGGGAACTGGCTTCTGAACTGATTCCGGAGTTGGCAAGGGTGTTGGAGTTGGCCGGTCGTTGGCACGACGCGGGAAAGGTCTTCCCCGCGTTCCAGGACTCTATCCGCCATGCCAACCGACCTGGTCGCCACGATTTGGCCAAAGCGCCATCCGGCGCTTGGCTGGTGGGGCGCGCCCTTTACCCGATGGAAGGTGGGCACCGGCCAGGCTTCCGCCATGAGCTGATCAGCACCTTGGCGCTGTTCTCGGTGCTGCGACGCCACCAACCGGATCATCCCGCGTTACTGGGACCCTGGCGCGAGCTGTGGACCTCCATGGGAGCTTCGGTGGAATGGGCTGCGGCCCCTTCCGACCCGCCCACACCGCTGGAGCAGGAGATCCTGGCCCTCTCCCCCGGCCAGTTCGACTTGCTTGCCTACCTCGTGTGCAGCCACCACGGCAAACTGCGGGTATCTTGGCACGCCGCGCCGGTGGATCAGGACTCGCCCACACCGGCTCCTCGCCTGCGCGGGGTGCAAGAAGGCGACAGTGTGCCCGCCGTGGCCCTCTGCGACAAGCAGGGCCAACCCTGGGAGCTACCCGGTTTCCTGGCCGAGTTGGAGCTGGCCGCACTGGGCGTGGGGGAGCGGTTTGGTGCAAGTTGGAGCGAGCGCTCCTTGGGACTGCTGCGTACGCACGGCCCCTTCGCCCTGGCGTGGTTGGAAGCACTGCTGCGCGCTGCCGACCAGCGGTGTTCGCGGGATGAGCGAACGGCTGATCCCTTGTTGGAGGAGAGCGGCCAATGAACCTGCATCGCTTGGATGGCTGCGCGCCCGCGCCATTGGCGCACTACTTGAAGGCCCTGGGCATCCTCAGGCTGGTAGCCGAACAGGCGGATCCCGCCGCCCGCGGCTGGTGGGAGGGCGAGCGCTTCTGCCTGGCCACAACCCTCGACGAGGAGGAGCTGCTGCATTTTTTCCTGGAGGATTATCGTCCTGCGGCATTGGTGGCGCCTTGGAACAAAGGCTCTGGGTTTTTCTATGAGAATGATCCTGCGCTGGGGGCAATCGAACGCTCGACAGCCGCTCGATTCCATCCACTTCGAGAAGGGATCGCCGCCAGTCGAGTCCTGCTTTCCGATCTCGGCAGAGCGGATCGACAGGTGCGGGAGATCAAAGAACGGCCGAAGCAGAAGGGTCTATCCGCCTTGGCTCGGAATCGCATGCGGGAGGACCCCGAGTATCGAAGAGAGCTTGCAGAGGCCGATCGAGTCTTCAAAACACTGAAGGCCGAGTTTATTCCCAGACTGCGTCTAGCCTGGCGAGGCCCCCACCGTGAGTGGATGGATGCGGTCATGGTGTTGGACGAACAAGGTGCGCCAAGATACCCTGCCATCCTGGGGACAGGCGGCAATGACGGTCGCCTGGACTTCACCAACAACTATTTCCAAAAACTCGATCGCCTTTTCGATCTGTCGTCACTTGATGGCAAGTCCAACACGGAGACAGGCCAGTGGCTGCGCGAGTCGCTGTGGCGCAGCACGACCCATTCATTGATCTGGGATTCTGTGGGCCAGTTCAATCCGGGGGCCACGGGCGGAGCGAACTGCACCACGGGTCCCACAGGGGAGAGCCTCACCAACCCGATGGACTTCGTGCTGCTTTTGGAAGGCGCGTTGTTGCTTGCGGCACAGGCTACCAAGCGGCTTGGTTCAGTGGAGTCATCCAGGGCGGCCGCACCTTTTGCCATCCGTTCGCATGCTGCAGGATACGCCAGCGCCAGCGAACCAGACGAAGGAGCCCGAGGCGAGCAATGGCTGCCCTTGTGGTCCCGCCCTGCGACCTTGGCCGAGATCCGCCAGCTCTTTGCCGAAGGAAGAGCACAACTGGGCCCGCGAGCGGTACAGGAACCGTTGGATCTCGCAAGGGCGGTTTCCCGGCTTGGCGTGGCCCGCGGCATCACGGCCTTCCAGCGGTTCGGTTACATCGAGCGCAATGGACAGTCCAATTTGGCCGTGCCCTTGGGACGGTTCCATGTTCCCGACCATGCCTCGCCCCTGATCGTCTGTCTCGACGACATCGAGCAGTGGAACAACAGGCTTCGGCGAAGCGCGAGGGACAAAGGCGCCACAGCGGAGTTGCGCCAAGTTGAGCATCGATTGGGAGATGCCCTGCTGGCAGTGTCTCAGCAACCGGACGAAGCCCGGCGCTGGCACGCTGTGGTTTCCTGCCTTGCGGATGCGGAGTCCGTCGTGTTGCTCGGTTCGCACAAATGCGGCGCGGTTCCTCGGCTGCGCCCCGCGTGGGCGCAGGTGGGCGACGACGGTAGTCCGGAATGGCGGTTGGCGGTTTCCCTGGCCACACAGGCGGCCGGCTGGAGCCAGGGTCGCGGGCCACACGATCCGGTCCGTCGACACTGGGTTGCCAGGAAGAACGAAGAGCAGGCCGCCGTCATGCTTGGTCGTCGCGGAGTGGACGACGCGCTGGCTTTGGTTCACCGGCGGTTGATCGAACCCTACAGGTCTGAGTTGCGGCACTTGCCTCTCATAGCCGCTCCGGGAGCCGGCGCCCACTTGGCGGACCTTGCCGCCTTGACCGCCGGCGAGGTAGATGTGGACCGCGTCCTGGCGTGGTCGCGGACGCTGATGGCCTTGGATGGCACGCGCTGGGCCCAGGATCCTCCCCGTCTCACACGACCGGATGCGGTGCGAGAACCCGATCTGGGCTGGCTGGCCATCCGCCTGGCACTCTGGCCCCACGCCTTGCCGGATGGACGCCGGATCGGCGCGGATCCCGCCATCCTTCGGCGCTTGGAAGCTGGTGACGCCGCCCATGCGGTGGAGCTGGCCCTGCGCCGACTTCGCGCCCATGGTTTGCGGCCGGCCTTGCATGCCGCGACCGTCCCTCCCGAGAAGGCCCGCCTGTGGGGCGCGGCCCTGGCCTTTCCCATCGCACAACACATTGGCCACCAATTGGTCCGGCGGCTGGATCCGCTGGCCCAGTCCCGTTAACAAGGAGTTGCACCATGTCCATGGACTTGACCGCCCTGGCCTGCGCGCCGCGTTTGTTGTTCGCCATTCCTTTGCAGCCCATGCAAGGCAGTCGGTTCCAGCCCACAGGTTTTCCCAGCCTGGGCGCTGCCACCTACCAAACCAGCGAAGGCCTCGGCCTGCTCGTGGAAAGCGCGCAGAGCATGGCCAACCGCCTGGAGCAGACGATCTGGGATGGGACTTGTCAGGATCTTAAACCTGAAGCAGCCGGTCTCTCGCATGTGCGCGTGACCCGGAAGGGCGCTTTCCTCACCGACACCATCCTGGAGGCCCACCGCCTCAACAGCCCCTACCTCTTGGAGGGGAAGGACAGGACCTTTTTCAACCAATTGAAGGCAGAACTGGGCGCTTTGGATGTTGGCCCCATCGATCGTGGCAAGCTGGGCTGCGTCCTGCTGAGATATGACATCGGCTCACTTTTGCACGGTGTCTTCTTGGCCAAGAAGGAACTGGCCGGCGGGCGTCTGCGTGTGGCCCGCGCTCTCTCCGCGTTCATTGAAGCCGAGAAGGTCCAGGTGGCGGCTTCCGGAGGCGTCAAGAACGACCATGTCAATCCCAGCGGGGTCTCCAAGGACGGCTTCGGCAATGTGCCTTTCGCCCGCGACGAGTTCACCGCCCAGAGCATCCTGCTCTATGTGAACCTCGATCTGACGCAGATCCGCGGCTACGGATTGGGCGCTGAGGTGGAGAACCTTTTGGTCGTCCTGGCGCTGTACAAGGTGCGTGCCCTCCTGGACGGCGGCTTGCGTCTGCGCACCGCCTGTGATTTCAAACCGGTGGAGGCTCAGGTGCAGGCCGACTCGCCGCGGGAATTCGCACTGCCCACGCTCGAGGAGCTGGTTCCCGCCTTGCGGAACGCCATCGCCGCTTGCCGAGATCGCATGCAGGTGGGAGAGGTGGCTTTCAACGACGAGATGAGGAAGGGCAAGGACGAAGATGAGGCGGCGGACCAACCAGCCGGGGACTGACATGACCACTCTGGAACTGCGCTTTCCAGGCGGGCGCTATCACGCCACGCCCTGGGGCCACCATGTTAACGAGGGGTTGGTGGAATGGCCTCCTTCCCCTTGGCGCTTGCTGCGGGCCCTGCTGGCGGCAGGCTATAAAAGCGGCATGTGGGACGGCAACGGACCTCCTGTCCTGGCCCGCGGCTTGATCATGCGTATGGCTGGCGCCTTGCCGCGCTACTTGCTTCCCCCAGCGATAGGAGTACACACCCGACACTATATGCCGCTGGCTACCCTGGACAAGGGCCAGGAGAAGACCACGCTGGTCTTCGATACCTGGGCCCGCGTGGATCAGGGCGTGATGCGCATTGTCTGGGACCTGCAATTGGAACCCGCCGAGCGGGAGCTTTTGGCCGCCCTGACCGCAAGCCTGGGCTACCTAGGGCGCGCCGAGAGCTGGGTGGTCGCCACGCTGATTCCAGAGGAAGATGTCTTCGAATCTGGCGAAGCGTGGTGTGTACCCAGCGTCGAAGGCGAGCGGCGTGGCATGGGCTGGGAGCAGGTTCCCCTATTGGCCGCTCTGCCGGAGCCTAAGTTTGAATCATGGCGCTGCACCGAGACTGAGGCTGAGCTCGGAAGGATCGACGCCGAGGTCAAGGGCCGCAAACAGGAAGAGGCGCGTGCCCGGGTCCTGCTGCCTTATCCAGACGATCTGCTGGACTGCCTCCAGCGAGACACTGGCTGGCTGCGTGGCCACGGATGGAGCCAGCCTCCGGGCAGCCGCCGCGTGTTGTATTGGCGACCTACGGGCGCGCTTACCGTGGGTGTTCCATTGGCGTTAGAGCCTCGAATTGCGCCTCCGATCGAGGCCATGCTGCTTGCCCTCAGCAGCCCCAGCCGCTCAACTGGGCTGCTGCCGTCGGTTACGCGCACCTTGCCGCAAGCTGAGCTGATGCATCGCGCATTGGTGGGAAAGGCTGGCCGCGTGGCAGGGCATGTTCCGGCGCTGTGCGGGCGCGATGGCCTGCGTCGCCCACTTATGGAGCAACACGCCCATGCCCATATCCTGCCTCTGGATCTGGACAAAGACGGCCACCTGGACCATGTCTTGATTTGGGCGCCTGGCGGTTTGGATGCCAAGGCACAAGGTGCGGTGCGCGCGCTGCGTCGCACCTGGACCAAAGGGATGTCGGATGACTTGCAAGTGGAAGTGGTCGCACAGGGGAAACGCGCCGATCTGGAGAGGCTGGCTGGTGTGTGGGGAGAGTCCCTGTGTCAAGTGACCTGTTCGGTTGGCGGCAGGAGTTGGATCAGCGCCACTCCCTTCGTGGCCCCCCGGTACTTGAAAAAGGGCGGCAACGACTTGGCAGGACAAGTGGCACGCGAGCTGCGCCTCCGTGGGCTACCGGAGCCAATCCGAGTGGATCTGCTCGCCCCCGGGACATCGGCGGAGGTGTTGCGCCTCAGGCATTTCGTGAGACGGCGCAGCCGCGGGCCGCAGCCACCTATCGATGCGGGATTTGCCTTGCGTTTAATCTTTGCGGAGCCCGTGGCGGGTCCCCTCGCGCTGGGCTATGGGTCGCATTTCGGACTCGGATTGTTCCGGTCCACGGATGGCGAGTAATAGGTGACACAGAGGACTCTCCTGGCCCTGCTGTGCTGTTCAATGCGGTGGGTGGTTGGGAGTGCGATTCTGTGCAAGTGTGACGAGTCAGGTCCGCTGAAGACGCCTGCTCATTCCCACACCCGCCGCACACCGTAGGCATCCAGCAGCGGGTCGCAGCTGAGGATCGTCAAGTCTTCGCGCAATGCGGTGGCGGCCAGCAGGCGGTCGAAGGGATCGCGATGGTGCAGAGGCAGGGTGGCCGCGGAAATGGCCAGATCCAGGCTGATGGGCATGGCCTGGATGTTGAGCCGTTGCAGGGTCTCCGGGACGAAACGGGATGGATCGTCGGGAAGGCGGACACGGCCCAGTTTCCAAAGCAGGGCAAGTTCCCAGCCGCTTGCGGCAGACAACAGCAGGGTGTTGGCCGGATTCGTCACCAGCCGACGCACCTTGTGGGAAAGTCGATCCGGATCGGCTGTCATCCAGATGAAACAGTGAGTGTCCAATAGGCAGGTCACGAGCGCTCCGGCCAGAAGGGCTGCGTTTCCGCTTCGGGCAGCGGGTCCAGCAAATCGCCATAGACCTGCACCTGCTCCCGGCAGCAACCCAATGGACGCTCGGTTAGCTCATTTGCGACGGGAACCAGCTTGACCAGCGCCCGGCCCGCCTTCATGATGATGACCTCCTCGCCGGCCAGTGCCGCGGGAATCAGCTTGGACAGCTGGGTTTTGGCTTGATGGATGCCGACTTCCACGATACCCTCGCTTAGTTTAGCCGCAAACTAAGTCAATGGAGCGCGAACTGCAATGGTTGAACCTTGTTTGGTCCCCGCACGCATGCTCAACGAGGTCGTATACTGCCCGCGGCTGGCCTACCTGGAATGGGTGCAGGGTGAGTTCGCGCACAACAGCGACACCGTGGAGGGACGCACGGTGCATCGCACTGTTGATCGCCCCAAACCGGCCGGGTTGAAGCGACGAGCCTCCGCGCAATCGGCCGTCGAAGCGGTGGAGTCGGGGGAAGCGGACGAGATGGCAGGGACGATTGCAGAGGATGAACCGGAAGCGCCCCGTGTCCTGCGCAGCCTGACCTTGCAGGACGAGGCTTTGGGCCTGGTGGCGGTCATCGATCTGTGCGAATTGGACGAGGGCCGGGCGGTGCCGGTGGACACCAAGAAGGGCGCCAGCCACTCAGGCGAGGTTTGGGAGGCCGATCGTGTCCAGCTGTGCGCGCAATGTCTGCTGCTTGAGGCCCACGGCTACCAGGCGCCCGCGGCGGTGGCCTACTACGCCCAGGAAAAGCGCCGGGTGGAGGTGGTAATCGACCAAAACTTGGTAGAGCGCACCCTACGCGCGCGGGACCAGTTGCTGGCACTGGAGGCCACACGGCAAATGCCACCGCCCTTGGTGGACGATGCCCGCTGTGTGCGCTGTTCACTCAACGGCATTTGCCTGCCCGACGAGACCCGGCACTTGCGGGGCGAGAGCACTGATCCACCCCGCGCTGAAGCAGCGCCCAGCCTGGAGTTCTGGCAGCCCGCATTGCGACGGCTGGTGCCGGCTCGGCCTGAGACAGTGCCGCTTTATGTTGTATCGCCAGGTGCCCAGGTGCGCAAGAAGGAAGAGTGCCTGGATGTCTGGTCGCCCGACGAGGGATCACGCACAGTACGGCTGCTGGAGCTGGAGTCTGTCAACTTGCTGGGCCCGGTACAGGTGACGGCGCAGGCGCAGGCTGCGCTGCTGCGGGCGCAGATTCCCATTTGCCACTTCAGCCACGGCGGCTGGTTCACCGGGATGACCATTGGTCTTGGTCTGGCCAATGTGGAGCTGCGCCGGGCCCAGTACCGCGCCGCCGACGATCCGGCCATTTGTCTTGCACTGTCCCGCGAGTTCATCAGAGGCAAGGTCAAGAACCAGCGCACGCTGTTGCGTCGCAGCCTGGGGGAGGAGGCCGCGCTGGACCTACGACGCATGCGGCACCTGTTGGCCGCGCTGCCCAAGGCCCGTGATCTGGATCATGTGCTGGGGCTGGAAGGCGCTGCCGCGCGCATCTGGTTCCGTCGCCTGCCAGAAGTGTTGGCCTCCAGCAAGTCCGACCACACCATGGTCACCTCCTTCGCCGTACGCAACCGTCGACCGCCGATGGATCCCGTTAATGCCATGCTCAGTTACGGCTATGGGGTGCTGGTGAAAGAAGCCGCAGTGGCCCTGGAGCGGGCGGGCTTGGAATCTCGGCTGGGCTTTCTGCACAAGCCGCGGGGCGGCCGTCCCTCCATGGCACTGGATCTCATGGAGGAGTTTCGCCCGCTCATCGTGGACAGCGCCGTGCTGGGCCTGGTGGCCCGCGGTGAAGTGGATACCGGCGATTTCGTCCGCTGTGGCGATGCCGTCTCACTCTCCACGGCGGGCAAGCGCAAGTTGCTGTCTGCCTACGAGAGGCGCATGGATACCCTGATCCAGCACCCGGTCTTCGGCTACACCATCAGCTATCGTCGCGTGCTCGATGTGCAAGCCCGCCTGTTGGGGCGTGCTCTACTTGGTGAACTTCCAGCGTACGCGGCATTCACCACTCGTTAGAGGTTTCCAAGATGTCCCACGGAGTAACAGGGTTGACACGCTGGGGCAAGCCGCGCAGACCAGGTTTGCCACCCGTACAAGAACGGGAACGGTCCCAGCGCCACCATTATCTGGTTAGTTACGATGTGAGCGACAAGAAGCGCCTGCGGCGCATGTTGCGTACTCTGCGTGGGTTTGGCGATTCAGTGCAGCTTTCCGTTTTCCTTTGCACGCTGTCAAAACTAGAGAAGGCCCTCTTGGAGGAAGCCGTGCGTAAGGTCATCAAACCCGGCGAGGACCAAGTGCTGATCGTCAACCTAGGTCCATCCAATGGCCGAGCGCGAGAGGCCATCCAAGCTTTGGGGAGACCATGCATCCCAGCGGATCGCCAGCCCTTGATCCTGTAAGGTCGAGCGCGGCGGTGATTGCGCAACCAGCTTTGCACGCTCGCCACATGACTCTCATGGGGATCCACCAATACCTTGGCAGTTCATTGACATCCACGAGCCAGTTTTAGACACTTGTGGCCGCACGCTCGCAAACCAGGCTGCCTGCCCGCTTCCCAAGCGGTCTGGTTGAAGAACCCTTTCCCCGGTTAAACGACCGGGGCTCCATTGAAGCCACCACTGGTCCCGCGCTCTTGGGCGAGATCCTTGGGATCTTTCCCCGGTTAAACGACCGGGCCTCCATTGAAGCCCGCCGTCGCCCTTGCCC
>Ga0172367_10002380_pt1 | contig 25811 bp, 21 predicted proteins | sample Lak10m_FD_114542 | JGI IMG/M metagenome (GOLD analysis project Ga0172367, IMG submission 114542) | Freshwater microbial communities from Kabuno Bay, South-Kivu, Congo - kab_022012_10m | ecosystem: Environmental > Aquatic > Freshwater > Lake | place: Democratic Republic of the Congo: South-Kivu...
AAGGAGAAGCCGTTTATGACATTTACAATTTTAGTAGCTTCCCAGCCCAACTCAGAATAAAGAATTTATAATCCGCCGAGGCCAAGAATGCCGAGACCGACCACGCCCATACCCATGACGGAACCGCCCGCAAAGGCAATTTCCAGCGCTTTGCCCAAACTGGTACGCGCTGCGTTCGTCGTACGTACGTTCGCTTTCGTAGCAACCTGCATACCAATGAAGCCGGCAACGGCTGAACAGCCAGCTCCCACCAAAAACGACAGGGCAATCAGAGGAGAAGAAGTATCTGCATTCGCAGTTACACCCAACACGGCAGCTACTACCACCGCAAAAATAGCAATCCGGCTATACTCTGCCTTCAAAAAGGCCATCGCGCCTTCCGCAATTGCCCGGGCGATGCCTTCCATCCGAGGCGTACCCACTTCCTGACGGCTCACCCAGGCCGATTTCCAGAACGTGTAAATCAGGCCTATCACGCCAAAAACAGGGATTAAAAAGGTAATTGTTTGTCCCATGATACAGTTGTAGTTTGTATGGATTTACCAATAATAGATACAGCAGACACCAAATGTCTGCTGTCAAAACCGCCGGCCAAAAGTAATTCAAATTTTGTGATTGTCCAATATGAAAAAAGCCCTCCTGCATCCCGTAAACTGAACCTTTCCCAAATTTAATTTCATTTTTTCCAACAAACCCCCTCCCATCCCTACATCTTTTCCCAATAATCGGATATTAACCCCCAAAAAAAGAAGCTAAATATCCAAAAACCGAAATTTACACTCCACTTCCCGCGATATTTATACATTTGAATACGAAATTAGTCACTCACGACGAAGGGGAGTGCTCCGTATGTGCCGGTTTTCCGCTCATCCAATCCGGGTCTACTCTTTCTAGGTTAAGAATAACCTCAATTGCCTTCGGGCAATTGTCAGGGGTTTTGGGAATAGGAATTTTTGCTGCCTGGACGTCTCAAGATGCCAGGCAGTTTTTTTACCCCGCCCGCCTTTTGCCAATTTATGTAGATTTACCTATCTTTTTGGCCACCAAACTCTATTCATTGCCACCTTAATTCACCCCATGAGCCACTCCGATTTTGTGGATAAAATGGAATTACAGGCACTTGAGCAAATCCTGGCGGAAAAAGAAGCTCAACTGCAACAGACGCGCCACCTGCTTATTCAGACTCAACATGAATTGCAGGTGCTGCAAAATAGCACCCACCGAGCACCGGATGCAGCGGCTGCATTCGCCCAGGAAATGAAGTACACCATCGTCATCGAGAATATGGCGCTTGGACTCATTGAAGTGGACAACGAAGGAACCATCCGAAAAGTCAACAATGCATTTTGTGAAATGACCGGGTATGCCCACGAGGAGCTGCTAGGGATAAAGGATGACGTTTTGCTCACTCCGGAGTGGAAAGACTACATGGCCAAACAAACCGCCCTGCGCACCCAACAAGTGTCCAGTGCTTATGAAATCCAGATACGCCGAAAAGATGGCACTCTCCGTTGGCTGCTCATCAGCGGATCCCCAATTTATAACCAGGCCTATGAAGTAGTCGGCTCTATAGGAATCCATTTTGACCTAAGCCACCAAAAAAGCCTATACGCCGAACTCGAAAAAGCCAAAAAAGCGGCCGAAGAAGCACAGGAAGCAGAAAAGCTATTCCTGGCCAATATCAGCCACGAAATTCGAACCCCACTCAATGCCCTCCTGGGCATGGCCCACCTGCTCGAAGGTACGTCCCTCGACAAGCAACAACAGGAATACCTGGAGCTCCTACAGATTTCAGGCAAATACCTGCAAAAATTAGTATCTGATGTGCTCGATTTCTCCCGTATCGAGTCCGGAACCATAGAAATACAAGCAGCACCCTTCGACCTGAACGCCCTGCTTAATGAGCTCATTCGCTCCTTTGAACACGTAACAGATAAAAGCCGGATTAAATTCGAAACGGCCATCGACGCCTCCGTACAGGGCGTATATACAGGCGACGAAGCACTCCTGCGCCAAATCTTGGTCAACCTGCTCAGCAACGCGTTCAAGTTTACCCCATCCGGCTTCATTCGGCTGGAAGCCCGTGAAAAAATCCTGTCCGACGGACAACGCTGGGTCGAATTTGCCGTCCGTGATACCGGAATAGGTATCCCCGCCGAAAAACTCGACCTCATTTTTCAAAGCTACAAGCAAGCCACCCACCATATCCACCGCGAATTTGGAGGGTCCGGATTAGGCCTCGCGATTACCCGCAGCCTATGCGCTCTTCTCGGTGGCACGATTTCGGTAGAAAGCCAATACCTCAAAGGAGCTGTATTCCGTGTCTCCCTGCCCCTTACCCGATCCGAACAACATACCCTGCCCCCTTCTCCGGATTTTCACGGCAATCGACTCCAGCACCTCCCCGTACTGAATCGCGTTCTGATTGCAGAAGACAACCTAATCAACCGGAAATACCTCGAAGAACTTATCCGACGAGCAGGCATCCCCTTCGACTCCACCGAAGACAGCCGGGCAGCACTTCTTTACGCCTCCAACACCCCCTACGACGTACTGCTTATCGACCTGCACCTCGTAGGCGCCAACGGCGTCGAGTTAATCCGGGACATCCGTACGTCCACCATTAACCAACATACCCCCATACTCGCTCTCACCGCATCCGCCACGCCACCTATTCGCGAAGCCGCCCTGGCCGCTGGTGCCGACGAGGTGCTGTACAAACCATATACCCCCCGCCAACTCCACGAAAAAATTGCCGCGTTGCGCTTAGCACACAAGCTAATTGCGCCTGAAAAAACTAAGCAATCCGAACCAATACCGGAGCCTGGCATTTGGTCGGCCCATAACCTGGCCGACCTATACCTAGGCGATGCCCAACATGCCCTCGAACTTTTTTCCTGCTTTCTCGAAAAACACCTGCCCGAAACCTCCTTGCTGCTGAGCGCTTGCGAACACGCCGACTACACCGCCATAAAAGCCCTTTGCCATAAGCTGAAACCCGGCTTCGACATGGTAGGACTGCAATCTGTCAGCACCATCCTACACCAAATGGAGCTGGCGCTGGAAGCTACCCCCCCGGATATAGCCGCGCTGGAAATATACTATCGCCAATTACACGCACTCCTGCCAGCAGCCGCACAAACTATTCACGAAAAAATCCAGGAACTGCGCGACGGAACCCCCCACTGGATTAAACCATACTAAACAGATAAATCCATTCATACACACAGCCCATTGATGCGACCCCATCTACATCGCTTTCCCAATACAACCTAATGCTATGAAATGTATCATTGTAGATGATGACCCGCTCTCCCTACTTGGACTTGAAAAACTTTGCGACCGCGCCGAAGACCTGGAACGGGCCGGCTCTTTCGCCAACGTCGAAACTGCCGTGGCGTTCCTCGAACAAGAAGAAGAAGTCAATCTAATTTTTCTGGACATTGAGTTGCCCCAGGTAAACGGCCTCTCTCTCCTGGATAAACTGACCTATCTCCCACAGGTAATCGTCGTCTCAGGGAAAACCGATTTTGCCTTCGAAGCATTTGAGTATGCCGTCACAGACTATCTCAAAAAGCCCGTTGCCCTACCTCGCTTTCTGCGCGCAGTGGAAAAAGCCCGTTTCTTACATCGGCAAAACCAAGACTACAAATACTTTGCCCGGGAAATCTACATCCGACAGGAAGGCAAGCTCGTTCGGCTGCCTTTTGAACGCATCCTTTTTTTCGAAACCGTAGGCGACTATGTCCGAATCAAAACCCAGGATGGCACCTTTCTAATCCATAGCACCATCAAATCTATTGATGATAAAATACAAGACCCCCGGTTTCTCAAAGTACACCGATCCTATATCGTAAACCTTCAGCACATAATAGAAATAGCAGAAAGCACCCTACTCATCGAACAGTTTCAAATTCCCATCAGCCGTGCGAACCGACCGGTTCTTATCAACCGACTGAATATTTTATGAGCGCTGCAGGCGGCGCAGGTAAGTATCCATCCCCGCCGTATCGAGTACCCCGACCAGGGTGTTCCATTCATTAAAAACAGGCAGTGTACCCCCATCCGAAGCCCGAAGCCGGCCCAATGCGCTGGCCAGTGATTCCTGCTCCTGCGTGGGAATCAATTCCCAAATCATGTAGTCCTGTACCCGTGCATCCGAATCGGCTGTTTGTTGTGCATACAGAATCCGATGCTCCGGCAGGATCCCCAGCAAATTCTGCCATTCATCGAATACCAGGAAATTTTTTTCGCCCTGCTGCATATACAATTGTACCGCTGCCGACATCGTATCCGCTGGATACAAAGGCGTAAAATGGCGGCGCATCAAATCACCTGCCCTACCTTTGTGCAACGCCTCTTCCACCACGACAAAGCGGTATTCCTGTTGGGCCGTCATAAAAATGAAAACACCTATAAACAAAGACGTCAGCCCCTCTTTTCCGCCAGAGTCCCATAGCTGAAGTGCATTAAATAAAACAAACAACACCGCCAAGGTCTGTCCCAAACGGGCAGCTACCCATGTAGCCCGAACCCTTCCAACCCATATAGAAAGTACTGCGCGTACCACCCGGCCGCCGTCCATAGGAAACGCAGGAACCATATTAAACAGCGCCAGCATAATATTGACAAAAAATAGTCCAATCAGCGCAAACCCCCAGGTCGGTAAAGCCGGCACAAAATAATTCTGCTCCTTCGTCAGTAACGCCACCCACAGTTCATGGCGCACCCCAGCCGGCAAGGTTAAAAAGTAAATGCCCAAAAGGGCAGCAATCCCTACATTCACCAAAGGCCCTGCAACGGCAATCAGCCACTCATGCCTTGGACGCGATGGCAGGCGATCCAGGCGTGCCACTCCACCAATCGGCGACAGAATAATATCCCGGGTTCCCACCCCAAAACGCCGCGCCATCAACGCATGACCGTATTCATGCAGCGTGACACATACAAAAAGCCCCATAACAAACCCCGATGCCCAGGCCATCGTAAGCCAGTCCCAGCTTTCGCGTTGGCCCAGGTAAAATACATACAGGAAAATCAGCCCGAAGGTCCAATGTAGCCGAAGGGGAATACCAAATAAAGTAACAATGCGCAGGGAACGATACATGCTTGGCAATTTAGGCCGGAAAAAATTTAATCCGGTAAATAGGGGTTTTCCTGAATACTCCGCGAAATAACGATGCGCTGCACCTCCGAAGTGCCCTCATAAATCTGGGTAATTTTCGCATCCCGCATCAGCCGCTCCACATGGTATTCTTTGACAAAACCGTAGCCGCCGTGAATCTGAACCGCTTCCACGGTCGTGCGCATAGCCACGTCCGAAGCATATAGCTTTGCCATCGCACTGGCAGCGTTGTAGTCCATCCCCTGGTCTTTAAGCCAGGCGGATCGATATACCATCAGCTTGGCAGCTTCTATCTCTGTGGCCATATCTGCGAGTTTAAACGCAATCGCCTGATGATGATGGATGGGTTTGCCAAACGTCTCCCGCTGGCGGGCATAAGCCAACGCCAGTTCATACGCACCTCCTGCGATACCCAGTGCCTGTGCCGCAATACCGATGCGCCCTCCGGCCAACGTCTTCATAGCAAAGGTAAAGCCAAACCCATCGGCACCTATGCGGTTCTCTTTGGGCACCCGCACATCGTTGTATAGAATCGTGTGGGTATCGGAAGAGCGGATACCCAGCTTATCTTCTTTTGCCCCAATCACTACGCCCTCCCAGGACGTTTCGACCAGAAACGCGTTGATTCCCCGACTCCCTTTTTCAGGATGGGTCTGTGCAATAACCAGGTGCACCTGAGAGGAGCCACCGTTCGTTATCCAGTTTTTGGTTCCATTGAGCAGGTAGTAATCGCCCATGTCCGTGGCTGTAGTTCGTTGGCTGGTTGCGTCGCTCCCCGCTTCCGGTTCGGAAAGGCAAAAAGACCCCAGCCACTCGCCCGATGCCAGTTTGCGCAAGTAGCGATCCTTCTGAAGCGGCGTACCATATACTTCAATACCCCAGCAAACCAGCGAATTATTGACCGACATCAGCACCGAACAACTATTGTCCACTTTGGAGATTTCTTCCATCGCAAGCACATACGACAAGGTATCCATGCCTCCTCCGCCATATTCGGGAGGAGCCATCATACCCAGAAAGCCCAGTTCGGCCATCCGGCGAACCTGTTCTTTGGGAAAAGACATGTTGCTATCGCGCTCAATCACCCCCGGTTTGAGCTCTTTTTGTGCGAATTCACGGGCGGCATCCCGCACCGCTTTTTGCTCTTCAGTCAGTTGAAAAAACATAGCGTTGGTTTTATCTGGAAACAGGAAATGCTGCTTATACAAAGTCACATCCGGATTGGAATCCTCCATGGCAACCACCCTATATCTCCCCAACTACCAGTACCAAATCGCTTTGAAGGGCTTGGGTACCTGACTTATTGTACGCACAGAGAATCAACCCGGAAGCGTAGCGTGAGGGCGTCCGCACCTCCGGACCCCCATCGGGAGCGTGCTACAATACCTCCATTAGTGTTCGGAAGACGACATATTTTCCTCCAAATCGGGCGGCTACCTCCGCCTGCAAGCGCTTTGCATCTTCTTGCTGATACGCGTACATAGCGGCTATATCCGGGCAAAAATATTGAATAGCATACGTTACACCATCCGGCTCTTCGTGCATCAGCCGGCAAATGCGAAAGTCCTCGAATTTGCCTGTGCGCATGACCGCTGGAATGTGTTCGGTACGCATCCATTCCAGCCAGGCTTCCTGGACATCTTCTTCAATTTTGGTAGTCACATTGTAAATCAGCATGGCGCGTATGGTATGTATCAACGACTGCCCCTACTCAACGGAAGTATTCAGCACAACTGCGAAGTAGCGGCCGGATATCCGGGTAGGGCAATTTATGGGAGTATAACAAAGAAAGGCCAATCAAAGTTTTGCCGCCGCAAGTGTATCTGGTTGCGGCGGAACGTACCTCAGTGGATACTATTTGCGCTTATTATTCCGGGAGAACTGCTGGCGGGAGCCCCCTTTGCCGCCGCCATTATTATTGCCTTTACCCCCGTTGGAGTAGGATTGCTGTTTGGGCGGATACGACTTATACTTGTTGTTTTGAGGGCGTCGGGTAGGTTGTTGGGTACTGGGCTGAAGGAGGTTCTCGATCACCTCAGGGAGTACCAGTTTACCCTCTGACATGATTTCGAGGTCCGCTTTAATCACGTCATCGCTCACAAAGTGTTCTTTATTCCAAGTTCGGTACGCCAGCTTCATGTACGAAGCGATGACCGAAACAAAGGCATCCCGCTTGGGGCCGGGTTCCATTTCGAGTGCTTTTCGAAGCAGTTTTTGGACACTGCCTCCATAATGCCTGAAACGCTGTTCTTTTTCGGGGTATTCCACATGATCCGGCTTTTTGATAGCCGCTTCTGCGGTGTGCAGTACCCCATTGGGTGGCACTACCTTGATATCGTAGTTGGCGATGCGAAACAGGTGTTTCCAAAGTTTATCCCGAATTTCGTCGATGCTGCGGTTCTGAGGCTGCATCTGTGACATGAGGATAATGATTCGCTCGACAAATTTTTGGCGGACGGCGTCGTCTTCTATTGTCTTTGCATGGAATATCAGTCGCTGTACATTTCGGCCATATTCAGGAATAATCAACTCTTCCATCTGGGAGTTGTATTCCATGTCGAGTTTTGCTTTTTGCATATAAAGATAAAATTGAATACGTGATAAAAAACGAGCTACCGAGTAGGGTAGAAGGTACATACGTGCTATCGAAACACATACTTCCTGCTATTTAAAAAGTCGAGGTAGCGGTGGGGTTATATGGGGCTAAAAGAACTATTTTGAGCATTTAGAAGACTTAAAACTCGGTGAACGCGATTTTTAGCTTCACCTTGTAGGTAGGGTTGGCAGCACCGTAGATAATCGAGCGACCCGCGTTTTCCGCTTTGGGAAGCAGGGAGATGAGCAGTTCATTGGATACTTTTCCATCGACCATATCCTGTACGTGCGTGCTTAGATTCAGTCGATAGAGTCCAGGCTCAGGATTTGCCCCTGGCTGTAAGGTTCCCCCGAATTTTTTCTCCAGTTCAGTTCCAGCCAAGGATACATCCTCGATAATGCGAAAGACCCCATCGGCATCGCGGTAGTACAGCACCAGGGAGGTGGCGGGGGGGAACAGCGCGGGATTATCCCCTGCTAAGCTGGCCACCCGGAGTTCGAGAATGGCGTGGTTGACAAGATTGCCTTTCAGGCGCTGGATATGTGGAACACGGATTTTGCCATTGACACCGCTCATACCCTGCACAAAAAAGTATTCATTACTGGTCGAGGGTGCGCCCAGTTGGCTGGCGACCGGCCGGTTTTCTACCTTGTGTTTGAACACGGGTACATTGGCTACGTAAGGGCTAAACTGAAAGTTAAACTGGCGGGATACGGTATCGACTCTGAAATAGACAATCATACCTCCTCTGTCGGAGCTGAGGTCAGCCCCCATCATCGCGTTGTTCTGTGCGCCGGGTTTGATAAAGATACCACGGAAAAACGTTTGAAAAACGCTATCGGTCGAGTAGTAAATAGAATCCAGGTTGAGTAGTTCCTGCCCCAGGCTCCGGTCGATGGGAACACGAAGGTGCGGAAAAGAGATGGTGTCCTGGGTGGACTGGGCATAGTCGAACACCTCCACGCTGTCTTTGCTCAGGGTTGTTTCTGTGCGGCCGATAGCGCCCGGTGCGTAGTAATAGCTGGCATTTGAAAAATGGGCTTCCAGCGGATTGATGGTTTCCAATAGCTGATAAACCTCCAGCGAAAACGGCTTGACGGTATCGCCATAAAACTTGGAGGTATCATAAGGCAACACCAATACGACTGAATCGACGACTGCCCCGGTGAAGCTGGGGTTGAGGTATTCGGGAATGAGCTGGGTATACAGCCCTGCTTCAGACACTCCAAAAATCGGATCGTCCATGCGGCCGATAAGATAGGCATTTAGCAGCGAATTGGGTGTATGCGTACGCACGGAGTCGCTGAGCTCCGAAGTCGTTTCCACCGTAAACGTATCGACATAGTTGAGTTTCAGTAAGTCCTCTCCCAGAAGACCTAAACCTGCTTCGGTAGGGTTGGTACAGGAGGAGAACATTGCCATGCCCAAAGAGACCCAGCAAATAAAAGGCAACAAACGGTACATGTTCATAATGTGAACTTGAGCGGCTGCAAGTGCAGCAGACAGTTGATTGAGGTAAGATAATCAATGAAAACAGATACCACGGCAAGCAGCGTTTACTCAGCGGTATTTTCAGGCAGCAAGGTGCGATAAAATTCCAGAATTTCTTCGAGATAACGCTCCCCCGGATACGACAAGACCGGTTTTTCCAGCGATTTTATCACTTCCTCGACCGGGCCGTCCAGTTGAGCACTACCCTGTACCACCGCATCGGCAAACCACATCGCTCCCTTTTGAAGCGCTACGCCCTGCCCGTGGTGATACGCATCCAGGTGTTCCGGCGCATTAATATTTCCACGCAACGCCTTTTCAAGTGCTGGTTCGTTCAGCAAGTCGCCCAGCGCTTCCTGATAGACAGAATAGACGACCTTGGCCTGTTGAAAAAGCGGCTCGTTCTTGTAGGTCGTTTTCATGTAGAGCGGAACCAAGCTCGTCATCCAGCCATGGCAATGAACAATATCCGGTGCCCAGCCAAATTTTTTAACTGTTTCGATTACGCCCTTAGAGAAAAATACCATCCGATCCGCATTGTCTTCGTACGGTTTTTCCTGTTCGTCTTTGAAAAAGAATTTGCGTTTAAAAAAATCATCGTTATCCAGAAAATACACCTGCATCCGTCCTTCCGGCAGGGAAGCTACTTTTATTACGAGGGGGTAGTCGTCGTCGTCCACAATGATGTTCATACCAGAGAGGCGCACCACTTCATGCAGGCGATGCCGGCGTTCATTGATAGCACCAAAACGAGGCATCAGCACCCGGATTTCCATTCCATTCTCCTGCACAAACTGCGGCAGTTTACGGGCAATTTCAGCAATCTCCGTAGCGGCCGTGTACGGCTGCATCTCTTGTGTCACTATCAGCACTTTCTTCTTTCTCATGCCCTTAAGATCTGTTTTGTCTAAATCCCGGATGGCATACCCAATGATGGGCAGGCAAGAATTAAGGCGCAAAGTTAAGAAAAAAAAGCTTTTTCCCTAAATATGAACTACTTAATCCGACACTAACCGACAAAGGACTCCTCTTTCCGTGTTTTGGTTGGCGCAACCAGGCAATTTATTGAACTATGTGCAGATAATTTCGTTTTCTGCTACTTTTGCAGCGAATCAGGCAGGGCGCCACCAAAGCCCGACTATTCCCGCATCTATTGAACACAACGCATGAACACAACGGAAAGATTAAAGCGCGCTGCATTAAACACCCTCAAGTTTCTCCTTTTCTTAAGTGTAGGGGCGACTATCCTATACCTCGTTTTCCAGCACCAGAACAAGGCGTTTCTCAACGACTGTGCCCTCAAGGGCATTCCAGGGGATCAATGCAGCCTGTTAGACAAGCTGTGGACGGATTTCCAGGGAGTACATTACGGGTGGCTGGTACTGGTGCTCTTTGCCTTTATGTTCAGCAACTACAGCCGCGCTGCCCGCTGGCGTATGCTCGTTGAGCCACTGGGCGCAACACCGCGCTTTAGGAATGCCTATCTGACCATTTACCTGGGTTATTTTTTCAACTTGTTGCTGCCGAGGCTGGGCGAAGTAGCCCGGGCAGGGACTTTCGCCCGCTATGAGCGCATCCCAGTGGAAAAAGTATTGGGAACGGTCGTCGTAGATCGCATATTTGATGCCCTCAGTATTCTGATTATCACCACCCTGGCGCTGGTACTCGAATACGATACAATTCTCCGGTTTGCCGAAGCCCATGTGTCTGTTTCCGAAAAAATCGAGTCGCTCAAAATACTCCTGTGGGCAGGTATTCCGGCTGGCATCCTACTGCTCGCCCTGTTGTGGTTTTTTCGCCGACAACTCGCTAAAACCGCTTTATTCACCAAAATCCGACAACTCCTCCACGGGTTCTGGCAAGGCATTCAAACTGTCCGCCAACTCGATCGGCCGTGGCTATTCCTGCTTCATAGCATCAATATCTGGCTCATGTTCTATGCGATGACCTATCTGGCTTTCCATTCATACGACCCCACGTCCGGCCTCTCACCCGTTGCTGCCCTCATGGTCTTTGTATTTGGTGGCTGGGGTATCGTCATTCCTTCACCGGGAGGCATGGGAACATACCACTTTCTGGTGCAAACGGCGCTGGCTATGTATGGCATCCGGGGCGACGATGGGTTCGCCTACGCGAATATTGCCTTCTTCTCGCTGCAAATGGCTGGAAATATTTTGTTGGGTACTATTGCCCTAATTCTGCTGCCGCTCTTAAATAAAGGGTACCACCCAAAAGGAATTGAACCGGAAGCCGGCTGAATTCGTTTTTCGGAAAAATAGCACGTCCCCCAGATGGGCTGGAAACGCAGGCGTACCGAAAGCCCGTTTCACCGAAGGGCGTTTGAAAAAATAATGCTGGCATGCCTTCCCTGTAGGCCAGGCATACCAGCCACATAATCATTCCGTTTCACCAAAATTAGCTGCCATGTCTTTCCTTCAGTTGCTGGAGCAACGCATCTGCACACCGGAAGAAGCCCGGACGAAAATAGCAGCCTGGCAACATTCAGGACAACGCATTGTATTCACCAACGGGTGTTTCGACTTACTTCATTTCGGACACTTACACTATCTGGCACAGGCCCGTGACCTGGGCGACTACCTCGTCGTCGGGCTCAATACGGCCGACTCGGTGCGCCGCCTCAAAGGACCGCGACGCCCCATTAATGACGAAGCTACCCGTTTTTTACAAATGGCCTCCCTGGCATGCGTAGATCTCGTCGTCGGCTTCGAAGAAGACACCCCCTTGGCACTCATTAAAACGCTTCAGCCCGATATCCTGGTTAAAGGCGGCGACTACGCTATATCGGATATTGTCGGAGCCGACGTGGTACAGGAGAGGGGAGGAGCTGTCGTCGTACTCCCATTTATACAAGGATACTCCACTACCTCCATCGAACAGAAAATTCTCAGACAATCCAACGAATAACACCCATGACTCCTACCATCGCGCACATCATCCGACATCTCGAGCATATCGCACCACCGATTTATCAGGAAGATTACGACAATGCCGGACTCATTACCGGAAATCCCTCCGACCCCGTCTGTGGGGTTCTAACCTGCCTGGATGTTACGGAAGCAGTGCTCGACGAAGCCGAAGCCCTCGGCTGTAACCTGGTCGTGGCACACCACCCCATCGTATTCAAAGGCCTGAAGCGCTTTACTGGAGCAACCTATGTAGAACGAGTGGTCATTCAGGCTATTCGCCGGAATATAGCTATTTATGCCATACATACCAACCTGGATAATATGTATTTTCAAGGCGTAAATACACGGTTTGCCGAACAACTGCAACTACAGCATACCCGGGTTCTTTCCCCACAGGCCGCCTGGAGGCACGTGCGTATCTTTTTGCCCGAACATACGCTGCCTGCCCTGCAAGCGGCACTCGCTGAATCGCCGACAGCAGAGCTACTACACACCCTGCCCACTTCCGGCCAGCAGGTCGTATGCGAAATACGCACCGACACCGCCCATCAAAAAGCCCTCCAACACCTCCTGGAGTCCATCGTGCCCAACGCACACGCCATAGCCAGCTGGCAACCAGCGTTGCAGCCACATCCACATATAGGAGCAGGTATCATAGGTGAACTTCCCCAGCCGCTATCCGCAAACGCTTTTCTGGAAATGCTCCAAGCGCGTATGCAAACCCCCTGTATTCGCCATACCGACCTCCCTGAAAAGGAAATCCAACGGGTGGCTATATGCGGCGGATCAGGCAGCTTCCTGCTTTCCAAAGCCATCGCACAGGGCGCCGACGCCTACGTAAGTGCCGATTTCAAGTACCACGAATTTTTCGACGCAGACCATAAAATCCTCATCGCCGATATCGGACACTTCGAAAGCGAACAATTTACTATCAACTTGTTACAGGAAATAATTTTACAAAAATTTAGTACCTTTGCGGTTTATTGTACAAAGGTAAAGACCAACCCTATTCATTATCATTAACTGTAGATTCCGGCATACGTCGCTCATCACTCTAAATAATCAGGCAGCATGGCAAATGAGATTACCGTTGCAGAACAACTCAAACAATTGTACGAACTCCAACTCATCGATTCTGAAATTGGCGAAATAGAAGTACTCAAGGGAGAACTCCCCATCGAAGTAGGCGACTTGGAAGACGAAATCGCCGGCCTCGAAATCCGTACGGGAAAGCTGCGCGCAGCCATCAAAGACCTCCAGAATAATATAGCCAAACAACAGTCCAGCATCAAAGAAGCAGAAAGCCTTATCGAGCGCTACAAAACACAACTGGACAACGTAAAAAACAATCGCGAATTCGAAGCACTTACCAAGGAAGTGGAAATGCAGGAACTCGACATCCAGCTCTTCGACAAACGCATCCGCCAAAGCACCACAGAGATAGAAAGCAAAGAGGAAACCCTACAGGCCACCGAAGAAAAGCTGGCTAAAAAACAAAAAGACCTCGAGCTAAAGCGCGTTGAGCTGCAGGAAATCATCTCCAAGACAGAAACCGAAGAGAAGCAACTGCGCGCCCAATCAGACGCTGCCCGCACCCATGTCGAGGCACGCCTGATCAAAGCCTACGACAAAATCCGTACATCCTACCGCAATAGCCTGGCCGTGGTAACCATCCAGCGGGACTCCTGCGGCGGATGCTTCAACAAAATCCCCCCGCAGCTCCAACTCGAAATCGCCATGCGCAAAAAGATTATCGTGTGCGAATACTGCGGCCGAATCCTCGTGGATGACTTCATCCTCGACCCCAACTATCAACCAGGAAACAAAGTACAGCAAGAAGCCGAAAACTTCTAAATGCACCTCCTCCGCTGGCTACTGCTGCTCGTCACCTTACTACTGACAGCCTCTCTGCCAGCAGCCACCATCCGATATACAGAATCAGCCTGCTCCGCTTACCGCCTTGTTATGCGCCTGCGCATTCGGGAAGCAGCGCAGGCTATTTCTGTTATAAAAAAAAATGAGCCCCAGAACCTGGCCACTGTCCACCTCGACAATTACATCGACTTCCTGGAGCTTTTTACCAGCGATAACCCCCAACGATATGCCCTCCTCCGAAAAAACGAGGAAATCCGCCTGCACACCATCCAAACCGCCCACCCACAATCGCCCTACTTCCTGTTTGTCCAAGCCGACATCCGCATGCAGTGGGCACTCCTTAAATTTCGGTTCAACGAACCGTTCGCTGCCTTCCTGGACCTGAGCAGAGCCTACAAACTCCTGAAAAAAAACCAGGATCTTTTTCCGGATTTCCTGCCGAATTACAAAAACCTCGGACTTATCCACGCCCTCGCAGGAACCGTGCCCGACAGCTACCGTTGGGGGCTCAAACTCCTGGGTGGTATCTCCGGTACCGTCAACCAAGGCAAAAGTCAACTCGAATTCGTACTTCGAAAATCCCAACAACAAGACTTTCTGTTCGAGGAAGAAACCAGCCTCCTGTATGCGTACGTCCTGCTGTATCTCGCCAACCAAGGAGAAAAAGCCTGGAAAGTCCTCCAAGAAATGCACCTCGACCCTACCCACAATCCGCTGCACTGCTATGCCCTCGCCGGCGTAGCCATGCAGACCGGTCGCAACGAGTCGGCCCTTTCCATCCTCAACAACAGATTGTCAAACCCCCAGGTGCTGCCCTTTCCCCAGCTTCACTTCATGTATGGAAATGCGCTGCTTTGCGCCCTGAACCCCCAGGCAACCGCTGCGTTCCAATCTTTTCTCAACCAGTACAAAGGCCGCAACTACATCAAAGACTGCTACCGAAAACTCGCCTGGACCGCCCTCGTCCTGCAAAAGGATGCCGACAGCTACCATCGACTGATGCAACAGGTCATTCTTCGTGGGTTTGCTGATTCCGGAGCGGATAAAAACGCCCTCCGGGAAGCCCAATCCGGTATTCCACCACACCCCGCCCTGCTCAAAGCACGCCTGCGTTATGATGGCGGATATTTCCAGCAATCGCTGGACATACTCACTACCATCCATCCCGACCAGCTACAACATTCAGCTTACCTGCTGGAGTACTACTACCGAAAAGGACGGGTTTTTCAGAGCCTCAAAAATTTTCAAGCAGCCCTATCCTGCTTCGACCAAACCATCGCCTCCGGCAAAAATGACCCAAGCTATTACGCCTGTAACGCAGCCCTACAAGGCGGTTTAGTCTGTGAAGAAACCCGACAAACCCAAAAAGCATTCCAGTATTTTCAACTCTGTTTGTCACTCAGCCCCGAAGACTACCAAAACAGCCTCCACCAAAGCGCTAAAGCAGGCCTTAGCCGCCTCCAGGACGCAAAAAAATAGCCCGCCAACTGCCCGGTTTCGTTTGCAGGAAATTCCCTACCTTTGCCCCTCGTTATACAAGCAGATACACTTATGAAAATATCGCTGAACTGGCTTAAGGACTACCTGGATCTCCCAATGGATCCTGAAAAAATTGGCGAAATCCTTACGGATATAGGTCTCGAACTGGAAAGCATCGAACGGGTCGAACGCATCCCAGGCGGATTGGAAGGCGTGCTCGTAGGCCATGTAATCGCCTGCGAAAAACATCCAAACGCCGACAAGCTCTCCCTCACTAAAGTAGATATCGGAACCGGCACCCCACTCCAAATCGTATGTGGTGCCCCCAATGTAGCCCAAGGTCAGAAAGTACTGGTCGCTACCGTTGGCACTACCCTACACCCTCTGGAAGGAGACCCCATCACCCTCAAAAAAGGCAAAATACGGGGAGAAGAATCGGAGGGAATGATCTGCGCCGAAGACGAGCTGGGTATCGGACACGACCACAGCGGTATCCTCGTGCTGCCGGATAATACCCCCATTGGACAGGCCGCTAAGGGGTATTTCAACCTACAAGAAGACCACCTCCTGGAAATTGGCCTCACCCCCAATCGCTCAGATGCCACCAACCACCTCGGGGTAGCCCGCGACCTCGCCGCCGCCCTCAAGATAAATTACCAGCACAGCGGACAAGTCAAAATGCCCGATATCTCCGCTTTTCAAGTGGACAACCACGAGCTGACCGTCGAGGTCATCATCGAAAATACCGATGCCTGCCCGCGCTATTGCGGCGTATCCATCCAAGGTATCCAAGTCGGCGAATCCCCCGATTGGCTCAAAGAACGCCTCGGCGTCATCGGCGTGCGCAGTATCAACAATGTGGTGGATGCTACCAACTATGTACTGCACGAAATGGGTCAACCCCTCCACGCCTTCGACCTCGATGCGATTAAAGGGCGCCAGATTCGCGTCAAAACACTGCCCCACGAAACGCCTTTTATCGCATTGGACGAGTCCACCCGAAGCCTCCACGAAGAAGACCTGATCATCTGCGATGCGGATTCCACCGGCATGTGTATAGGCGGCGTGTTCGGCGGATTGTCCTCCGGTGTCAAAGATAGTACCACCAACGTTTTTCTCGAGGCAGCACATTTTAATTCGCGATTCATCCGTCGCACCAGTATGCGGCATAACCTGCGTACCGACGCCGCCCGCATATTCGAAAAGGGAAGCGACCCCAATATTGCCAAATACGCCTTGCAACGCGCCGCTCTACTGATTCAGGAGCTGGCCGGTGGAAAAATAGCCTCCGAAATCGTAGATATCTATCCCAACCCCATCCAGCCAGTAGCCATCACCTTGTCTTACACCCAGGTAAACCAGGTCATCGGAGCTTCTATGTCCAATACCGAAATCGAAGCCATCCTACAGGCACTCGATATGCCCATCACCAGTCAAAACGGGGATACCTTCACCGTCGCAATCCCGACCAACAAGTCCGATGTGACCCGACCAGCCGATGTCGTCGAAGAAATACTGCGTATCTACGGGTTTAATAAAGTGGAAATCCCCGATAAATTCAGCTACACCCTTAGTATCAAACCCCAGCCAGACCCCTCTACCCTCCGGAATACCGTCGCCGATTTTCTGGCAGCCGCCGGGTTTAATGAGATGATGGCGCTGTCGCTCTCCCAGTCGAGATACTACCACAACCCTATTCTGGGTGTTCCAACGGACGAGCTGGTGTTTATAAACAACACCTCCAATATCCACCTCGATATCATGCGTCCGGAAATGCTGATGAGCGGACTGGAAACTGTCCTCCACAACCAAAACAGACAGCAAAACCGCTTGCGCCTGTTTGAATTCGGCAAGAGCTATCGCAAATCCGAAAACGGATATACAGAATCCAGCCAACTCAGCCTGTTTTTGTGCGGAGAGCGCTGGAAAGAAAACTGGCTTTCCGATAAAAAAGCAAAAACTGGCTTCTATACCGCCAAAGCATACGCGCTGCAAATCCTACAGCGCATGGGTATCGACGGCCTGCAGGAAACCATACTCGACCACAGCGCGTTTTCGTACGGCATCCAACTGCACCGCGGACCTCAAATTTTTGCCGTGCTCGGCAAAGTAAATGGAATGCTCACCCGCGAAATGGGGATTCGGGGGGATGTGTTTTCAATCGTCCTGCACTGGGATACCCTGCTGAAAGCATGCGCCAAACAATCCCGTATCCGTTACGCCGAAGTCAGCAAATTCCCTACTACCCGTCGCGACCTCGCCCTCGTAGTGGATCATTCCGTGCATTTTGCAGACATTACAGCCATCGCCCGCAAAATTGGTAAAAAGCTGATTCGCGATATCAACCTCTTCGATGTCTATGAAAACCCCTCCCAGCTCGGAGAAGGGAAGCGATCCTGTGCCGTCAGTTTTATGTTCGAAAACCCGGAACGTACCCTCCAGGATAAAGAAGTAGATCAGGTCATGGATCAAATGATTGCCGCATACGAATCAAAACTAAACGCACTCATCCGGCGTTAATCCATAGCAGTAGCAACGGCCATGAACCAGCAAGAACTCCTCGATCGCCTCGAACTGAAAATCAACCAACTCCTGCTCAAATTACAGCAGGTGGATAAAATGAACGATGCCCTGGTGCTCGAAAATCAGCAACTTCAGCTCGAACTGCTCGACCGAAACAAGCACATCGCCTCGCTGCAAGAAAAGATAAACACCGGCCTAAAAACAGACGAAAACCGCAAAAAGGAAGAACTCCTCAAAGCCATCGAACTAAAAAACCAGCTCGAACAATCCGTACTCCAACTGAATGGATGCATAGAATGGCTGAGTAAAATTTGAAATGGAAGACAATCTGGAAAACAAACATATCACCGTCATTATCGGCGGAAGGCCATATTCCCTGAAAGTTAAAACAGAAGATGAAGCCGCCATCCGACGAATTGTAAACGAAGTCAACGAGAAAGTCAATCACTTCCAACTGTCCTATCCCAACAAGGACAAGCAGGATGGCCTTTCGATGGTGTTGCTCACCTACGCCGTGGATTTATTTAAAGCCCAGCAAAACGAGGCACCCCCATCCGATGTACTGCTCGCCAAACTCTCTCAATTAGACCAACTGCTCGGCCATGTCCTCGATCAGGGCTAAGCCCCTCGCATCCGTGGAATGTCCCCTTTTGCCACTACCTTCTCAATTCAAACAGCATTTTTATCAATTTTGAATTATATTACCTCCTGTTTTATTAAACGCTCTTAATTTCAAGCATTCGATATGACCATAGCAACCGGATTAATTATCGGAATCGTCGCAGGTGCCGCCCTCGGCTTTCTGCTGGTACAGGCCGCCCTCCAACGAACCCGAAAAAAACAGCAAGAGGAAGCCATTACCCAGGCTGATCTCCAAATAAAAGAAGCACGTATTGCCGCCAAACGAGTTACCGACGAGGCCGAAATGAAGGCCGAAAAAGTACTCGACCAGGCCGAAAACAAAAACGAACGCATCAAACAAAAGAAAATCCAGGAAGCCAAAGAACATTTCGCCAAGCTGAAGTCACAGTTCGACAGCCATAAATCTGAACAACTGGTGCAGCTCAAAGAACGCGAAATGGAAATCCGCGCCCTCGATACCGAATTCAAAATCAAAGAAGAAAAAATCGAGGAACGCCAACGCGTACTGGAAACTCAAAAGACAGAGCTGGAGCAAAAGGAAGCGGATATAGCAACTATCCGCGAAAACCTGGAAAAACAACTCAAAATTATCGCCCGTAAGAAAGAAGAACTCGATACAGCCAACGAGCTGCGCATCAAGGAACTCGAAAATATTGCCCGACTCAGCGAACAGGAAGCAAAAGAACAACTCCTCGACGCCGTACGCGCAAAAGCCGAAACCGATGCCATGGCTATCGTCAAAGATTCCGTAGAACAGGCTAAAGCAAACGCCAGTAAGGAAGCTAAGAAAATCGTTATCCAGACTATCCAGCGGATGTGCGCGGAATACACCATCGAAAACACCGTTTCTGTATTCCACCTCGACTCCGATGACCTGAAAGGACAAATCATCGGCCGGGAAGGACGCAATATCCGCGCACTCGAAGCCGCCACCGGCGCAGAAATCGTCGTGGATGATACCCCCGAAGCTATCGTCATCTCCAGCTTCGACCCCATCCGCCGCGAAGTCGCCCGCCTCGCACTCAAAAAACTCGTCGCCGATGGCCGTATCCACCCGGCACGTATCGAGGAGGTCGTCGCCAAAACACGCAAACAACTCGACGAACAAATCGTCGAAATCGGAGAACGAACCGTCATCGAGCTCGACCTCCATGGCCTCGACCCCTACCTGGTCAAAATGGTCGGCCGGATGCGCTTCCGTTCTTCCTACGGCCAGAACCTGCTCAAACACTCCATCGAAACCGCCAACCTCTGCGCCATTATGGCCGCTGAACTCGGCCTCAACCCAAAACAAATCAAACTGGCCAAACGCGCAGGCTTGCTCCACGATATAGGTAAAGTAGCGGAAGAGGAAAGCGAACTGTCACACGCTATCCTCGGTATGAAGCTCTGTGAAAAATACAAGGAAAATCCAGCCGTATGCAACGCCGTCGGCGCCCACCACGACGAAATCGAGATGAACAACATTATCTCGCCTATTATTCAGGCTTGTGATGCCATCTCCGGAGCACGCCCAGGCGCCCGTCGCGAAATTCTCGAAAGCTACCTCAAACGCATCGGAGAACTCGAAGAACTCGCCATGGCACATGAAGGCGTATCCAAAGCATTCGCTATGCAGGCCGGCCGCGAACTCCGCGTCATCGTGGAAAGCGAAAAAGTCAGCGATGCCTATGCCGATGACCTCGCATTCCTCATATCCCAAAAAATTCAGGAGGGTATGCAGTATCCCGGCCAGATTAAAGTAACCGTAATACGCGAAAAAAGAGCGATTTCTTACGCACGATAACCAGATTAACCATGCCAGTAGGTCTTCCACCATCCAACCCGCTGCCGCCGATGATGCCCCGCTTCATCGACCCGCTGCCCGTGTTCCAGGACTGACCTACTGGCCACATCCTAAAATTTTCTGCCCATGCGCTTTTCGTCCTTCTCCCCGAGCGCGGCAACCGGCCCACACCCCTCCAGGCTGAACGGTTACCGCGCTTTTTTTATGCTCCTAAGTATCCTCCTGTGCTGCCGCTCCGGATTCGCTCAGTCTATCCCCCTGCCAGAACATCCACGCCCCGATTTTGAACGAAATGACTGGGTCAACCTCAACGGAAACTGGGATTTCGAATTCGACGCCTCCAACGTCGGTCAAATTCAGCAATGGATGAACGGGAAACACCCCTTTTCTAAAAAAATTACCGTCCCCTTCCCCTGGGGATCCACCCTCTCCGGCGTAGCCGACGAAGCAGATATCGCCTGGTATCACCGACGTATCACCATCCCCACTTCCTGGCAAAACCGACGCCCCTTCCTCATTATCGGAGCCTCCGATTGGGAAACTACCGTATGGCTCGACGGACACCTCGTAGGTACCTATCGCGGCGGATACACCCCCATCTCCCTTGAACTCACCTCCTTTGCCAAACCCGGTCAGGCACAGGATCTCATCATCCGCGTAGATGATGCGCGCAGAGACTTCACCCTCTATGGAAAACAAGGCTACGGCAACGCCCGAGGTATCTGGCAAACTACCTATCTCGAAGCACGCGACGGCAATTTCATCGACCTCGTACACTGTACCCCCGATATTGACCGCCAGCTCGTACAACTACAAATCACCCTCGCCGAACCGCCCGCAGAAGACCTGCCCGTCCAAATCCGTATCCAAACTCCAACCGGCATCCTGCCCGCTACCATCACCTATAAAAAACAAGCCCGCCAGGCCAGCGCAGCTATCAAAATAGATAATCCCCGCCTCTGGGATCTCCAAGACCCCTACTTGTACCAAATGGAGGTAAAAGCCGGCGCAGACCTGGTGAAAACCTACTTTGGCATGCGCCATATCGGCGTGGCAAAATTACCCGGCACAGAATATTCCTATGTCGCCCTCAACCACAAACCCGTTTATCTCCAGCTTACACTCGACCAATCCTACCACCCCGACGGGTTTTATACCTTCCCTTCCGATGAATTTATGCGCAACGAAATCCAGCTCTGCAAAAACATCGGACTCAATGGTATCCGTACCCATATCAAAGCAGATATTCCCCGCAAACTCTACTGGGCCGACAAACTGGGGCTGCTCGTCATGTCCGACCTACCCAACTCCTGGGGTCAACCCGATGCCGCTATGCAGGAAGCCTCCGAATTCACGCTCCGCGAAATGATACGCCGCGATTACAACCACCCAGCCATCTTTAGCTGGATAGTATTTAATGAAACCTGGGGCCTCAGCACCCGCGTCACCAACCCCGAAACCAACCAGGAAGAAAGCCGCTACCTTCCACAAACCCAACAATGGGTAGCTTCTATGTACTACCTCGCCAAATCCCTCGACCCTTCCCGCCTCGTAGAAGACAACTCCATCTGCTGCGGCGCAGGACATACCGAAACCGATATCAACTCCTGGCATGAATACCTGCCTGGCTGGGCATGGGAAGACCACCTCAAAAATATAGATAAGAATACCTTCATAGGAAGTACCTATCACTTCCAGCCCGGATTCAAACAAGCCGACCAACCCAATATCAACTCAGAGTGCGGAAATGTATGGGGCTACGACGGCAGCACCGGCGATGTGGACTGGAGCTGGGACTACCACCGCATGATGAACACATTCCGCATGTTTCCCAAAATCGCCGGATGGCTCTACACCGAACACCACGATGTCATCAACGAGTGGAACGGCTACTGGCGTTTCGACCGAACCCCCAAATTCTCCGGCCTCGGCGACCTGGCCGACGGAATGAGCGACCAGGACTTTCACGCGCCGTTTTATGTATCCACCGGCAACGAAATCTGTACCACCATCGATGCGGGAAAAAACCTGTCTGTACCGCTCTTCCTCTCGGTCATGAGCGATACGGCCATCACCGGCAAAGTGCTAACCCTCGAAACCAACGTCCGCTTTATGGATCAAACAGGCCAGGAAACGACTATCCATACCTCCTCGCGCCAAATCGCCTATACGCCATGGATGCAACGTACCCTCACGCCCGAATCTTTTGCTGTGCCCACCGTCGCCGGACTGGGGAGCGTACAGTTGGTGCTGCGTGATCCTGCCGGAAAAGCCCTGCACCACAACGTATTCAGCTTTGTAGTGCAATCCGATAAACAACCGCAAGGCACACAAATTTTCGAAATAGAACCCGCCCGCTTTTCCGCCGCCTCCTGGTCCCTAAAACAGTGGAATATACTGGATGGCCGCAAAGCCAATGGTGCCGGAAAAGGCTATTTTGAATACCGCATTCCACTAAGCAACCTCAAATACAGTGCTGCCCAAGAAGCCTACTTCCTAGCAGAAGTTTCATCCAAACCACTGCTCGACAAAGACCGCGATAAGAACTTTTCCAAAGACCAGGATTATATGCTTGGAGCACGCGTATCTCCACACCAAAATCCCAATGCATACCCCATGACCGACCTGTACACCAATCCATCCAACCTGAAGGTGACGGTACAAGGGATGACCCCCGTGACTATTCGTCTGGCAGATGACCCCGCCGACCACCGCGGCGTACTCTCCTGGCATGCACAACCCAAAGACCGCAAATTGTACGAAGCAGGCACCTATGGCGAGCTAATTCGCGTACCTATTTCACAAACTGCCCTTCAAAAGGCTGCAAAAAAAGGCTATCTGAGCGTTCGCATGGAAGCAGATAACGGCTTGGCGGTGTACAGCAAACAGTTTGGCCGATACCCCGTCAACCCTTCACTTATCGTGCGCTGAGGCAAAGAAAACCAACCCCGGATTCACATTGTTACCCTGAAATAATACCAGCAAAAATATGCGCCTACTTATTCTTGGACTTCTGATGTGCGCCTTTTTTATGGCCAACGGACAGGAAGCAAAACTGGCTCAACAGTATTACCTGGATGGAGAGTATGAAAAAGCGGCTGTCTTATATGAAAAATTATTCCTCGGACAGGAAACCAATGAACTGTATTTCGACCGCTATGTCGATTGCCTGCTCCAACTGGAGCGATACAGCGACCTCGATAAAATAGTAACCCGGCTGCTCCGCAAAACCCCAGACGATGGGAAACTGTACATTACCCTCGGCCGATCACTCGACCAGCGCTTCAAAGAAGCAGACGCCCTGGTACAATACCGCAAAGCCATTGAGAAGTTGCCCAAAGACCGCTTTGCGGTCGTGCGCCTCGCCAATATGTTCAATAGCCTCAACAAACTCGACCTGGCCATCGAAACATTCAACAAGGGTATTGACTTGCTCAACGACCGCCTCATCTTTGCCAATAGCCTCGGAGAACTCTACCATCGCAAGGGCGATATCCCCCGGATGATCGAGCAGTTTCTCCACTTATTGGATGCCATGCCCGACCGCCGCGAAAGCGTACAAACCATTTTTCAACGCTACCTAAGTGAAAACGACTATCCCGAGCTACAAAAACAACTCTACGCACGTATCCAACAACACGAACAAGCCATCCATCTTCCGGAATTACTTGCCTGGACTTACCTTCAACAAAAAGACTACGAAAACGCCCTACGCCAATTCCGCGCACTCGACCGAAGATTAAAAGAAAATGGAAACCGGATTTTTCAACTCGCACAAATCGCGGCCAACGACGCCAATTACGACCCGGCAATCCAGGCGTTCGATTATATCGTGGAAGAAAAAGGCCCTGAGTCCCCTTTTTATCTCGATGCCAAGCTGTCCTCGCTCCGCTATCGACGCATCAAACTAGTAGAGGGATTTGCGTATTCCCTCCATGACCTCAAAACACTGGAACAGGAATACCTGGGGTTCCTTCAGGAAGTTGGATACAACCGAAATACCGCACAGATTATCCTCGAACTCGCCGAATTGGAAGCGTTCTACCTCAATAATGCGGAAAAAGCAATCGAGTTGCTCCAACAAACCATCGCACTGCCCGGCCTCAATTCCCGTAAACAGGCGGAAGCCAAACTTACTCTCGGCGATTTATACCTGATAAAAGGAGAAATATGGGAAGCTACGTTGTTGTACTCCCAGGTAGATAAAGCATTTCGGGATGACCAGCTCGGCAACGAAGCCCGCTTTCGCAACGCCCGTTTGTCCTATTATGCCGGTGACTTCACCTGGGCACAGGCACAGTTTGATGTGCTCAAAGCATCCACCTCCAAGCTCATTTCCAATGACGCCCTGGACTTGTCAATCTTCATCACCGATAACCTGGGACTGGATACCAGCGCTGCCGCTTTGCAACGGTACGCACAGGCGGATTTGCTGGTATTTCAAAACCGATTTGCGGAAGCATTCCAGCAATTGGATACCTTGCAAAAAATATTTCCCGGCCACTCACTCGAAGACGACGTCCTCTACCTGAGAGCCCAAGTGTTTGTAAAACAAAAGAAATACCAGGAAGCCGCGCAGGAATACCAAAAAATAGTGGATACGTACGGCGAAGGAATCCGTGCGGATAACTCCATCTTCGCGCTGGCTGAGTTGTGCGAAAAATACCTGAACGATATGGAAAAAGCCAAATCGCTTTACGAAAAGCTGTTTATTGACTATTCAGGTAGTACGTTCGCCGTAGAAGCCCGCAAGCGGTACAGAGTCTTGCGGGGTGACAAAGTACAATAACAAGCAAATTACTTCAGGCGCTTCTCGTCTGAAACAGTCAATTTATAACGACCAGTGGCCCGACGACGCGCCAATACTTTGCGGCCATTTTTAGAGCTCATACGGGCACGGAAGCCATGCTTGTTAACGCGCTTTCTTCTTGAAGGCTGATACGTCCTTTTCATTGTAGTATATTTTTATCGCTCTGCGATTTCGTTTTTGAAAAAGTCTGGCAAAGGTATAAGTATTTTGCAATCCTGCAAAATCAACCGCTACATTTTTCTGCTAAAACACAATCCCTTGCCAACGTACGACCTAATACCTCGTACTAGTCGGCCACCGGGACACCTGATGGCTATTTGGGATAAACAACTCCCTTCGATAGGGCAACCGACAGCCGCTCGCACCATCGTGCGGATTGCTAGTGCGCGAATCCTTCGCCGAAGGCAAAGAGGTTCGCGCGCTAGCTAGGCCATCCATTCATCAGACGGTAAGAATATCCTTTTCTTTTCCGTCCAGCACCTGATCTACTTTAGCAGAATACTTAGTGATCATATCCTGAATTTCTTCTTCTTTTCGTTTTCCGGCGTCCTCTGGAA
>Ga0172367_10002383_pt1 | contig 25776 bp, 28 predicted proteins | sample Lak10m_FD_114542 | JGI IMG/M metagenome (GOLD analysis project Ga0172367, IMG submission 114542) | Freshwater microbial communities from Kabuno Bay, South-Kivu, Congo - kab_022012_10m | ecosystem: Environmental > Aquatic > Freshwater > Lake | place: Democratic Republic of the Congo: South-Kivu...
GAGTATTGCTGCGGCAATGTCTGACGCACTTGGGCCTGAGCCACCTACAGAGGTTGTGGCGTAAGCAGCCGCCTTGAGGCGTTCTACATAGACGCCAGCAACAGGGATGATCGTTGCATTGATGTTGCCCATGATGGTGTAGTTGCCAGCGTTGGGGAACTTGAGCGCATACCCGTTGATGTAGTCCAGCCCGTACATGTACGCCCCACCACCAAGATCGAGCACCTTCCACGTAATGATTGGAGGGTGCAGAATACCGTGAGGATCGTCCTCAAATTCCCGCAGTTCATTGTGGTGCAGAACAATGTCAGTGATGCTGGCGTCTGACAGCACCACCTTATTGTCCCAGTCGATGGTCAGGGCCATGTCAGTCTCTATTCATCCGGCGAGGCGATACTGTTCGTGCCATTAGACGCGGAGTTGCCAGCAGTAAATATTGACTCAAATGGTTGCAACGAACTTCCTGCTGTGCCCTTACGTACCTTCACCCTAGCTACGAAGTCGGCAGAATAGGTGTAGGTAGAAGAACTCTCCGTAGCTGATGCAGCCACCTTGTCAATAAACGGAACCCATGCTGGTGAGCTAATCGCATGAACCTGGCCCCACGTACCGCTGATGGTAAATGTCTTAGTGCCGGTATCAACCGACGTGTAGGTGTAGGGCACACCATTGACCCGCAGAAAGCCAGTTGCCGGTGTGTCGGCCTTGATTGCTTGTGTCATCACGCAGGTGTTGCCACCAGAGGTTGTTGCACCAGCTAACGTGTACTCAGTATCAAGGAACCCAGACACGGTAGCTGCATCACGTCCCACCAGAACCCGAGCGCCAACGGTCAATCCACCAATGCTGATGCCAGCAACAACCGGGTTCGTGACCACCGTGCCATCATGCGAGCGCATCTGGTATTTCTGCAAGTCAGCAGGTAGCGCACCAGCGATGTACCAGCCTTGCTCAACAAACCACTTGCCACCGGCCACTGTACCGAAAGGTGCGGCAGCATTTGGCGTGTATCCATACGTGGCGCCGCCCAATGTACGGAACTGCCAGCCTAAAACACCGTCAACCGTGACAGCCGATGCTTCGTCACAAATCGCTTGGCAATACTGTGCGGCCTCTGCAATCGTCCCACCATTGGACAGTGTGATCGTGCCTTTATATTCTTTACTGCCATTGCCATCGCCGGTGTCTTTGAAGTGTGACCCTGTGGCTATTGCTACCTTGGTGGACAGTGCCAAGGCAGTCGCCAAGTCTAGTGGTGTCCAGTCTGTCGGGCTGGTTGAAATAGCCGCCGGTTGTTCACCACCTGCCACCAAGTTTGCAGCAAAGTCTGAGTAGGTTTGCCCGTACTTGCGAGAGTAAACGCGAATGTCGCCATTGTCGATAAACGCACCGGCAGTCTTGCACTTAACAAGAATCTGGATGTGACCATCGGGCCAATACTTCGTGACCTTGGCCGCGTTCTGCACCACATACAAAGGCGAAGCTGCCACCAACGGCGAACCGATGGACTTGACACCAGTGTAAAGAACATTCGTGCCATCTTGCTGGATCGAGCCAAAGTTCAAGTACTGACTTGCTGTGTCGTCAATGTTGAACCCATTAAGCAGGTTCAGCACCATCGGCTTAATGCCAGACCGAGGGCCATCCAGCTTTGAAGGATTCGGTGTCAAGATACTGACATCATCCCCCGCAGATGCGATAGAGCCATCGTCGGCCATATCTTGCAGCCATTCGTGCAGGTCTTTAACCGTGTAAACGGTTGTCCCACCAGAGTGGCGAATGTCGCCATTTACGCCTACTGTGAAGTCTGCTGCGATTGCCATGATTTAACTCCTTATTCGTCCAGCTCTTGAAGAGCGATAACGGTGACTGAACTATTACCCACTGGGGTTACCTGCGTAATCCACGGTTTGTAGAAAGGTGCAGCAGAGGCTTTGCGTACCTCAATCTGCACCACTTGGTCATACTTGGTTGAGAAACTTGCAATACCACCACCCTCTGCTGCGGTGTAAAGGGTTTCACCATTAGCCACCTTTTTTGCGATCATGCGGGAGCCAGAGACCATGCCTGTAACATAGACCGTGCCCGGCAGAGGAACAGTGCTGATAGCAATATCACCATCACCTAACAGTGACGTAATCGCCTCTGGCATCAGTCCGGGTTCTGGAATAACCGCCATTGGTTAGCCTTTGGGAACACAGAGGTTGGCTGTGCCGTTGAATGTTGCTCTAGCCGCGCTTGTATTCTGAATAAACACATACGTTTTCCCGCCTGTGACAACTTCATCCAAGTTGAATGGATAAGCCACACCAAGCCAAACGTCGCATACATCAGAGAAACTGCCACCTAGATGCCCTTTATATGGGTTGTTGGCATATATGTTTGTAAGTGGAGCGTAAAACCCGCCAAGTCCATCCGGCACCTTAAACACTGGGGACTGTGAATCATAGTAATAGGATCCTTTAATCGGCGTTGCCGTTGTGAGTCCTCCACACCCAATCCACGCTGACTTCAAAACACAGTCATTGCTCCCCACAATGCTCCCACCATCAGGGTTTTTAATCCTACACACAGCCAGTGGCCCACCGCTGTAGCTGAGGGCACCAAACATTGAAGCACCAAACACTACCGCAGATATGGGATACCCAGCGGCCACAGTATCCCAAGGCGATAGGCGAGATCGCTGCATACACCCAAGCCATGCTTTGTTAGTATCATCACCGTACCCGGTTGCTGTGTTTCCTTGAAACAGAATGCAGCGCCCTTTGTTGGCGTAGATGATTGTTGACCCGCCAGCAGATGTGTTAATACGCTGATAAAACCCAGTGTTAGATGACAGATTTGTGGAAACATACGCCACATTCGTCCCGGTGTGCGTGGTTTCGTTCCAAGTCTCGTATAGCTTCACGCCAAACTTGCTAGCAACAGTGTCGAAATCAAGCAGCGCATATTCATAGTTTGTAGGATCGTCAAACCGCGCACCTTTCAGCACTACTTGATTGGTACCCGCAGATGCGTCATGCAAAATCCACTCGGCGTTGGTGTAGGTGTTGTAAATGTAGGTATTGGTCTTATCGCAGCTTGCAGATAGGGTGTTCTTGTCTGTGGTGCCTGTCAGGATTGCAACAATATCTGCCATGATATTGGCAACTGTCGAGCCAGCAATATAGTTATATCGTGCAAACATAATCAGACTCCTAATTGGCTACGCATAGCCGCTACAAAAGCATCCCAATATGTCATCGCAGTACTCAGTTCGTCTTGTGTCGTCGCAGCGGTGATTGCTGTTTTGGTTGCTGTGCGTTGTTGACGGATTGCCAGCATTGCAGTGCGCCACGCGTCTGCTAATTGCAGGGTGTAGTCCGTTGCGTCCTGCGGTGTCATTCCAGAACCAGCGCAGTAAGTGGCGATCATCGGAGGGACTGCGCCTGCATAGTTTCCAGCTTGGAAAGCCCGAGCTTCATCCTCTGCGATGGTGTACTCAACGCCACGCTCACCGATTACTGACGCATAAATTGCATCGGTATCCGCGTCAGTCTTGGCTGTGTACATGGCCTTGAGATCAGGCAGCGGGGACGTGTTGTTCAGCACCACCCGCACAGGTGTTTGCCCGGTTAGCGTGCCCTCTAAACCAACCTCACCAGTAGCGTAGTCGGGGAACAGAGAACGATCACCAGCAAATACCCATGCTTGGGCAAATACTGTGTCCATCCATTCAGCTTGCGTTTTCCCGGCAGTTGGAACGGTGTAGTAATTCATTTTGGCCCCTCAAGAATTGCTTCCCAGATTGCATACACGATAAACCCAAGTGCGCCAGCAACACCCCACTTAACAATAGCATTGCTCAACTCGTGCTTCAAGCGGTTGTTTTCCTCGGCCCTGGCGAGCGCGATTTGCTGCATCTGACGATGCTGAGATACGTCGCCACCAACGAACGCATGTTCTCTCAGCTCTTTAATCATCGTGGCGGCTGATGTACTTTCGTCTTCAATGTGCGCAGTCAATTTGCGATCCACTTCACGCACGTCTTTGTGGATTTCAGTGACTAGTTTGAGGATTGCGTCCATTACTGTCCCTTTAGGCGTTCAATTTGTTCTGATTTTACTGAGCTGCCGTGCGAGCTACCCAGCCAAAAATTCACCGCAGCGCCAAAGGCTGCACCCAACGCGCCCAGCATGATTAGCAATGGCTCAGATGGGTGCACTTCGTACAGCATCATCGACGCCAGGATACCAAAGAACCCGCAGGTAATCAGGTAGGTCAAAATGGCCGGCGTTGTAGCTTTGGTGGCCGTCTGCATGTCCCTTGCGGATTTCGTGTTATCAACGTCCAACTTGGCAAGGTCGATCCGGTTTTGCTCAAGGAACTTCTTGAAGTCAAGCTCTGCTAGTTTGATCTGGCTCAGTTGATCCGGGCTGAGTTTTCCGCTGTTGAGCACTTCATTCACAGCCTCAACCGTTTTTGACTCGATGCCCAACTTATCAGCAATGAATGCCGCAGCAGCACCACCCAACGGCCCTGCCAGTGCAGTCCCCAAAAGCGGAGCGAGCGTCTTGAGAAAGTCCATTCAAGCCTCCATCGCCATCACATCAGCAACACGCCGTGCCCAGCCACGTGAGAAAACATCCCAGTTGCCAAGCCCGGTCATGAAGCTCAGGCGCATCCCGTTGAATTTGCCTTTGAGGTTCTTGCAATTGGCAGCCGCTTCTAAGGTCTTGGGGCCAATGATCCCATCCACCGCTGTGCCGACGGCCATCTGTAGCCATTGGGTTGCACGGCCAACACCGCTGTTTACAGCAGCATCAAACACGTCATAACGGATTGAGTCCGGCATGGAATCCGCCTTTACAGCGTCCCAATAGGACTTTTTGTAGATGGTCTTGGCGAGTGATTGCGGCAGGTCACGCATATCACCCTGATAGCCGTTTTGCCTGGCCACTGAGATCGTGATGCCGTACTTTGTCGGGCCGCCTTTATCGGCAACGTGGTCGCTGTAAGACCCTTCAAAGCGCATCAAGAAGTCAAAGGCTTTGTCAAAATTCATGCTGCACCTCGGGATTGCTCAGTCAGCCACGCATTCAGACAGTGGTCTTTTTGCAACGGGCTAAACAGCCAGTCAATGATCGGGCGAAATAGCTTGCCTTGCCACTTGCCGTCTAGTTCCAGTGACCACGCAGCAGACGATATTGTCTCGTTGCGTTTTGCCACACCCAGGGTCAGCAGCGCAAAGACAAAAATGTCCAGAGCGACAAGGATGCGCAGGATGCGGGCGGTCATAGCGTTACTGCGGCCAATTCAGCGCAGGTAGATCAGCCACAACATCAGCAAACCCGGTGGGTGGCTGGCGTGTACCGGCCTGCACTTCGGCCAGCACTTGGTACAGCGCGGCCCAGGTAGCATCGCGTGCCGTAACGCAGTATTGGCCTTCGGCTGCAAAATTGACAACGGAACTGGTGGCGTAGGTGCACGCGCTCAGGATGCCGTCGTAGCCACGGGTTTGTGCGAAAGCATCCAGACGTGCCTGCGTTGCGCCAACAATCGCGCCTTTGACCAGCTCGGCCTGCTCAAGCTGTTCCGCTGGTGTCAAGGAAACAATCTGCCACTGCTGCACCCACTGCCCTGCTTGCTGCACCGGGTCGATTTCAACGGCTCGCTCCGTCAATGGGTTATACGCTGGCTGGCTGGCCTGAACAGCGGTTGGGCATGGGTCAGTGGCTGCGGCTTGCAGCGGCGACAGGTCTTCCGTCGTCCAGCACGGGTAAGCCAAAACCGTCGTCAGATGGCCTTTGTTGGCTTGCTCAACCACCGACCAATCGCCAATAAACCCAACGGGTTCACCACGGCGCAGTAGTTCCACCGATTGCATCGCCGCTGCGTAAATGCTGGCGGTTTGTTCAGGGGTAAATTCAAGCGGCATTTTTGATCTCCGAAATTTGTTGTTGCAGGTCGGCTACTTGCGCCGACAGGTCTTGGATGGCTTTGACCAACACGGGCAACAGCTTGCCGTAACCGGCTTCGAGCTTCTCTGGGTTTTCTGCGTACACCAGACCGGGTATGGGCATACCCGTATCTACCTGTACCGCTTGCAAGTCCTGCGCAATAAACCCCGTGTCAGCCTCACCCACCTTGCCGCCGTCGCGCATGGCCCAGGTAAAGCGTACAGGCTTGAGCGCATTGACAAACTCAAGTCCAGCGTCTAGCGGCTGCACGTTGGCTTTGTCCCGCGCATCCGACAGGCTGGTGATGGTGGTGACTTGGCACCGTAGCGTGGCAATGCTGCTGTTGCCGAGCGTGATCTCGTTGCTTGCCGTGGCTGAAGATGCGGCGGCGTTATAGCCAATAACGGTATCGTTTGATCCGGTGGTGATGGCTAAGCCAGCGTAGGTTCCGATTGCAGTGTTTCCAGCACCTGTGGTGCTGGCTTGTAGCGCGTAGTATCCTATTGCTGTGTTGTTATCGCTAGTGGTGCTGGCTTTTAGCGCGTAGTATCCCGTGGCAGTGTTGTATTTACCAGTGGTGTTGGCGGTAAGCGCGTAGCTTCCCGTGGCAGTGTTTGAATTCCCTGTGGTGTTATCTCGAAGCGCGTAGTATCCCGTGGCAGTGTTGGAATCACCTGTGGTGTTAAGACTCAGCGCACCCGCACCGATAGCTGTGCTGTAACCGCCTGTTTCGTTGTTTTTAAGTGCGCTCTCCCCTACTGCGGTGTTTTCAACACCAGTGGTGTTCCGATAAAGCGCGTAGCTTCCCGTGGCAGTGTTTGCATTCCCTGTGGTGTTCAGGAAAAGTGCGCTACTACCAATAGCGATGTTGGAACCGCCTGTGGTGTTAAATTTTAGCGCGTTGTATCCAATAGCAACGTTGGAATTACCTGTAGTGTTAGTGTAAAGCGTGGAGTGTCCAATAGCAATGTTGGAATCACCTGTGGTGTTAGAGTAAAGCGCGTTGTATCCCGTGGCGGTGTTGTAGTTACCAGTGCTTACCCCAATATGCCCAGCGCCAACGCCATACGCCGTATAGAACGGTGCGGCGCTTTGTGTCACGCCCGTCAAGCTTAATACCAACGGGGTTGATTCCCAAGTTGTACCGTTAGAGGTAAGCACATTGCCCGATGTACCAGGTGCCACCGCTTGCAAGGCTGATGTGCCGTTGCCCAGCAGCACGTTATTGGCGGTCAGCGTAGCAGCACCCGTGCCACCATAAGCCACGCCGATGGCGCTGCCGTTCCAGGTGGAGCCGGTGGAGTGGGTCTTGTTGGTTAACGTGGCTGCATTACTGCGTTCAGCGTACACGTGCGCAGTAGTTGCTAGCTGGGTCGTGTTGGTAGCTGCCACTGCGGTGGGGGCGGTTGGAGTGCCGGTTAGAGTGGGGGACGCCAGTGGGGCTTTTTCAGCATGCAACTGTGCAATGAAGCTGGCATGAGCGCGCTGCACGTCGTCCAAAACCGATGGGCTGTCAGACCCGAGCGGGAAGTTGTTTGCCGCCGTGGTAGACAGATCTGTGATTGCGGTGGGTACCGGCATGGTTGGGTCTCCAAAGGTTAGGTGATTAGTCTTGCATGCCCATGTCAGTCCCCTGCCGTGAGTGCTGGCACCATGCCTTGCTGTACCAGTGGCGAGAGCAGGCCACGCTGCAGCATGGTTTGCTGCATCAGGGCTTCTTGCAGCTTGAGGGCTTTCAGGGCTTTGACCGGGTCAAGCAGTGCGTCTGGCACGTCTTTGTATTTCCAGCGCTTGAGAGCTTCTTTTCCACCTTCCAGTGGGGCGCCCAGCACCCCGCCTGCGGGCAGATGTGCCAACGCTCTGAGGGCGTAGTCAGTCACTTTGTTGTCAAGCAGCCCCAGGCTGGTGAGTTTCTCTGCGGTGTTGCTCTGGCCTTTGACGCGCTCCAGGGCATCGGCTGCGGCTGCGCGTTGCAGGTCTTTGGTGACGTTGGATAGCGTGGCCTGTTCGCCCGTGTCGAGCAAGCCCTTGATAGCCTCTGATCGGCCACGTGTCCACTTGCCGACTTTGTCCGGGCTCAGCAAGCCGTTGGGCGCTGCGCTTTCCACAAGGTTGGTGATAGCGTAATTTTTCAGGGCTGATTCACCCGGGCGGCCCATCAGTCCCCACTGGGCAATGTCTTGGGCCTGCGTTGCGCCGCTGTTGAAGGCTGCGCGTGGAATTTCGCCGCCAGTGAGCTTGGGCATGCCGTCGGCCCCATCGACCCACATGCGTTTGGCAAAACCGGTTTCAAAGCGGTTTCCCTGGTCAATACGTGCCTGACGGGCCTCGCGCATGAACTGCGCCATGTCGGGCTTGAAATATTCGCCGGGAACACCTACACTGTCACCGGAACCTGTCGCTCCCATTCGGTCACGAATAAAGGACTGACCGCGTGCGTAGTTACTCTCAGGGAGCACCTCTGGTTTAACACCGACAGGTAAACCGTTATCCCAGCCGTTGAGCAACCAATGCCCATTTGGGCCTTCGCTCAGTATGGCTTCGGCATCCCCAAGGCCTATATTGATCCGCCGATTGCCGGGAACTTCGCCAGAAGTGCGAAGCACTTTTCCGTGTGCCAATACATCTGGTAGCGACATGGCCTCCGCAACACCATCAACGCCATCAGCATCTCTGTTTCCAACAACATGGGAAAGACCTGACCCTTTGACAAATTTCCCCTTTTTAATGTCCCAAGTTCCCACATTCCCATACGGAAAATCAATCTCTCCCAGCCCCTTGCGGTACATGGCTTGTGGCAAGTCCACGCCGCTTTCAAGCACCTGACCCACAGCCGACCGTCCCGCAGCCGCTTCCAGCGCACCGTCCAGGTGGTCTTTGATCTGGCCTGCCGCAGCCTTGAGCCGCTGGTCGCCCGACAGCCCGGCCTTGTAAGCCATTTCGCCCGCACGAGATCGCAGGTTTTGCAGTGTTTCGAGGTTGACCACACCGGGTGATTGCAGAGGCTTGAGGAATTCATCGGGCATGTCATCAAACGCACCCGCGCGCGCGGCCATGCTGTCGCCGCCACCATAGGCGCTGTAAACCGGATTGCCGCGAGCCGACTCGCCCAGCTTTTCCATCAAGAGGCGCTGGTCAGGCGCATCAATGTATCCAAACTCATGCGCACGCTCTGCCAAATAGTCCCAATTTTCACCGGCACCATTGCGCCGGGCCAGTGGACCATGCACCACGCTGGCTTTGCCCAAATCACTCTCGCGTAGCCACTTGAGTTCGCCGCCGCCTTGGTCGATGTTGACTCCGCCCCACTTTCGGATGGCCACGTCCAACGGGTCACGATCCACATCAATGCCTTTGGCTGCAGACGGACGCGAAGCCTTGCCCATGACCAGTTCTTTGAAGTTGGCGGCAATAGCCGGGTCTTCAGTGACAGTGCCCAGGGTCTTGATGTCGTTCACCAGTCTGCCGAGTTCGCCCGGCATGCCGCCCGAGCCGGGGCCAAAATACTTTCGGGCTGCGGCCTCAACGTGAGGTATGGGCAGACTGATACGCGCTTCATTGAACGGGTCGATGGCCGCATAGGCGCGCGATGTGGCGTCTTTGGCCTGGCCATAAGCCGCGCTGCCTTCACGAAACATCTGCCCGCCTGCATTGTTGGCCGCCTCCGCTGCTGTGCCAGTCACTTCACTGATGCCGTTGAGCGCCGCCAGCCGTGCCGCGTTCTGCTGCGCATCCACGCCCGTAAAGTTGTTCGGGTACATGGCACCCATGGCCGCCTTGAGCCGCGCCAGACCGGCGTTTTGCGTGGCTTGCACGGTGGTGGGGGCACTGCCGGGCACTAGCTCGCGGTTGCCCGCCTTGATCAGGCGTGTGAGCTCTGCCGGGTCAACGCCTGCAAAGTTGGTCAGAGTTTGGCCTGCTGTGCCCAGGCTGCCCGCCTTGATGTTGCGCAGGCCTTGCACGCCAGCAGCCAGCACAGGGCCTGCCACTTGTCCGCCTGCGCCCATGGCCGATCCCAACTCAAGCTGGCGCGCTAATGTTTCGTCTGTACCGCGTGGATTGAAGACTGCGTTTTGCACTGCGCCCATGCCCGCAGCCCCGCCCACCGCCGCCAGCCGACTGGCTGTGGTGCCCGCTTTCCAGAGGTCGTTGATCTTTTTGGCCGCGCCGAGCTGCCCAGTGCCGGGCATCAGGGCCATAGCAAGGTTGCCGCCAATGTTGCCCGCGATACCCGCTCCGGTGGCCATCAAGGGCGCATCCAGGCGCTGCGCCTCAGCAATGTCGGCATCGGTGGGCGCGCCAATGGCATCGGCCAATTTTGGGCTGAGCCAGCGCACACCCTGACCGGCACTGCGGCCCAAGTCGGCCACTGCCTTGCCAGCGCCCGCCATGGCCTTGTCCAGCGCGCCCATGCCCTCGGTGGGGTCTGGTGCAACGGGTTTGAGCGTGGACAGCGGCGCGGGCTTGGCTTTGGGAATGGACAGGAAGTTCTTTTTGATGGCCGCTTCAATGTCAGATACCGCCATGCCATCGGGAAATTCGATGGTCTGACCGTTGACCTCTACAAGTTGCGTCATATCAGTTCACCATGTCCAGCGTTCCGGTTTTTGGATTCCAGCGCAATCCGGGCACACCCGGCGCGGGCACCTGTGGCGTAGCAGTTACTGGTGCTGTCGCAGGGGTGCCTGCGTGACGTTTCTGGATTTCCTCGATCACTTGCAATGCGGCAAGTTTGCGCGACTTCGGAATAGTGGGGTCGCCAATCTCCCCGGCCATCTGTTTGTACAACAGCACGTCTTTGTCAGACTGTGGGCCGGTCATTTTGGGCATTTTGGAGACCAACGCACCTTCTAGCGCCTTGAGCTGCGCAGCGGCTGTGTCGCCACCGGTGCTGGCACCAAACACGCGCCCCACTTGGTCTACCCCAGCACCGAGCCAACTGCCGGTAGATTTGGGGATGATCTGGCGCGCGGTTTCAATCAGGTTGAGTGCTTCGCGGGCGTCTTTTTGTCCGCTGGTGGCCATAGCCGAGACCGCCTGTCCGGCTGCCATGGCAGACGGTGGGGTGACCCACTGGCCTTCATGGTATTGTGGTTTCCCGGCCTGCGTCTGGTCAAAGGTAAGACGGTTCTGGCCTAGTTGATGGTTGGCCCAGCCCAGCGCGTTGGTCAGTTTCTGCCCGCGCAGGGTTGCACTTACGCTGGCCGCGTTGTCGGGGCTTTGGGTATTTGCCACCGTACCCAAGGTCTTCCCGGTGTAAGGATCAAGTGCCACAGTAGCGCCGCCAGTGTTGGCAAAGTGGGCTTTGTCCAGGCGGACCAGGTCAGCGTAGTCTTTTGTCAGAGCGTACTTGGCTACGCTGGCCGGTGTGAAGTCTTTGACATCGAGCTTGTTGATGGTGGATTCTTTTTGCAGGCTTTGCTGTAGCGCCATGGCACGCGCGGGGTCAATGCCCGCCATGGCTTTCGCATAGCCATTAAAGTCAAATCCGGGCGCGGTGCCGCTTTGACCGGGTGTTGCAAATTTAGGGATGAGCGCGCGCAGTTGCTCTTCTTGCGCCGCTTTGGCTTTGGCTTCTTTGATCTGAAGCGCTTGCAACTCCATCATTTGGCGCTGGTAGGCTTGCAGTTCTTTCTGCTTTTTCCAGGCTTGCGCTTGCCCTAGGCCTTCAGCCAGGCGTTGCCCAAAGCCCGCACCGTCAGCGCGCGGTCCAGCCGCAGCCAACAGGCCAAGGCCTTGCTGTCCTTCGTAGGTGTCAAAAATGTCGAGTAAGCCCATGATTTTTTCCTTTAGCCGGGGTCACGTCCGCCAGCGCTGGTGCCGCTTGCACTCCTGCCGCCGCCGTAACCGTTGCCGCTGTAGCCACCGCCACCACTGGATCCGCCACCGCCACCACTGGATCCGCCACCGTAACCAGAATAGTCGTAAGACGGGTCAGTATCCGTCCAGCCTTGCAAGGCATTGAGTGAAGCAATGGGATCAGCCAAGCTGTTGACGGCATCCAGCGCTTGCTGCGTGGACATGCCTTTGCTGACCAACCCAGCCACGACCGCAGCGATGGGGCCGCCAAGTAATAGCGCGTCTTGCGCTGCTTGCCATGCATTGTCGTTGATGGTGTCGGTGTAGTCGCCAACACCAATGCCGCCAGATGCCACACTGCCGTCTGGTCTGCCGCCGTCTCCACCGCCTCCACCGCCTCCACCGCCTCCACCATTACTAAGGAGGCCACCGGTTTGAGTTGTCTTTTTAATTAGCGCATCTTCTGCGGCTTTTCTTTCTGCGGCTTTTTGTGCCACGAAGCCGTTGGTAAACGGGTTTTGCGCCATCCAGTCCACTTGCCCGTAATTGCTTGACACGGGCTTTTCAAATGTATCTGCAACGCTGGCAAGCAGCCCGCCGCCACCCCCTCCACCTCCTGCGCTTGCCATTGGAACTTGGCTTTGCACGGGTGCTGCAACGCTAAACGGTTTACTTTTTCGCGCCTCAAGTTCTGGCTGTGCCGCCTGCAAAAAAGCTGCCGCCTCGTTTGCGTCTACGCTGTCGCCAAACTTTTCGCGCCAATATTGTGCACCTGCCGCTTCAGGTGAACGATTCAAATATTGTCTGTAAAGACCTTCAACACTTTGCTGATTGTCGAAATACCCAGCCGCCCCTGGGCGGCTGTACTGCGGGCGCTGGTAGCCACCGGTCATGGCGTTGTTGGCAAACTGCATCAGTCCCGGCGCAACATTGCTGCGAAAGTTGTCCAGGTCGCTAAAGGTGTTCTGATACGCCGTGCGTTGCTGCGCATTGAACGGGTTTTGCTGATACCACTGCTGGAGATCATCATTGGTTTTGAGGTTGTCCAGCAAGTAGGGCTGTGCCGGTGCCCAGGGTTCTTTATTGGCCGTGGTGGTGCCGCCTCTGCTGCCGCTTGCGCCCAGCAGACCACCTAATAGTATTGCGCCTCCAGATAACCAATCCATTTTGTTTGCTCCTGTTACGACACGCTAGGTGTCGGGGTGGTGAATTGACGGTACAACTGGCTTCCAATTTGTGCACCGCCCAAAAAGCCCAGCGCCGGGTTGCCGGGGTTGTTTTGCGAGGATGTACCGTAGCCGTTGGCAATGCTGTTGACGTTGTCGCTGAACTGCTTGTAGTAGTTCAGCGGCGTGTTGTACATGTTGGTGGCCGCCGTCAGGCCCAGGTTGTTGCCGTTCATGAGCGTGTTGTACACATTCAGCCCAAAGTTGGCACCGGTCATCTGGTTATTGAAATTGTTTTGAGCGATATTGGCGTCAAGATTGGCAAAGCCAAGGTCATTGGAGCGTAGACCTAGGTCGTAGCTGTTGTCGCTGTTCTTGTAGCCAAGCGCCAGATTTCCGAGACCTAGTTCGTAGTTTTGATCGGCCGTTTTATTGCCCAGATCAATGTTTTTCATGCCTAGCGCATACTGATTGGCGGTTTGCTTTTGTGCGTTGGCGAGGTTACCGAAGCCAAGATTGACATTTTGTTTCCCAAGGTCATATTGATTGGCCACCTGCTGCGCGTTGGTGTTGGCGTTTTGCTTTGCAACACCAAGATTTCCTAACCCGAGGTCGTAGGATTGGTTCGCCTGTGTGTAACCCAGCCCGATGTTTCCTAAGCCCAGCGCATACTGATTGGCCGCCTGTTGTGCGTTGGTTTCTGCGTTCTGTTGGCTGATGCCAGCGTTGGTCATGCCAAGGTTGTAATTCAGATTCTGACCCTTGATGGTGGCGTCCACACCGGCCATGCCAACTCCGTAGTTCAGGTTTTGCCCTTGCTGCTGGGTGGCATTGTTCATGGCCGCAATGTCGTACTGGTTCGACAGGCCAGCGTAGCCAAGCCCGGTCTGGGCGTTGGTGTTGAAGTAGCCCAGTGCGTTCTGATTGGCGGCAATCTGCTGATTGATGTCTTGCCCGCGCGCGGTCACGGCATTGTTCATCCCAGCGATGTTGGCCTGATTGGTCAGCCCAGCATAGCCCAGCCCAGCATTCACGTCGGTGCTGTAGCGGTTGGTCAAGTCCTGCATCTGTGCAATGTTGGCCTGATTGTTTAGACCGGCATAGCCAAGCTGGTTTTGCATCCCGGCAATATCGCGCTGGGTTTGATTGTTCAGACCTGCGATGTTGTACTGGTTCGACAGGCCAGCGTAACCAAGTTGGTTTTGCTGCTGACCAAGACCGTAATTCAGGTCTTGACCGCGCATCGTCGTATTGGCTCCGACATCGGTCGAATAACGAGATATGTCAGCATTCAGTTGCGCAATGTCGCGCTGATTTCCAATTCCAGCGTACCCCAATCCGGTGCTCAAATCCTGGCCGCGCTGGGTGGTTTGATTGTTCAGCCCTGCAACTTGCAATTGAGTTTGATTGCCAGCGTTGGCAATGTCGCGCTGATTAGACAAACCTGCATAACCAAGGCCGGTGTTCAAATCCTGCCCACGCAGTGCCGTTTGATTCTGCATTCCAGCGATGTTTGCCGTATTCTGAAGACCGGCATAGCCAAGATTGTTCTGCATCGTGCCGAGATTCATTTGGGTCTGGTTGTTGAGCCCGGCAATGTTGTATTGGTTGGAAAGGCCAGCGTAACCTAGCCCGGCGTTCACGTCGGTGCCGTAGCGCTGGGTGGCGGCGTTGATACCAGCCACGTCCAGCGCGGTCTGGTTGCCCATGCCTGCAATATTGGCCTGATTTTGCAAGCCAGCGTAGCCTAAGCCAAGCTGCCCGCCTGCAATGTTTGCTTGATTTTGTAGCCCAGCGTAACCTAGCTGATTTTGCTGGTTGGCGATATTGGCTTGATTCCGCAAGCCAGCATAGCCAAGATTGGTGTTCTGGTTGGCGATAGCCTGCTGTGTGTTTAACCCGGCATAGCCCAACTGATTTTGCTGGTTGGCGATATTGGCCTGATTCTGCAAGCTAGCATAGCCGAGCTGGTTTTGCTGCTGGCCCAGGTTGTAGGTAATATCTTGGCCGCGCTGAGCCGTTTGCGCGCCTACGTTGGTGCCGTAGATGTTGGCCTGCGTGTTGGCCATAGAGGCGCCATAGTTCAGGTCTTGGCCGCGCTGGGCGGTGTAGTTGGCCTGATCGGTGTTGTAGGCTTGGCCGTACATGTTGGCCGCTGTGTTGCCCAAGTTCTGCGCAAGGTTGTAGTTATCTTGCAACTGCATGGCCTGCTGCCCGCTGTTGCCAAACGAGCCAGAAGACGCTTGCTGTGTCGCCCTTTGCGGTGCCACCGCCGTCTGGTAGTTGCGCACGATGTCGCCCTGCGCAGCATTGACGTTGGCCTGCACATATGGGTTTTGCCCGGTCGCATAGCCGTTTCTGGCGCCACCGCCAAAGCCCAGGTTTGCGGTCTGATATGGGTTAGTTGCCATGGTCAGTTTCCTGTCAGATACCGGCACTGCACCCAAGTGCCAGGGGTGCCAGCAACAGTGCAGCGCCAGCCGTGGATGATGTATTTGGCGCCGGCCGTGCCAAGTTCGGCCGGTGCGCTGTTCAAAGTAAAGTCGCCCTGGGCGCTTGCCCCGGTGGTGGGTGCTTCGGTGCGAGCGGTGTAAAAGCCCGCTATCCGACACTCGCTGAGAGTGTTGACCTGTAATGCAATCTCCCGAAACCAGCGCGCCGTTTCGGCATCGACGTTCACGCGCGGGGTGACGTTTAATTTCATCGCTTAGTACCCCCCGTCTGGCTGAAGTTGAACATTCATGCCGGTGATTCGATGGTCGCCCGTGAAGGCAAACGCCAGCCGGTGAAACCGAGCCGACTGCAGCGCATCAAACTTGCCATCATTGAGGCTTGAGGTGGTGCCTATCGTCAGGGCTTCGCCTTCGTTCATCTTGGCATAGGTGGTCATGCTGGCCGCTGTCGGCACAAAGCCCGCTACAAAGCGCAGGCGTACCCGGCTTAGCAGAGTGGTGCTGTCGTCGTCTCCAATATCACCAGTCGTCAGTGCCGATGCAGCACACGGGCCGGTTAGCGACTTCATTTGGTGCGCCGCATCGAAGTAGGCCATCGATCTGCCGCCGGTCAGCCAGAATTGGCTATCAAACGCGTAATCCGTCAGGCCTTCAATGCTGGCTGAAAAGCCGTCAAGTTCATCAATAGTGGTTCCGGCGCTGATAAAGTTCAATACTGCCTCTGGCGCCACCGTCATGGCGCCCCACTGCCTTGACTTGATATGCCAGACCAGTGCTTGTGTGCACACCGATTCACCGGCTGCCGGGTAAAACAGAAACACCCGGTTTTCTTGCTTGTCATAGATGCACTTGCTGCGGTAGCGATAAGACGCGTCTGAATTGTCAAAAAACCACTGTCTCACCTCACCCACCCCTAGCGGCTGCGGGCGCGATCCGTCAAACAGGTATAGGTTGTCATTTCCAACAAAGAAGTGCATGCCGCCAATATCACACCAGGCTTCCGGGCCGATGCAACCGGCCTCGCCCGAAATAACCTCTTTCCAGTCCCACACGTCGGGCGCGCCGACAAACTGGCCCAGATAGATGGCCCGCTCTTTGTACGCTACCGCATACTCGCCAAGTTTGCCGCCCGCAGTAAATGCCCCGGGTGTGGATACCAGACGCCCTGTGGTGGCCATGGTGACAAGCGAAGGCGTCCAACTGGTGTCGTCATACGTAGCGCAGCACCACCAGCGGTCAGTCTGGGCGCCATAAGTGTTGCCGAAATTAGTGTCGTCGGTGTTGAGCGCCATCACAAACGAGCCGACGGTAAAAATAATCTTTGCTTTGGGAGCGCTAAGGTTGGAAAACGCGCCAGAAACTGAACGCTGCATGGCGTCTGATAGGTTGGTGGCCAGCGTGGCGTCGCCAAACTGGCAAAACTGCCAACGCGTGTCGGTGCCGCTGGTGTAAGCACCTGACGACCGGTCTGTCCACACCCCTGCAAGCAACTCTTGCAGCGTGTTTGCCGTACCGGCCAGAATGCGCCGAGTGCTGTCCGTGCGGGTTACCACCGCTGCACCTGTGCATTCGGCACTGAGCACTGGCACACCGTTTGGCGTGGCACCGGTAGGCGCGCCTTTCATTCCAATTTCATACGGAATGATGTTGGTGCACGACGTCAAAATGCCCAACGTCGTGACATCAGCGTCAGGCATGAAACCCAGCAACTTTTGCATGGTTCAGACCACCTTCACCCGCAACACAGATCCGCTGTGCGTGGCGCTGTCATCCTGCGTTTGCAACTGACGCAGACCGTCGTCATAGCGCGTGATGTTGGCCTTTATCTGCTCTGCGTTCTGGGTGTAGAAAAACACCTCAATCAGCACCGCCGCCAGGTAGATGGAAGGGTGATTGGTCAACAGCCAGTTAGTGCCATTGGTGATGATGCTGGGAAAGCGCGCGTAATAGATAGCCTCCACGCTGTACGCAGCATCTGGCGTAGGCGCCAGCAGCAGGTTGTCACCCTCGATGGTGTAGAGCGTCGGCAGGCCGGTAAAGCTGCTGTCATACTTGGTAACAATGTGCTCAAGCGGAACATAAGTCAGTTGCCGTTTCGTGTCGCCCGCATCGATGACGCTCAGGTTCTCAAACTCGAGCCAGTCTGCAGGTATGGCTACCTCACACGTCCCGGCAATGCAGCTCAGGCTGCTGGTACTGATCTGCTTGCGCAGACGTAGGTCACGGCTGATGCGGGCCTCGGCCATGGTCACGAAGTCTGGCAAGACAGCGCCAAGGTCGCTGCGGTGCGCCCAATTGGCGACAGAGGCCAGCAGGTCGGTGTAGTTTGCAAGCGCCATTACACCCGCCCTTCCCACACCCGAAAGGCCCTGAGCGCAGGGTCGTTCACCATGCTGTTGACGTGACGCGTGTCGGCCATGAATTCACTAAAGCTCAGGCCTTTGTCGTTGCAATACTTTTCCACCAGCACCATGGGCAAGCTGGCCGCATGGCGGAATTCGCCCGAGCCCACCCGGCCAGCGTTGCGCAGGTCGTGCGTCAGGTCAAGAATGGGCTCAACGTCTTGCACGCGGTTGACCACCAGGCGGTCATCGCCGCCATCAATCAGGTTGGTAAAGACGCCGCTAAAACTGCCCATGTTATTGATCCTCTAGCGGGCTGATCTGCAACGTACCGCCAGCGCTGACTTGCAGCGCCGCAATATGCGTGAGGTGCTGCACCTTGAGCACGACCGATTCAGCAGGCTGCACCAGCAGGTCGCCAGCCGCAGCCGTAACGCCAGACGGCCCGATCTTTGCGTAGCAATTGGCGGTAGCTGACAGCCGCACATATTTGGGGCTTGCGCCCGACGAATCTGTCGGAATGGCCACGTTGGCCGATGTGGCGTTGAACGCAATGGTTGCGCCAGTCTTGACAACGCTGATGGCTTCATCACACATAACCGTTACTCCAAAAAAAAGCCCCACCAGAATGACCCGGCAGGGCTTTGGGTTGCATCATCAACTCAATCAGGACAAGTCGCGAACCGCACCGCTGGCGGCTTCGTTGCAGGCTTCCAGCGCGTATTCCACCAAGATGTGCTTGGCGTCCGAGTCACCGGTTTTGGCCAGGTCTTCGGTCTGGAACGGGCGCAGGTAAGCCACTTTCCACTTGTCCATCTCCAGAATGAAGGCCGTGCGGGCGCGCTGAAAGCGGTTGGGCACGATCTTCAGGGTGCCAAAGTCGCTCACGTACACGTCGATAGCGCTGATGAGCTTCTTGTCATCCAGGTTGCCCATTTGGGTGCCGCCACCGTTGAAGCTGCTGAAAAGCTGCTTTTGCGTGCCGCCCACCATCATGGTGTCGGGATTACCCCCGGACGTCCAGATGGCGTTTAGCGTCGTTTTGATAAGGGCCTCAGTCAGCGCGCGCTGGGTTCCGTCGGTGGGGGCCACGTTGTTGATTGGGTCGGGTGCCGCACCAGTTGCGCCCAGGCTGTTGTTGGTGGCCACCCACCCTTCCAGGCCGCGCGTTTGGCGTGCCGTGCCTGCTGCACCGACCACGGCCGTGGTGTTTTGGCACAGTGCCACTTCCATATCGCGCTTGAGCTCGCTGGAGGCCTTGGCCATCTGCTTGCCCATGGTGTACAGATTGCCCGCGCTGTTCATGGATTGCTGGGTGCCAGACAAGCGCACCACTTTTCGGCTGATCTGGGTGCGGTTGTTGACGCGCACGCCCGGGTTGACCACGCCAGCGGCGCTGTCGTCGCCTTCAATCTGCGCGTTATTTGCCGCAGTGGCCAGCACGTCGGTTGTCCATTCGTGCAGGGTGTTGGCGGCTTTAGATCGACCTGCGCCGCTCAAGAGCGGGGTTTCGGTCGGGGAGATCATGTAAACCATGTCCGAGAGGTCTTCTTTGTTGACCACGCCGGTGTAGGTTTGCATCGTATTGCTGGGTACTGCCATGATAAGGCTCCTAAAAAATGGGTTGAAAAGTTGCTATCGTTTACTGAGCATCGCCGCGAAGGCGTTGGCTGCATCATCAATGCTGCCGCTGCGCTTGAGGCTTTGCATGGCGCGGGTGCGCCCGTCGGTGGCTGCTACATTGCCGGTGCCCGGACGCTGTGGCGCTTTGGGCGGCACGTTGACCAGCTTCTGCGTCGTTGCGGTTTGCTTGGCCATCATCTGGTCATACAGCATGGCTTTGCGGGCCAGCACCACCGCCCGGTGATCAGCCACGCCGCCGACCTCTTGCTCGCTAAAACCTGCCTTCACCAGATACTTGGCGATTTCTGCTTTGGTTGCTGGCGCTTTGGTGGAATCTGCAAACTCGGGCAGCGCTTTGGCCAGAGCCTGTGCCTCGGCGCTCAGGCGCCGGTTGGCGAACTGCTGGGCCTGCTGGGCTTGCTGCGCGTACAAAGCTTCAGATTCGGCTTGCGCCTGAGTCATCTGGCCCTGCCACGCTTGCCAGGCTTGCTGCTGGCGCAGGTAGTTCACCGGGTCGGAATCAATCAGCGCGGGGTCTGGCTGTGCAGGCTGCATCTGCGCCAGGCGGGCCTGGTATTGCTGCAACTGCTGGCCGTAGTGCTGCTGCATGGCCTGCGCCTGCGCAAACTGCGCCTGTGCGGCACGCGCCTGCTCGGCCGTCTGGCTGGTCTTGATGCGGTAATCGCTTTCAAGCTGGTAGCCTTTGAGCAGCTCTGAGAGCGGCACTTCGCGCTCCTCGCCGTTGACCTTGACCTTAAAGCGCTGCTCGTCTGAATTGGCTTCAGGAACATCGTCTGGCTTGGCCTCGCTGTCGGGTTGGCCGGTGTCGGCTCCCGCTGCGGGCTGCTGTTCGTTGTCGCTGTCGCCGTCAGCGCTGGCTTGGCGCGTCAGGTAGTCGTCAAAGGCGGCTTCTGGGTTAAAGGGCTCTGGGCTCTCGTTCCCTTGCGGGTTGACGGTCTCATCCATGAGGGTCTGCTTCTTTCATAAAAAAACCCGCCAAAGTTGCCTCAGGCGGGTGGGTTAAAAAACTGGTTGCTGGTGCATTAAAGCGTCACAATTTCTCCGTCGCTGAACTGGTAAGCAGGGGCGCCCACTTCAATGGTTGCGCAGCCAAAAGTACCAATCCAGATGTCATGATCTGCTTCGGGGTGCCACACGCGCACAATGCGCCTGCCGTGGCCGCCCTGCGCGTCTTCAGCTGCAAGCGCGGCCTGGTTCAGTCCAGCCCAGTCCATGCCTTGGCGCGCTCCAGCATCGAGCGTTTTTGCTCCAGCTGGATCGACGCCAGTTGCCCCGTCTCCATGATCTGCTGCAGGTGCGCTTGCACGGCGCGGGCGGTTTTTAACATCAGCCATAGGGTTTCGCGTCCTTCCTTGTCGCGGGCCGGACTATCGGCCCATTCGTCCATCAGGCGTTTTTGGTACACCTCAAACGCCTCTACATAAAGCGGGTGTTCAACCACATCGCGGGCTTCAATGGCCCGGCTCTGTTCAGACCGCAGTTGCTGGTCTTCAGTCATTGCGGCTCGCTGCTTTCTTGCGCTGCGCTTTCAGCCTCAGCGGCGTAAGCTGCTGCATCCTGATCTAGCGCTAGCTGCTGTTGCGCAACACCTAGTTTCATCTTCTCGATGTAGATTTGCGTGTCACTGGCGAGCTTGGCCTTCCAGCGGTCAAGTTCGATGCGCTCGCGCTCCAGGTTGTGCTTGTACTCTGCCTGCAATTGCGACAACTGCGCGTCTTGCTGCGCTTTAAGCTGTAATTGTTCTGCCTCAGCGCGCTGACGGTTCACATCCACCTGCATCTGGGCTTGCATCTTGGCTTGCTCAATCTGCGTCGTCATCTGCAATTTGGCCTGTTCGATCTGGATCATGGCCTGCCCTTTGACCTGTTCCAACTGCATCGATGCCTGCGCGTCAAGCTGCTTATGCTGGCTTGCGGCTTGCAATTTGAGCTGTTCAATTTGCAACGGCAAAGGCGGCTGTTGCGGTGGCGGCTGGTCTGGCGGTTGCTGCAAAAAGCGGGTCACGTCTTTGTAGCCCATTAGCTTGACCATTTCAGCGCCACCGGCAAACGCCTCTTTGGGCGTCACCAGCCCCAGCGGCGAGAGCCTTTCTTGCATGGCCATCAAATTGCCCACCATCACCATTTTCTGATTGGTGTCGTTGGTGCCAAGGCCCACATTGACCACCACGTCAAACTGGTGTCGCCATTCGCGGGGGTTGAGCTTGAGCCAGCGTCCGCTTAACCTGATCTCGGCTTCTTGCTGCTGGTATTTGCACACCAGTTTGAGTATCTGTAAGAACAGGTCTCTGACGCCGGTCTCGGCAAACACACGCGCGATCAGCTCAGTGCGCATATCGGCCCGGTTAGTGACAATGCTCACGCCGGTGGCGGTCTGGTTGATGGCGTTGGCGTCAGCTCCGGCGCTTTGTCTGGTAAAGCCGGTGCGGTTTTCTTTTTGGGTTTCGGCGTATTCCAGCATCTGGAGCACGTCGCCTAAGTTGCCCATGCCCTGCTGCAAGCTACCCACCGCGCCGGGTTGTTTGATGCGCACCACGCCCCCCGGTCGGCTGGTCAGTAGATCATCCAGATTCACCTGCCCGTCCACCGCAAAATAGCGCCCATTGACCTGCAGGTGCAGGTTGTCCATCACGGCGCGGATCATGCTGGTTTTTTGGCGCTGCGCGTTCATGGCCAAGTCTGCAACCGACAGCCCAACAAACCGGTGCGGCATGGGAATGGGCGTAACCGCCACAAACGGCGGCCCGTCGCATTCTTCGTTGTCAAGTATCTTGTCACCGCATTTGAGCAGCCTGCGCCATTCAGCAATGCCGTCACCGTCTACGTCGGCGCGCAAATACGCCTCAACCACCCACACCCGGCGCATGGACGGGTCGCTCGGCGGCTCGCTCACGTTGGCGTAGGGACTTGTGCTGTCGTCAAAACTGAAACGCTGCGCACGCTCCATGCTGCTACCGACCATGCCCGCGTCGTCGGCGGGCAGTTCGTCGTCGTCAATTTTGTAACCAGCAGCGCGCAAGTCAGACACCAGCCACTCACGCACATGCGCCACAAACGGCGCATCGGCAATGCTTTTGGCCTGGCGGCTGATGAAAAACTCCTCTGGCGGCACCGGCTCAATCTTGACCTGCGCGGCATGGCGCACCCGCTTGGCCGTCACATCGTGCAGCATCACGGGCGGTTGCTGCGTGATTTGGTTGATCTGTGCCTGAAGCTGCTGCGTGGCCTGCTGCGCCTGCGCATTACCCTGCTCTGCGGCCTGCATGGCCTGCTGCAACTGGGTATTAACCTGTTGCAGCGCTTGCTGGCGCTGCTCGGCGTCGTCTTCATCAGGGCGCGTGCTGTGTTCTATGGGCTCAACTTCTTTGTCGTCAAGCAACTGCGCCAGTTCTTGATCACTCAAGCCCTCGTATTCTTCCCGCGCTTGGTCAGCTTTGTCCTCCCACCATACCTTTAGAACTCCGGTCTTGCTGATCAGAGCGTCCTTGAACATAGTGTAAAGGCACCTGAACCCGTCGTTTTGCGTGCTAAAAATCCAGTTCAGATAATCGGTCGCATCCTCTGCGGCTTGCTCCATACCGGGTTTGCGCGGCGTCAGGCTGACCACCCGGTCGCTGGCCGTGAAGATTTTCAGCAAGCTGGGCAGCAGCCACTCTACCGTGTCGGCCACGTCGGTGCTGACCACGCTGGAGCGGCCATCCACTTCGGGCGGAGCAAGATCGCCCTCGGGCTGGGCCATGTAGTACTGCAACGCCTTGCGCCGCTGCACAGCCAGCTTTCCACCCATGTAGTCCTGAGCCTGGCGCAGCTCCTGATCTACACGCGTGATCAGCTCGGAGTCAGAGATTTTGGGCATTTTTTGGACGCAAAAAAGCCGCCAAACAATGCTGCAAGGCGGCTAGAGGGAATTCGACAGATAACTGATTTCCGTAATTTAGTCCGGTTTTTTCAAAAAAGCAAGCTATTCACAAACTTTTTTTTGATTCATGGCAATTTTCAGCGTAACCGCTGCTGCTTTAAGCCGGTCACACCACGTTGATGTCGATGTCGGGCACACCATATCAAAACTGTAGGCAGTCCACGGCTTGTAAGCCCTGGTGATGGCTGCGCGCTGCACATCGGGCAATGCTTTTATGGCTTGATCCAGCGCCGCATAGTCCTCGCTGCCAAGCTCGAACGGCTCTGATGGCGGCCTGCCGGTGGGGATGCCGTCCTTGAGCATTGGGTTCACGCTGTACCAGCCGCGCCCGTGCTGGTGCAAGCTTTTAAGCCCCCAGCCAATCAGCATGCGGTCAAGCCATGGGGGTTGCACGGTGGCGCGTTTACTCATTAGAGCCTTTCAGGCAACATTGAAATTCGGATACTTCAGCGCGCCGCCCCAATCCTCATTGGTCATCTGCGGCTCGGCCATAGCCAAGTACCGAAAGCAATCGGCACCGTGACTGTTTTCATCATGCAGGGGTGCGCCGAACTCGCCCGTAGTGGGGTGCTGCGTGCGCCGATAGCGCTTCAAGCGGTTGATCAACGCCTGCGCTTTTTTGTCCACCCAGCAGCGCGGGAACATCATGCGCGCCAGCCTGATGCCCTCCTCGATGTCGTCACGCCCCAGCACCGTGACCGTTCGGCCCATGGCCTGCAACATCTCCTCGGTGGACTTGCCGCTTTTGAAGTCGCGGCTGCGCCCGTCGTGCGGGATGAAGTCCGTGCCCCATTGGTGGCCACGGCTTTTCAGATCCGCCACATAGCTGTCAAGCGTGCGGTGATCGTCCTCGATGTAGTCCACAATGCGCAGCTCGCCCGAGCCAGAGCGCTGCACCAACAGGATGGACATCGAATCATTCCACCCCAAATCCCAGATGGTGTGCACCTTCAGCAGCGGGTCTACCGGCGCATTGCACAGCCGCCCATCCGCCTGCAGCCGGGTAATCTCAGCGGCATAAATTGCGCCCTCCACAGCCGCCCTGCACTGCCCCTCCCAAACCGTCTTGTAACCTTCAGGGTCGCGGCGCAGCCAGTCGCGGCGCTCCTTGTCCAGCTCAGGCGGAAACCACGGGTTTTCTGACCAGTTGCAGGCAATCACCAACGCATCATCTGGCGGGTTCAGCACAAAGCGGGTGTAGGTTTCGTCGGTGTCGATCTCCGGGTTGAACGTCAGCCATATTTCGCTTCCAGGCTTGCGAATCGTCGGAATCAGCACATCCCAGCTTCGCTTGGTCACGACCTGCGCCTCTTCGACCCAGCAGACATCAACACCTTCAAAGCTCTTTAAGTTGGTGATGCCTTGCTGACGAATACCTGCAAAGCTGAACTCAGAGCCATTGCGCCCAAGGATGCGCGTTTCCTGCACCGTGAAAAACGCCTGCAAGCCCAGCGCGTCGATCTGGTCTTTGAGCAGCTTGTGCACCGACTCCTGAATCGACTTCTGCGTCTCACGTGTGCACAGCACCCGTGTTGACCTGGTTGCGGCCATAACCACCAACAGCCGCGCCACAGACCAACTCTTGCCAGACCCGCGCCCGCCATACACCACCTTGTAGCGCCTGGGCTCAGACAGCGGGTACAGCGCGGCAGGAACTGCCACACGCAGCTTACTTTCAGTCATCCGCATCCTTTGGCAACACGCCAACCAGCTCCAGGGCCAGATTCAGCCCCCCCTCGACGGCGACCTTGACCGGCTCATTGAACCCGTGCATCAGGTTCAGCTCCTTGACTGCCTGCACCCGCTCGGCACCCTTATCACCGTCTGCCACCTCACGCAGCACCCGGACTGAATCTTTTCTCGTCCACAGGTCCAAATCGGCAATCTCCTGGCGCAACTGGTCAACCCTCGCCTGAACGTCGCCATGACCCGCCAGCAGCGAAGCCTTGCGCCAGACCGTCGCATTTTTCCACGCCAACGCCTTCGGGTACGCCTGCCGAAACGCCTCCGACTGACTCAGGCCCGAGGCCAAGCCCTGCGCAAACGCCTCCTGCTTGGGTGTCAGCATCACGAATCCACCCCGCCAAAAAGGCCGATCAAAGCGCCAATCAGGCCACAAAGTAAAAAAATGCCGACGGCCACCCCCAACACAGTAAGCGGCCCACCAAAAAACAACAGACCAATCCAAAACACCCAGCCTAAGACGTAACGCATACACCCTCCAAGTAAAGGACGACCGCATAGGGACTTGACGGCATAGCTGCCGCTGCGGTTTGTTGCCCTACGCACTCTCGCCCGTTTAAGTGCGAGTGCGACACACTGGGGATCGGGGCCATTTAGCCGTGGCCCTACGTGCTCGGACTTGCACGCTATGGTCGGCGTATTCATTATTCGCTATCTACCGGAAGTTCAGACAGCCGCACCTTCACAAAGCCGCCGATGTCAGTATGCACCAGCGGGAACGTCTGGAAGCGCTTGTCGTCGATACCAAGAGCCAGCGCCAGACCGTCGCGGC
>Ga0172367_10002384_pt1 | contig 25776 bp, 34 predicted proteins | sample Lak10m_FD_114542 | JGI IMG/M metagenome (GOLD analysis project Ga0172367, IMG submission 114542) | Freshwater microbial communities from Kabuno Bay, South-Kivu, Congo - kab_022012_10m | ecosystem: Environmental > Aquatic > Freshwater > Lake | place: Democratic Republic of the Congo: South-Kivu...
AATAGCGATGCTCTTGAACTTGCCTCGTTTTGTTTTCAGATAGAACACTTTGATTTTCATTCCTGATGTAATCGGCAGGCTTTCTTTGTCGTTATATTCTTGTAACATCAGGTTCCAGTGGATCGCAGCAGCCACATGACCAGGAATGCGTGTCTCCTCCCCATAGATGTTATAATCTTTGGTGTATTCTTCAACACCATTACACCCCTTTGGAAGACCAATGTCCATGACATTTTCTGCGTTCTTCAACTCATCTTTGTAATCCACGATAGATTGCGAGATTGTTGTCCAGTCTTCACCCTTTAACAACCGTTCAATGAATGTTTCCAAGCGGTCTGATACATGCCGTGGAATGGTCGTCTTCTTGATGGACAATCCCATCACCTTCATCTTATCAACAGCCTTGCCTTCAACATCAACCAAGTGAAGGATGTACAGCTTCTTGCCAACAAAGATGCCACGGTCACTGACGATTTCTCGACCACACTTGATGATGTCATCAAACCCAGGATTGCACAGGAATGTTCTTTGCATGAACTCCTGGTATGATGCATTCACTTTATCGGCAATTGCGTCAGCAATCTGAATCGCCTCTTCTTTGTTTTCAGCACCAGTTGCAAAATAACACGAGTCGGTGTCACCGTAGACCACGCTTGGTGATTGGAATTGACCCTTGAACTTTGGACCATGCAAGGCAACATCAGGGCTGTGTCCCGCCTCCTCTGCTTCTTTCACCGTCAGGTACATTGGAATGTCAAAATCGTAGTTACCGTCCAACAACTCACCAACCTTGCGGCACTGGTGCTTCAAGATCATCCGCCCAGTGCCCGTTGTGGATTCACCCATCCGCAAGTCATAGAAACGGAAGTATAGGTTCGTCAGAGCACCGTATAACGAGTTCAGCTTGATCTTATACACATATTGCAGACGGTCGTAGTAATCAGCTTGATCACCAGTAGATTCTTTCTTCAACTTCTGGAACTTTTTGCGTTGAGCGTACCAGTCGGCAAGGATTGTTGGGATAATGCCTTGTTTATTTTGGTCAAACACAGTACCATAGCCTGACACAGCCCACTTCCTGTCCTTCAACCACACACGGAAGTCAGCCCCACTCATTGTGATCTCTTCGCCATTCTCCAATCGCAAGGTGATGTCCTTGAACCCACCTTCAGCAATCTGTTCAGCATCCTTTACATCATTGATAAATTGACCACGCAATGTCTCTGGGGAGATATTGATTGAGCGAATAGCAGATGGATACAGAGAGTTGATGTCAATTGACCCAACATACTCATGCATGCCAGCCTGAGGTAACAACACCAACGCGCCTTCAATAGACTTGTCAATTTCGGGCTCAGTAACGTTTTTCACCACACGCTTCAACTCATGATGACAATAATTGACAATCGCCAACTCGGCGAGTTTCAGTGTGCCCAACACATGCTGGAATAATCCACACGACATATGGTACATCTGGTTTGCTAGTTCAACATACGCCAACTTCTGCTCAAATCCATTCAGGATCTCACAATCTCGTATGTTATACCGCACAAAAAACGCAAAGTCGTTCTTATATAAATCAGCCAAGCTGCCTTCATAGTGCAACTTGGGCAGCCCCAAACCAACTTCTTGTTCGATAGACTCCAACTTGTATGAGGGCTTTTCGGACATCTCATACTTCCTATATAACTGCATGTAGTCAGCAAGCATACGGCCTGACGTATTCAACTTCAATGCAGGACCATATGCAGTTTCAATTTCTTCAAACTTTGCAATTTCCGCGCCTGGGAATGATAGGTATCGTAGCGACTTCTCGCCAAGAACCTTCTCAAACCGCTTTGCAATGTATGGGAAGTCAAATGTCTCGCTGTTCCAACCACACAACAGGTCACTATCTTGGATCTCATGAATAATGTGCAACAGCAGATCCTTCTCATTATCCACAAGAATGTAATCCGTTTTGAATGTTGCTGGGACCTCACAAATCTCATCACACGCTCGAGACAACAATTCAGGTGTCCAAGGAATACCATCATTGGGAGGAACAGCAACCACAACCATTCGGTTCTGGTGAGTGTGAAACAGCGAAATTGAGTTGATTGGAGCGTACGGATTGCGTGTAGAACTGAACCCTACGTCAGGGTCATAGTCAACTTCTATGTCACACATAGTTACGTTTAAACGCGGTGCTTTGACTCCATAGTAGTGATTTGACAATACGCGAATTTCAGGCTGAATGTCACTTTCCCATAAGCGGATATGACGCTCTTCCATTTCTTTGCGTTTTTGGTAATGTTCACGCCCAGTTTTACTTTCCATCTTGGACACACGATCCCCGTAAATCGTTTGATACTTACCTTTGGGGTCGTCGTAATAGAAGTAATATGGAGCGTCATAAATCTGTTCCACTCTATTGCCTTGTTCATCTCGTTCCCAAACGATTACGGCATCTCTGCGTCTGTCAGTAATTGCTGATATGTAACTCATTTTGTCTTTGTGTATCGGTTGATGGTATTATAGCGTTGAATATATTGTACACGATTTCCATTAGCAAGTAAACCGTTTTGTGTGCGTATAGCAAATTTCACACTGTCATACGATTTGCCTGTTATGGATCTCACGTCGTCATACGACCAAAATTCTTGTGTTGACCCATCAGGTCTCGTTAGCAACAACAAAGACCCTTTTCCTCTTTTGATAGCATCTTTTCTCTTTTCCTGATCACAATTGTGAACAGCTTTCATTCGTTGGTGCATCTCGTCAGCAGACATCTGTGACAATGTGGATTTTAACGACAAACTGACTTTTGTATAATCATACTTGTATAAGCCTGCAGCATGATTTCCCCTAAATCGTTCTTTTCTTGCTTCGTCTTTATTCGGGTTAAGTTCACTGAACGCAAGTCTCGCTGTTTCATATGCTCTGCTGGATATTTTTCGTTGTTCCACCAGTGTTTTGCTTAAAAACCACATCGCGTATACCATCTTTTTGTGAGCTTCACCGCCAACCGGTTTGTAAATCTTAACAAGCAATCTGTGCGCAACATAATGTTCTCTTGCTGTCAAGTGTACCAGATTGTCTTTTTTGTTTGATCCACCCAGACTTTTTGGTATGATGTGATGGCGTTCTGTATATCCAACAAGCTGTCTGTTTTGTGCCTTGTGTATTAAGTTGTCGTAAATTGTTTGGTAGTTCATATACTTCTCCTTTCGTATAGAAGTATTTATGAGCACTACCTCAATATCCAGAAAAATATATTAAAAACAATGAGTTACAATGACAGCGTCTCTGCGACGATCGGTAATAGCGGAAATATAACTCATAGAGATATTTTACACAATTGTGTGCAAAATGTCAACAATAAAAAAGCCCCTTTAAAGGGGCTTTTTTTATTAAATCTTGCCTACTAAATCTAAACTTGGTGTAATTGTTGCACCACCTTCTTTCCACTTAGCAGGGCAAACCTGTCCATCATGAGTTGCAACATATTGTGCTGCCTTTAGTTTACGCAATGTTTCGCTGATATCACGCGCAATTGCATTATCGTGAATTTCGGCAGTCTTAATAACACCTTCTGGGTTAATAACAAATGTGCCGCGCAGTGCTAAGCCTTCTTCTGGAATATGAACACCAAACGCATTGGTTAATACATGAGCAGGGTCACCCACCAGCGGGAATTGTGCCTTTCCTACTGCTGGACTTGTTTCATGCCACACCTTGTGGGAGAAGTGAGTGTCGGTAGTCACGATGTAGACTTCGGCGCCCAGCTTCTGGAATTCAGCGTAGTTGTCAGCAGCATCTTCCACTTCGGTCGGGCAGTTGAAGGTGAAGGCGGCCGGCATGAAGATCACCACGGACCACTTGCCTGTCCAATCCTTCTCTGTTACTTCAATAAACTTACCGTTATGGAATGCTTGTGTCTTGAATGATTGTACTTGTGTATTAATTAAACTCATAATGTTTCTCCTTTGTTAGTTGATTTGTATCAGTGTTGTCAAACACATCAATATTATATATCAATTTGGAAAGTAAAAACAACATGAAAAACGCATAAAATGCGATTGTATGTTCCAATCGTAGTGATAGATTAAATTTATTGGACAATAAAAAAGCCACCCAAAGGTGGCTTTCAATTACGCGTTATCCGCAAATGCACGTGAAGGTGGGGTGAAGTTTGTGATATACCGTGCTACTCCCTTTGTCACACGGAAATCATCAATGTAACACCCGCTAGGTAAACCGCGGCCAGCACTCCAATATCCACCCAATGTGCATCTATTGTAGTTGTATGTTTGAGTGTCAGTAAATGTATATACCTGAACGCCATTAACAAAACCTCGCACTGCACTACCGTTTCTGGATGTTGCTATGTGTATCCACTGTCCTGTTGGTACAACATATGTTGATGCATTCTGATTGCTCAACCATCCAAACATTAGCACTTGGTCAGCAGCTCTAATTGTTGCACCAATTGAGTGTCCACCTCTGAAATCATTGTTTAGAGCAAAACAAAATATACTTGTAGATGTCCCAGATGCGGGCGCATTATTGTAAAACCAAAATTCAATGGTGTAATCTCCTGTACCAAAATTATAACCTGTTGCATTTGCTGCTGTCACATACGTAGAGGGCCCTGTTGCACTCGCGCTCTGTAGACCAAATTTGGCAGTTGAAGTTGATAGTGTTGATCCGTGGGATGTGATTGTTGACGATCCTGTGGTATCAGTCCAAGTACCTCCCTCCATGTGCATCAACAAAGCGACATTATTGAAGAATGGATCAACATTCTCATTCTTCAGGTCAGAAAATGCAGCATCTGGCACTGTGAAGTTACTTGTGTAGCGAGCAACTCCTTTGGTGATTCGCAGATCGTCAATATACCCAAAGAAGTAACTGTTCGCCCAGGTCCCCATACCAATTTTTAGTGAATTGTCGGTAAAGTCTCTTGTGCATGTTACAGCCCCTGTATACACACCGTTAATGTAAACTGTGAGTGTGGTACCGTTTCTTACAATAGCCAGGTGCGACCATGTATCAAGTGCCAAAGCTGTATTGGAATTAACCCACGTGCCATCAGATACTGGCGATATGATGCCATCAGGCTTCATCTGGATTGACAGACCAGATGCACTATTGTGTGCATTGCGCGTTTCAATTATAGCACAGTATGATGGGTTGTATGATGTTGGGTATACAAAACATTCAATTGTAAAATTGCCTGCCCCAAGCGAGAAATCGTTGTGCGTTGAGTAAATGTAATCACCGGACCCGTCAAAATATGCTGATGTTGTCCCATGAGCAACCCTCGTAGCACTATGAATAACACTACCAACTGGTGTCATTGTGTGACCCTTTGCATCAACAAACGTTGATGTGCCCACTGTCCCATCCATATTCATCAACAACACAACGTTGTCATAATACATATCACCAGACACTGGTGTTAGACTTGTGTCATTAACAGTTAAGCTAACATTGGTGCTATTGAACTGGCTGCCCAGTGACAACGTTAATGTTTCTTGTCCTTCTGTTGTCAAGTCAGCAGCAATATTCAACGTCTTTGTTGCTGTTCCGCCATGAACGACGAAATTACCTGTCAGTGCCTCACCAATATCATCTGATGTGATACCGACCCCGGAGATTGTGTATGGAATGTTTTGGCCATTTTGAATGCCGGTTGTTGTTAGTGTGACAACTGATGAACTGCCTTCGTTGACGGGGTTGACAGAGGTGGCTAGTTGCACAGTAGCGGAATTGGAAATTGTTGAAAAACGGATTGACATAATGAGCTCCAAAAAAATATAGATGTATTTATGATAGACAATAAAAAAGCCACCCAAAGGTGGCTTTGTGTTTATCAGGGTTGGTTATTCTTCTTCACCAGACCCAGATCCATCGTCGTCCAGTGGATCATTTGCATCACTGAGCTTACCGTTGACCAGAGTTTCGTACAGAGCCTGGAAGTGGTTCATCTCATCAACAACATCAGTGTAGTTGTGCTTGTACATCGTTGTTGCCAGCTTGCGAATGATCTTCTTGTCGAGACCGTACATTGAGGACAACTCGCCGTACTGCTCCTTGATACTTTCACGGCGGTCATCTATCATTTGGAGCTCGTGGGTAATGGCTGCTAAAGCAGACTTAAACTTCTTGCGTTCCTCCGGATCATTGAGGATATTCTTGCCCTTATCGGCATCCAAATCTTTCTTTGCCATACATATTCTCCTTAATTTTTTTGTACACTAATTATGCCAAACGCATAAATAATAGTATACAGATATTTTTTCTGTATGACAACAAGAAGTGTGGTTCACGAGATTGCCGTCTCCAACCACTCTAACGCTTACAAGGAGCATCAGCATGACTATTTATACATCCGAAAAGGTGATGCCATATGTGTATATGTGCATTCACAAGCAAACAGGTCAGTTTTATATTGGGTCAAGATATACAAAAACCCAACGACTTCCCTCTCACTTAGACTTTCCTCAATATCGCACATCCAGCAAACGCGTAAAGCCAATATTTGATGAGTTTGATTGGTTTATTGTGGCTGAATTTTTTGACAAAGCTGCAGCATACGAAACCGAACAGCAGCTAATATATGAAAATTGGAATAACCCAAACTTATTAAATGGGGTATGTCGCCACGCCAACAACAAAATGTTTGCTCCAGAAAAATCTACAATGTCCGAGGATCGTCGTCAAAAATTAATAGAATTCAACAAAACTCGCAAAGGAACTAAAGCATCACCCGCAACACGCGCCAAAATGTCAGCTACCAGAAAGGGTAAACAATGGAATACCATGACTGACGAAGTTAAAAATAAAATATCTCAAGCTAATAAAGGCAAACAATTAACTGAAGAGCAGCGGCAAAAACACAAAGAAGCTACCGCCGCAGCAAACAGGGCCAGATGTGTTGGTAAAAAACGAGATCCAGAAGTGGCACGGAAAGCGTGGGAAACTCGCCGTGCCAAACAGCTTACTGTCAACGATAAAATCTGTGCCCACCGATCTCAACAGTAAATCTGTTACTGGTTGCCCACGATGGTTTCACAGTTTCGTTATGAAAGAACAGCGCCCCGTTTGTAATATCTTGCTTCCGCCCAGCCAGAACAGCAATCGCTATCCTCTTGCTCTCATTCCAAGCCTGGCTACCAAACTTGACTGCTTTATCCATCCCATCACACGCCCAACTGAACTGACAACCCGGACGGTCATCGTGTGCCCCTTCATACACCACCCCACACGCTGTTTTTGGGAACCGTGGATCCTTCATGCGATTGACCACAACATTAGCAACTGCAAGTTTACCGTCAACAGGCTCTCTTCCAGCCTCAAAATAAATGTTTTTGGCTAAACACTCGGTTTCTCTAGACGCGGCAATAGCGGCCATTTTCTTTTGAGTGGCAACTTTTTGTAACTTGTCTTTCTCTTCAATTGTGTCGTGTAACTGGTTGTTGATATTCAACATTTGGTATGTTACAGCAACATATGCGTTTTTGTATGTGTTGACATCAGTCAACATTTTCAAGTTTAGTGCGATACTAGCGAATGCAACAAACGCGAGTACTACTGTTGATAATTTGAAAGCATAATGCGCCTTCTTGCTTACCACGATAACAGACATAGTTGTCTCTCCTTTCTGGTAGAACACTCTAGTGTAGACCATCTACACTAGATTTCACACTTCAAAAGTGCTTACAAACCAATGCTTTATGTTTAGCAGCGGCTTCTTAATGGGGAATTTGCAGAATTTCCCTGTATGGAGTATAAATAATTATACATGAAAAAAATTCATGACAACAAATATGTCTGTCGCGATGGTGGAACATCCACAGACTCTAACGCTTATGAGGAGCATCAGCATGTATATTTATACTTCTTTGTGTCAATCAGACAAACCGATGCCATATGTTTATATGTGTATCCATAAACAAACGGGACATTTTTATATCGGGTCAAGAGCACGAAAAACCTTAAAATATCCTTCAAATGTTGATCTGCCATTGTATAAAACATCCAGTAAAGTAGTAAAACCCAACTTTGATAATTATGCTTGGGTTATTTTAGCAGAATTTTTTGATCCAAATGATGCGTGGGATTTTGAACAACAAACCATACATGAACATTGGGGTAATCCTTTACTCATAAATCAGACGTGCATGTGGCAAAACAAACGGCGATTCACCACAATAGACAGAACATACACACATAGTGCCAGCACCAAAGAAAAAATTGCTGCTTCTAAACGCGGCAAAAAACGGTCATCAGAAGCAATTAAAGCTATGTCAGAAAGCAGACTCGGTAAAAAGCGTGGTCCATTATCCGACGAGGTTAAGACAAAAATGCGCCACGCAGCTGCCAATAGACCTCCTGTAACAAGCGAAACTCGTGCTAAACTATCCGCTGCTGCCAAAAAACGTTGTCAAAATAATCCCGCGCGTGCCTCGCAAACCGCAGAAATTATGCGCCTCGCAAAACAGCTTCACAACAAGCCAGAAAACCAGAATGTGTAATTCCCCGGGAACTGTCTGGGGTCGTATATGTAGGGTGTTTGAGCGGCCATCTGTATCCGTGCCTGGTACAAATCACCAACCAAAATCCTACTTGTTATGTTTATAAAATGCGGGTCACTTGGAAACACAACCAGCGTTCCTCGTGTTGGGTTGAAACTGAACTTGTGTTGTGGAAACTCTAACTTGCCACCATACACTTCAAACTCTTGCTCAAACTGCTCTTGCTCTTGGTAGTCACATAGGAACAAAACAGCGGTTAAATCTCGTTGCTTGGTGCGTAACCATTTGCCACGAAGGTAATTGCTGTTCTCAGCGTGGGCTTCGTTTTGGCTCATTGGTGGGAACCATTCAAACACCACACGCTCCATTCCTTTATACGTAATCCCATAATACTCTTCAAGTTGCGGGATCAACTGTAACAACCGCTCATACACCACCTGCTCAGCAATCTCGCTAGTCTTCATTGTAACAATTTCATCACCATCCTTATCAAGGTCGGGAACAGTAAAGTTGACATCATCAACTAAATCCTCACACATTAACGGGGAGATAAAATCTTGGACGACAAAGAAAGGCGACTTGGTTTGAACAGTCATCTGGGTATATCCTTATGTTTATATTATGCTTGTATTTTTTGAACAGCTTCTGTCTGGATATATCTCATAATCTCAGCCAGGGTTACATTTGAACTGCGAAGCACTTCAATAGCTTCTCTAATTCTTTCACGGTTGTCAACGGGTTGTTGGTCACCAATGCTCATATCAGGAGACTCCTCACCGCCCAGGTTAACATCAACAACAAAGTTACCAGCCTTGAGCACATTTTGTCCCAACAAAATTTCACTATCCATATTGCTACGATCGTTGAGATTGAATTCAACAGCCTGTAACTGGACACCATCAATCTCGATGTCAAGCTTCACCAGTGGACGAGTATTGCCGCCACCATCAGCTGAGTGAACTTCGTGCGAACCAGCCAGATCCACTGTGATAGCATTTTGGGAGATTGATGGGGATACAAACGACACCTTGCCACCATTGGTTTGAATGTTGGTTGCGTGTAGAGAACTTGTGTCAGCACCGGTATCAACCTTAGCTTCAACGCCGCGGTTGAATTGTGTAAAGTTGACGGTTACAGTATCACCCAGCGTGTGCTTTTCGCCTGATTGCTCCCCGTCTGAATTGTATCCTTTGATGTTGTTATCCATTTACTTCTCCAAAGATTTGTAATAGGTATTTATGCGTTCAATTAACGGCTCAATCCAATTCTCCACCTTATCGTGGAACACCAGCGGAACAATGCCTTTTTCGCTGCTCATAATGATAACCAAGTCATCGATCTGGATATCATACATCTCTTGAAAAGCAAGCGCATAATATGTGGTTTGTAACCAATAATCTTCGATCATTGAGTTCTTTTTATCACCATTCGATGTCTTGAAGTCAATAACAGCTAACTTTCCATCAAACTCACCAATACAATCTACACGCCCAGCAATTTTGAGTGTATCACTAAACAGAGCAATCTCTTGTGTGTAAATGTTGTCAATCTTGTTGAGCTTCAACCGAACCTGGTTAAACTCGCGAATGTGCTCAGGTAAATAACCTGCTGTTGGGTTCTCTTTGTTGTTGAGATAATTTTCAATCATCTCATGAACAGCCGTCCCTCTGTCAGCAGCACGCTTCATTTCTTTGTCAGCTTTTTCACCACCGAGCATATTGCGCCATTCTTTCAAGTGAGGCTTTTCTTTTGCCCCCAGCATTGTCGTAATTGACGGATACTTATTGCCTGTAACAGGGGAGACGTAAAAACGGCCTTTTGGGCCGTTTATTACTTGAATTTCCTGTGGTTTTATAATGTCTAAATGATTGAACAAATTATATTCCTTTACACTCCCGGCGTTCCAGCACCAGGCTGGGTTGCGCCTGCACTACCAGGGGTTGTCAGCGTGCTTTGTTTCATTTTCGCAGCTTGTGCTTTGCCTTCAGCTTCCGCTTGCTTCTGCTTCTGTGCTAGCAGTGTTTGAAGCTGTTGTAGCTGACGTTGCAAAGGTTGTGTTGCTTGACTGATTTTTGCCTGCAACTGAGAAATCTTTGTCTGAAGGGCCATCACTTCGGTGCTAGCATCCTCATTAATAATACTTAAATAATCCCGAAAAGTCAACATTATTTCATTCTCCCTAGAACAGTGCGAGCTAAATCGCTTGGTAACATCTTGCCAATACGGCGCTGAACGCTACGAGCAATCTCCTCTTCCTCATAACCGCCTACTGGGCCCTCTTGTGCTGGTAGTCCCATATCTGGACCATCATCCATTGTAGCATCAGTATTGCCTTCACCACCCATCTCGTGTTTCCACTTTGCCAGCTGGGCTAAACGCTTGGCTTCCTTTTCTTGGGCCTTTTGCTTTTTCTCGTAGTCTTCCATGTCCAGGAATTGTTCTTCTTGTTTGATCTTTGCGAGAGCTGTTTTGGCACCAAGCTCCTGTTCACGAGCTTTAGCATCAGCAATTCGTGCTTCGGCATCAGCCTTGCGCGCTTGAGCATCAGCCTTCATCATGTCAATGACTTGGGTGAGCAGACCTTTGACCTCTTCATCACCACCCATATCACCACCTTCAAGGTTGCCTAGATCACCCATTTCGCCTTCGCCGCCTTCCATGCCCATCCCACCTTCGGCACCGGGCATTCCTTGCTCTTCACCGAACTCGGGCTGGGCTTCTTCTTCGTCTTCCTCAATCTCAGGCCACTGAACATCAACGATGTCAAAATGGTCCTTCAACTCGTATAGAACTTCGGCGATCTCAGTCTTGCTGTTTTCGTCTTCGTTCATTTCTGCCATTACGGCCTGTAAAGCCTTTTCAAACTCTTCGGATTGCTCGCTACGAACGGATACGCGAACCACTTGACCGTTATCGTCCTCAATGCCAAATGTCACAGTATCACGAGCATCCACTTTTTCGCGATTTTCCAAACTCTTTAGACGAGAGATCACTTCTGCTTGATCAAACTGCTCCTCGCCGCCCTCAGATAGTGAAGCAAATGCTTCTTTCAGCCCAAGTCCTGAGCTCTTTGCTGGTTTTTTCTTGCTATCGGGCTTTTTGTTGTAGTCTTGTGTGAAGTCAGCTGTGAAGCGCTTGATCATTGAATCAGGCGCATTGAATATTAGTCCACGGGATCCAGCAACGTCGCCAGCGGAAGTGGCTGCGTCTTCACGGACAACGCGAAGACCTGTTTGTTGCTTAGAAAAAGATTTGAGTAGGTTCATAACACATTTCCTCGGTTTAGAGTTATAATGTATTTATGAACCTACTCGGCAAGTTTGACGATATTACTTTACTTCTAGGATATTAGACAACTTAAAAGACCGCCACTTTGGGGTAATAATTTTACCCTTGGACTGCTCGACCCATGCCTCAAACCCAAAAGCACGGCTCATGTAGTCCTCGTAGTAGTTTTTGTACTCACGCAACAGCTCAACCATCTCTTCGGCTTCTGATAGCGGCAAATCTGCCACATCAAATGCCTTCACCACATGTTGTGAGAAAGTTGGAACAATAGTGCGTTCTTCGGGTCCACCGCCATCTTTTTGGTAGATGATGGTGTTAATTTGAGCTTCTTTTAAATGTGCCATATTCATCCCCTTAGGCTGCTGGTGTCTCAGCCTGGGTATCACCTCCATTTTCACCAGCCACACCACCTTCAGCAGGTGGGTTCAGTTCAGCGTTGATGTTGCTTAGAATGGTGTTCTGAATGTCGCGAATAGCGGCACGAACCATCAGCAACTCGCTGGTTAGGTCAGCGTCCTTCTGACGCCACTCGTCCATCAGAGTGATCATTTGCTTGATGTTGTCACCAAATTGTGCAACATCGTAGCTGCTGTTATCAATATTGACGGTTACGGTTTCTTGGATCTTAGCCATTTACTTCTCTCCTTATGTAAGATGTTGTTGACATCATTATCATTATAATCCACTTCACAAAATAAGTCAACTAGATTTCCATTAAATCTGTTAAAGATCTTTTCTTTTTGCCTGGTTTGCTTTGTGCTATCTTGGTGGAGATGGTGTCTTCTTCATCCTCCTTTTTGGGATTTAGAATGCGAAGACTGTTGTTATCCCAGTCGAGGTAAATCGTTTTGCCTACGCCATCGGATGAACGAGTTTTCAGGAACGTGAACCCAATCTCACCTGATGCCTTCATGGATGGTGTTAGAATGACTGAGCAATAAATGTCCACGGTGTTAACCTTTGATATACCACCGGCGATGTGACCTTGGTGTAACTCATTTGCTTCAATAGCAGAACGGTTTTGTTGGGACGCTGAAGCAATGAACATATTGTAATCAAACCCAATATCCCGCAATTGTTCAGCAGCGCGCTTGTCTTTCTCGAACACATTGTCAGCAGACACGTGTTCGTTTGCCCCCATAATGTCCAAATAGTCAACAATTAGTAAATCGGGGACATATCCATTCTTCAACTCAAATTCTTTGAGGTATCCCCGGATCTTGTTGCAATTGGTTCCAGACTCCATCCGCTTGATTGTGAGTTTACCCATATGGGGTGCAACTGTATTCAGCGCATATGCGATTTCTCGTGCATTCTCCTTCCATGCAACTGTTGGAATGCCGGTGAACATCATATCAAACCGTTGAGCAACCATCTTCTCAGATAGTTCTAGTGACAGATATAACACATTCAGACCCTGAGACACAAAGTTCAATGCTAGATTAGCAAGACCGATGGATTTACCACCACCGGAGTTTGCTGAGAACAATAGCATTTCGGTCCGTGCCAACCCGCCACCAATCATCTCATCAAACAGTGGCCATTTGGTGGATGTTCTCGGTGGTTCCAACATCATTCGCTCCAATCGAGCTGTCGGGTCTGCAAAGTAATCCACGCCAAGGTCGGTATTCAGAGATATGGATATAGCATCGCGGATGATGTGCTCAACCTGACCGTAATCCCCTTTGTCAATCAGAGCAGGGGATGATAGGATCGCCTTTTCTATTGCTTTACGGCGACAGAAGGTTTCAATTTCTTCTGAGCAATACTTGATCTCATCGCGTGTCACCTGACGAGTATTGACCTCAACGCCCGTCTCTGCTTCAATCTGATCGGGTTTTGGGGTTGAGTTGTATTTGTCGTAGTATTCGTGAATAAACTCTAGTGTTTTGCGGTATTCCGGGTCAAAATACTCAGCCTTAGCGATTGCCTTACACAACGCAAAGGTGTCTGGTGAGTTTACAAGGTATTCAATTAGTAATTGTTGTTTAGATATTTTTGCCATAGCAATAACTATACACGAATGGTATATAGTTAGTCAACTGTGTATATTAAGGGGTAAACTGATTTGATGGCGGATTGTGATACATAAATCTCGCCAGTGTTGTAGTATATTTCAGGGTTGAATCTGTTAAGTGTTGCAATATCAACAAACTTGTCATATATTCTATCAACAGTTGAGAATGGGGATGTGCCCAATAGTATTAGATTCTCATGAATGTTTGAGCTGAGTCCTTCAAATGTAAACTTGGCCATCCGTGGGTCAACGCTGCCCGACGCCACAATTCCTGGGGTTGGAGGCGTCTGCGCCAAATTGAAACTCCGTACAGTATACGTTCTGCCATTTACAAAAACATGCCCAACGCCTACCCATGGTGATGCAATAGATGTAGTATTATCCACGCCATAAAATGTAGCAACAATACCCTCTGTCACAACAGCGCTTTTGAAGTTGACTGTAACATTTATGTTTGGACTTGGGTTGAGAGTTGCTATTGTTATCTCTCCATTGTTTGACAACTTGAATGGTGTAGATGTGTCAACAACTTTATCAATGATGGGATTGGATGTATTTTGTGAAGCAAGTGCAACGCATTGCAAAATACCAGATTGAGGAACACCGAATGTGACTTCTACTGTGTTTGAGTCAATTATTGCAACATGATCGGGCTCAACAAGCGACATATACTCAAATATTCCATTACCCATGGAACCAACAGGGATCGTGTTCTCAGGCATCACCCACGATGTGCCATTATATGTGTACAACCCCGCCGCCGTCGGAGCATACGGATTGTTTTCATCATAACCGCTAGTTGATTTGTGCCACATAGCACCAGCGGTTGCCGTCAACGTATAAGTTGCACTCGACTCAGTCTGTCTCGACACAAATGCGTACACGAGAGGGTTGTTGGCTAGATTGTGTTTGATTGTCCACCTTTTTGCTTTGACGGGTTGTGTATGGGTATACACAACCCTGCGTTGGAACCAATCTTGAACCCCAGCCACCTCGGTTGGGAATGCAGGTGTTGAGTTCACTTCCTTTGCATCTTTCAAACGGAGAAGTTTACCACGGCAGCCGTGGGTGATAGTGCATCGTTGAACGACATCAATGCCTTCGCGTGATGTCAGCATGCGAATTTTACGCATACAGGTATCACACTTATAAACAGACTCCCCTTTGATAAGAATTTGTGCCATTATCTGCCTAGATTAGCAAATGCATCAACTGCTGATGCAATTTCGATTCCTGTTGTTCGTTGAACGTATGCTTTGACCAATCCTTCTGGAACTTCAACGCTTTCGGATACAATTTTGTCCTTGAAAATGAGTTGCTCGCCCTCTGGATTAGATGGACTATATGGGAACAACTGCAACCCATACTGTTCATTCCCTTGTGGAACAACATGCAAAGCAATTGGTTTCTTTGCCTTGTACACATTCACTGCGTCTTCAATTACCTCAAAAATTACTTCTTCGCTTGTAACTAGACGAACTAGCTTTACGTTGGTGCTCATACAATCTCCTTATGGTTATCTATTTATTAGTTTGTTATAACTATCAATAGCACTCACACGCACTGCATAAAAGTGAGGAATGCCGTAAAAAATAATTTCAGAATCGGATGTTATGCCCTCGACCAAATTCTTTTTTGTGTATGTATATTTGATGAGATCTGTGGTGATATCGAACGCATCATCAACATTTCTGTTTAGTGTTTCAAATACCTGTCTAAAATTTATGTTTGAGTTTTGCACCCCTTTACTGTAAATGAATTTGTATCCATCAATAGGGAAAACATAAAATGGTTCAGTCTCGGCACTGCGTTTCATCATCACAGATTGGGTAAAAATTCCTCTCGGGACAATATTGTGTGTCTCGTTTTGGAATGCTGTGTTGAATGCTTCTGACACAGAATCGTACCGCTTCTGGTGCCGCACTTTCACACGCTGGAAATCATCGTATGCTCTTGGCAGGGCGCGGAATACAGGAAGCCCAGCAGATTCATTTAGAAACTGGGAGCATTCATTCTTAATTGTGTAGATGGCACCAGAATTGGTTGGTGTGATGGTGCCTAGAATGTCGTCAACGAGCATTGTATCCTCCGTAGAGAATATTTATGCCCGTTGACGCTAGTGCAAATTACTGCTTTTCCTGCCTTGCAACTTCACCGATCACGTAATCGATGTACTCGTTGCAATCTGCGATGTTCTTTTGCAGAACACCACGTGAGCCTTGCATAACCTCATTGAGGCGGTATGCAAACTCGGTTTGGAAACGGTAAGCCAGATTTGACTCACCACTCTTGGTGGAACGGAACGGGCGTTCCAGCTTTGACGTGGCGTTGTTAAACGTCGTCGTCAGATAGCGCACGATGCTATCAATGTCGCGCTCTTTGCGCTCAGCATTTGGCTGTTGGGCCATTATAGTCTCCTATATGCTGTTGTTGAAATGGTGGACTGAATACCACCGCTTGGGTCATCCGTTTGTTGTCAGATGATGTAGTACACTTTACCCAACATTTATAAAAAAGTCAACAGGGTTAGTTTATTGTTGATTTATAATGATAAAAATGGGATACTATAAACTTATAGTAAATATCTACCCCTCTATAAGAACATATGACAAAAAACCATAAAACATACCATAAACTGTGGATGGATGTAGCCACCCGAGTTTCCGCGGAATCCAAATGTATCCGCAAAAAAGTGGGCGCTATAGCCGTCAAAGAAGATAGAATTATCAGCATTGGATGGAACGGAACAGCGCCAGGACACGACAATTGCTGCGAGGAAAAACTCCTGGCATCTGGTGGTGGATGGCTTGACCCTGATGAGATTTTTGAGCGATACCCCTATGTGGATGAGAACAACAATCGATATGGGTTGCGAACCAAACCTGATGTCATTCACGCTGAAAGCAATATGATTGGAAAACTGGCAGGAAGCCACGAGAGCGCCAAAGATGCAACGATATATGTGACATGTGCACCATGTTTGGATTGTGCTAAGCAATTAGTGGTAGCCAAAGTCAAGGAAGTGATATATAATGAAGAGTATCGAGGCACCGAAGGGATTGAGTATTTGCAGAAGTGCAGCATCCCTGTAACCAAATTAGAAGATAACAACGAGGTAGAATCATAATGAAACAACAATATCTAGGTCTTGAAATTGACCTATCACGCGATGCCTTTTTCAGTCAAGCAGGGCTATCGCGTCTAAAAGAAGGTTATATGCTTGAAGACGAAACATCCCCCCAACACAGATTTGCCTACGTATCAAAGGCGTTCAGTTCAAATCCTGAACACGCACAACGTCTTTATGAATATGCTAGCAAGATGTGGTTATCCTACGCAACACCAGTCCTGAGTTATGGTAAAACCAAGCGCTCCCTACCTATCTCTTGTTTTGCCACCAGACTGGGCGACTCAATGGAATCCATTCTTTCTACATCGTCAGAAACACGTATGTTAGCTGTGGTTGGTGGGGGTGTTGGTCTTCATGTGGGACTGCGTCCAGGCGATAAGAAGTCATCAGGGATTATTCCTCACCTAAAGACATATGATGTGGATACACTAGCATTCAAGCAAGGTACCACTCGCCGCGGCGCGACAGCAGCATATCTTGACATCAACCACCCAGAAATTATTGACTTCTTGGAAATGCGCAAACCTACTGGCGGTGACCCAAATCGCAAGTGTTTGAATCTGCACCATGGGGTCAATGTTACTGATGACTTTATGCATCGCGTTGAACAGTTGTCCATCAATCCAGACCTGACCAAAGAGGAGAAAGAAGAACTAGACAAGTTCCCCCTCGTCAACCCTCACACAAAGGAAATTGTCGAATACGCCTCCGTAAAAGAGTTGTGGGAACGTATTCTGACCATCCGTATGGAAACCGGTGAGCCATATTTGTGGTTCATTGATGAAGCCAACCGCAAGCTGCCTGAATTCCAAAAGAAGATGGGTCTCCGCAATAATGGGTCAAACCTTTGCTCCGAAATCAGTCTTGTAACGTCAGCAGCAAATGGACTACCAGCTCGCACGTTCGTGTGCTGTCTATCTTCTGTCAACCTTGAAAAGTATGATGAGTGGAAGGATGACCCTTTATTCATTGCTGACATCGTTGAGATGTTAGATAATGTTATCGAAGTATTCCTTGAGAAATCAGTACAATATCCAGAACTGTCAGCCGCTACGTATTCCGCAATGCGTGAGCGCTCAATCGGCATCGGAGCAATGGGGTGGCACGCATTGTTACAGAAGCGCATGGTTCCATTTGAATCTGCACTAGCGGTTGGACTAAATAAGCAAATATGGAGTAAAATGAATGCTCAAGCAAAAGCCAAAACAATCGCTCTCGCCCAAGAACGTGGCCCATGTCCTGATTCAGTTGATTCTGATCAGCCCGTACGTAATGCTCATTTGTTTGCTGTCGCTCCCAATGCTTCTAGCTCTATTCTCTTGGATACATCACCTTCTATAGAACCATATCGTGCAAACGTATACTTAGAGAAAGGCGTTAACGGCACTCATGTTCACAAAAACAAATATCTTGAAGCGCTTTTGGAAAAGAAAGGCTGTAACACACAAGAAACCTGGTCTAATATCATCGCTAATGATGGGTCTGTTGCTGATCTGGATTGCCTTGATGATTATGAAAAAGATATCTTCAAGACGTCAATGGAACTAGACCAAACGTGGTTGATCCAACATGCTGCAGATCGTCAAGAATACATCTGTCAAGCACAATCCTTGAACCTGTTCTTCAGCCCAACATCAGACATCCAGTACGTTCATTTGGTTCACCTGATGGCCTGGCAACAGAAGCTCAAGTCGCTTTACTACTGCCGTTCTGATGCTATGCGCAAAGCCGACAAGGTTGGCAAGAAGGTTGAGCGCGAACGCATCGAAGATTTGAAGGAAATGGCAGCTCGGATTGCATCCGGTGATGAATCCACGTGTTTAGCCTGCGAGGGTTGATGGGTTAGAATTCAACCCTTAGCATAAATACTTCCATGAAAGGAGACTATTATGGAAGATACTTTTTACGTTTATGCTCACTATGAAGACGATATATTGGTTTATATTGGAAAAGGACAGGGCGGTCGAGTGCTATCAACCAATGCAAGGTTAAATAAGCCTCATCGGCAGTTTATGATGTCTCAGATTCACAATGGTAACATAGCATTTGCTAAAATATTAAAGACGGGATTGCATGAACAGGAAGCGTTGAGTGTGGAACGGGCGATGATAAAAGAACACCAGCCTAAATTCAACAGACGTTATACCGAAAAACAGGCAGTAAAAGCCAAAGAAATAGCAATGAATGCATCTCGCGCTTCAATGAAACCTGTGCAAACACCTGCAGGTGTATTTGAATCAGCCAGGGCCGCAGCAAGATATTATGGGGTGACATCGGGTGCCATATGGCACAGAATCAAGGATAACCCTGACGAATATTATTATATAAAGGATAAAACATGAGTAAAAAAAGTCTATTTGAACCAAGAGCATATTATAAACCATTCGAGTTTCCGGAAGCATATCGGCTTTACGAAACCCACGAAAAAATGCATTGGCTCCCGGATGAGGTCCCGCTACACCAGGATGTGCTCGACTGGAAAAACAAATTGACGAAGGCGGAAAAGCACTTTCTGACGCAGATCTTCCGGTTATTCACTCAATCGGATGTTGATGTGGCTGGTGCATATGCAAACAAGTACATTCCTCTGTTCCCAAAGCCTGAAATTCGCATGATGCTCTTATCATTTGCGGCACGGGAGGCGGTACATATTCAAGCATACAGCCATCTCATTGATACTATTGGCATGCCCGAATCCACGTACAAACAGTTCATGGAATATGAGGCGATGAAGGAAAAGCATGACTTCATTGAGAAGTTCATGGGGACCGATCGCGATCAGCTTGTTCAACAGATTGCTTGTTTCTCGGCATTTACTGAAGGCATGCAACTATTCTCGTCTTTTATCATGCTCTTGAACTTCACTCGATTCAATAAGATGAATGGAATGGGACAAATCATTGCATGGTCTATTAAGGATGAGTCCGTCCACGTTGAAGGGATGACGTGGCTATTCAAGGAGTTCATCAAAGAGCATCGCGACATTTGGACAGATGACCTCAAGTCACAACTATACAGCATTGCTGAAAAGATGGTCGAGCTCGAAGATAAGTTCATTGACCTTGCTTTTGAAACAGGCGGTGTTGAAGGATTGACCATTGAAGAAGTGAAACAGTATATTCGCTACATTGCTGATCGTCGTTTGATTGGTCTTGGAATGAAGGGCATTTTCAAAGTCAAGAACAATCCACTACCGTGGGTTGAGGAGATCCTCAATGCGCCAGAGCATGCAAACTTCTTTGAACAGCGTGCAACTGCGTACTCTAAGGGTTCACTGACTGGCTCTTGGGGTAAAGTTTGGGTATAATAAAATAACTGTTGACCCTAAATACAAAAAGGCCTATAATGTCATAGGCCTTTTTTATTGGAGAATAAAATATGATATATCCAACCTGTCTGAGATGTGGCTTTCCATGCACATCAAGTTTAGCAGGACCTTTAGGACTTCGGTGTCAGTGCATTAATCCAATCCTGGAACCTGAACAACCAACAACATCTTTTGTTGAAGAGCCAGTACCTGAAGTCAAACCAGCAGCAAAGAAAACAACAAAACGAAAGTCTAAGAAATGAAATTAATGGAAATAATTGAAGAAAAACAATATATTATTGCATGTGATATGGATGGCGTGCTTGTTGATTTTGTGAGCACCGCAAACGAAATCACAGGAATGAATGTCAAAGAAGGCGACCTTGATGCTGCTGACAAAGGATTCAAGAACGAGTTCTGGAAGCGAATTATCGATCACGTCCGTGCAGGTAACCGGTTCTTTGGTGCAATGAAACCACTGCCTGACGCTATGGAACTATGGCGTTACATCAGCAAACACCCACATTTCATTTTGACCGCAGCTGGGGCTCGCATTCCTCACGCCGAGGAAGAAAAACGAGCATGGGCCCGCAAGCATTTTGGAACAGGTGTTCGTGTTGAGGTTGTGGAATCAGCAAAAGCAAAGTCTCGCTTTGCTGCTCCAAACGTTATTTTGATTGACGACCGCGCAAAGGCGATTGATCCATGGGTTGCAGCAGGTGGGATTGGTATTTTACATACGAGTGCTGCAAAAACAATAGCGGAGCTTCAAAAGCTGGGGTTGTAAGAGAAGCCTGCCTAGCAGGCTTTTTCTTTTTGGTGTTCAGCCAGCAGTGCAGCAGCTTGCAAGTGTCCTTGGTCGGTGGCTTTGTTAAGCCACCTCAGTGCCTCATCCAAATCAGGCTCTGTTCCTACCCCGTACAGATACGCATACCCGAGACTATATTGAGCATCCGCCACGCTAAACGCAGCAAATTTGCGAAAATAATCAAGAGCCATTGCGTCATCGTAAGCCGTTCTCCGCGAAGCTAGTTTAATATTCGTAGTCGTCATATGCGTATCTACCTCCAACCTTTTGGAAGCTGCCATACAAATCATCATCTTCTTGTGATTCCGTGTATGTTTTCCATGCAGCTAGCGTTGTAAACATTTTGTCTTCTACAGGGTCGTATACTTCACCACTATCACGCAACTCAACCCCGTATAAATCATATAACTCATCACGTGATAACTTGAACACATCAATAGACTTCATATTAGATTACTTTGGATACAATCCCTGCTAGTTGAGATAATTGTTGGTATGCTTGAACAACGGTTTGCCTCAGTTCCAGATCGTCAAGGGATTGCTCAATGTTCTCGAGTGTTAGAACATCTTTACAGAGTTCCTTACACTCTTCTTCAGTGATTTCACCAGCATCCCTCATGGCAATCAGTTCTTGTACCTTTTCGGCAGTAGTTCTAACTGCTTCATTTGTATGGTTTAGTAGATCATCAAACATTTTTATCTCCTACGGTCTTCACTACACTACTAACGCCCTTCACGATGATGTCCATCTTGGTGCTACAATAGCCGGCGGAAGGCTTTTGTGGTTTGCTGTATGCAATAATCACATCATCAACCATTGAACCGATCGCAGCAACAGCGGTTTGAACCTCATCGTCTGAGTTGGTGTTCTTTGTATAGATTTCAACAACATCTGACTGGTTGCGCAGTGCAACAGCATACCGCATGAAGGTGTCTGGATTTGTGCATTCTTTGCGCGTGGTTTCAGCAATCTGTTGAAGCTTGACCAGGTTGTAATATTGAACATTGTCAAACTTTGTGGGCATCAGCCCACAAGATGCTAGCACAATACTGCTCACAATAATAAGTTTTTTCATTCTTCGTCCTCAATGGAAGGCTCGCGAACCAATGCTAACCACTGCTTCACTGCCTGTTGTTCATTATCACGCCATACCTTTGCCATTGCCTGATATTCATCCACGATATCATCACCCAACTCACTTCTAACCAATGCGTTGATGATGAAATCTTTTGGCAACTTTCCGACAACACCAAAAGGTGTGTGTGTCATCCTGAGATATTTATTCCTCAAATCTCTGGTGTCGTGTTGAGTGTAATAGAAGATGCGTTGAGACACATCACTCCATGCGAGATCAGACATATTGACCCTTTTTGTGTTTTGTTAGGATTTCGTTCAGTTCTTTTATATAAACCATAACACGCTTTTCAGGATGAGACAACAGGTCTTCGTATTCAGCAAGTTGGGCCTCAGCTTCTTTGATCCGCTCTTCATTCTTCAAACGTTCCTCTTCTGTGAAGCGATACACAGGCAGATCGGCAATATAATCGATATACACGATGCCAAATGCTTCCAACAGGTCTTTCAGCTCAGATCTGTTTTGGACCTTGCGAGCGGCCCCACCAACGTTGTTCTTGATGGCCGTTCTGATATCGTAGTAGCGTTGCAGGTCAATCTTCAACAGATCGCGCAACCGCTCATACCGTTTGACATACCAAGCCAAACGCCAGTCAGTAAATTTTGTAATCAAATCAAAGGGTTCAGCGCTCCACACCCCTTGACCTGTAAAATCCAGGACATTCAGATTTTCGTTGTGCTTGATGGATAAACCGAGTTGTTTCAGCGTGTCTTTTTCTGTCTGACCGCTGAGAATACCCTTCTTGAACTTGACCTCAATATTGACCTTGTCCTTGGACCTATCGGTGTAATCAACCACGGTGCCTTTGTCGATCAGATCATCCAGTTTGGCGACAACCTTTTCGTGAAGCAGACCATATGGCAGGTCAGTGATACGGATCGTGGTAGCATTGATTTCTTCATACTTCCCGTTGAAGAAATACGCCCACCCTTTGTCTGTTTTTTCTGCAGAAACAGCGGCATTGTTCAATGGGGTAAAGACGGGCAGCAGATCGTTGTTGATCTTTTTCTTGGATAGATGAGCCACCTGAACTGAGATGATGTCTTCAAGACTTCGTGGTAGAATGCTGGACGCAAAACCAACCGCAATGCCTTCGCTTGGGTTCAACAACACGACAGGAACTAGTGGTAGAAAATGCACAGGCTCTTCTAGTGTATCGTCGTAGTTTGGCATCATTGGGATGATCTCGATGTCCTTGAACATCACATCCTCGGTAAACTTACTGACCGCAACACTGGTATAACGAGCAGCACCATAGGCAGTTGGGTCCAACATCGTGCCAAAAGCACCATAGCCCTTGAACAACGGGATGTTGTTGCCGTATGGCGCCGCCAGTGTGTTGATTGAACCTTCTGGACTAGCGTGTGGATGCAATGGCATTGTTGCACCAGCCAGTGTTGCTGTCTTATACTTTTCACCATTACGGGCTGTCCAGAGTACCCGCCGACCAGCCGCCTTCAACCCATCTGTGACAGATGAAATGGCTCGGTTTTGCATCACATACAAGCTGTAAATGCGGCGTTCTTCTTCAATATATTTGCTTGATTTCATTATTTGTAATCGTCCTTGATCCATCCAATCAGAGACCATTGCACCACACTCTGCAGTCCTGGTATCTTACGGATATAACTAGCATTTGCATCATCCTCAATCATCAGAGGATTTGATGCATCATCCAATCGCACCCCGTGACTCTTGAGAAACTCAAAAAATTCATCTCGATCATAAAATACTTTATGATTGTGTTTTGATTTGGGGGTGAGAGTTATGTCTGGATGAAAATCAAAATCTCTACGCCACATCCCTATATCCCTGGGATAAAAAGTAATCAAGGCAGTATTCTCCAACTCAAAATGGCAAGGGATATCATACAGCAGGCAAGACCAACATACAAGCAAAAAATGCCCACATGGTCCATCCAGTGGTCTTTTGTACTCCAATCAGCGTTTGGTGACCACTTGCCAACAAACAGCCACCCGAGGATGATCAACCCTACTCCAAAACTAAAAATCATGTCAATCTCCTTTTCCATGGTGATCTAGCGCTCTCAACTCACGCCTTCCAATTTTTTGGATCACCTCTTGCAGACTGATGGGACGCATACCGTGGCAATCCATCCCAACATCCATGGATCGTGTTCCATCATCAGGCATCGTTCCGTGGCTGTGTCCAAATAAATGCAGTGAACCGTGGTGGCTCTTATTCCACACCTTCATTGCATAGTGACACATGATAATCTTGACCCCCTTACCGCCCCCATCCGGTTTGAAGTCTCGTTCAAGCAGTTCATGCTCTTCATCGAAATAAGCACGCAGCGGAATGCTGTTACGGATCACCTTATCGTGGTTACCGTAGATCAAGATCTTGATGCCGTTCAACCTAGACAGAATGCTGTTTGTTGTCTTTTCATCAGCGAATGAGATATCTCCCAAAATATAGATGTGGTCGTATTGTTGAACTGTATTGTTCCAGTTCGTAATGATAGCCTCATTCATTTCCTCTACTGAGGCAAATGGACGGTTGCAGTACTTGATAATGTTTGCGTGCCCAAAGTGGATCCTCGCTAGATGTCCGAGGTAAAATATACCCCGGACACCTTATTTCCTTTCATATCTCTTTCCATTTTCGTATTCCTTTATTCGTTGTAACACGATCTCGTGCTCACACCACTCCTTGTTGTATCGTCGTATCGCCTCAAACAACTCATCCAGAGTGTGACCGTCATCATCCACATAACGCTCTTTTTTCTTTGCAACGTTTTCGCTGTGCAATAGTATCTGACAGTTTGCAGGATGTCTCATTATTTCCGGAAAAACCCCGTTGTAAAAACCAGATTTTCTTCCGTATATGTGGTCTCTAACAACTCCTTTTGTGTTTGTTTTTGCATTGAATACGCCATACTCTAATAGTATTTGTCTAGGGTCGTCAATAATATCAAACATTCGGCTAATCCAGTTTGCCTCTTTCTGATATACTTCCCAATCACTTTTCAGTTCAAGCGGTATCCAAACACCTTTCTCTTCTCGTATTCTTCTATTACGCTGTTTATATTCATCGGTCCATTTGGCCGACGATTTTTGTCCAATAATCCGTCTTGTTTCATCATTAGGGTAATGCTGATAACTTTCACGCGTCCGGTGAGCATGCATTTTTTGTATCCGGTCTTCGCTGAACTTTTTGCCCCTATTTGTTTTACCACACGCATGTGCCTTATCAGGGTTCTCTGCAAAAAACTTTCGTTTTTCCTCACCTGCCTGCTTCCGCTGTTCCTCTGTCCATTTGTTGCCGTAGTTTGGGTTATTCTCGCCTATGTTGCCTATGGCCAAACAAGCCTTGCTACAAAAATGTCTTGGTTTTTCATCATAGATGTATCGGTCAAACTGTTTATTGCAAATACAACATTGTAAAGTTGCTTTTGGCATAATAATCTCCTATCGGTACAAGTATTTATGGTTGTTACCGATAAAGTGACCAAAGTGTAGGTCACTTATAAATATTATATCACATTCTTACCCAAAAGACAACATCATTCCACTTCAGCCGTCAACCACTTTTTTCTAGCATCCGC
>Ga0172367_10002385_pt1 | contig 25763 bp, 17 predicted proteins | sample Lak10m_FD_114542 | JGI IMG/M metagenome (GOLD analysis project Ga0172367, IMG submission 114542) | Freshwater microbial communities from Kabuno Bay, South-Kivu, Congo - kab_022012_10m | ecosystem: Environmental > Aquatic > Freshwater > Lake | place: Democratic Republic of the Congo: South-Kivu...
GCATTGACGCTGGCCGTAGTGGTGATTTTGCCTATGGTGTTGGATAGCGAGCCCAAGAGCAACGGTGAAGATATCGAGTTGCGTATTCCCGCAGCAGACAAAGTTGGCGAGTTCGTGCCGGGTAAGGCCACCGAAGAAGTCTATGACAACCCCGCTAGCGCGGTGAGTGCACAGGTCGTAGAAGAGCCAGCACACTCGCAGCCCATCACAACAGCCGCACCTTCGTTGCCAATCACAGTTGCAGTCCCGGCTAGTCCGGTTGTGGCGACACCCACAATAGCCACGCCGGTTGTGGCGCAAGCCGCACCTGCACCCATTAAGAAAGCAGAGCCGACTAAGCCTGCGCCACCCGTAAGCAAAACTGCTCCTGTCGCCAAGGTAGCGCCAGCCAAAACGACATCTGATGAAAGTGGTTTCGTCGCGCAAGTTGGTGCTTATAGCAGTGCAGATACGGCCAAGCATGAGTTGGCTAAATTGAAAGCTTGGGGGTTTAAGGCTTACACCGAAAAAGCTGGGCATACCATACGTGTGCGCGTCGGCCCTTATCCTGAACGGGATAAAGCGGAAAAAGTGCGCGTGCTATTGGAAAAGCATGGCCTACATGCGGTGGTGACGACTGCTAAATGACGGAGTTTGATTACGCCCTGATCGGCATCGTGTCGATCTCGGTTTTGCTTGGCTTGTGGCGCGGCGCAGTGTACGAAGTGTTATCCATCCTCGGTTGGCCGCTGGCGTTTTTGGCTAGCCGTTATGCGGCACCGCAGTTGGCAACCGCCATACCGATTGGGACTGAGCAGACCCGTGTGACGGTGTCATATGTAGGGGTGTTTATTGCGGTGCTGTTACTTTGGGCGATACTGGCATGGCTGTTTTCCAAACTAGGCAAGGCGGTGGGGCTGGGGTTGGTCGATGGCATGTTGGGCGGCGTGTTCGGTGTGTTGCGCGGTGTGTTGGTGGTGATCGCGTTGATATGGGTAGCGGGGCTGACACATATTCCCGAACAACGCTTCTGGCGCGAAGCTAAATACAGCAGCGCTGCCGAGGCGATAGCACTTAAGGCCAAACTCTGGTTGCCTGACGAAATCGCGCAGCGCATCGCGTATCGCGTTAAAAATTGATTTTTAAGTTTCATTATTTGGGATAGAGATTATGTGTGGCATTCTCGGAGTGGTGTCGCAGACACCGGCGAATCAGTTGTTATACGATGGCTTGCAAGTGTTGCAGCATCGCGGTCAGGATGCTGCCGGCATCGCGACTCTGGATGGACGTACCTTCCATCTGCATAAAGGCAACGGCATGGTGCGCGACGTGTTCCGCACACGCAATATGCGCGCGCTCACTGGCAATGCCGGTATCGCTCATGTGCGTTACCCGACCGCCGGTTCGGCGGTGGATCACAACGAAGCCCAGCCTTTCTATGTCAACTCACCGTTCGGTATCGTGCTCGGCCATAACGGCAATCTGACCAATACTGAAGAGTTGCAGAAACAGTTATTCGTGGACGATCTGCGCCACGTAAATACCAATTCCGATTCTGAAGTGCTGCTCAACGTATTTGCGCATGAGTTGCAAGCCAAGTCCAAGGGCGTGCGTTTGGATGCGACAGCGATTTTCGCAGCGGTCGCTGGTGTGCATCAGCGTTGCCGTGGTGCTTACGCGGTGGTGGCGATGATCGCAGGTTATGGTTTGGTGGCATTCCGCGACATTTACGGCATCCGTCCATTGGTGGTGGGCGTGAATGAGACTGCGCAGGGTGCCGAGTATCTGGTCGCCTCTGAAAGTGTCGCGTTGGATACTTTGGGCTTCACTTTTTTGCGTGACATCGCACCTGGCGAAGCGGTGTTCATCGATTTCAACGGCAAGATGCAAACCAAATTGTGCAGCGACAAGGCCAAGCTCAATTCTTGTATTTTTGAATACGTCTATTTTGCCCGCCCCGATTCGGTCATCGATGGCGTTTCGGTTTACGAAACGCGTTTGTATATGGGCGAATATCTGGCTGAAAAGCTTAAGCGCGAGTGGGCGAATGTGCAGATTGACGTGGTCATCCCCATCCCTGACTCCAGTCGCCCCAGTGCTTTGCAGCTGGCCAATCATCTCAACATTCGCTTCCGCGAAGGCTTCGTGAAGAACCGCTATATAGGCCGTACATTCATCATGCCGGGACAGGCGATGCGCAAGAAATCGGTGCGCCAGAAACTTAATGCCATCGGCGTGGAGTTCAAAGGTAAGAACGTGTTGCTGGTGGATGACTCTATCGTGCGCGGCACGACTAGCCGCGAGATCGTGCAGATGGCACGTGATGCCGGTGCGCTCAAGGTGTACTTCGCTTCCGCTGCGCCACCAGTGCGCTTCCCCAATGTCTACGGCATCGACATGCCGAGCCGTACCGAACTGATCGCCACCGGGCGCACGGACGAAGAAATCTGCTTTGAAATTGGTGCGGATGGTGTCATCTATCAGGATCTGAGCGATTTGAAAGCGGCTGTGCGCAAGGCTAATCCTGCCATCGTTGATTTTGATGCCTCGTGTTTCGACGGACACTACATCACCGGTGACATCACGGCAGAATATCTGGATCGTGTAGAAGCTCGTCGCACTGGCGAGAAGAGTGGCAAAACTACCGATGATGATCAGATGGAATTGAATTTGGCGATGAGCGCATCCTCCATGTAGGGAAGGCCGCTCGCTGCGATGCGCTGTCCAAATTGACTGCGTGTTGTTGCGGGTGTTACTTTGCAACCGCGCCGATTTGAGGAACAGCTTGCGGGCGCGTTACAAATACAGCTAAAGCGGGAGAGACCCGGTTTGGCGCAAGCTATCCGGGTTTTTTATTGGGCGATCTCGTCGGTGTGGGCGGCTCGCAAGGAAGAGAAAATGACAGAAGAAAATTATCAGCCAGAGACTCTGGCAGTGCGCGCAGGCACACAACGCAGTCAGTTCGGTGAACACAGCGAGGCGATGTTCCTCACTTCCAGTTTTGTGTTTCCCAGTGCGGCACAGGCGGCGGCGCGTTTCATCGGCGAGCAGCCCGGCAACATTTATTCGCGTTTTACCAATCCCACCGTGAGCATGTTTGAGGAGCGCCTCGCTGTGCTCGAAGGCGCGGAGCAATGCGTGGCTACGGCATCGGGTATGTCGGCCATCTTGGCTTGTGTGATGGGCGTGCTGAAGGCGGGTGACCATATCGTCGCATCGCAGAGCCTGTTTGGTTCGACCGTGAATATGTTCAACAACGTGTTCAAAAAGTTCGGCGTAGATACCACCTTTGTGTCGGCGACAAATGTGTCTGCCTGGCAGGCGGCGGTGCGCCCCAATACCAAGCTGTTCTTTTTGGAGACGCCGTCCAATCCGCTCACCGAGATTTCTGACATCGCGGCGCTGGCCAAAGTTGCCAAGGCTTGCGGTGCGCTGCTGGCGGTGGACAACTGTTTTTGCACACCCATCTTGCAGCGCCCTCTGGAGTTGGGCGCAGACATCGTCATTCATTCCGCCACCAAATACATAGATGGACAAGGGCGCGTGTTGGGCGGTGCGGTGCTGGGCAGCAAGAAAATGATGGAGCCGGTGTATGGATTCCTGCGCACCACTGGGCCGACCATGAGTGCGTTCAACGCGTGGGTGTTCCTGAAAGGCTTGGAGACACTCAAGTTGCGTATGGATGCGCACAGCGCCAATGCGCTGGAGCTGGCGAAATGGTTAGAGCAGCAGCCTAATGTGGCGCGGGTATTCTATCCAGGACTGCCCTCGCATCCGCAACATGCGCTGGCGATGAAGCAGCAGAAGACCGGCGGCGGTATCGTGTCGTTCGAAGTGAAGGGGGGTAAGGATGCAGCGTGGCGCGTGATCGACAACACCAAGCTATTGTCCATCACCGCGAATCTGGGCGATACCAAATCTACTATCACGCATCCAGCCAGTACGACTCATGCGCGCATCACGCCCGAGGCGCGCGCGGCGGCAGGCATCAGTGATGGTTTAATCCGTATCGCGGTGGGGCTGGAAGTGGTGCTGGATATTCAGAACGATTTGGCACGTGGACTAAGTTAACAACAACTTGTCCACGAAAAGCACTAAACACACGAAAACAAAGTACAGGGGCATGCAATAGTTGAATCGATTTGTTTCGTGCATTTCGTGTGTTTCGTGGAGAAAAGGGTTTGTTATATGAATGCACTAGCAGTACAAGTCGGCGAGGCACTTAAGGTTCACGGCATGATGCTGGCCACAGCCGAGTCCTGCACCGGCGGCGGAGTGGCGCAGGCAATCACCGACATCGCGGGCAGCTCGGCTTGGTTCGAGCGCGGCTACGTTACTTACTCGAATCTTTCCAAACAGCAGATGCTGGATGTGTCCATTGCGACATTGGAACAACATGGCGCAGTGAGCGAGGCAACGGTGCGCCAGATGGTGCGCGGCGCACTGGCGCACAGTAACGCCCATCTAGCTTTGGCAGTCAGCGGTGTCGCGGGACCGGACGGTGGTTCTGTAGACAAGCCAGTTGGCACGGTGTGGTTCGCTTGGGGATACAAACAGGGGGCGTGCACAGCGCGAGTCCATCATCTGCAGGGCAATCGAGCTGAAATCAGGGCGCAGGCCGTGGCCATCTCCCTACATGGTGTGGTCGAACTGTTGGCAGGGCGTGCAGAGCAAGCCTAGTTCTGCAACATCAATCCCATTTTACCAAAAAAGAACGAACGTTCTGTACAACGACGAACGGTTATGCAACAATCCGCCATCAATTATTCGGAGTGACCATCATGGATGAAAATAAAACTAAAGCCCTCTCAGCCGCACTCGCACAGATAGAAAAGCAATTTGGCAAGGGTTCGATCATGCGACTGGGTGAGAACGATGTGACCAAGGACATTCAAGTGGTGTCCACCGGCTCTTTGGGGTTGGACATCGCGCTGGGGGTGGGCGGTCTGCCACGTGGCCGCGTCATCGAGATTTATGGCCCAGAGTCTTCCGGCAAGACCACGCTCACACTGCAGGTCATCGCCGAGATGCAAAAGTTGGGCGGCACCGCAGCTTTCATCGACGCGGAACATGCGCTCGATCCGCAATATGCTAAGAAGCTGGGCGTGAAGGTCGAAGACCTGCTTATCTCCCAGCCAGACAACGGCGAACAGGCGTTAGAAATCGTCGACATGTTGGTGCGTTCTGGATCAGTAGACGTAGTGGTAGTCGACTCGGTTGCCGCGCTCACACCTAAAGCAGAAATCGAAGGCGAGATGGGTGATTCGCAGATGGGCTTGCATGCACGCCTGATGTCACAAGCCTTGCGTAAATTGACCGGCAATATCAATCGCTCCAACACCATGGTAATTTTTATCAACCAGATCCGTATGAAGATCGGCGTGATGTTTGGTAACCCCGAGACCACCACTGGCGGTAACGCGCTGAAGTTCTACGCCTCGGTGCGTATGGATATTCGCCGTATCGGTTCGATCAAGAAGGGCGATGAAGTCATCGGTAACGAGACCCGTGTGAAAGTAGTAAAAAACAAGGTCGCGCCACCCTTTAGGGAAGCGCTGTTCGATATTCTGTACGGTGAGGGCATTTCACGTGAAGGTGAAATCATCGACCTTGGGGTGCAGCACAAACTGGTGGAAAAAGCGGGTGCTTGGTATGCCTACAAGGGCGACAAAATTGGTCAGGGCAAGGACAACGCACGCGAATATCTGCGCAACAATCCAGACATCGCGTTCGAGATAGAGAACAAAGTGCGTGAAGCCTTGGGAGTGACTTTATTGGTAGCTAATGAAAAGACCAAAGCCAAAGCTGGTACAAAAGCCGGCAAGGCCGATGCCAAGTTAGAAGTCAAAGATGATGAGGCGCAAGCCTGAGCTTAGTTTACGCGCGCGTGCCTTGCAGTATCTGGCACGGCGTGAGCACAGCCGCGCTGAGTTGCGCGCTAAGTTGTTGCCCTACGTGCAGGCTGAAGATGAATTCGAGCAGACGCAATCGGTAGATATTGATGGCTTGTTGGATGACCTCGCAGCACGCGGTTGGTTGTCCGATGCGCGTGCCACCGCACAGTTCATCCATAGCAAGCGTGGCCGCTTCGGCATGCAACGTATCACTCACGAACTCAGACTGCGCGGTATCAGCGACGAACTTATATGCGCTGAATTGGCTGCCCTCAAAGACAGCGAACTGGAAGCCGCTCGCGCTGTGTGGCAAAGAAAGTTTGGTCACTTCCCCCAAGATGCCAAAGAAAAAGCCCAGCAGATGCGCTTTATGCAATCGCGCGGATTTGGTTTTGAGGTGATATTCAAAGTGCTACAAACTACAGATGATTCTGGCACTGACGATATTTGAAGCCGCACTGTAAGCACTTGATTCTTACGCGGCGCTCATGTGTGCCTTGCGCCTGCCCCAGCATAACGCTGCAAGACAAACGGCAATGCACTCCTTGTTGTTAGCGACGGGTCTTGGATATGCAGTTTTGCTGCTACAAAATAAGCCTGCTGGTTGCTTCAAGAGCCCCTGCCGACCTAGCTTGCGAGCTATAGCGCAGCGGGCCATCGTGGTATGATGCGCGCTCGTTTATGCCATGAATCCTCCCCCTAAGGTGCGCAATGAAAAGCAGTGAAATCCGCCAACAATTCCTAGATTTTTTCGCCTCTAAAGGTCATACCGTCGTGACCTCCAGTTCGCTGGTGCCGCACGACGATCCCACGTTGTTGTTCACTAATGCCGGGATGAATCAGTTCAAGGATGTGTTTCTCGGTTTTGATAAACGCCCTTATACGCGGGCGGCTTCGTCGCAAAAATGTGTACGTGCCGGTGGCAAGCACAACGATCTGGAGAACGTCGGCTATACCGCGCGTCATCACACCTTCTTTGAAATGCTGGGCAACTTCAGCTTTGGCGATTACTTCAAACGCGATGCCATCAAGTACGCATGGGAAATGCTCACCGAGGTATACAAACTGCCCAAGGACAAACTGTATGTGACCGTATACGCGGAAGATGACGAGGCATACGACATCTGGACTAAAGAGATGGGCTTGGCGGCGGAGCGCGTGATCCGTATCGGGGATAACAAGGGCGCGCGCTATGCGTCGGATAACTTCTGGATGATGGGCGATACTGGCCCGTGCGGCCCTTGCACTGAAATCTTCTACGATCATGGTGCACATATCCCTGGCGGCTTGCCCGGTACACCTGAAGAAGACGGCGACCGCTACATCGAGATTTGGAACAACGTGTTCATGCAGTACAACCGCGATGAGGCGGGCGTGATGCATGCGCTGCCCAAGCCGTCGGTCGATACCGGCATGGGCTTGGAGCGCATCTCGGCGGTGTTGCAACATGTACACGCCAATTACGAAATTGATTTATTTCAAGCACTGATTAAAGCTGCGGCGCGCGAGACACATTGTGAAGAGTTGGACTCACCCTCGCTGAAAGTGCTGGCCGACCATATACGTGCCTGCTCTTTCCTGATCGCCGACGGCGTGATTCCCGGCAACGAAGGGCGTGGCTATGTGCTGCGTCGCATCATTCGTCGCGCTATTCGTCATGGTTACAAACTGGGCGCACGCGCGGCGTTCTTCCACAAAATAGTGCCGGACTTGGTTGCCGAGATGGGCGGTGCGTATCCTGATTTGGCCACAGCAAAATCTCGTGTGATGGAGGTGTTGAAACAAGAGGAAGAGCGTTTCTTCACCACTATTGAGCATGGCATGGCTATCTTGGAAGCCGAGTTGAGCGAGATGAGTAAGGTCGCTAGTAAAGTGTTCAATGGCGATACGGCATTTAAGTTGCACGACACCTTTGGCTTTCCGCTCGATCTGACTCAAGACGTATGTCGTGAGCACGGCGTGAGTGTGGACATCGCGGGCTTTGATGCGGCGATGGCGAACCAGAAACAAATGGCGCGCGCGGCGGGCAAGTTCAAGATGGTGACTAATCTCGAATACGAAGGTCCAGTGACGCGTTTCCATGGCTATGAAACTTTGCAGAATCAGGGCAACGTGTTGGCACTGTACAAAGAAGGTGTGGCGGTGCAGGAATTGAGCGAGGGTGAGACTGGTGTGGCGGTGTTGGACAACACGCCGTTCTATGCCGAGTCGGGTGGTCAAGTCGGCGACAGTGGTGAACTGCGCAGTGCGCAAGCCATCTTCGCGGTGGAGGACACGCAAAAAATTCAGGCCACAGTGTTTGGTCATCACGGCGTGGTCAAGACCGGTAAGCTGCGCGTGGGCGACAACGTCAATGCGCGCGTGGATGGCAAGGCGCGCGCCGCGACTGAGCGTAATCACTCGGTGACCCATTTGATGCACAAGGCTTTGCGCGAGGTGCTGGGTGAACATGTGCAGCAAAAGGGTTCGCAGGTTGATGCGGAAAAAACGCGCTTCGACTTTGTGCATAACTCGGCAATCTCGGATGCAGACATTGCAAAAGTGGAAGCCATTGTGAACGCTGAGATACTCGCGAATGCCGCGACCGATGCACAAGTGATGGCGATCGCAGATGCGCAGAAGAGCGGCGCGATGATGCTGTTCGGCGAGAAGTATGGCGACGAAGTGCGTGTGCTTTCCATTGGCAGCTCTAAGGAGTTGTGTGGTGGCACGCACGTTAAGCGTACCGGCGATATTGGCTTGTTCAAGATCGTTTCGGAAGGCGGTGTGGCGGCTGGTGTACGTCGTGTCGAGGCAGTCACCGGCGAGGGAGCACTAGCGTTGATTAATGCGCAGCAAGTGCAGTTGCAAAGCATAGCTACTGCGTTGAAGTCTCAGCCACAGCAAGTTGCGACGCGCGTTTTGCAAGTGCTCGATAGCGTGAAGGCGTTAGAAAAAGAATTGGCTGGATTGAAATCCAAACTAGCCGCAGCGCAAGGCGATGATCTGCTTAAACAGGCAGTCGAAATCAATGGGGTAAAGGTTTTGGCAGCGCAGATGGAGGGTGCTGACGCACTGGCATTACGTGAGACGCTGAATAATATGAAGGACAAGTTGGCGAATGCCGCGATTGTTCTAGCAGCGGTGCAAGATGGCAAGGTTAGTTTGATTGCCGGCATCAGTGCCAGTCTGACCAGTAAGATCAAAGCGGGCGACTTGGTGAATATGGTTGCACAGCAGGTGGGGGGTAAGGGCGGCGGCAAGCCCGATATGGCGATGGCGGGTGGTACGCAGCCTGAGCATCTGGCTAAAGCACTGGCGAGTGTTGCTGCATGGGTGCAAAGCAAGACGTAAGCTTGCCATTCAGGTAGCGCGCGGGTACTGTTGCCCCTGAGTTGATTGAGTCACAGCCTGTAAGAGTATTGATTGCTGGCTGTTAGGGGCGGGATTATTCCTTAACGACTTGTGTGGGTGTCAATGTGGTGTGATTACACGCAGGCCTTAATGAAGAGCGAGGTAGAGGCGAATGCGTTTGAGTTCAATGCCAGATGTTTTTCCGCCTACGCGGTGCGCTGCGGTGCATCGTGCACGCTATTATTTGCGCGATGCGCGACAGTATGCATCGTCGTGACGCATAAATCATGACCGCCAATCTACGCATCTTGTTCGTTTGTATGGCACCAGCAGAGGTGGCGGTGCTGACTCAGGTGATGCAGCACGCGGGCTTAGAGTTCACCTCGGAACAAATAGATAAGCCGCTAGATTTGCCAGCCATGCTGAGCGATTGTTTCAATCTGCTGCTGGTTGATTCTCTCACGCTACATCCCAATCTAGTTGAGTCGATATTCAAAACATTACGGCAAAAGGAATTGGATATTCCGGTACTGGTTTACTCCAATGCCAGCGATGAGGAAGTTATCGTCGCGGCAATGAAGGCCGGTGCTCAAGACTTCATCACCAGTCAAAACCCATTACGCTTACCCTCGGCAATCAAGCGTGAACTCGCCGCAGTAAAGCAGCGTGCCGGGATTCGTAGAGAGGCGCAGATCGACATCCTGTTGCAAGAGGTTGATGGTTTGATGCTGGAAGGTTGGGATGTCGCTCCTATCGCACAGCGGATTTGTCAGCAAGCCATGACTTTATGCAATCTGCGCCTTGCATGGATAGGGGGGAAGCAGGTTGACGGTTCGGTGGGCGTGGTCGCAGCTTCAGGAGATGTCGACTATTTGAATCATGTGCAGGTCCGGTGGGATGAAGGGCCGTTTGCCGAAGGGCCGGTGGGTAGCGCGATACGCAAGCGCCAGGCGGTGCAGGTCAAGGTGGATGACGCATCTTTTCGCCCTTGGCGAACGATTGCAGAGCAGCATGAAATTCGCAGCGCCTTGGCAGTGCCTATGGTGGCGCGCGGCGAAATCATTGGTGTGTTGTGCATGTATGCGCTGCGCCGTGATGCCTTCGACGCGGCCAGTGTGCGGCGCTATGCAAAGTTCGCCAATCGACTGGCGATTACTTTGATGATGACGCAGGAGCACCAGCAGTTTCGCTTGCTGAGTGTCGCGATGAACAAAGCGACTCAGGCGATATTCATTACGACGCATGAAGGTAAGATCATCTGGTTCAATCATGCGTTGAGTGTGATCAGTGGTTATTCGGCGCAGGAGATTATGGATAGCACGCCGCACTTGTTCAGCTCGGGTAATTACGAGCGGCAGTTCTGGGAAGATATGTGGCGCGACATCTTGCTTGGCAAGCTGTGGAATGGTGATGTGTTAAATCGACGTAAAGACGGTTCACTCTACAGTGTGCTACAGAGCATCACCCCTTTGCTGGATGGACAGGGAAAGATTAGCCATTTCCTGTGTTTGCAGCAGGACATCTCAGAGAAGAAAGAGTTGGAACAAAAGATTGCCTATCTGGCTTACCACGATATGCTGACCGGATTGCCCAACCGCACCTTGTTCAATGACCGCATGACGCAGGCCGTCACGCAAGCCAAGCGCGATCAGACCCAGTTTTCATTGTTGTTCATCGATTTGGATGGTTTCAAGGAAGTGAACGATACCTTGGGGCACAGTGCGGGCGATCAGTTACTGCAAATGGTGGCGGAACGGCTGCGTAGTTGTGTGCGCGAGGGTGATACCGTGGCGCGTTTGGGTGGCGATGAGTTCATCGTATTGTTGCGCGATGTGTCCAGCCATGTCGGATTGACCAATATCACGCAGAAAATCATAGAGCGTATCGCTGAGAAGTATGAATTGGGCGAGGCTGTCGCCTACGTTACGGCTAGTATCGGCATCAGTCGTTATCCGCAGGATGCGATATTAGCGGAGCGATTGTTGAGCTGTGCAGATGAGGCGATGTATGTCGCCAAGCGTGCGGGCAAGAACCGTTATGCGATGTGGGATAGTTCAATACCCCAAGCAGAATATTCAGATTGGCAGATCTAAGTCGGGTTCGGCATCTAGCAGCACACGACGAAAATCTTCCTGTATCCGCACTAAGCCTTGCTCACTATCCGCTTCGAAGCGCAGCACGATTACCGGCGTGGTATTGCTGGCACGCGCCAGACCAAAGCCATCTGCATATTCCACCCGTACTCCATCCAAAGTAATGACCTCTACGGCAGCCGTGAATGTTGCACGATGCGCAAGTACTTGCATTAAACGATGCTGCTCGCCCTCGGTCGTGTGTACATGTAGCTCTGGTGTGCAGTAGGAGTCGGGCAAGGCATCAAAGAACGTGTCGCAATCAGATACCCGGCTCAATATCTCCAGCAGGCGTGCCCCGGCATACAGTCCATCATCGAAGCCATACCAGCGTTCTTTGAAAAAGATATGTCCACTCAACTCGCCAGCGAGTAATGCGCCTGTCTCCTGCATTTTGGCCTTCATCAGTGAGTGTCCGGTTTTCCATAAAGTAGCTTTGCCGTTGTGCGACCTAATCCACTCGTATAGTTTTCCGGAAGACTTGATGTCGAAGATCACTTCCGCGCCGGGATGGCGTGCCAGCAGGTCCGTAGCGAACAACATCAGCTGCCGGTCTGGATAGATGATCGTGCCGCGTTTGCTAATCACACCAAGTCGGTCGCCATCACCATCAAAGGCCAAGCCTACCTCACTATCGCCGCCACGCACTGCTGCGATCAGGTCGCGCAGATTCTCGGGCTTGGAGGGATCGGGATGATGATGGGGAAAATGTCCATCTACTGCGCAATGCAATTCTTCGACGGTGCAGCCGAGTCGTTGGTAAAGCTCTGCCACATAAGCACCGGCGATGCCGTTACCGCAATCAACGGCTACGTGCATCGGGCGCGCTAGTTTGATGTCAGAAACGATACGCTTCATATAGGCAGCACGTATGTCCTGCTGCTCGTAGCGCCCCGCCCCGTAGGACAACTCGCCGCGTTCGATGCGTAGGCGCAAAGCCTGAATGGCCTCGCCGTATAGCGTCACGTCGTCCAGCACAATCTTCAAGCCGTTGTACTGCGGTGGGTTGTGGCTGCCGGTCAGCATCACGGCACAATGGGTACGCAGATGGTATGCCGCAAAATAGGCCATGGGAGTCGTCACGCAACCGATATCGATGACGTTACAACCGCTCTGCTGTAAACCAACCGCGAGTGCAGTAATTAATTGCGGGCCGGACAGTCTGCCATCCCGACCGATGACGATGCGCTGATGACCTAACAGCAATGCTTGCGTACCTATTGCTTGGCCAATTGCAGTGACTGCTGCGGCAGTCAGGGTCTCATCAACGATGCCGCGTATATCGTAAGCTTTGAAGATATTCGCAGCGATGGAAGGCATTAGTGAGCTGTAGCGGCGAGGAGCTGTTGGTAATCCTGCCAGACTCGCTCTGGGGTGAGTTGCATCATGCAGTTGAAATGCCCCAGTGGGCAGACGCGTTTGAAGCAGGGGCTGCACGCGATATCAATCTTGATGACGCGCGCTTGAGTTGACAGCGGCGGCGTGAATTGTGGACTGCTAGAGCCGAACAAGGCGAGCATCGGCCGGTCTTGTGCAGCAGCCAGATGCATCAACCCCGAGTCGTTGCTCACCACCACGGAGGCACACCCGAGCATTGCGATGGCATCAGCTAGATTGGTCTTGCCGCATAGATTGGTGCACAGGCCGCCGCTCAATTGATTTATCTCTGTCGCGACATCTTTATCCTTACCTGAACCAATAAGCCATATCGCATAACCTTGCGCATGAAAGCGTTGGGCTAACTGGGCGTAATAACTTTCCGGCCAACGTTTGGCCGGGCCATATTCTGCGCCTGGGCAGAAGGCAGCGACTGGACGGTCTAGCGTGAGTCCGAGTTTTTGTAGCGTGAGCTCGCGCTGGGCAGGGCTGATAGATAGCTTAGGATCGGCCAAGGGGCGCGCTATTTGGCCGTCAGCAGTTTCCGCAAGGAAGGCAAAGCGCTCGACCATAAACGGGAGTACGGTCTTGTCCAACTTACGTGCATCGTTGAGTAGGCCGTAGCGTGACTCACCCACGAACCCCGTGCGCAAAGGGATGCCAGCGAAGAAGGGCACTAATGCCGACTTGAGGGAATTGGGTAGCACCACAGCTTGGTCGTAGCCTGCTGCGCGTAGTTCGCGTCCCAGTTTAAAGCGTGCTTTGAGTTGTAGCGCGCCATGCGGGAATGGGTTGGTGATGACCTGGTCGACTTCCGGCAAGGCGTGCAGCAAACCTGCTGTCCACGGGGGGGCCAAAACCTCGATACGGCAATCGGTGTGGCGTTGCTTAAGGCGAGCCAACATAGGCTGCATTAGCATGGCATCACCAACCCAACTGGGCGCAACCACTAAAATCTTATACATGAGTCTGGCTTATCTAGATGAACGCCACGAACCAAAAGTTCGCGGCGCAACGTGCAGCCTAGTGATGGCCTTTGGGCAGCTCGCCTTTGAACTTGTACAAAGTGCCACAGTAAGGGCAGCGTGCTTCGCCACCATGTTTGAGTGGAATCACCACTTTGGGGTGGGCGTTCCAAACGCTCATGCTGGGCATAGGGCAGACCAGAGGCAAGTCATGGGCGGTGACTTCCAGATAACGTTGGGTGATGTTTTGTTCGCTCACAGTGCTCTCCAAGATAATCAACGGCCTATAGCGAGCGAGCTCGTTATAGGCCGCATTATGTTTGCTTAAACGTAGTCCAGCCAGTCGCTATGTTGCGGGTGTTTCCCCGCCACACAATCGAAGAAGGCTTGTTGCAGCTTAGTGGTGATGGGACCACGCGAGCCTTTACCGATAACGCGTTTATCCAGCTCGCGGATAGGCGTGACTTCGGCAGCCGTACCAGTGAAGAATGCCTCTTCCGCACAATAGATTTCGTCACGCGTGATGCGTTTCTCGATCACTTCGATACCCATCTCTTTGGCCAAGATGATGACGGAGTCGCGGGTGATACCTTCTAGGCATGAGGTCAGGTCAGGCGTGTAGAGCTTGCCCTTCTTCACGATAAAGATGTTCTCGCCCGCACCTTCTGCGACATAACCGTCCACGTCCAGCAGTAAAGCTTCGTCGTAGTTGTCGTTAGCCACTTCTTGATGCGCCAGAATAGAGTTGGCATAGGTGGTTACGGACTTGGCGCGGCACATATTGACGTTGACGTGATGGCGGGTGAAGCTGGAAGTCTTGATACGTATGCCTTTTTGCATGCCTTCGTCGCCTAGATAAGCACCCCATGGCCAAGCTGCGATAGCGACGTGGGTAGATAGGCTGGTTGCGGCGATGCCCATCGCTTCAGAGCCATAGAAGCAGATAGGACGAATGTAACAGGACTCCAACTTGTTTAAACGAACCACTGCGCGATGTGCTTCCATGACGGTTTCTTTGTCGTAAGGCATCTTCATCTGAAAGATATGCGCCGAATTGAACAAACGGTCAGTGTGCTCACGCAAGCGGAAAATTGCTGTGCCCTTGGCCGCTTTATAGGCACGCACCCCTTCAAAAACGCCCATGCCGTAATGCAAAGTGTGGGTCAAGACGTGAGTGGTGGCATCGCGCCAGGGAACAAGCTTGCCATCGTGCCAGATGAAGCCGTCGCGGTCGGACATTGACATGGGGAATCCTCAGGAAAATTTTTAAGATGCCGATTTTAGCCGTTTCCTGAAACTTAAGGAACATCTCTATACATGCTTTACAGCGCGTCAATATGGGCTACCGAAAAAGTCGCCCCCTCAAAGAGGGAATGCCTAGTCATTTAGGTATATTTATTTGAAGAGTAAAATCGGTATGATGAATACCATTGAGAATCACGCGGGCTGGGTGTGTTAACTTAAGGGACGATTGACTATCCAATGAAAACAAGATTGCCTTCCATCACAAAAGAAATGATAGACACTCCAGAGGAAAAATTACGCAAGAGTCTGTTGATTTTCGCTTGCGCGTTTATGAATTTTGCCGTTGTGCTATGGCTTGCCATCTACTGGATGATGGGGTTGAACTTTTCTTCCAATGTGCCACTGGCGTATCAGTTGGTGTCAGTAGGCTCGTTAGTCTTTTATCTCAAGACCAAAAACTTTGAAGTGTTCCGTTTTGTGCAGCTCAGTTTGTTTCTGTTTGCACCGTTTATCATGCAATGGAGCATAGGCAGTTCAGTTACTTCCAGCGGCGTGATGTTATGGGCTTTGCTTGCGCCTATTGGCGCGCTGGTGGTTTCTAACTGGCGCGAATCCGTGCCGTGGTTCTTTGCCTATATTGTGATGACTGTCGTTTCGGGCGCGTTCGACTATTTCTTGGGCGCGGGCAACGAAGGCGCGATGTCGATGAAGACCATAGGTGTGTTCTTCGCTCTAAATTTCGTCGCGATGTCTTCTATCATCTATTTTCTGGTGCGATATTTCGTGGTGGAAATGGAGCGCATCAAGACCCAGCTTGATGCGCAGCATCAACTACTTGAGGAAGAGCAAAAAAAATCTGAGCGCGTGCTATTGAACGTACTGCCGGGTGCAATTGCTGAGCGGCTGAAAAACGATCAAGGCTTGATTGCGGATGGTTATGCAGATGTCACGGTGATGTTTGTCGACTTGGTCAACTTCACTCAACTGACTGAGATGTTGGCACCTACCGAGATGGTTGGCCTGTTGAATCAAATATTCTCCGGCTTTGATGTGTTGAGCGAAAAATACGGTGTGGAGAAAATCAAGACCATGGGGGATGCCTACATGGTGGTGGGCGGGTTTGATCGGGAGCGCAATACCTACACCAGTGATATCGCAGATATGGCCATCGAGATGCGTGACTTTGTGGCGAACCATCCCAGTTTCGCCAAATATCATTTAAGTGTGCATACGGGGATCGCAACAGGGCCGGTCGTGGCTGGCGTTATCGGCACTAAACGCTTCATCTACGACTTGTGGGGTGACACCGTGAATATCGCTAGTCGCTTGACCGATGAAGCGACCTTCGGTGTTATTCAGGTTGATAAGATGACCTACAACCGTTTGCGCGATACTTTTGCTTTTGAGCCACGTGCCACCGTGAATATCAAGGGTAAGGGCGAGATGGCGATGTATCGACTCAACTCTAGGCTGGGGGTCGGGCATGGGGTGGGCAACTCTGGTGCGCATACCGCCTTCACTCCTGCTGCGTCTTTGGCTGCACCATCACTTTAAACTTCAAGCATTAACGAAAATCGAATGCCAGAGACTTACGCTGGCACTCACATCTATGCTGCTAGGCACAACGCGGCAAGGTGTCTGATGATTGAGTCGCATGCTGTGCTGGGTTTTGCGCAGGATGCGATAGACATCACTAACTTGTCGTGCCGATTCTGCTGTAATCAATTTCAATTCCCCAGCGCGCTTTAACAGTGCCAGATTGCCGATATTGTCGGTCAAACTTGGATGCTGGTGGGCATGTGCCAGTACCAGATACTGCACGATGAATTCAATATCTACCATGCCGCCTTGATCGTGCTTGATATCGAACAGGTTGCTATTGTTACTGTGACCAGCATGCATCTTTTGCCGCATTGCAGAGATTTCTTTACGCAGCGCTGAGAGGTCGCGTTGTTTACGTAGTAGTTCCTCGCGTATTTGTTCGAATGCCGCACCTATGGTCGTATCACCCGCGCTATAGCGCGCACGGGTTAGCGCCTGGTGCTCCCATGCCCACGCATGATTTTTTTGGTAGTCCGCGAACGCAGCGAGACTAGTGACGAGCAAACCGCTGGCACCGTTGGGTCGCAAGCGTAGGTCGGTCTCGTAAAGTCGCCCCGCAGAGGTGTAACTGCCCAATACGGTATTGATGCGTTGTGCCAATCTGGCATAGTTCTCGGGAGCGTCTGGATGGTCGTCGTCATAGATGAAGATTAAGTCCAGGTCCGACTCGTAGCCCAGCTCTTTGCCGCCCAACTTGCCATACGCGATGATGGCGAACTTGGCGGTGTCGGTGTGTTTTTTGCGCGCATTACGCCAACACAGTGCTAGCACATGTTGCAACATCATGTCGGCTAGATAGCTCAGGTGATCGCTCAGAATCTCTAGCGGTAGCAGACCTTGCAAGTCCATTGCCAGTAGATGGAATATCTGTTCTTGTTGGATATGACGCAAGCTGTCCATCTGCCGCTCTATATCCTCGTCGCATTCATTCAAGCGTGTAATGATCTCGGCATCAAGTTTGGTCCAATCGGGCATTTGGTAGATTTCGCGTGCATCTAGCAGCTCATCGAATAGAGCCGGATGCAGCGTCAGATATTCGCCAGCCCAACTGCTGGCGGATACAAGTCGGCACAGACGTTCGAGCGCGACAGGATATTCGGAGAGGAAGGATAGGTAAGCTGCGCGGCGGATGATGCCATCCAAAAGTGCCAGCATGCGGCTAAGCGCGGTGTCTGGCGCTTGCAACACTGCGCATTGTCGGATGAAACGGGGGAGTAGTTGCGTGACGCGCTCACGACTGGATTCGGGTAATTGTTGATAGCGGTTGCTGGTGCGTAACTGTAGTAGTCGTTCGGCGCTTGCGGGTGCTTGCGTGTAGCCCAGTGTAGTGAGCCGTTCAGCGAGCTCGTCCGCACTGATGTTGTCACGCCATAAGGTCATGTCGTCCGGCTCATTTTGTTGGGCACGGAAGATCGCGTCGAACTGGCGACTGACGATTCCGCGATGCACATCGAGTTGAGCGAGCATGCTGTCATAGTCGGTAAAGCCCATTCCTAGGGCGAGCAACGCCCGCTCTGCGGTGGTCTCAGGTATGTCTTGCGTTTGTTGGTCGTCCAGATATTGCAGGCGATGTTCCAAATTACGCAGGAAGGCATAGGCAGCTTGGAGTTGCTGAACTGTTTCATGTGGCAGTTGCCCATCTTTGGCAAGTTGGCTCAGTACTGCGACGGTGGGACGGATGCGTAATTTTGCATCTCGTCCACCGCGTATCAGTTGAAATACCTGTGCGGTGAATTCGATCTCGCGTATCCCGCCGGGACCTAGTTTGATGTTGTTCCGGCGGTCACGCCGTTGTACCTCTTGACGTATCTGTGCGTGTAATTTGCGCATCGAATCGATCGCACCAAAATCCAGATATTTGCGATAGATAAAAGGCTGGGTGAGTCGCATCAATTCGTGGATATCAGCAGCATCGGATCGTGGTGCGATGACGCGCGCCTTGATCCATGCATAGCGCTCCCACTCACGACCTTGGCTGATTAGGTACTCTTCTAGCGCAGCGAAGCTCATCACCAGTGGGCCGCTGTCGCCGTAAGGACGCAGGCGCATGTCCACGCGGAATACGTAACCATCGCCGGTCGCCTCGTTGATGAGATTAATCAGACGGCGACCCAGGCGGGAAAAGAACTCGTTATTACTCAAGCTGCGTATCGCACCTTGCCCAGAGGCCGCCTGTGTTTCGCCATCTTCTGCATAGGTGAAAATCAAATCGATATCTGACGACACGTTCAATTCGCCACCGCCCAGTTTGCCCATCCCTATGATTAGAAGTTGTTGTGGCGTGTTGCTATGTTCACCCATCGGTGTACCAAATTGCTGTTGCAGTGTTTGCATCAAACATTGCTGAGCCTGTTGTACGCACACTTCAGCCAAAGCGGTCATGCTGCTCATTACTTCATTCAGGTCGGCGAGACCATTCAGGTCACGCATGATGAGTTTGAGCATCACCTGTTTGCGCACGATGCGCACCGCTTTGCCGAGCTGGGCTTCATCGGCGAGACTTAGCCCGGTCTGCTCCAGCAGACTGAGTATCTCGGTGCGGTCACAGGCGCTACTGTACTCACTCTCCAGCCATGCCAGCATTGCGGGTTCCGCATTGAGCAGTCTGTGCGCGTAGCGACTGCAATCACGGGTCTTGTTCAGCAAGGCTGAGAAATCAAGAGAGGCTGGTTTTAAAGTGTTCATGGTGTGTGGCTATCAAGATAGAATGCGCGACTTGTCAATTATAGATTCTCTGCCGTAGTGCTGAGATGTTTGTTTAGCCAACAACCTATGTGGAATTCCCGCCCAGTACGTATCCTTTGGCATAGCTTCAACTGGCTGACTCGCGTCTCTATCGTTGTCGTGGTGTTGGGCGCTGCGCTGTTGGCGTTGAGTATCATAGGCTTGCGCTATTGGCTGTTGCCCAACATTGAGCGCTATCACGAGCAAATCATCAGTTCCGTGTCTCACAGTTTAGGGCGCACCGTCACCATAGAAAAAATCTCAGGTGATTGGCAAGGGTTAAGGCCACGTCTCGCGCTAGAGAATTTAAGCGTCTTAGATCAAGACAAGCGTCCCGCACTGGTGTTGCCCGAAGTTCGTGTGAGCATCTCTTGGCTGTCTTTACTGTCCGCAGAGTTGCGTTTTGCAAGTTTGGAGATTAATCGGCCTGAGTTATTGATACGTCGAGATGCTCGCGGTGCTTTTTTTGTTGGCGGTATGCCGGTTGTTAATAGTGGCGGTGACGATTACAAGCTTGCAGATTGGTTGTTGCTGCAATCACGCATGGTGGCAAGGAACGCGCTGATCGTCTGGGTGGATGAGCAACGCGGCGCACCGCCGTTGGTGTTGGAGAATGTGAATGTACGCATCGAGAGCTTATTTAATCACCATAGATTTGCATTCCGTGCGGTAGTGCCTGAGGAGTTAGCCAGTCCACTGGATGTGCGTGGCGATTTTCGCGGTGCAAGCTTTTCTGAGCTAAAAAATTGGCGTGGGCAAGTCTTTACCCAATTGCAGTACGCAGACATTACGGCTTGGCGCGCATGGTTGGATCTGCCTCAGCAATTCAGCCAAGGTCGCGGTGCCGTAAGGGCATGGTTGGATGTGGCGGCTGGGCGAGCTACACGCATGCAAGTCGATCTTGCAGTACGCGATGTGGCGACCAAGCTGGCCGATGATGTGCCCGAGATGATGATGAAGCGCCTACAAGGCCGGGCCATTTGGCATGCATTGGATGGCGGCTTCGAGCTTGAGACGAGACGATTGACCATGCAATTGCAGAATGGTGTGGGTCTGCCGACCACAGACCTTTATCTGCGGGTCTTGGCACAACTTGGTAAACGGCCCGCCTCTGGAGAAATACGCGCCAATCTGCTGCAACTCGAGACACTTGTGAGTTTGGCGAATTTTGTCCCAATACCGGCGGATCTGCGCAGCGAGTTAGATGCGTTTGCACCGCGCGGAAAAGTCACTGCACTCAAGGCGCAATGGCAGGGTAGCCCTGAACATCTGAGTGGGTTCGCCATCAAGGGGAAGTTCCACGATATTGCTTTGCGGCAGGTAGGCAAGCTGCCTGGATTCGCATCTTTGAGTGCGGATATTTCAGGCGATCAAGATCATGGCACTGTCCAAGTACGATCTAGGCAACTGCAAGTCGAAGCGCCGGATATTCTGCGTGAGTCGCTGCAATTCGAGGTGCTGAACAGCGATGCAAGCTGGCATCATCAAAGCGGCGAGCTGGTGGTGGATGTGGATCGTCTAGCCTTAGTCAACGCTGACGTGGACGGTGTTGCGCATGGTGCTTATCGCACCGTCACAGATACCCCGGGCATATTGGATCTGAGTGTGGATTTGAAACACGCCAACATCGCGCAAGCGGCACGTTATATTCCACTGGTCGCAGTGAATCGCGAGATGAGCGATTGGCTGCACGGTGCATTGCTAGCCGGTACCAGTAATGACTTGCAGCTGCGCATCTTGGGTAACCTAGAAAAATTCCCTTTCGTGGATAAAGCGGATGGCAAGTTTGAACTTAGTTCGCATTTCAATGATGCAACGGTGCGCTTTGCCAGTGAGTGGCCTGATGTTGAGCATGCGCACGGCAGTTTCACCATGCTAGGGAAGAGGCTGGAGGTGTCTTGCAGTGCGGCTAATAGCGCTGGTGCGGCGGTGCAGGATGTCGTGGTTGGCTTGCCCGATTTTACCCAATCGATGCCCAGTTTGGATGTGAAGCTCAAGGCAGTCGGCGAGACCATGGGCTTTCTCAAGTATATAGCGCTCAGTCCGGTACGGGGTTATATCGCCGGCTTTACCGATCCGGTGGTGGCACAAGGTAACGGTGAGCTGGACTTGGCCTTGCATATTCCGCATTTGGGAGAGCCTACGGTGCAATTACAGGGGCGTTACCGTATCTTGAATAATCAGGTCGACTTGGGGCGTAGCATCCCTGCGCTGAGCCGAGTAAATGGTGATTTGCAATTCACGCAATCCGGCTTACATACCGAGCGACTTAGTGCTGAGGTATTGGGCGGTCCGGCGCGTATTGAAGTGAAGACTACGGCGGAGGGGGGCGCGGTTGCTAATCTGAGTGGCACCAGCAATATCGATATCTGGCGCAAGGCGCATCCCTATCCTAGCTTGGATCGTTTGCACGGTGGTGCGGCTTGGAAAGCCCATATTGCCGCAGATAGCAAGTCTGTGCATGTGCAGATTAGTTCGAACCTGCAAGGTATTAGTTCGAATTTGCCGCTTCCTTTTAGTAAGGTACAAAACGACGCGCTGCCTTTATTGATAAATATTGACACGGGTACTGCACAAGAAAATAAGACCCCGCTTGACGAAGATCAGATTTACACGACACTGCAATTAGGTAAATTGTTGGGGGCTGCTGTGCTATTGGGCAATCATCAGGGGACGCAGGTTGTGGAACGTGCTGCTATTAATTTTGGTGCTCAAGTTGCCTGGCCTAAGCGTGAAGGGATATGGCTTGCTGGTGAGATTGATGAGTGCTCAATGCAAGGTTGGGGAGGGATGCAGGCAGACACGGGGCACGCCAATAGCTTGCTCGCTGCACCATATATTGATGGGGCAGACCTGCATGTCGCGAAGTTATCGGGCTACGGTCAAAGCATTGCAGACCTGCACATTCAAGCTAGTAAGCGTGGCACCGCGATGTTCGCCCAGTTAAGCAGCGCCACGTTGAATGGTGAGGTGTCGTGGTTGCCTAGTGGCTATCAGGGTGGCAAGGTGGTCGCCCGTTTGCGTGACTTAAACTGGATGAAGGATCCTGCGCTGCAAGCGCCTTCCCCCGCTGCGACGGCGAGTACCGTGGCTATGGAAAAGACTTCAGCTGCACTCTTGCCGCCAGGCTCTTTGCCGGCATTGGAAGTTACGATCGATCAGCTACAGTCCTCGGGGAAAAAGCTCGGCAGGCTGGAATTGGTGGGGCATCCCGAGGGGGATAGTTGGCGTTTACGCCGCATACTGCTCAGTAATACGGATGGTAGTTTGAGTGGCGATGGCATATGGAGCGGCGGTGTGAAGCCGCAAACTAAGCTCAATTTGCTGTTGCAAATTAGTAATGCTGGCAAGATTCTCGATCGATCTGGTTTTCCCAATACAGTGAAAGACGGAAGTGGAAAGCTAGCGGCAAATCTCGCTTGGATGGGAGCTCCTGATAGATTTAATTTGAAAAGTTTGGAAGGTACGCTCAGGCTCGATACTGGTAAAGGTCAGTTCCTTAAAGTCGATCCGGGGGTTGGTAAATTACTGAGTGTATTAAGCCTGCAAGCCCTGCCTAAACGTATCGCTTTGGATTTTACAGATGTCTTTAGTAGTGGTTTTCAATTCGATAACATCAATGGTACTGCCAACATCCATGATGGCAAGATGACAACCCAAGATTTTCATATTGATGGTTCTGCGGCCAAGGTGACAATGCAGGGCAGCGTAGATTTGAATCGTGAAACGCAGGATCTTAAAGTGGAAATCCTGCCCAATATCGGTAGCGGTGTCTCGTTGATTAGCGCCTTCGCGATTAATCCCATCGTCGGATTGTCAGCCTTTGTGGTAGATAAAATCCTAGGTAATCCACTCGATAAGTTGGTGTCGTTTGAATACAATATAAACGGTACTTGGGCTGACCCAAGTGTGGTTAAACTAGGCGAAAAGCCTGTACCCGTCTCATCAAAAGTACAACCAACTAGCGAAGCAGCGCCTGCCGTCAAAGTTTCAGAACCGAGTAAATCATTACAACCAACTGCAAAATAGAAAGCACATCATGTCAGAAGGTAACTCTACACAGCAACGTATTGCCGCACAGGTAAACGCATTTAAGGTGGCCGCCATCCAGATGGCTTCCGGTCCTAACGTTACGGGTAATCTGGGTGAGGCGCGTCGGCTGATCGCAAAAGCGGTGGAACAGGGCGCGCGCTTGGTAGTGTTGCCGGAGTTCTTTGCTATCATGGGGATGAGTGATACCGATAAAGTCAAAGTCAGAGAGCAGCCAGGCCAGGGACAGATACAGGATTTTCTAAGTGAAACCGCGCGCCATTTCAAGATATGGTTGGTTGGCGGCTCTATACCGTTGGCGGCTAGTTCCCCAGAGAAAGTGCGTAACAGTTGCTTGGTCTATGATGAGCATGGTGTACAGGTGGCGCGTTATGACAAGATACATTTGTTCAATCTTGAACTGGGTAATGAGAATTATCATGAAGCAAAAACGATAGAGCCGGGTAATCAGGTAGTTGTTGTGGATAGCCCGTTTGGCCGTATTGGCTTAGGTATTTGCTACGATTTGCGATTTCCCGAGCTTTTTCGAGCCATGAAGAATGTGGATGTCATTGTGCTGCCCTCCGCCTTTACTGAGACAACAGGAAAAATGCACTGGGAAGTATTGGTGCGTGCGCGTGCCATTGAAAATCTTGCTTATGTGATCGCTTCTGCTCAAGGTGGTTATCACGTGAATGGCCGGGAGACGCATGGCAATAGTATGGTGGTCGATCCGTGGGGGCGTGTGCTGGACAGGTTGCCGCGCGGTTCCGGCGTGGTGATGGCGGAAGTCAATCCTGCTTACAAGTCCAGTCTTCGAGCTAGCCTTCCGGCCTTGTCACATCGCACTTTGTCTCAATGCTGATGAAATCGCTATCGAAATCAGATGTATCTTTGGCGACATTGTTTAACACCGCCAGTGCAACACTGCTTACACCTTATGCCTTGGATGCCGGTCGCATAGAGCAGGTTTTCGGCAGCATGATGGCGCATAAGCTCGATTATGCTGACTTGTATTTTCAATATAGTCGTGCCGAGAGCTGGTCATTAGAAGAGGGTATCGTCAAGTCGGGTAACTTCAGTATCGATCAAGGCGTGGGGGTGCGAGCTATCAGTGGTGAAAAGACCGCATTCGCCTACTCAGATGATATTAGTCTGAATGCACTGGAAAGCGCAGCGCAGGCCACGCGCGCCATAGCAAGGCAGGGTGGTACTCAGTCTGTACCCATATTGCGTCAGGGTGCACGTCGCGATATCTATTTGCCGCACGACCCTATTGCCAGCCTTAAAGATGCAGACAAAGTCACACTGCTGGAGCGCTTAGAGGGTTATGCGCGGGCACTAGATACGCGCGTGGTGCAAGTGATGGCCAGCTTGGCTGGCGAGTACGAAGTTGTCATGGTGGCGCGTAACGATGGCTTGATGAATGCGGATATTCGCCCCTTGGTGCGATTGTCACTGCAGGTCATCATAGAGAGTGATGGTCGACGCGAGCAGGGGGCGGCAGGTGGGGGCGGTCGTTTCGACTACGCATATTTTGACGATGAGGTTTTACGTCGTTACGCAGCCGAGGCAGTACATCAGGCTGTAATTAATTTCGATGCGGCACCCGCACCGGCGGGCAATATGACGGTGGTGTTGGGCAACGGATGGCCGGGTATTTTGTTGCATGAGGCAATAGGTCATGGTTTGGAGGGCGATTTCAATCGTAAAGGAAGTTCAGCGTTTTCGGGTCGTATTGGCGAGCGTGTCGCTGCGCCGGGGGTGACCGTGGTCGATGATGGCACCATCGCGCATAGACGTGGCTCATTGCAAATGGATGACGAAGGCAACCCTACTCAATGTACGACGTTGATAGAGGATGGCATCCTTAAGAGTTATCTACAGGATAGTCTGAATGCGCGTCTGATGGGGGTGCCAGTGACGGGTAACGGACGTCGTGAATCCTACGCGCACATCACCATGCCACGCATGACCAATACCATGATGTTAAATGGTGATAAGACGCGTGACGAGATTATTGCTTCCGTCAAGCACGGCCTCTATGCAGCGAATTTTGGTGGTGGGCAGGTCGACATCACCAGTGGAAAGTTCGTGTTCTCAACTACTGAAGCCTACATGATAGAGAACGGCAAGATTACCTACCCTGTTAAGGGGGCAACGCTGATTGGCAATGGCCCCGATGTGCTTACTCGTATCTCTATGATAGGTAACGATATGTCGTTAGATCCCGGGGTCGGTACTTGCGGTAAAGAGGGGCAAAGCGTGCCAGTTGGTGTTGGACAGCCTACCGTAAAGATAGATGGGTTGACGGTAGGTGGCACCTCCTAAGTTGTATTCATTTACGTCTCGTTAAGAAAATATTTCAAAAAAGGATTGACGCGGCGTAAATGGTCTGTAGAATGCGCACCTCTTCGACGCACGGCGGACGAGATGCTTCGGATAAAGCCGAGAATAATCAACAAGTTGATTGCATATTGTTA
>Ga0172367_10002386_pt1 | contig 25759 bp, 23 predicted proteins | sample Lak10m_FD_114542 | JGI IMG/M metagenome (GOLD analysis project Ga0172367, IMG submission 114542) | Freshwater microbial communities from Kabuno Bay, South-Kivu, Congo - kab_022012_10m | ecosystem: Environmental > Aquatic > Freshwater > Lake | place: Democratic Republic of the Congo: South-Kivu...
TCTTTGGCAAGTCCTCATTCCACCATCCGCTAAACCAGCTCCACTACTACCGTTTGTCACAAAAACAGTGCCACCCTTTTTCCATCACCACCTTTTCTTCCCCTACGAGGTCAGGAGTCCTGAACCTACGGCAGAGGAAGATTTCCTTGTCCGGGCTTCGTATCCTTGCTCCTCTCCATTCCCGCGTTGAATTCCTGCCGCATCGTTACGGCGAAGAGGTAAGACGCTTTCAGACTTTCGTTTTGTCGGCCCTCCATTAAGGTCCTCCCCATGCGAATTCTGTCGGGAATACAGCCTTCGGGTGCGCTGCACCTAGGGAATTACTTCGGGATGATGAAGCCCGCCATCGATCTGCAGGATCGAGGCGAGGCCTACTACTTCATCGCGAACTACCATTCGATGACCTCGTTGTTCGACGCGGCGCAGCGCCGCAAGAACACGTTGGATGTGGCGCTCGACTTTTTGGCGTGCGGTCTGGATCCCGCCAAAGCGGTTTTCTTTCGACAATCGGATGTGCCTGAGGTGACCGAGCTTTCTTGGTTATTGACCACGCTGACACCGATGGGGTTGCTCGAGCGTTGTCATAGTTACAAAGACAAGGTGGCCAAGGGGGTTTCCCCGAATCATGGGTTGTTCGCATATCCGGTGTTGATGGCGGCGGACATCCTGATTTACGACTCGAACATCGTGCCCGTGGGGCGGGATCAAAAGCAGCACGTCGAGGTCACGCGCGACATTGCTATCAAGTTTAATGAAGCCTACGGGCAGACGTTTGTGATTCCCGAGCCCCAGATTCGTGACGAGGTGGCAGTGGTTCCGGGCATCGACAACCAGAAGATGAGCAAGAGTTACAACAACACCATCGAGATCTTTGGCGACGAGAAAGCCATTCGCAAAAAGATCATGGGTTTGGTGATGGACAGCCGGACGCCGGCAGAACCCAAGCCTGATGCGGACCAAAACCTGGCGATTCGACTTCTGAAACTGGTCGCTCCACCCGAGGTTGCAACGGATCTGGAAGCCCGTCTGAGGGCGGGAGGCATGGGGTATGGGGATCTGAAAAAGGCTCTATTCGAGCATTACTGGAACCATTTTGCCGCCGCGCGAGCCCGCCGAGCCGAGTTGGCTTCGAATCTGGATCATGTCGAAAACGTTCTGTGCGAAGGCGCTGGGCGCGCCCGGATACAGGCTCGGGCGGTGCTTTCCCGAGCCCGTCGAGCGTGTGGCATTGATTAGGTGGACAGTGGAACCCCGTGGAAGGGAGTTGGTGAAAATCCTCGTCCAGGGGCGTGGTTGAATAGACCTTGCCCCCAGCCAGTCCAACACGCATAACCAGAATCGCTTAATCGCACGTATAAGCTGAGATTGTGAACACGCTTGAAGGTTCGGGCGATTGATGCCACGTTCCGGTAGCCGACTCCTCAAAACAAACCCCTTCCCCACCAGGGAATGTCCGATCCGGGTATGAAAACCCCCACTCTACTCTCCTCACGAAACGTTGGGACCGTCTTAATTGCCGGGCTGTTGATGGCCTGCGACACCAAGAAGGTCGACGTCAAACGGTCGCAGGTACCTCCTGCCGTGATCACAAATCCCGTTGTGGTCGCCGTTCCGACCCCGGTTGTGGCGACCAATCCCCCGCCGGCCCCCACCAAAACGGCCCGGACCACTCCGTTGGTCATTTCGCCGGCGATGTTAGAGATCGTGAAACTGGCTCAGGCAGGGGTAGGGGAGTCCGTGATGCTGAGTTACATCGCGAACTCGCCGATGAGCTACCGGCCGACTTCGGATGAGATCGTTTACCTGACAGACCTTGGGGTTTCCGAAAATGTTATCACGGCTTTGATGCAAGGAGGTAACTCGTTGCAGGATCAAGCCAAGCAACTGGTGCAGACGCCTCCTCCTGGTGGGGGGCAGCCGCCGGTTCCTCCCGCCGCCGCCCCGACAGGATCAGCCCCTCAAGCCCCACCGCAGAGCTTGGTAGGACTTTCAGCGACGAACCCCCCATTGGCTGGCCCCACCGGCCCCACTGTGGACCCTTCCGGCCAGCCCCCGCAGCAACAATACATTGTCGCACAACCGGTTGCTCAAACCGCACCGGCGGCGCCTCCGGCCCAAACGGTGATCGTCCAACCGGCGGCGCCTGCACAGAACGTGACGTACGTGGTCCAGCCTCCGCCTGCCACTTCTTATACCTATTTCTACGAGACCTTGTCCCCTTATGGCACCTGGATTGACTACCCAGGTTACGGCTATTGCTGGCAGCCGACCGTTGCCGTAACGACGGTGGATTGGAGGCCTTACTCCCACCGCGGACGATGGTTGTATACCGATTGCGGTTGGTATTGGCAGTCGGACTACTCTTGGGGATGGGCTCCGTTCCATTATGGGCGGTGGGTGCACACCACGAATGTCGGGTGGCTCTGGACCCCGGATACCGTTTGGGGACCGGCTTGGGTGACTTGGCGTCATTCCCGTGATCACTGTGGATGGGCTCCGTTGCCGCCCGGTTCGGTTTATTCGGTTGGGGTTGGGTTTTCGTTCCACGGATCGCGGGTGTCGGCGGACTTCGCTTTTGGACTGCGGGATCATCACTACACATTTATTCCAACCGGGCGTTTGGTGGATCGCAACCCGTGGAACCATCGCGAGCATGACACACGTCGCAGCGCGATCTACCGCGATTCGACGGTGGTTAACAACTACATCGTCGGAAACAACAACACGATTATCAACGGAGGCATCGAGAGGGATCGGATTGTCCGCCACACGCGCCAAGAGATTCGCAAGGTTCCGATTCAGGACGTGCAACGGCCGTTGGGAGATTCGGTGCGGCCCGACCGGATGAATAACGACGGCACCGCCTTGGGTGTCTACCGACCGAAATTGCCGGATCAAGCGGCCAAGCCGCCCTCGAACATCCCTGTACGGAGCGTGAACGAGGTCGCTCGAATCAACAGCACAGCACAACGTTCGGAGCCCCCCAAGACTAACGGGGGTGGTGTGTCGCGGCCTTCAATCGGTGGCCCAAACCGTGGTGGAGTGGCTTCGTTTGGGCCGTCGGCCGATCCCAGTGCCTCAGCGAGTCCAGGTTTGATCCCGCCTCGATCGGGGCCTTCTCCTTCGACCCCTCGGCCGACCATGGCTCCTGCTTCGATAGCGAATCGACCGCAGACATCGGCACCGGTACCGGCACAGGCTCGAACCCCAGAGATCTCGAAGCCGGGGTTGACGACTGGCGCTGCCGTTGAGCCCTATCGATCACAACCTTCCGCCGTGCCCACAGCCGTGGCCCCTCGATCCCCTGGGGCGACACGACCCTTCCAGAACGCAACCCAAGCTCCTTCGCAATCGGTGGCTCCTTTGACGCCGGCACCCGCCAATCCGACGCTTGCGGTTCCCAGTCAAGGTTTCCGCCCTGCGCCGAACGTCTCTGCGGGGCCAAGGCCCAGCGCGGTGACTCCTTCGGTGTCTACACCGGTTCCGAATCGCACCGGTTTCCGACAAGACTATCCAAAGATCGAGGCACCACAGGCCGCGACCGCAGTTGCGCCCAAGTTTCAGAACCAAGGGAACAACTATGTGGCTCCGACCGTTTCGCGGCAGAATTATTCGGCACCCGCTGCGAATCCGTCGATTGGGGCACCCGCAACCCAGGGGTTTAGAGGTCCTCAGCCCTCCCAACCCGTACCGGCCACCATTCCTCAGGCGCAACGACCGATCCCGAGTGCGCCACCTCAAGTGGCTCCTGCCTATCGTCCTCCCGCGGCGGCCCGCCCCCAACAAGCTCCCGGAGCCTCCCCTGAAAACCAGGGAGCACGTCGAGGGGGTGGTCGGTATGAACCCAACTGAGCAGACGGGTTGGTGAAACCGAAACCGTCACCCGACCCGAATCCCGAACGAAACGCATCAACGCCCCGGCGGGTGGACTCAACTCCCTGCCCATTACTGCATGAGATCTCCTTTCTCTTTGATCCTTCGATTGGCCCTACTTATCGGATTCGGTATCCCTTCCTGGTCTGCTTCTTTTGCGGCGCATGCAGACGCCATCGTCCTTTACGACAGCCAGGGGTTTGAGGCGGAGTCCGGATATGATTCGCGCTTCCTGTTGGACGGCCAGATGGACTGGGTGGCTCAGGGTACGGGGGGCAGTGGGCTTGTGACCAATTTCTTTGCCGGCCGCGGTCAGCAGGCATTTATCGGCTACTTTCCCCCCACGCAGGTCGAGGACAGTCTCAACGTGTGGCGGCCGGTGAACCTTTCGCCGGCTCGGCTTCAGCTCCCGTTGATCCGTTTTTCTGTCACGATGCAGATTGTGGATTCGACCACCAATCGATATGACGACTTCCGCTGGAGCGTCTACAACACGAATGGGCATCGCCTGTTCACGCTGGATTTTGACAACTTTACCGGTGCGATCTCGTATGGGTTGGATGGAACGAATTCATTTGTCGACACCGGGTTCACCTTCTCGAACGACGGCGCGTATGATCTTCAGCTGAACATGAATTTTGCGGCGAACACATGGAGCGCAACCTTGAACGACGTGGTGTTTGTGAATGGAAAGAAAATCACCACCGTGGGTGCGGACTTGTCGTTGGGCGACATTGATGCGGTGTGGGCCATTCGGGACGCTAAGAACCCTGGGGACAATTACATGGTGTTTGATGATTACAAAATCGAGGGCGAGGCGGCGACGGCCTTGCCGGTGCGGTTGGAGAGTTTGGCCCTGCTGCCGAGAACCGGTTATCTCATGCGCGTCCACGGTGAGCCCGGGCGCAACTATGCGATGGAGGTTTCTGACGATCTCTTCCGGTGGCGATCGATTAGGACCAACACGGCGCCCGTGCCGGGCGGGGTGTTTGAGTATTTGGACGATCGTGCGACGAATCAGCCCGTGCGCTTCTATCGGGCTCGGCTCCTGAATCCATAGGGGGAGAATCTCTGACCATCGCTTGAGGTGTTTTTGCCAAATTTGGGTAGGCGAACGCACGCAAGTAAGCTACTTTCGTGGACCATGTTCTGGAATGCTCGCCCCCAGCCAAAGCACACGCTTCCTCCATCGCGAGGGGCAAAAACCCCTATTTCGACCGTCGGCCTAGGACGTTCTGGAGTCTTAGCGCTCGCGGCGATGTTGACCCTTTCGGGTTGCGGGCCGGATCCGGTTCGGGTCTATCGGGCTCCGAAGGAGATCAGTTCGACGCTGTCTTGGGACCTTCCGACGGGTTGGAAGGAGCAACCTCCGGGTGAGATGCGAGTGGCGAGCTTCGTAATCCAAGGAGAAGGCGAAAAGAAGGCTGAAGTGGGGATCATACCGCTTCCGTTGATTAAGGGTCGCGATACCGAGTTCGTGAACCTCTGGAGAGACCAACTGCGCCTGAAGCAGATCACCCCGGAAGACCTGCCTAAAATTACCGAGGCGGTCAGCATTGGAAGCGAGCAGGGACAGCTCTTTGACCTGGCAGCGGAGGACAAGGGGCCCGAGGACAAGTTTGTTTCCCGGATTATGGCCGCCACGCTCAACCGCGGCACTTCCACTTGGTTTATCAAGATGTCGGGTGAGTCGAATCTGGTGGGCGAGAACAAGTCCGCTTTCGTGCGATTTTTGAAGAGTCTCAACTTGCCGTTGACTCCCCCGCAGACCGGGATGGCGGGTGGGGCGCACGGCGGGCAACCTCACCCGGGGATGGGGGCAGGTCAGTCCGGGATGGATGCGGATCCTCATGCAGGTCACGATCACTCCGGCGGAGTTGAACACGAAGCAGAGGGGCTACCCGCCTGGAAAGTTCCGGATACTTGGAAGTCTAAGGCTCCCGGACAAATGTTGCTCGCCAAGTTTGGCGTTGGGGCGGATGGAGCAGGAGGCGAAGTCACTGTGAGTGCTTTCCCGGGCGACGTCGGGGGCACGCTGCCAAACATTAACCGATGGCGTCGGCAGATCGGGCTTGGGGAGGCGAGCGAGGCGGATTTGCCTAAACTCATGACCGAGCTAGAATTGGATTCTGGAAAAGCTTCCTTGGTGGACATGTCTGGTGGGGAGAGTCGGCTTTTGGTGGTCCTGCAAAAGAACGGGGGTCAAACCTGGTTCTACAAATTGGTTGGACCCGAGAAATCCGTAGCTGCGGAGAAGGACGCCTTTTTGGGCTTTGTGAGATCGGTACGTTATGCGGGAAATTAAAGCTATCTTCACTATTCTCAGCTCGCTCAAGCTGACTGTCATCTGCCTCACCTGTTCCTTGGTCATCGTATTCGCAGGGACGATTGCCCAGGTGGATCAGGGGCTTTACCTGGCGCAGGAGCGTTTTTTCAAGAGCTTCATGATCTATTGGACGCCGCAGGGAGCTTCGTTTCGCGTTCCCGTATTTCCAGGGGGGTATTTGGTGGGAAGTGTGCTGTTGGTGAACCTTCTGGCTGCGCACTACACCCGCTTCGAGTTCAGCAAAAAGAAGATCGGCATCTTCATGGTACACGGGGGGCTTATCCTGCTTTTGGTGGGGCAGTTGTTGACCGAGCTGTTCTCGACTGAGAGTCACATGCGTCTAACGGAGGGCGAGTCGCGGAGTTACTCGGAGAACGGTCGGCAATCCGAGCTGGTAGTCGTGGATCCTTCGGATTCAGCTTACGACGACGTGATCTCGATTCCCGCTGGAAGCTTGAAGGACGGGCGAGAGATTCGAAATGCTCGGCTTCCTGTAAGCATCAAGGTGGTAGCTTACCATCCGAACTCACGCCTTTCGCGACGGGGTCCCATGGTCGCCAAGGGACCTGCTCCGGCCACTCGTGGAGTGGGGCAGAGCCTCGAGCTCACACCAGCTCCGATCACCGTCAAGATGGACGAACGCAACCTGCCATCGGCAGTGGTCGAGTTGGTCTCGAGTTCTGGGTCGTTGGGCACGTGGCTCGTTTCCAGCATGCTGGAAGATCTGCAAGAGTTTCAGGTGAACGGGAAGACCTACAAACTGGGCATGCGGTTTGAACGTTATTACAAGCCATTCAATCTTTCACTGATGCAGTTCACACATGAAAAGTATCGGGGCACTCAGATTCCGAAAAATTTCGCCAGCCGCGTGAGGGTCCAGAGCCCAAGCACGGGTGAGGATCGCGAGGTGCTGATCTATATGAATAATCCGCTCCGGTACGGGGGGGAGACTTTCTACCAGTCAGGATTCGATGAGAACGATCCCCGGGTGACGATTCTCCAAGTGGTGAAGAATCCTACTTGGTTGACCCCCTACCTCGCGTGCACGGTGGCGGGCGCCGGGTTGATCGTTCAGTTTCTGTCTCATCTGATCGGGTTCGCAAAGCGGAGGAAATCATGAAGAAACACTTACCTTGGTTGCTCACAGGATTGCTCGCCCTTTGGGTGGCTTCCGCGATGCGATCTCCGAAGGAGCGAACGGCCTATCAGACCGCTGAGTTTGGTCGACTCCCCGTCTTGCTCAACGGCCGTGTGCAGCCCTTGGATTCGGTCGCGTTGAACGCCTTGTTGCAAATCCGTGGAAACACCAGCGTGCCGTTGGAGGGCAATGGAGGAAACGGGCAAACGTGGGGTGAGTTTTCGGAGTTGCGCGAGAAATATGCGGGCACCATGGAAGAGCGCCAGTGGTGGCAGTTCAGCAAGCATCCGAAGCGTCTGAAGCCGACCCCATGGTTGATGGAGGTCGCCTTCAAACCGGAGTTGGCACACGGTCGGTATATCTTTTTAATCCACCACCCTGAACTGATTAGTGAGCTGCGACTGCAAAACGGGGGTGTTGAGAACTCGGGCCTTCGTTACTACGCATTTAACGAGCTCACCAACCATTTCGCAGAGCTCGAAAAACAAGCTGATCGAATCCGAAAGATCGATCCCCAAGCGCGTACGCCGTTTGAGAAATCGGTCGCCAAACTCCATTTTTCGTTAGGCTTGTACCATCGTCTCTGCAACAGCTTTCGGCACGAACGTACGGACGACCCGGCTGCGGAGATGGCAGCGTTCGAGAAAGCTTTGGTCCCGGGGGTTGAAGCGGTGCGTGCTCGGGAGGCAGGAAAGGAATACTCCAAGGAGGCGGCCCAGGCCTTGCTGGATCCCATGACTCGCTATGACATGATTGCCCAGGCCGCCTATCCACTGATCATTCCTCCGCCAGGCCCCGATCATTCGCGGGATGCGTGGTCGAACCTCGGAAATTCTCTGCTCCAGTCGCCGCGCGAAGGCAAGCTTCACCCGGCCGCTCTGTTCTATGCGCAAATGGCCTCGGGCTATCGTCAGGACAAACCCGACATGTTCAACAAGGCCGTGGCGGATTTTCGTCAGTGGCTCGAGCAGAAAGCGTTTGTGCCTGAGACGGTCAAGGGTCGGCGTGAGTTTGCGTTCAATCAACTAGAGCCTTTCTACAAGGCGATGGCCATCTACGTCCTGGCTTTCGTTCTCGCATGCGCCTCCTGGTTCAATTGGTCGCATGTGCTGAACCGGACCGCTTTTTGGCTGCTCGTGCTTGCCGCGATCATTCACACTGGAGGCTTGGTATTCCGCATGGTCTTGGAGGGGCGCCCGCCGGTCACCAATCTTTATTCGTCCGCGATTTTTGTTGGCTGGGGCACGGTGCTATTGGGGTTGGTCCTGGAGCAGATTTACAAGAACGGGATTGGAGCGGTGGTGGCCGGTATGGTCGGTTTTATCACCCTCATCATCGCCCATCACTTGTCGTTGGACGGGGATACGATGGAGATGTTGCGCGCCGTGTTGGACACCAATTTCTGGCTCGCGACCCACGTCGTCACGATTACGTTGGGTTACTCAGCGACGTTCGTAGCAGGGTTCCTGGCCATCATCTATGTGCTTCGCGGCATCTTGACCAAGTCCTTAACTCCGGACATCGCAAAATCTCTGAGCCGAATGGTTTACGGCATCCTCTGTTTCGCAACCTTGTTCAGCTTTGTGGGTACCATTCTTGGAGGAATATGGGCCGACCAATCGTGGGGACGGTTCTGGGGTTGGGATCCTAAAGAGAACGGAGCGCTGGTGATCGTCATCTGGTGTGCCATCATCTTGCATGCGCGCTGGGGTGGTATGATCCGGGAGCGGGGGCTCATGGCGATGGCGATCTTTGGGAACGTGATCACGAGTCTGTCCTGGTTTGGCGTGAACATGCTCGGTGTGGGGCTTCATTCATACGGTTTCATGGACGCCGCGTTCAAGTGGTTGGCCATCTTCTCGACCAGTCAGATGATTCTGATCGGCCTCTGCATGCTTCCCGAAGGTTACTGGATGAGTTTCAAATCCAAGGCCACCGGGACCGGCGGGGCGGGGCGGCAAGGTTCGGTTCCGGTTCCTGTGGGTAAGTGAACTACTTCCGACCGACGCCATCCTACGATGCCCCCGGCCACCAAAACGTTCCTGCAACGTTGGACGATCGATACCCTTGCGGTCTTGGTCGCGTCCAATGTGGTTTCGGGAATTGGTTACGATTCGGTTCCGAGCCTGCTGACGGCGTCGTTGTTGCTTGGCATTCTGAACGCGGTGTTGAAGCCGTTCATGATGCTTCTCTCCCTCCCTTTGCTGCTCTTCACGCTCGGGTTGTTCACGGTCGTGATCAACGCAGGCCTGCTCTACTTGGTTGGATATATGATGAAGTCCTTCGAGGTGCGAACTTTCGAGGCGGCGCTGAAGGGAGCCCTGGTGATTAGCCTCGTTTCGATCGTGGTCAATTCGCTACTTGGCACTCATCCGGCGCGGGTCAAGGTTTCAAGTCCGAAGCCACCGCGCGATTCCGGCAAACCGCCTGGCAATGGCCCGGTCATCGACGTCTGACAGCCAATCCGCAGAGACGACCACCTGCTCTGGATGCCTGCACGTCTGCTCGGAATCCGACTCCGTCGTGGTTCGCGAAACCCTCCCGGTGCGATTCACCCACCACGAGCGATGCTGGGGCTTGCGAACGAGGGAAACCGCAGCACATTCGGCATGTGTTGATGGCCGAGTTCGGGCTGGGGAAGGCCAGATCTGACCGCACACCCAGGGGGCGGATTAATCTTCAAACATGCCAGGGCTACCTGCACCGCCACCCTGCTCTGCTGACAGCTCCAGCATCTCATCGATTACTCGCTTGAAGTCCTCGAGACCGGTCGCCGGCACGATGATGGTGTCGCGGCGACCGCCTACATCCTCGGTGATGCGAAGGAATTGGCCCCGTGGGTTTTCCTTCAGCGTGAAGATGAAGGTTTTACGTTCGATCTGGATCTTCTCCGTGCGAATCGTTTCCTCGGTCCCGGCGGGCTTGGCGTTGGATGCATAGTCCGAGCCGCCGTGATTCGAAGGACGTTGATTAGACATCATGACACACTCCGTTTCCAAAACTGTTCAATCGGGATGAGAATGCGCACAGACTCCTCAACTCGTGGCAATTGTCAACTGCGGAATTTGTTGGCGCTGACAAACCAGGGCGCATCCGGCGGGTTTACAACCCTCCAGAGGTAGCCCGAAATGGAGATCAAAGCGACGAGGTTCAACACTTGGGAGAGCCCATGCCATGCTCCGAAAGCCCTCGAAGCCGTCTCGCGCATGGCCGGGGTGGAACGCGCGTCATATTTCGTTAAGTGCAAGGCCTTCATCTTGGGCAAGAGCCACGAGCCTCCGACCAAACCCAGTACCATGGATGCGGTCACGATCGACATCAACCAACGTTCCACGGGTTTTCCGGAGTAGAGCCATTCGGTCGTGAGATGGGCAATCGCCAATAGACCGCAGCATAGGTGGAGGGTGAAGTAACGACTGAGCACGATCTGTGCAGCGGCCCCGGCCCTAGGCTTTCCGAGCAGTTGAACCATGGCGTCGGAGAAAAATGCCGGACCGACCGAGAGTGTAAAGAAGACCGCTGCTCCGAACCAAATCGAGGCATTCAAAATTCCTGCAAAGCGGAGGATGGCGATCACACCTTCCCTATAGAGGAAGCCCCTGTCAGTGCCAAGCCCTGAGTTGATCGGGGTCGACTGGGCCTGTATTCCCGCTTGATTGATCGGAAGGAGCCATCTCATACTGGGCTCAGGTAGTTTATATACGTCCGATTTTCATATCATGAGCACTTCACCCATTCGCGTGGCCGTCACCGGCGCTGCTGGTCAGATCGGTTATTCCCTTCTTTTCCGAATCGCTTCCGGCGCCATGTTCGGCCCCAACCAACCCGTGATTCTGCACCTCATCGAGATCGAGCCCGCTCTGCCGGCGCTCTCTGGGGTGGTGATGGAGCTGGACGATTGTGCGTTCCCGTTGTTGAAAGGCGTCGTTCCAACCGCCAGCTTGGATGAAGGTTTTCGTGGTGTGAACTGGGCACTCCTTGTCGGGAGCGTGCCACGCAAGGCCGGAATGGAACGCAAGGACCTGCTTGGGATCAACGGCAAAATCTTTATCGGCCAAGGCCAAGCGATCCAAAAGAACGCAGCCTCGGATGTTCGCATTCTTGTGGTCGGCAATCCGTGCAATACGAACTGCTTGATTGCCATGAACAATGCCCGGGAGATTCCTTCCGACCGCTGGCATGCGATGACGCGCCTCGATGAAAACCGTGCCAAGTCGCAGCTCGCGAAGAAGGCCGGCGTCGACGTGACGGCCGTATCAAACCTCGCGGTATGGGGCAATCACTCCGCAACTCAGTATCCCGATTTCTATAACGCGTCCATCGGTGGCAAACCGGCAACCGAAGTCATCACCGATGAAGCGTGGCTTAAAGGTGAGTTTATCAGCACCGTGCAACAGCGGGGTGCGGCGATTATCAAAGCCCGTGGTGCCTCCAGCGCGGCTAGCGCGGCCAACGCCGTCGTGGATAGCGTGGCTTCGATCGTCAACCCAACGCGCGCCGGGGATTGGCACAGCGTGTGCATTTGCTCAGACGGCAGCTACGGTGTGGAGCGCGGTATCATCTCCTCTTTCCCCGTCCGCAGCAACGGGCAGAAGCTGGAAGTCGTTCAAGGTTTGCCCGTAAATGCGTTCAGTCAGTCCAAGATCGACGCTACGGTGAACGAGCTCAAGGAAGAGAAGGGCCTCGTTGCTGAGCTTTTGAACCCCGCCTAACGCTTTCCATGCGTTTGGCACAACCATCCCGCAACGCGCTGGCGGCTCGGCTTGAGCACACGCTGCTCAAGCCCGATGCGACCGCCCGAGATATCGAGAAACTATGCCAGGAGGCGATTCGATATCGCTTCCATGGCGTCTGCGTCAACTCCTCCCGCGTCGCGCTCGCCTATTCACTCCTTGAGGAGTCGCAGCTCAAGGTGATTGCCGTGACCGGGTTCCCGCTCGGAGCCGCCGACCCCGATGTCAAACGCTATGAGACTGAGGTTGCTATCGACCTGGGTGCCTCAGAGATCGACGTGGTCATGAATATCGGTCGGCTCAAGGACCGCGATACAGCGGGGGTGCTACGGGAGTTGCGGGATGTGGTCGAGGCTGCCGATGAACGCATCGTGAAGGTGATCATCGAAACATGCCTTCTGAGTCGTGAGGAAAAGATCGAGGCCTGCCAGATCGTGCTTGATTCAGGGGCACACTACGTCAAGACCTCCACCGGCCTGAGCAAGGGTGGAGCCACGATCGAGGATGTGCGGCTGCTGCGCGAGTGTGTTGGGTCCCGGTTCGGCATCAAAGCCTCCGGTGGCATTCGAGACACGGCCACGGCTCTTGCGCTGATCGAAGCGGGGGCGGATCGGCTCGGTGCCTCGGCAAGCATGACCATTGTCGACGGACTGGTCGGAGACTAACACAACGAGGCTGAACCCATCGTTGGCCTCCGGTTGGGTCTAGTTCCAAAGGCCTAGAGGGAGTTTTTTTCTGTCCTTTCCCCGCCCGCCTCGGAACATGGGGTGCATGTTGTTCGGTGAAGGGCCAAAGATGGTCCCAGGATGGGTCCTACCACTCCTCGCTTTCATAGGGCTTTGGGTGTGGTCGACCCGCCGACGTAACCAAGGACTTTCCCCGCTGGCGGATGCTTATGTATGGCCCTTGATCGGTGTCGTCTGCCTCGGGCTCTCGATCCTGCTCTATCTTTGGTTGGGGCACGTCGACGGCCGATCGGCGGTCGCCGCCCGATGGCCAAGCGTGCTTGGCGTGGTGGAGTTTGCGGAGCTCCGCATGCGCTACGGCACGCGTCCTGGAGGTGCTTTTGGAATGTCGGGGTCAGGATCGGCGGGTGATGTTGAGGTCGGGACGACACGGCTTCGGATTGGGGTGGATCAGCCGAGTGACCCCAGCTTCACGATTCGATACCGATATCGGGTCGAAGGGAACGAGTATGAGGGGAACCAAGTCACAGCAGGCCATTTTCGAACCGAAGGAGCGGATCGCGAATGGGCTCGGCGTTATCCGAAAGGGAAGTCGGTGCGGGTTTACTATAATCCAACCCATCCGTCGGAGGCGGTGTTAGAGCCACAGCTGCTCGCTTCGGGCCACCGGCGAACGCCTTGGTTGTTTTCCTTGTTCGGGCTGGGGTTCTGTGTGTTGGGATGGTGGGATCAGAGGTCTGGAATGGGTAGAAGTGAGGCAGTTTTGAGTGAGGAGTAATGGGCATTCGAACCCCTACGACGGCGCGGAAACCAGCTCAGGATTGGGGTGCCGCTGCGGGCTCCACAGGGGCTGTCATCACATGACGAGGCGGCTCAACTCTCGGCTTGAGGTTTGCCGAACTGCTCTTCGAAAGTATCTGCTGCTAGGGGTTCAGAGAGGACATCAGTACGGGAAAATGGTTTATCTTCTGATGGGTTTTGGGATACACTGATCGGAATCAAATCAAGCCCGCCAGGTGGTGGTGTAGCATCACGATTTAGCAAGTTACCTACCTCCTGTCGAACCGTTCAAATGTTGACTCAAATCACGATCGTAAACTTCAGAGGTTTCGCGAAACTGGTGGCTCAGGTGTCGCCCGCGATGGTTGTGATGGGGCCTAACAGCTCGGGGAAAACCTCCATGCTCCATGCCGTTCGTCTCGCTTGCGAAGCCGTGCGGTGGGTCTTTGAGAATGAAATCGGGATAGACCTCCCGAAGCACTCTGACGATCCTAATCTGATTCGCTTCAAGGACCTCATCATCCGCGATGTGGCAGAGATCCTTCCTCTCGCGGACTGGCAGGCTCTTTACGTAGACCAGAAAGTGGGTGCGAAGGTCTTCTTCAGTATCGATTTGCTTTTCTCGGATAGCGATCGCGTTCAGAGATTGATCGTTGAAGGGAATTACGCGCGGAATACCGGGATCAAGCTCAGACTGAGTATGGTGGCTCCAGACGCAGCACGTCTTTTTTCGTGGCGTCGCGGAATCTCAAACTCTGGGGCTCGCGCGCAGGCTGTCAAGGACTGGATGCTCCGACATGGGCCGAAAGCGGTCTTCGTTCCGCCATTTTACGGGGTGATCCTCGCGGAGGAGTACCGTTCGCGGGCAAATGTGGATCAGGCCCTTGGCTCCGCCGACCAGAGCCGTGTCGTACGCAATTTGGTGGCTGATCTGATGCCCGAGGAATTTATCCAGCTCAACTCCTTCTTAAGGTTTCTGATCAAGGCGGAACTCAAGAGCCGGACGCACGGTGATCAACTGAAGGAGAGCACGCATTTGCGCGTCGAGTTTCAGGATACGAACGGACCTATGGAGATTTCCGCCGCAGGTGCTGGTCTTGTGAATCTCGTCGCGCTTTATGCCTCTTTGGCGCGATCCAAAAGAGAAAGTGCTGACCGGAGTCTCATTTATCTGCTCGATGAACCCGAGGCCCATCTCCACCCCCGGCTGCAGGCAGATATGGCTGAACGTATTGTGGACGTCGTGGTGAGAGATTTCGGTGGCCAGGTGATCATGGCTACACATTCCGTCGAGATTATCAACCGCATGGGGCAACGGGGCGACAGGGCAGCTCTCTTCCGAACCGACCGCGCCGACGTGGTTCGGGGTGGGGTGGAAATCAAGGACCCCGGTGAACTAGTTTCGTCACTTGCGGAGTGGGCCGATCTCACCCCGTTTTCCGTCCTGAACTTTCTCGCCTCGAATCAGATTCTTTTTCACGAAGGCCCGACGGATGCCTCGATCCTACAACAGGCGGCGAGGGTGAAATTTCGAAACGATGAATTGGGGATGCGGGAGTTCGCCAAATGGACGCTGGTCGCCTTGAAGGGGAGTGGGAATGCAGCCATGGGAAAAACCCTGCGTCGGCTCTTAGCTTCACAAGCCATCCACGACAAAGTCCGCCGGACGCTTCCACCGCTTCGGGTACTCACCGTCTTGGATCGCGATTCCTGCCGGGAACCAGGGTTTAGCAAGGACGGGGATGGGGATGAAACTGTCGTTTGGGGGAAGCACAGCATTGAGTCCCTTTTTCTCGATGCCTCCATCCTTACCCGCTGGCTTGAGGCGGCCTATCCAGGCTTTACGTTCTCACTCTTTCTGGACGTCATTGAGGATGTTGTTCAACAAGCTGACAGGAGCGAAGAGTTGAATAACAAAGCTGAGGACATTCTGCACATTCAGCTACTGCATCGACGGAATGCGGGCCGAGGGGATACGATTCTACAGGAATGCAGGAATGAGGCCCGGAAGGAGGTTTCCATGTCGCCTGGGATTTGGCAGCACGGAAAGGAACGAGCAACCTTCATCTTGAAACAACTAAAACTGCAACTGTCCGGGAAACCTGGATTTCCAAACAACTTTAGTACAAGCCTCGTCACGGTGCTACAACGAGCCTCTCCAGATCGGTTTCCTTTAAGCGCTCTTCGATTACCCAAGGAGATCGATGACCTCCTTGGCCGCATGGTGACGAGTTCCGTTGCGCAACGGGGGAAGTAGCCCCTGTCCGGTGAATTATCGCCGTGGGCCGGAATACGAGGTTTGGACTTGCCTGGAGCGGGTGATAAGAAGGCGAAGCCCCAGAACAGCGAGCCGTTCTGGGGCTGGTAAACCTGCGCGGGGATCCGCGATGAGTCAGTTTCCGAGCAGATGCTCGATGACCATCTGGTCGAGGTCCTGATAGTTGCGGTCGGCGATCAATTGCTTGGCCTTGGCTTCGTCGAACGTGCGGACTTTTTCCACGAGCTTCAGGAACGTGCGGCGGCTGTTGTCCAGATGGGCGAGCCAGTGGTCGACCTTGGTGGTGCGGAACGGATGCACATCAAAGCAGATATACTCGCCCTTCTTACCGTAGCCATTTCGTTCCAGCGCCCGGACTTGGTTGAACGCAACGCGGAGGTTGGAGCTGCCGAAGGGCTTGTCCTGGTCGAATTTGAGGCCGTTTTGATCGTTGAGATGCAGCGACCAAAGCTTTCCAAAAGCCATGGCAAAATCGATTTCATCACTCGGATCGAGCCCGGCCAGAATGCAGTGGGCCGTCTCGATCAAGGCCCCCACGCGCGCTGGATCTCGTGTCAGGTGGCCCAGGGCTAGAGCGTGGCCAATGGTCGGGATGTAGGCGTGATCCATGGGCTCGTTCGGCTTGGGCTCGATCGAGATCCGGACCTTCTTGTCGTGCGCCAGCATGGTGTCGAGGGCTTCTACCAGGAGATCCACACTTTTACGTCCGTTCTTGGATTCGCGCAGGTAGGTCCCTTCGCGTGCAAGCCACAGCACGAGGAGGTCTGTGCCCAGCTCGCGGCCGATGTCGATGCAGCGCAGGGTTCGTTCGATGGCGTACTTGCGAGCCTTGGGATCATTGCTGGTGTAGGCACCGTCGATGGTCATGGGGCTGAACCACAGTCGGGGCGCGGTCATTTCGGCAGCGATCCCGGCGTCGTCGAGGCGCTTCTTGAGGGCTTTGGCTTCCTTCATCAACTGCGCGCTGGATTTGCCATCAATGTCAGGAACCGCATCATCGTCATGGAACATCATGGCGTCGTAGCCCAGCTTCTTGAGCTGCTCGAGTTTCCAATCGAACGATTGAACGGGGCGCGTGGGTGGGCCGTAGGGGTCCTGCCCTTCGCTAATGTTCCAGGGACCAAAGCAAAAACGGTACGAATTTTTCTTAGCCATATCCAATAGTGATGAACGAGACGGACTCGACGAAAAAGCTCGCCCCGGGCCTCGCCCCTGGGCAACGCTTTCCGCGCGGGTTACTCGTAACTGGGTATAGAGCCTGAAACCCGGAATGGAAACTGAAAAGATTGAGCTCTGACCTTTCAACCGACTGGGTGCCACAAGATCCGATCCTGGTGGGCTACTTGGGTCACATCGAGGCCGAACGCGGGGTTTCACCTTATACCACAAGGAATTATCGACTCGCCTTTCGGGAGTTTGTGCGGTGGCACGAAGGGCTCAGAAAGAGCTCGCCGGATTGGCTGAATTTGACCCGGGAAGATTTCCGAGCCTACCTACGATTTCTTGGCGATCGGCGGGAGGGGAAGCCTGCTGCCTTAGGGCGGGCCACGATCCAACTTCGTTTTTCCGCCCTACGTTCGCTGTACCGTTGGTTGATGCGAAGCGGCCAGGCAAGCCGGAACCCACTTCGCGGCATCACCCTACCCAAGCAACCTAAGCGCCTGCCGCGATTTCTCACCCAAGAACAGACCGAAACCCTGCTTCAAGCCCCGTCTCAAGAATGGGAAGCCATGCCTCAGGAGGCACGTAATCCTCGTGCCGAGCTCGCGTTTATCCGCGATGCCGCTGTGCTCGAACTGATCTATTCCTCGGGTCTGCGAATCAGTGAGGTCTGCGGTTTGCGGGTGGAGGATGTCGACCTTTCAGGTGGCGTTTTACGCGTGCGTGGGAAAGGGAAGAAGGAGCGTCAGACCCCCGTCGGAGGTCCAGCGATTGCGGCTCTGAAGCGCTATTGGGAGGTTCGAGAGGTGCCCTTGGATCCGTCGAGCCCGGTGTTTCTTTCAACTGAGGACTCCGAGGCAGCCGCACTGAAGCCGTCCGTGGTTCAGGTTCGGCTCAAGACCTATCTGGCCCGTGCGGGGCTTGACCCCAAGCTGACTCCGCACAAATTGCGACATAGCTTTGCAACGCATTTGCTCGACGAGGGAGCGGACCTGCGCAGCGTGCAGGAGCTGCTGGGACATGCGCACTTGGCCACGACGCAGATCTACACACACGTCACCACGGAGAGACTCAAGCGGGTCTACAACGACGCGCACCCGCGAGCCTGAGGAGCAGTGTTTTTAGCATTGGCTTCCCGCAGGGTTCCAGGCAGTTTTTGCGGTCACACGCTGATGAGAACCCACCACCACCGATCGTGGCCCCAGCTTGGCCTTTGGCTCGCCTCGTGCCTCGCCGGTCTCTTGTCCGTAGTGACCGCCCGGGCCGAGATTCAGTTCGACGTCTTCCTCGGCTATGAGAACACCGTGCGTGAAGCGGCTTGGTTTCCAGTCACCGTGGAGGTGCTCAACGATGGACCTGCTTTCGATGCGGTCTTCGAGATCTCCCCGGCCTACGTCGGGGGTTCACAGGTGCGGCGGGTTTCGGTGGAGCTGCCGACGAATACGCGGAAGCGGTTTACCATTCCATGCTTTTCACCTTCAGGCCGGATGGCAGCGTGGAATGCTCGATTGCTCGATGCCAAAGGCAAGACGCGCGCTGAGCGGTTGGGAATCCGACCCAAGGATATCGCTCCTGAACCCACGTTACTCGGGGCGTTGCCGCGTGCATTCACCACGGCTCCGACCCTTCCGATTCTCCAGCTGCCCCAGGCCGAGATTCAACCGCAGGTGGCCCGGTTCTCAACGGACTTGTTCCCAGACAATTCAATTTCGCTCGAAGGACTGACAGCGCTGTATCTCAATTCAGAGCGTGCCTCGGAGCTCAAACCACCCCAACAAAGCGCCGTGTTGGCTTGGGTCCACGGGGGCGGACATCTGATCCTCGCTATTGAACAGCCAAGCGATGTCACGGCTTTGCCTTGGCTCCGACAACTCATTCCGGGTCAGGTCCAAGGTGTCTCCACTCTGACTCTGAACGGAGAACTTGATGCCTACTTGACTCAGGCCGACCCCGCTGTGGGTGGCATGAAGTCGGAGACCCGCTCCCCTGACCGTCCGCCACCGAAGAAGATCGTTCGGCGTGTGGTGCCCAGCCCTGCCACGGCTGCAGCACCCGCGCCGGAAACCTCTCTTGCGAGCGTCACCCCTGATTCCGGCTTCGAGCACGCCAGTCTGGCTGTGGTTGGCTTTACTCCATCCGATGCCAGGGTGAAGGTCAGCCACCCGTCTGGAGCTCTCATCGCCCAGGCTCGCCGAGGCAACGGACACGTCACCGTGCTCACCTTCAGCCCGGAGCGTGAGCCCTTCAAGTCGTGGAAGAACAAGTCCTGGTTCTGGATTAAAGTGGTGGGAGGTCGCGAGGCCGAGTTCACGCCTAACTTCAACATGAACTATGGGGGGCGCAGCCTTGACGCGGTCTTTGGTGCGATGATCGATAGTCGTCAGGCTCGGAAGTTGCCGATCCCATGGTTGCTTGCGATCCTTGCGGTGTATCTGGTTGTGATTGGCCCGTTCGACCACATTTTCCTGAAGCGGATCAATCGGCAGATGCTGACCTGGCTGACGTTTCCCGCCTACGTGGTGTTTTTCTCACTCCTGATTTACTACATCGGCTACAAGCTGCGCGCGGGGGAAACCGAATGGACCGAGTTAAACATCGTGGATGTGCTCCCCAGGGGGGAACGCGCGGAATGGCGCGGCCGAACTTTTGGATCGCTCTACTCTCCGGCGAATGCGGACTACTCGATCGTCGGTAACCAACCTCAGGCGGCGATCCGCGGTGAGTTGGGAGGAGCTTGGACTGGGAGCCAGGATTCCACGCGTGCCCAGGTGGAACAGAAGGCGCGGGGATTTGAAGCCAAGGTGTTTGTGCCGGTTTGGACTTCGCAGTTGCTCGTCTCCGATTGGATGCAGCCAGGAGATGCTCCGTTGGGCGGCTCCTTGGCGGATCGTCCCGCATCCGAGCCGTTGGCGTTTACGATTCGTAATCACTTGCCGCGAGCCTTGAAACCCGCCCGACTTTTCTTTCGGGGGCGGGTGTATCCCTTGGGCGAACTGCCTGCCGCAACCACTACCAATATCGTTCTGTCCCTACTCGCGAGCGAAAGCATTAACACCTTTGTTCAGAGTCAAGCCGGTGAGTTCTGGATGCGGGTCAACAGTCGACAACAAGCCCTCGGAGACACGCAGAGTGGCCGTATCGACAACATGTTGGACGGCACTATGGCCGCGTGCTTCATCAGCGCGATTGGGGTCGCGGCTTCGGGTGGGACAACCTTTGTGTCGGCTCCTGGTTTCGAACTGAGCCGCGTCATGGCGCGTGGTGATGCGATTCTCTTAGCTTGGGATCCAGGGCAGGGAGCAAGCGAACCTCTGCCCCGCTTCAGTGCGAAACGGGTTTCCCGAAACACCCTCTTTCGTTTGGTTATGCCCGTCGATCCCTCTCTGTCCCCCTCCCTATGAGCACCAGTAGCACGCCCCCCAGCGGTCCTCCCGCAGTTCAGACCTTCGATCTCACTCGGTCGTATGGGACAATGACGGCGTTAAGCCAGTTGAACCTCACCGTGCAGCGTGGCGATCTGTTTGGTTTTATCGGTTCCAACGGCGCAGGAAAGACCACGACGCTGCGTATCCTGGCCACGTTTCTCACGCCATCGCGTGGGCGCGCCGAAGTGATGGGCAAGGATGTAGTTCAAGAGGCTGATGCCGTTCGCCACATGATCGGTTACATGCCGGATTTCTTCGGGGTCTACAAGGACATGGAAGTGACCGAGTATCTGGACTTCTTCGGAGCCTGCTACCGAATTCCATCGGGTAAACGCGAAAAAACAGTGGCCGATGTTCTTGAGTTGGTCGGGCTTTCAGAGAAGAAGGGTGCGTTGATCGGGGCTTTGAGCCGGGGGATGCAACAACGTCTTGGATTGGCGCGCGTGCTCATCCATGATCCCATGCTCCTCCTGCTCGACGAGCCTGCCAGCGGCTTGGACCCTCGGGCTCGCATTGAGATGATGGCCATCCTCCAGGAGCTTCAGCGGATGGGCAAATCGATCATCATCTCCTCCCACATCCTCAGCGAACTCCAGACCCTTTGTAATCGGGTCGCGATCATCGAACGCGGTAAGATGATCTACAGCGGCCCGGTGCAAGGGGTGCGAGACCAGATGACCACCGGTAGGACCCTTTGGGTGACGCTCGGATCCGATTTGGACCAGGGACGTCGACTCTTGGAGGGGCATTCGGAGATCACGACGGTTGAGGCGGTTGAGGGGAAGCTGAAAGTTCAGCTGCGGGATCATGAATCAGATCCTTCCATCCTTCCCGATCTGCTGGTGAAGGGCGGGGCTCGATTGTTGGGGTTGCGCGAGGAGGAGTTGGGCCTTGAGGAGGTCTTCCTTCGCGTGACACGCGGTGAGACCCAATGACCTACTGGCCTGTCATCCTCCGTGAGTTGCGCGCGGAAAGCAGGTTGCCCGCGAATTATTTCCTCCGCATCGCTGGTGCCTCGGCAGCGACCCTGTGCTTCGGATTGCTCATGCTCGACGGAGTCCAGGGCTCAACGACAGCGATCGGCGCACGACTGTTTTACGCTCTGAACCTGGTTCAGTTTTGCACGATTATCTTGGTCGTCCCCATTCTGACCGCAGACTGCATCAGCAAGGAACGCCGTGAGGGGACGCTCGGGTTGCTGATGCTGACTCCGCTGACACCCCTCGGAATCGTTCTGGGGAAGTGGTTGACCCAGGCGGTGCGCGGGGTTTCGCTGATTGCCTCCATGCTTCCCGTCCTCGCCCTGCCGCATATCCTGGGAGGCGTCGGTCGACAGGACATGCTGATGGCTTTGTTAGTCAACACCTCGGCCCTGCTTTTGGCCTTGGCTGCCGGGATTATCGCATCGGCATTCTCGAGCGACTGGATCCGATCGATCGTTCTCGCCCTGGTTTTATGCGGTCTCGCCATCTGGGCGTTTATGACCTTGGAATGGCTCGCGTTTTCCGTTTTGCAGTTTGTCCACTCGGGGAACGGTCGACGTTTCATCCCCGGCGCTCCGATGTTTCCGCCTTTGGAATGGGCATGGGACCAATGGACGTCCGTGCCTATCTTCGCGCAATTTCGAGCGATGGTCGGGCTTTCGACAGGGTTCGAATTTGAAACCCCGTGGGGGTTTGGGTTTGATTTTGGATGGAGCCGAATTTGGGCGTTGTCGTCTCCGGCATTTCTGAGGAACTGGTTTGCATTCACGGGCTGGTTAACGGCCGGCTGCGCGGGGGTGCTCGCGTTTGCCTTGTGGCTCGCGGCGGCTCGGATCCGAAACTCGTGGCGCGAGACGCCACCGAATGCGTTCGCGAGGTGGATCTATGACAAGCTTTGCACTCCGCGCTTTTGGAAACGGATTTTTCACGGAAACCTCCGCCGCACTCTAAACCGAAACCCGATCGGGTGGCTGCACCAGTTTTCGGTGGGGGCACGACTGACCAAGTGGGGGTGGTGCTTGGTGGCTTTAGGCGTGGAATGTTTATTGGTGTTGGATCCCATCTTCGATGGTTTGGTGACGGGGCAATATGTGCTCGCTGCGGTGTTGCTCTGCGCGCTGGCGTTCAATGCATCCTCGAGTTTTCATCAGGAAGTTGAGAGCGGAGCCTTCGAACTTCTATTGGTGACGCCACTCCGAGAGAGCCAGATCATTTGGGGACGCCTGCGCGGGGTGTGGGCTCAGTTCCTCCCTTCGATCGGTTTGCTCCTGTTCGTGTTCGGGTCGCTGGAGTCCAAGCTGGGCGGTTGGATCGGGAATTATGACCGGGATCTCCCCCTGTGCTTCATCCCTGCGGTGCTTTGTGGCTTCGCGTGCGTGCCGATCATCGGGCTTCGTGTCTCGATGCTTCCCGGGTTCCGATGGGCGGATTGGTTGCCGTTCGCTTCAGGGTGCCGATGGGATTCTGTCCGGGTGAAGAAGGACGCGGGGGCGGGGGATGCTCAGCAGATCGAGGGTCGGGGGAGGGAGGGGAAGAGCTTAGCAAACTGGAGTGTGTGTTGCCTTATCGCGTTGGTGCTGCCTTACGCTATCGCGCTAGGTTGTGCGGATAGGAGCCTGGGGCCTCGTGCAAACCTAATGCCAAACCAGCTTGTAGCCATCGCGGTCGGAGTGCAGATCGTGATTGCCGTGATCGCCATGCGTCGTTTGTACCGTAGTTTGGCGCAGAGGGAGTTTATCCTCCACTGATCGCCACCGTTGTTCACTGAATCGATATGACCTTCCTCCCGATTGTTGAGCGAGAACTGCGAGTGAATGCGCGTCGGCGTGCGACCTACTATTCCCGGTTGGGGGGCGTGGTCATCGCGGTTTGCATGACTTTTTGGTTGCTGCTCATGAGTCGCAGCCTTGCGCCGGCCATGATGAGCAAGATGTTATTTCAGACCCTGTCCTGGATGTGCATGTTATTCTGCTTAGGGGCCGGAACGCAGTTTACCTCCGATTGTTTGAGTGAGGAAAAACGTGATGGAACCCTCGGGTTACTCTTTCTGACCGATCTTAAAGGCTGGGATATTGTCCTCGGCAAACTGGTGGCTCGTTCGCTCGCAGCGTTTTACGGCATGATGGCTCTGACTCCCGTGCTCACGATTCCGTTGCTCATGGGTGGGGTGGTGGGGAGCGAGGTAGCTCGAGTGGTGTTGGCGTTGTTATCGGCATTGTTCTTTTCGCTCTGCATGGGAGTTTTGAGCTCGGCGGTCAGCACAAAGGCCTCCGGGGCGATGACTCTGACATTGGTTTTGACCATGGGCGTGGCCATCGGTATGCCGCTTTCTGGGGCGGCTTATACCTACAGCCTGAACCTCAGTGAACCCCCTAAGTTTTTCTTGGTCTGCAGCCCGGGGTTCGCCTTGTTTGCGGCAAGCGAAACGGTGTTTCTCGCCGAGTCCACCGGCTTTTGGACCTCCATCGCTTCTGCCTTGGGCTTGGGGGTGTCGGCTCTCGTGCTGGCCAGTGTGGTTCTGCCGAACGCATGGCAGGACCGGGCCGCGAGCCCGACCCGAGCTGGGCTCGCTGCTCGGGCTCGGGTCTTTTTCCAGGGCCAGGCTGCGCTTCGTGCACAAGTCCGAGCTGTGCGATTAGACATCAACCCCATCTTCTGGCTGGCGACTCGGGATCGGCTCAAGGTCTGGTTGCCTTGGATTTTCCTGGGGGCTGTGGCTGGGATCTGGGGCTGGATCGCCGTGAAGTTTGGGGAGGAGTGGTTTAATGAGGCCACCTACTTCCTTACGACCTTCGCCTTGTTTAGCATTTTCAAATTCTGGATCGCCTCGGAGGCGGTCGGCCGTTTCTGGGAAGGTCGACGCAACGGTGCCCTCGAGTTGATTTTGTCCACGCCTCTTACGGTTCGGGACATCCTGAGTGGCCAAGCGCTCTCATTCCAGAAGCAGTTTCTCGCGCCGCTTTGCGTGGCTGGGCTGGTTTCGCTGGGGTTTATGGTCGCTCCGTTCTGGAGCAAACTGCTGTCGGCTCCCGGCAGCGAGATTTGGACGCTGATGTTCCTAGCCGGGTTGGTGGTGTTTGTTTTGGATGTGGTCGCTTGTTTTTGGACGGGCCTTTGGATGGGGTTAACCACCCAGCGGCTCAACCGAGCCTCGGGCTCCGTGGTTTGGAGGGTCGTACTGCTACCATGGGGGCTTTATCTCGGCACTCTGGCCGTCGTGTCGCTTCTGGCGGTGCTCGGTGTGGAGTGGCACCTTTCTGATTCCCATTCCGAATATTGGCTTCTGGGCCTTTGGCTTCTTTTCGGGGCTGGAAATGCCGTTTATTGGATCGTTGTGAGCCATCGTCGACTCACCACTCGTTTTCGCGAGATCGCCGCTTCGGAACGGTATGGGTCGGCCACGATTTCCCGGCCTTGGTGGCGCCTTGGGTTTTGATCGATCGTGCCAAGCCATCGTTCTTTTAAGGTTTATGCGAAAAACGATGGTCCGTGCTTTGCGCTTTGAACTTCTCCACCCTTTCCCCTTACCATACGCACCATGACGTTGGTCGAATACCTTCGCGTCCAGTACGGTTTGCTCAAACGGCTCATCGCCGGCCGCGATGTCCTAAGCACCCAAGAACAGTCCGTGGTGAACCAGTTCCATCGCCTTTACTACGAGAAGGCGAACACCGGCGGCACGTGGCAGGACACCTACTGGATGGGTTGCAAAATCCTCAAGTGCCCCATGGACGTTTGGATTTACCAGGAGATCCTCCACGAAACTAAACCGGATCTCGTCATCGAGACCGGCACCTACAACGGCGGCAGCGCCTATTACATGGCCTGCATCATGGATATTCTGGGCACCGGAAAGATCGCAACGGTCGACATCGCCGCCCATGACGGACGACCGAAGCATCCTCGGATCCAATACCTTCAGGGCGCGTCCACCGACCCTCGGATCATGGACGAGATGAAGCGTTTGGCAGCCGGGAAATCGGTGATGGTGATCTTGGACTCGGACCACAGCCGGGACAACGTGTATCGAGAGCTGGAGCTGTATTCGCCCTTAGTCAGTAAGGGGAACTACCTCATTGTTGAGGACAGTAACGTGAATGGTCATCCGACGGGGCTGGATCACGGCCCGGGGCCGATGGAGGCGATTGATTCGTTCTTGGTTGGTAACCCGGCATTCCAACTCGATGCCCGGCGCGAGAAGTTTTTCATGACTTTCAACCCACGAGGCTATTGGCGACGCGTCTGAGCCTACTGCCACGGTCTTTGGTTTCATCCATCCAAGTTGAGTTCTTTGAGCCAGGAGATGGCAAGATCGGCGCTCTCCCTGGCGTCCTCAATGGCGTAGGTGACAGACTTTTGCCTGACGCCGACCAACA
>Ga0172367_10002387_pt1 | contig 25758 bp, 33 predicted proteins | sample Lak10m_FD_114542 | JGI IMG/M metagenome (GOLD analysis project Ga0172367, IMG submission 114542) | Freshwater microbial communities from Kabuno Bay, South-Kivu, Congo - kab_022012_10m | ecosystem: Environmental > Aquatic > Freshwater > Lake | place: Democratic Republic of the Congo: South-Kivu...
CCCTCCTGGCCGAGACCAGCGACGACTGGGAAACCGGAAAAATCTACCTCAGCATGGAAAACCAAAACCCACCCTCAGTTTGATGCTCAATCAATTTACAGAAAAGAATTTGCCCGGCCTCCGAAATGCCGAGTTGCTTGAGTATTTCACGGAAGAGCCAGCCGCCGATTTCGGTGCCGGGATGGATGGGAATTGTCGTGGCGCGACCGTCCGTGTGCTGCCAGCGGGCGTGGCTGCCCTTCTGCCGGGTCTGCACAAAGCCAAGCTGCCTTGCGGCGCGCATCAACTCCTTCGCCTTAGCGGGCATGGGCGATGGTCAGCTCCACGTCCTCGGGAAGCGGCTGGCCGCGCTCGGCAAACTCCTCGGCCATCATGTCGAAGACGTTGTGAAGCTCCTGCTGCGCCGCCTCGGGCGTGCTGCCGACCGCGTGGCAACCCTGAATGGCCGGCACGTAGGCGACGCAGCTCCCGTTGTCGTCCCGGTGGCAGACCACATGGTAGTCGAAGAGCGTTTTCACGGTGGGAAGCTAGCGCAGCCGTTGGGGAAACGGAAGTGGAATGCCGCGCGCGTCAAGCCAGTCCTCGGCCTTCGATCACCACGGGCAATAGGGTTTGATGAAGAGGCGGACGCGGGTGGGGTTCATTCTATTTCGATTTGTCTTCCTCCGTTGGAGCGTGGATGAACTCACATAAGCAGTGTCCCAAGTCGCTCAACCGAATGAACTTTGTGAACGAAAAAGAACTAGACCCAACGACTTGAGGTGAGAACAACCTCTTCGCTGTTAGGCTTTCATCATGGGACTCGACGAGTTCGCGAAACTGAAGCCCGGACTTTTCGACCGCCAAAGTCACCCATTGGTTTCTGTCTCCGGGCACGCCCGCCTCTTTAATCATTTCACCTCGCTTAAACACTCCGTAAGCAGTCGCGAGCAAAACCAATTCGCCAGAAGAGAGTCCACGGCAGATTCGCATCAGCTGTTGAGGCAGTATAGAGCGTCGGTCGGAAAGCTTCTCCTCCGCGGCCGTAATCAAAATACGCTTCATGGCCGAAAACTTTTGCTCGTCCGGCGATTCTTTGTCCAACGAGTCGAGTATTTCCTGAAGGCAGGCTTGGCCCTGCTCGGTCGCCAGGTAGTCGTCCTTAATTCTTCCCTTCTTGCGATATTTCGCCCACTCGTCGCTCAGAGTCTTGAGGAACTTGCCTCCCCTGACCCGCTGAAGCAGGTAGCCAAACGAAAGCGCCCAATCCTTCTTGTCCGAGGCTGCAATGCCGGTCAGTGCCTCCGTGAAAGCCTTCAGGGCAGCGTTGAAGACTTCTTCGCCGTCGGCCTTGATGAGGTTGGAGGTTGGCTCGGACATTTATTCCGTAATGAACGTGTCCTGATGTTCGTAGCACGGCGCGCAGCAGCAGAGCAGGCGCAGCACCTCGGGGCCGGTGTTCCAGAGCTTGTGCTTGCGGCCCGGCGGGATGGCCACGGCGTCGCCCGCGCGCACCTCGCGCTCCTCGGCCTCGATGCGCATCCGGCCCGTGCCGTGCGTGATGTAGTAAATCTCCTCCGCCTTCGCGTGGTAGTGCTCCATCGTGCTGCCGCCCACCGGCACGCGCGCCTCGGCGAGCGACTGGTGGCGGATGGCGGAGTTGCGATACGCCAGCAGCTCGCGGATTTCGGAGCCGTCCTTCGTGGTGAAGGCGGGCACGGAGTCGAGATTTAGAACGTCCATAACCGGAAGGACGATGGCTTCGGCAAAGCGGCGTGGCAATCGTGGATTAGCCGCGAAAGGGCGCAAAGAGCACCGAGGAAGGCGGACTCCCAACCTTCAATGTCCAACGCTCAACCTTGAACGAACGCCGCTCTGGACGTTGAAAGTTGAGCGTTGGACGTTTCCGCCTTCGCCCCTAGGCTCGCGCCATGCGACCGGTGGACATGCAGCCGATTGGCGCGGAACTCGCCATCAAGTGGGACGACGGCACGGAGAGCTTCGTGCGGCTGGAGACGTTGCGGCGCGCGTGCCCCTGCGCCGGCTGCAAGGGCGAGGTGGACATCATGGGCAACCTCTACAAGAACCCCGACAAGCCCTACGCCGCGAACGCCTTTCAGCTCACGCGCCTCGGGATGGTTGGCGGCTACGGCGTGCAGCCGCTCTGGGCCGACGGCCACGGCACGGGGATTTACGCGTTCGACTATCTGCGCCGCGTGGCCGAGTCGGCGGCGAACTGACCCGCCTACTTCGCCGCGCCCGCCAGCAGCCCGCGCACCTCCAGCCACTCGACGAATCGTTCCGGCCATGCGGCGTGCGGACCTTTGTTGCTCGCGCGCAGCCCGAAGCCGTGCCCGGCGTTGGAATACATATGCAACTCCGCCGGGACGCCGGCCTGTTTGAAGCGCAGATAAGCCTCCGCCAGTCCCTCGGCGATGTCCTTGCGGTCGCCGTAGCCCGCACAAAGAAAAGCCGGTGGCATTCCCTTCTTCGGCTGCACGTCGCCGGAACGGCCGGGATAGATCAGCGCTTGAAACGCGGGCCGGCAGCCGAACTTGTCCACGGCATCCTTTGCGTCGGCGAGGCCGTTGTCGTTGCGCGCGCTGACCAGCCACGCAAGTTCGCCGCCCGCGCTGAAGCCCATCACGCCGAGGCGCGCGGGATCCATCTGCCACTCCGTCGCGCGGCTGCGGATGAGCCGCATTGCCCGCTGCGTGTCGGCGAGCGCGTGGACTTCGATCTGGTAGGTCGAGTTCGTCTCGCGCGCGAGCCGGTGCTTCAGCACGAACGCCGCGATGCCGCGCTCGCGCAGCCACTCGCCGACGTTGTAACCCTCGTGCGCGATGGCCAGCACGCGATGCCCGCCGCCGGGGATGACGAGCACCGCGCAGCCGTTGGCCTTGCCGGGCGCGGGCAGGTAAGGCGTCAGGCTGGGCTGGTGAACGCGGGAGACGCTCGTGACCTCACCAGCGGCGTTCTTCACCTGAAGCTCCTTCTCCAGCTTGCCCTCGGAGCCAGGAGCACCGTTGGGCCAGAGCGGAATCTCCTTCGGCAACTCGGCGGCGAACAGCGCGGCGGGCAGGAGCAACGTGGCGAGGAGAAGCTTCGTGTTCATCAGGTCAGTGAGTCAGTGATTTTCCGGCAGGAAATCACGGTCGTGGCCCGGAGGCGAGCAAGACCTTGAACCCGCGCCCACCGTGGTAGGGCCGACCTGCCGGTCGGCCAGTGCGCCTGCGTCCGCGAGCGCAGCGAAGCGAGCGGGTTTGGTCTCCGGGCACGCCAACAACAAACGTCGCTCCGCTCATTTGCGGGACGCGGACGCGCGGCAGCGCGTCCCTACCGGGGTTCAGCCACGCGCGGCTTCCACCAACTGCTTCGCCTTCGCCGCCACCGTCCGGCCGTGGTCCGCTTTCCGATACGCACCGAAATCGCTGAACCAATACTTCTTGGCAATGCGATACATCCAGTGCTTCTCGGGAATTTCCTCGCCGGGGAGCCACTGGCTGAAGCGCGGCGTCATCGCGTCGAGTTCGGCCATGGCGGTGCCGCGGACGGTGGTGTCGCGCGCGCCATGCTTCACCACGAGCTGCTTCACGAGGTCGGGCCGCTCCAGCACCACGCAGCCGCGCGTGTGCTCGGCACTGAGTTCGCGGAAGTCTTTCAGGAACGCGCTGTCGCGCATTGTCGCGTAAATGCCGCGCTCGTCACGGATGGTGTCGGTGGCGAACTGGATGATCGGGCACGGCTCGATGTCGCCTTTCGGGCCGATGTGATGCGAGACGCCGGTGGACATGGGGCAGAGCGCCTGACCCTCGCCATCGTAGTAGGCGTCAATGATCGCGATGGGCAGCCGCGCGCGCATGTCCGTGACGAACCGCCGCACGCGCACGAGCTGATCCGGCCGCAGCGCGAGCGCCATGTTCATCTTCGGACCGACGGGCCGGTAGCTGTGATACCACGCGTAGTGGACGCCGCGCTGGATGAGGTGCTGGAGCCATTCCTCGGTGAGCAGCTCGTCAATGTTCGTCTGGCAGACGCTGGTGGCGACGCCGGTGAGGATGCCTTCCTGAAGGCAGTGGTCGAGGCCGCGAAGGGTCTTGTTCAGCACGTCCTTCTTCCCGCGCCGCTCGTCGCTGACCACCTCGCGGCCCTCGATGGAGATGAGCGGCGTGCAGTTGCCAATCTCGCGCAGGCGCTTCGCGACCTTCTCGGTGATGAACTGGCCGTTGGTGAAAATCTGGAAGTAGCAGTCCGGGTGCGCCGCCAGCAGGTCCAGGAGCTGCGGGTGCATGAACGGCTCGCCGCCGAGGATGCCGAAGAAGCTGTTCCCGTGCGCCTGCGCGTCCGCGATGGTGCGGTTCAGGGTGGCGAGATCAATGGCGTCCTTCTCCTCGACATCCACCCAGCAGCCCTGGCAGCGGAGGTTGCAGGAGTTGATGATGGAGAGGTAGAGGAACGGCGGGAAGGTCTCACCGCGCTTGAGCCGGCGCTTGAACCGCTCGACGGAAAGCATCCCCTTCACGCCGAAGTTCCAGACGAACTTGGCGATGCAGCGCTTGTCAGCGGAACGGAGGGTGCGGAGGGCGAGGGCGGGGAGCATGGGAATGGGGTTAAACTTCTGACAAGCCTTCCCGTTCCAGCAAAACCTCGAAGGCCCGTGCCCAACGCTGCTTCTGCAAAATTACTGAGAGCCTAGGGTCAAGTTTCGCCTCAAGGCAAAGCCCTGATTGCGGTTCGCTGACGCGCAGCAGGCGCGCGCCATCTGCGAGTTTCAGCAGGCAGAGTCGGGTTGCATCTTCCGCGCGGCGCATGATTTCCTCGGGGGAGGGCAGGCTTATCAGGACTTCCGCCGGGATGTCGGCGGGGCGGTGATGTGCTGGGTGTTGCATTGGCTTCACGGTTCGAGGCTAGCTCCACCGAAGCGCTGTCGCCAGATTTCCATGAGCGGACGATAATCGCGTTGGTCGGCTGCTGCCAAGGCGCGAAGGTAGGATTGTTTGCCCGGCTCATCTTCCGGAGCGAGGTCGGGCAGCGGCCACTCGGCGCGACGGAGAATCTCCGCGAGCCAGAGGCGGGTCACGCGCCCGTTGAAATCCTGAAACGGATGGACCGAAAGCAGCCGGCCCTCGGCGAACGCCAGTGTCTCGATGAAAAGCTCATCATTGTTGGGCGAAGGGCCCACACCACGGGCGGCAAGGTCGAGGGCATAATCGCGCATCAAGGTCGGCACTTGATGAGCCGGTGGTGGCTCGTGGTCACTGACGCGGACGGCGATGGTTCGCCAACGACCGGCCAGCTCGGGAATCAAATCGCCACACAGTCGCTGATGCAGGTCTTGTAGCAGGGTTTCGTCGAGCGAGAGCGGCGCGAAGCGACCCTCCTCGATGTCCTCTTGGATTTGGAGTGCCCGCTCGGCCAGCAGCGGCGCGAGCTGTTGGAAGGACAGGACACCGCGCGTCGTTTCTACGAAGCGCGTGCTGCCTTGCGGCGGTGTAGTTCCTCCAGCCATTGCCAGTCCACCGGCTCGCCTTCAAACGCCATGCTCAAGGCGACCTGACGCGGAGCCTGCGCGAGCCGGATGGCCTTGCGCTGGGCGGGGCGCAACTTGCGCCACGCGTTGATTTTCTCCTGCCACGTCATGGGTTGAAACTAGGGCAAGTGATGAAAGTCAGCAATACCGTTCACCGAATTCGCGACAACCGCTCACGCTCTTCGCGGCGTCTGGCACGGACGAACTCACGATACACATCCCGCAACGAATCTTCCAGTTGTCGCACGGTGGTTCCGCTCACCGTGCCTTCCGCGAGCGCGTCAGCCAGCAGCCGGTCCAGTTCAACTCGGAGCCGTGCCTGGTCTTCGGGCGCGGCATTCTCAAAGCGAAGTTTCGCTTTGAGGATGGCCTCCAGTTTCGGGCACCGGGACATGAGGACTTTAGGCTGCCACCGTGACCGGACCGAACTGCAACTTGTCCGTGTCCACCCCGAACACCTGCTGGATGATCGCCTTGCGCTGGTCGGCGGTCAGTTCGCCGTGCCACATGGACTGGGTGGCATAAAGGCCGCGCACGGCGGCGGACAGGTCGGCGCGGGAAATCCGGTCGGCGGTGGCAGGGCCGTTGGCGGGCCATTCGAGCAGCAGCCGTTCGCCGTCCGCGATCAGAGTCGCAACCAGCGCGCGGTGCCAGTTCAAGTCATCCGGCGAAGGGTCGTTGTCCATCAGGCGCTCGCCCTCCGATTCGCGGAGCATCGCCAGCGTCTTGAACCAGCTCGCCACTTCGCTCGCGAGCGTGAACCGACCGGCGATGAGGTCGCGGGTGTTGTGCTCCACGATGCAAGCCAGGGCCTGCCACGGGTGAGTCAGAGTCATCATGATTGGACTGTGCTCTGGTTGGTCTGCCTTTGCAACGCTGCCTGGGCCTTCGCCTTCGCCTCTTCCGCGCGGCGTATGATTTCCTCGGGCGAGGGCAAGTTCATCAGGACTTCCGCCGGAATGTCGGCGGCGGCGCTGGCGAGTTTGGTGAGGCATTTCTGGCGCTCGGCCAGGGCCTTCTTGTCGTCGCGCTCCTTGCTGAAGCGGGCCTTGGCGGCGTCGCTGCGCTGGCGGAGCTGGGAATAGACGTCGCCGCCGAGCAGCGAGGAGATGTCTATCTTCATCTTCTCCTTGCCGAGGTCGGAGGCCTGCACCTCGTCGCCGTTGATGGGGCCGGCCTTGTATTTCGGAAACATGATGGCGGCCTCGGGGCAGACGCGCGAGCAGGCGGGGCAGTTCGTTTTGCAGTTGTCGTGGTTCTGCGCCTGGATTTTGTTCTGCTCGTCCACGCCATAGACGCCGAAGAGGCAGAAGCTCAGGCACTGCATGCAGTTCGTGCAGCGGTCGTAGTCAATGACCGGGAACCACGGCTTCCACTCGCCGTGACGCGCGGCTCCGGTCTCGGTCTGCACGGCTTCGGCGCGTTCGGCGATGCGCGCGGCGTCGAGGCCGGTGATGTCCTGGAAGCGCACGGTGGTGCCGGCGGTCACGCCCTCGGCCTCCGGCGCGCGCCCGGCGAACTGGCCGAGCACGAGCAACGACCCGCGTTCATGTGGCGCGACGCGTCCGCCTGCGACGGCGCGGGTGACGGCGAAGCCCTTCTCCAGCAGCGCGGTCAGCGCGGAGAAGCGGTCGGTGCTGGCGAGCGGCGGGGAGTCGGCGCCTTCGTAGAGGACGACGCGGAGGGTGGCGGCGGTGGTGAGGGACATGGGGAAAGTAATTAGTAATCAGTGTTCAGTAATCAGTCAGGCGGCGGCTTTCGGGGCGTCGGTGGCGGTGACTTTGCCTTTGGGCAGGTTCGGCTGAACTGCGCCGTTGAAGAGGGCGGTGCAGACTTCCTCGGCGGTTTGCACCCTCATGTTGAGCACCTCGGCGGTTTCGAGCGGGAGGCCGGCCTTGGCGGTGTGGAAGAGCCACTTCACGGCGCGCGGGAAGCAGGCGGCGATCTTCACCGGGCCACCATCGGCAAGGCGTTTCAGCGAAGGATCCTGACGCGCACTCATCTCGCAGAGGTCGGCCACGGCGTCGAAGGCCACGCCGGAATCGGAGAGCTTCTGGAGCACGGCCTCCTTCACCTCGGGCGGGACGACCTGCGCGTATTGGCAGTGACAGTAAAGTATTCGCGGTGCGTCGGGCATGTCGTGGGACAGCTTGCGCGAGGAGTGGCAGGGCGGCAATACCAACCCGTAGGTGACGACGTGAGGAGGCTCACCCGAACTCGGAACGCGGAGCCCGGAAAGAAGAGCAAAGCCAGAGACTCCTCACGTCGTCTCCTACGCAGGCATCATTTTCCGCTCACGTCCAGCGCGAGCAGGTCGCCCGGGGTGTTGCGGACGTAGATGCGGCCGTTGGCGAGGACGGGGACGGTCCAGCATTTCTTGCCGAGAACTTGCGCGCGGGAGAGGACCTCGAACTTCTGTGGGTTCGCGGCGACGGCGAGCAGTTCACCCGTCTCGCTCAGCACAATCAGCTTGCCGTCCGCCGCCATGAGCGAGCCGACGCCCATGCCCTTCTGCGCCCACCGCGTTGCGCCGGTCTGCCAGTCGAGGCAGCGCAGCTCGCCCCCCGCCGGCTTGCCGGCCTGGCCGTGGAAGGTGTAGAGGTGGCCGCCGAGCACGACGCCCGCGTTGAACTGCGTCCACGTCTCCGGCTTCCAGCCCACGACCGGTGTGCCATCGCGCAGGTTCAGCTTCACCGCCAGCGCGTTCTCGCCGGAGAGCAGCACGGCTCCGTCGTGGACGAGCGGCGCGCCCGCGTTGGTGTCGTAGATTGAAGTGAACTTGCGGGTCCAGCGCACCTTGCCGGTCGCGACCTCGACCGCCGCGCATTCGCGGTGCGTCAGGAGCGCCACGCAACGGACGCCGTCGAGGTCGAAGGGAATTGCCGTGGCGTAGGCGGCGGGGCCTTTGCCGTTTTGCCAGACGACCTTGCCGGTCGCCTTGTCCAGCGCGGTGCCGTGGCCGCCGACGTTGAGGATGACCAGCCGGCCCTCGATGAGCGGCGAGGAGGCGAAGCCCCACTCGGGCACCTCGACGCCCAATTCGGTGGCGAGCTGCCGCTGGTAGGCGACTTTTCCCGTCGCCGTCTCGAAGCAGAAGAAATCCCCTTGCCGGCTCAGGTGAAACACGCGGTCGCCGTCCATCGTCGGTGTGCCGGTGGTGCCGCCCTCGAAGTATTTGTTGCCCAGCGGCGCGGCGTAGCTGTGCTTCCACAGCTCTTTGCCGGTCGAGGCATTCAGGCACCAGATCGTGTCCTGCCCCTTCGCGCGGCCATCGTGGCCGGTGGCGATGAGCTTGCCGCCGCTCACGACGACGGTGGAAAAGCCGAGGCCGACCTTCGCGCGCCACGCGACCTTCGGCCCTTCCGAAGGCCAGGTGGAACTCCAGCCCATCTCGCGCGAAGTGCCGTTCAAGTCCGGCCCGCGAAACGTCGGCCAGTCGGAGGCATGGACGGCGGGGAGCGCGGCGGCGAGCAGCAGGGCGGCACAGGGCGAGGAACGCATGGGCGGAGCTTGCCCGCGCGCGACTCGGAGTCAAGGGCGGTGCGGATCGCGGCGTTCTGCGCTTGCTGTCCGGTGGACGCTTGGGCTTAATCGCCGGGCCAGGGCCCGCGGAATGTTGACAGGTGAACCCCGCCAGGGCCGGAAGGCAGCAACGGTAACTTGCTCGCATCTGCCGTGGTCACCCTGGCATCTCTTTTCCCCCGCCCCGCGCGGGGAAACCACCGGCACGTTTCACCCGCTCCGGGCTTGGCCGGGTCACGTTCGCCTACGCCTCGGTGCTCGCGCCAGCTTTCCGCGCCTCTTCCAGCAGCGGCTCCGCCTTCGCGGCCTCGCGGGCGATGGCCTGGTTCACGTTGAACTCCAGCGTCTCGGTCGCCACGCGGATGGCGTTGAGGATGGAGCGCTCGCGGGCGGAGGCGTGGGCCTTGAAGACGACGCCGTTCAAGCCCAGCAGCGGCGCGCCGCCGTAGTTCTCCGAGTCGGTGCGGCGCTTGATGGCGCGGAAGGCGTTGCGGGCCAGCAACGCGCCGAGCTTGCGCTTCGGGTTCGCGGTCAGCTCGCGCTTGAGCATCGCGAACATCCCGCGCGCGAGGCTCTCGCAGGTCTTGAGGACGATGTTGCCCACGAAGCCGTCGCAAACGACCACGTCCACATGGTTGTGAAAGAGGTCGTGGCCCTCGACGTAGCCGAGGAAGTTCAAGTCCAGCTTCCGGCAGAGCTGCACGGCGGCCTGCGTGAGTTCCGTGCCCTTCATTTCCTCGGTGCCGTTGGAGAGCACGCCGACGCGCGGGCGGGGCTTCCGCAGGAGTTCGCGCGCGTAGATGCTGCCCATGATGGCAAACTCGGCGAGGTGCCAGGGCTTGCACTCCGTGTTCGCGCCGGCGTCGAGCAGGACGAACTCGTTCTCCGGCTCAGGCATCACCGTCGCGATGGCCGCGCGGCTGATGCCGGGCAAGGTGCGCAGGCGGAACGTGCCCGCCGCGAGGATGCCGCCGGTGTTGCCGGGGGAGACGACCGCGTCCGCCTTGCCGTCGCGGACCAGCTCGATGGCGCGGACGACGGAGCAATCCTTCTTCTTGCGCACGGCGTCCACCGGCTTGTCCTCCATGTCGAGGACTTGCGAGGTGTGGAGGACGTGGATGCGCGGGTCGGTGTGAAGATGGACCTTGCGGAGGTGGGCGGTGATTTCCTCCTGATGGCCGACGAGGTGCAGCTCGGTCAGCTTGCGGTTCTCGGCCAGCGCCAGCTTCGCGCCGTCAATGATGACGCCGCACCCGTGGTCGCCACCCATGACATCCACTGCGATGCGCATAGCCAGAGAGTAAGCCGCCAGCTTCCCGGAAAGCCAGTCCGGGAAAAGCAAAAGGGCGCGTCGGAAGTCCGCCGCGCCCCTCGCTGGAAATTACGCCCCCGCCGTGATGGTCAGGATTTGCTTGCCCTTGTAGAAGCCGCAGGCCGGGCAGACCCGGTGCGGGATGGCGGGCGCGGCGCATTGCGGGCAGGTGGAGAGCTGCGGGAGCTTGAGCACGCTGTTGTAAGCGCGGCGCATGCGTTGGCGGCTGTGAGAAGGTTTGCGCTTCGGGACGCCCATAGTCTTATTCTTTCAGTTTCAGTTGGTTCAACGCGGCCCATGCCGACGCGCCTGCGTTCGTCTGGGAGGTTTGGCCCGACGCGCCGCCGGCCGCGAGCTGCGACAGACCGCGACAGTCAGGCTTGCACAGCGGATGCTGCGGAAGCGTGAGGAGGATGTCTTCGCGCAAAAACGGTGTCAAGTCCACGCAATCGTCCGCCACGGGCACCGCTTCCTCCCCAGAAAGGGGCAGATGGACGGCGAAATCGGGCAGCTCCACCTCCTGCGGGAACCGCGTCAGGCACCGCACGCACTCGCACTCGAACGGCAGCCGCAGCTCGCCCTGCACCAGCACGGCGTTGTCCATGAGCGTCGCCGTCAGGTCATACGCGAGCGGCTCGTTGAAGTGGAGCACGGCATCCTGCCCGCCCAAGTCCAGCTCGGCGACGGGCAGTTCGCCGGACAACTCCAGCGACTCGGTCTGGAGGAGGCGGAGATTGAGGGTGAGGGGCATGGAAATGGGGGGACAGAAACAGTCTGCTTAAAAGTTCAAATCCAGAACTGCCACCATTTTTTGTTTCGTTTGCGCTCAAGCTCTGCCGCTTCGTCTGCGGCTCCCTCGGCGTCAACGGCGCGAATGTGGTCGAGGTATGCGCTCCAACTAGGCGAAAGAGTTTGGTGTTTTCCGGTTTCCAACTGGAAAACGAAAACGCCTGAGTCGGGCTTGGAGCTGTCGACGAAATACCACTCTTCACCACCGTCGGTGCCTACGAAGAAGGGCTGCTCAATACCATCAAAGTGTGAATCCACACCAACAAGTTCGATTACCCTGTCTGGCCGATTGGGCAGCATACAATCATCAGCAAAGGAGTCGGCTCCGAAAGGATAGTTGAGCATTGTCGCCCGGTAATAATCCGGAACGGTGAATCCAAGTTGCTTTTCGATTTGTTTGAGATCGGTTTCGGTCATGGCTCGCAGTGTTTGCTTCGCCGACTCAATGCTGCCTCCCCACCTTCTTCGCCAGCGCCCTGCCCACGTTCCCCGGCACGAAATCCCGCACGTCGCCGCCCAGCCGGGCGATTTCCTTCACCAGCCGCGAGCTGAGGAAGGTGTAGGTGTCCTTGGGCATCATGAAGATGGTCTCCACGCGCTCGTCGAGCTTGCGGTTCATCAGCGCCATCTGGAACTCGAACTCGAAGTCCGACACCGCCCGCAGCCCGCGGATGACCGCCTGCGCGCCGCACCCGCGCACGTAGTCCACCAGCAGCCCGTCGAACGCGCGCACCTCGACGTTCCGCAGCCGCCGCGTGGCCCCGGCCACCAGCGCGCACCGCTCCTCCGGCGTGAAGAGCGGGTGCTTCTCCGTGTTCTGCGCCACCGCCACGATGACGCGGTCAAACAGCCGCGCCGCCCGCTCGATGACATCGAGATGGCCGTTGGTGAGCGGGTCGAAACTGCCGGGGTAAACTACCGTGCGCACGCCGCGAAATTCGGAGCCGGGGCGCAAATCCGCAAGGCTAAACCCGGGGCGCGAAGGCATTAACTTTGCCAGCGCCCGCATTTCGGGCGGAAAAAATCTTCGCGCTGAAAACTAAATCCCTTGAGCGATGAGTTGGTCGGGCGATACTCCAGTCAACGACGGCGACGCGGTGGAAAACAAAGGTCGCCGGTTCTTTCAAAAGCCAGTTTTCAGATTTGCCCTGCCCTGTTCGTGCTTCGTGGGCCAACTCCTTGAACCGTAAGTTAACAAATCTTGGGGCCTTACCTTCAACGGCGGCTGTCAGGCCTTCACTGGAAGGCAAAAGCCGCTGATTCGGCCCCACCTGTTTCGATTGCAGTTCAACAGGAACGGCTCGCACACGGCAATGGCGGGGCTTTTCTTTTCCGCCCGCCGCGCTGGCTTCCGGAGCCAGCCCGGCGGGCGGTTTGCTTTTGCCCGGCCTTCCGCAGAGCCGGCGTCCACCTGGGTTTCCCGCTGCTGGCGACAAGTTTTCGCTGGTCGCATTCTGCGGCCCGGCCTAGTGTCTGCACGACCCGCCCCAGCGCGCGCACCGCATGGACACATCGTTCAACTGTCCGAAATGCAACCTCCACATCACGGCGGACGAGTGCGTGGTCGGCGAGGAGATTGACTGTCCCGAGTGCGGGGAAAAATTCCGCGTCCCACCGCCCAAGAAGGTCAAGCCCGTCCCCGTGGTGGTGAAAAGCGCCGCACCCGCCGCGCCCGCTCCCCCGGCGGCACCGGCCCATCCCGTCCCCAGTCCGCCCGCCTCGGCGCACCCTGCTCCGGCCGCGCCCGGGCAGGGCGGCGCTCCCGCGCCGGCCAAGCCCGAGGCCAAGCCGGCAGCCCATGCCCCGGAGCACAAGCCGCTGGTCGTGCCGCACCATCAAGGCCCGCAGGAGTCCCTCGTCAAGAAGGCCGCGCACGGCGAGGAGAAGCACGAGGAGAAGAAAATCCGGGTCAAGACCATCAAGCGCGGCTCCTGCGTCGAGGTGGGCCACGACCTCTTCGACGAGAAGGTGACGGAGTTCCTCAACAAGGTGGGCCGGGAAAACATCATCCACATGAGCGCCATCGGCTACGGGGCGATGGACTCCACCGGCCACATGCTGCCCGACTACGGCATCATGATCGTTTACAACGGGTGAACGCGGGTTTTACCGGGCTTGAGAGCGTGGTGGAAAAGTGCTTCCCTGTTCCCACACTGAAACCCGTCTCCGCATGAACCTCCGCCCGCCCCTGGCCAAGCTGCCGGCCTTGCTGGTCCTCATCGAACTGCTGTCGTGCGCGCGGCCCGCGTTGGGGGCGACGGTCAACATCACGGTGGGCAGCAATTTTTTCGGTCCCGTCAGCCAGACCATCAACGTGGGCGACACCGTCGTGTGGACCTGGCAGTCCGGCACGCACAACGTCACCTTCCCGACGAATGGCATCGCGTCGGCGAACCTCAGCCCGGGCGGCACCTTCACCACCACGTTCAACACGCCCGGCACGTTCGCTTACGTCTGCACGCTGCACTTCGGGCAGAGCGGCACGATCACCGTCCAGGCGGCCAACCTGCCGCCCTCGGTCAGCCTCACGGCTCCGGTCAACGGATCCAGCGTGCTCGCGACGACGAACTTTCTCCTCTCGGCCACGGCGACCGATGCGGACGGCTCGGTCACGAGCGTGCAATTCTTCTCAAGCGTCTCCGCCGGGTCCATCGGCGATCCCATCTGCAGCCTGAACGGGCCGGGGCCTTCATTCCAGTTCACCACCAACTTTCCCGCCGGCACCTTCTTCCTCAAGGCCGTCGCCACGGACAACCAAGGCGCGACGAACACCTCGGCCGCCGTGCAGTTCTTCTCGCTGACCAACGCCACCCTCGTCGCCGGCGGCCCGCTGGCAAGCGCCGCCGTCTTCACCGTGAGCAACAGCTTCGCGGGCCAGCAATACGTGGTGGACGCGCTGACGAACTTCACCGGCCCGCTCTCCACGCGCTGGTTCCCCATCGCCACCAACACCGCGCCGAGCAACAACTTCATCTTCACCGACGGCGTGCTCACCAGCCCGGTCCCGCGCCTTTATCGCATCCGGCAGGCGTTGTAGCCTCGCGGCATGACGACGCTGCTCATCGCCACGCGCAACGCCCACAAGGTCGGGGAAATCGCCGCCATCCTCGGCCCCGGCCTCCGCTACTTGAAGATCAGGGGCGACGATGACCTGCCGGTCGTCGTGGAGGACGCGCCGACCTTTGCCGGCAATGCCGTGAAGAAGGCCGAAACCATCGCCCGGGCGCTGCTGCTGCGGGCGGCCTCGCGCCTGCCAGACGCACCGGAGAAGTTCTTCGTCCTCGCTGATGACTCCGGCCTCGAAGTGGATGCGCTGGGCGGCGCGCCCGGCGTCCACTCCGCGCGCTTTGCCGCATCGGACTCGGGCCACGAAGGCAACAGCCCGGACGCGGCCAACAATGCCAAGCTGCTGAGTCTGCTAACCGAGGTGCCGCAGGCGAAGCGCACCGCGCGCTTCCGCTGCGTGCTGGCCTTGGTGGAGGTGAACCGCGCCGCCCCCTTGGTGACGCCGCAACTCTTCGAGGGCGCGTGCGAGGGCTGGATTGATTTCGCGCCGCGCGGCGGCGGCGGCTTCGGCTACGACCCGTTGTTCATTCCGCTCGGCCAGGACCAGTCCTTCGCGGAACTGGGCGAGGGCGTGAAGAACGGCCTGAGCCACCGGGCGCAGGCGCTGGCGAAGTTGTGGCTTTGGTTCAACCCGCAGGCGCAGTTTCAGCGGCTTTGACTTCCGCTGACTTCTTCCACACGTAGCGCAGCATGATGGTCCGCAGGGCGGCGGTGATGGGGATGGCCAGGAGGCCGCCGAGGATGCCGCCGATGAGCTTGGTGCCCGCCATCACGCAGATGATGATGGTGAGCGGGTGCAGGCCCACGCGGTTGCCGAGGATGCGCGGGGAGTAGCCCAGGCCCTCGGCCATCTGCACGAAGATGAAGACGCCCGCGACGGCGAGGAAATGATTGGCGTCGTTGTATTGCACGGCGGCCAGGATGAGGGCCAGCAGGCAGGTGATGATGGCCCCGATGTAGGGCAGGATGCAGATGACCGCCGCCACCGCGCCGAGCAGGATGGCGTAGTCAATGCCGCACAGGAGCAGGCCGATCCCCAGCAGCGTGCCGGAGCAGATGGAGACGAGGATCTGTCCGCGGAAGAAGACGATGATGCAGTCGTTGATGGAGGAGAGGACGAAGACGAGTTCCTGCTTGGCCTGCGACTCGCGGATCGGCAGGTAGTCGGTCCAGTTGCTCTGGATGCCGGTCTTTTCCAGCAGGAAGTAGAAGACATACACGGGCACCAGCGCGAGGCCGACGCCGTAGGCCATGAGGACCGCGAAGCTGCCGACGTGCGCCAGCAGCCAGTCGGAAATGAGCGGGACGATGTCCTTGAGCGCCTGCTCGACCTTGGCGCCGACCTCCTGGTCCCAGGCCACTTTCGCCTTCTGGCCCAGCGACGAGCTGGCCAGCCAGTTGCTGAACCGCTCGCGAAAGTCCTCCGAGTATTCGGGCAGGTTGGTGACCAGCTTGTTGGCCTGCACCACCAGCTCGGGCACCACGGTGCCGAGCATGAGCAGCACGAGGGCGAGGCCGATGAAGAAGACCATCAGGATGGCCCGGATGCGCGGCACCTTCATCCGCTGCTCGAAGAGGTCCACCAGCGGGTCCAGCAGGCAGGCGATGATGGCGGCGATGGCCAGCGGGAGGATGAGCGAGGCGAGCTTGTTGAGCAGAAAGCCCAGCGTCCAAAAAATCCCGCCCAGCGCGCCCAGCACGACGGCCACGGCGAGCGTGGTGACGGAGAACCAGATGACCTGCGCCTGCTTCTCGGAGGGCGGCGGAAAGTTCATGCGGATGGGAGCTTGCCCGTTGGCGCGGGGCGATTGAAGCAGAAAAACCGGGGGTTGCAGGTTTGTGACTCAGCCCTGACCGAGCTTTTTGGCCTTCTCCGCCGCCGCGCGGACGGCGTTCATCAAGCCGCCGCGCACGCCGGCCTTCTCCAGCTCGTGCAGGCCCTCGATGGTCGTGCCGCCGGGACTCGTGACCATGTCCTTGAGCGCGCCGGGGTGCTGGCCGGTTTCGAGGACCATCTTCGCCGCGCCGAGGAGCGTCTGCGCGGCGAGCTTGGTCGCCACGTCGCGCGGCAGGCCCGCCGCCACGCCGCCGTCACTGAGCGCCTCGATGATTTGATACGCGTAGGCCGGGCCGCTGCCGCTCAGGCCGGTCACGGCATCGAGGAGCGGCTCCTTCACTTGCAGCGCCACGCCGACGGAGGAGAAAAGTTTCTGCACCAGCGCCGCGTCAGCCGCCGCCGCGTGCGAGCCGGTGGCGAAGGCGCTGGCGGACGCGCCGACGAGCGCGGGCGTGTTCGGCATCACGCGGATGACCCGCGCGCCGGGAAACAAACCTGCTTCCAGCTTCGCCAGCGGCACGCCGGCGGCGATGGAGATGAGCAGGTGCCGGGGCGTGAGGTGGTCGCGGATCTCGGCCAGCACACCGGCGACCTGGTCGGGCTTCACGGCGAGCAGGAGGATGTGGGCGGCCTTGCACACGGCGAGGTTCGTGGGCATGGGCTTCACGCCCGTCTCGTCGGCGAAGGCCTTGCGCGCCCCGTCCATCACGTCGCTGGCGACGATGCTCCTGGCGCTGGTGAGCTTGGCGGCGATGAAGCCCCGCGCGAGGGCGGTCGCCATCTTGCCCGCGCCGAGGAAGCCGATGGTGAGTTCGGAGGCCATGTGACGGGCTTTGTAGCAAGGCGCGGGGCGGGGCGGAAGGCTAATTCCCGGCGGGCACCGGCGCTCCGTCACTCTAGTGCGCGAGTCTCGATAAGATCAGGATTACGAGCAGGAGCAGACCGAATCACCCTCCCTTGCCAGCGCGATGCGCGTGGCGAATACTCCGCCCGTGAGCGTCACCGTCACCCAACTCACCAACGACCTGCTCGCCTCCTACGCGCGCGTCGGCGGCATCAACCACCTCGACGGCAAGAACCTGCCGTCCAAGACCGCCATCGCCGGCATCACGGTGGACTTGCTGCGGCTGCTCTTCCCCGGCTTCTTCGAGGAGAAGCCGCTGCACTCCTCCGAGCTGAAGGTCGAGACCGCCATCCTCATGGACTCCGTGCAGGGCCGGCTGGAGGACGAGCTGCTCAAGGCGCTCGAATACCGCTCCCGCGACAGCGCCAGGAAGAAGGACCAGCGTCCCGAGGCCCGGCAGCTCACGCTGGATTTTCTCGGCCGCCTGCCGCACCTGCGCGAAATCCTCCAGACCGACGCCGAGGCCGCCTTCAACGGCGACCCCGCCGCGTTGAGCAAGGAGGAGGTCATCGTCGCGTATCCGTTCATGGAGGCCATCGCCGTGCAACGCATGGCGCACGAGCTTTACCGGCAGGAGGTCGTGCTGCTCCCGCGCATCATGACCGAGTGGGCGCACAGCCGCAGCGGGATGGACCTGCACCCCGGCGCGCGCATCGGCACGCACTTCTTCGTGGATCACTGCACCGGCACGGTCATCGGCGAGACCTGCCACATCGGGAACCATGTGAAGATGTATCAAGGCGTCGGCCTCGTGGCCCGCTCGCTTGCCGGCGGCCAGGCGCTCAAGGGCCAGAAGCGCCACCCGACCGTCGAGGATCACGTCACCATCTACGCGGGCGCGACCATCGTCGGCGGCGAGACCATCATCGGTGCGCACAGCACCGTGGGCGCGAACGTCTTCCTCATGCACAGCGTCCCGCCGCACTCGCTCGTGCTCTACGAGGAGGTGAACGTGAAGGTGCTCGACAAGCAGCAGCGCGACAAGGGCCGCGCGGACTTTCAGATTTGAACGCTCCAGCCCCGGACGTTCCCCGCCCGCATGAAGCGTCTCCCCCTCGTCCAGCTTGACGACGTGAGCGTCTCCCTCGCCGGGAAACGCATCCTGCACGGTGTGAGCTGGCGCTGGCGGCCCGGCGAGAGCTGGGCCGTGCTCGGTGCGAACGGCTCGGGCAAGAGCACCTTCCTCCGCCTCGTTGCCGGTGAGCTGCATCCCGACCCGGTGGATGGCGGGCGGCGCACCTACGGATTGAACGGCGAGCTGTCCACCAGCGCAGTCGGTGTGCGCGAACACGTCGCCTTCGTCTCGCCCGAGCAGCAGGAGCGCTACCTGAACCTTGAGTGGGTCCGCACGGGCCGCGACGTGCTGCTCACGGGCTTCCACCAGACCGACTACCTCTACCAGCGGCTCACGGCGGAGCAGAAGGCGGCGGCGGAAAGCATCGCCGGGGAACTGCGCCTCGGCCCGCTGCTGCGGCGCGACGTGCAGACCCTTTCGCAAGGCGAGTTCCGCCGCGTGCTCATCGCCCGCGCGCTGCTGGGCCGGCCCCGCGTGCTGCTGCTGGACGAGTTCACCGACGGCCTCGACGCGACCACGCGCGCCGCGCTGCTCACCGCCGTCCAGCGCGCCGCCGAGACGGGCACGAGCGTGCTCTGCGCCACGCATCGGAATGACGAGTTGATCCCCACGCTGCGCCGAAGGCTCGTGCTGGAGGCAGGGCGAGTGGTGTCCGTGCGCCCGGTAGGGACGCGCTGCCGCGCGTCCCCATCTGCCGACGGAGTCGGCGCGAGCGCAGCGAGCATCTCCGGGCCACTGCGGGAACCAAGAATCTCGCTTCGCTCGCCTCGCTCTGCTCGCAATGGGGACGCGCGGCAGCGCGTCCCTACCGACGATTTCCTCTTCCGCCTCCGCAACGTCAGCGTCTACCTCGACCGCCAGCCCGTCCTGAAAAATCTGAGCTGGACCATGCGCCCGGGCGAACACTGGGCCGTCACCGGGCCGAACGGCTCGGGCAAGAGCACCTTCCTCAAGCTGCTCCTGGGCGAGCGGCACCCGGCGGTGGGCGGCACCATCGAACGCTTCAACGAGCCGCGCCGCCACACCCTCTGGGAAATCCGCGCGCGCGTGGGCTACGTGGGGCCGGACTTGCAGACGGCCTACCGCGACGACCTCACCGTGGCGCAGGTGGTCGCCTCCGGCTGCTTCGCCAGCATCGGCCTGCTGGACGACGTGACGCCCGCGCAATGGCGGCGCGTGCGGACGCTGCTGGACCAGTTCGCGCTGGCCGAGCTTGCGCAAACTCCCTTCCTCCGCCTGTCCTACGGCCAGCGCCGCCGCGTGCTGCTGGCGCGTGCGCTGGTGCATGACCCGCAGGTGCTGCTGCTCGACGAGCCGCTCGACGGCCTGGACGCCGCCTCGCTGGCGCAGATGCGGGGGCACCTGGGCGACTTGAGCCGGCGACAGATCACCCTGGTCATCGTCACCCACCGCCGCGAGGAGCTGCCCGCCGTGCCGTTTCGGGAACACGCCCTGGCCGGCCGGTTCGCCGAACCCGGACTTCGCATTGGACCGGCTGACGGGTGGGATTCAATCTTTCTCCCTTCGCGGAGCGAGGGCGTTCAGCGCGCCCGCAACGCCCTAATAACTGGCGAGCGGTAGCTCTCATCCTTTTCGTGGACTTCGAGCCGGTGGGCGGCCAGCTCGATGTTTGTGAAAAGCTCCGCATAATCGTCTTGTCCACCTGACTCGAAGAACAGCTTGAGTTTGACTGGCCCCTTGGTGAGGTCGCGTGGGTCGCCGCCGAGTGAGATGCCAGTGAACCGCGTCTCGGTGCCCATCGCTGTCGGATTGAGTTTGGTGCCATACAGCTCGTCAAGCACCTGAAGAAACGCATCGCTCTCGAAACCAGCAGAGCGATAGGTGACAGTGCCACGATAGGTCACAAGCTCTATGTCGCCGAGTGACCCAGCCTCCCAGGTCGGGCCGAGAATTATCTCCAGACCAAGCGGTCGTCCCTTGTGTGTGCCTGAACCGCGTATGGTCTGCGAACCATCAGATTGTCGCCTGTGTTCCTGAATGTAGAACAGCAAATCGTGAAAACCTTCTTCGGTCTCCACCGTGACTTCTGGTGGTGCGACAAGCGGCTTGGATGAATGGGCCTGAGTGGCGGTTGGCGACGGTGGCGCTGGCTTCTTGCTGCAAGCACCGAACAGAATGGAAAGGATGCCCATGATTGCCAGTAGATGTCGTGCAGCGCTCATGCATTTTTACTGGCCCAACCGCTCGTCACGCCGCCGGCACCGCCGCCGCGCGCTTGGCGAGGATGGCTTCCACAATCTTCTTCGCGAGGTCGGGCTTCTCGGCGAGCGCCTTCTTCGCGGCTTCCTTGCCCTGGCCGATGAGGTCGCCGGCGAATTGCAGCCACGCGCCCTTCTTCTCCACCACGCCGTGCTCGATGCCCACGTCGAGGATGCTGCCCTCCTTGTCAATGCCGTGGTTGTAGATGATGTCGAACTCGGCCTCGGCGAAGGGCGGCGCGACCTTGTTCTTCACCACCTTCACGCGGACGTGGTTGCCAGTGGCGGCGCCGGCGGCGTCCTTGAGCGTCTCCTTGCGGCGGATGTCCATGCGCACGCTGGCGTAGAACTTGAGCGCCTTGCCGCCGGGCGTGGTCTCCGGGTTGCCGAACATGACGCCGACCTTCTCGCGGAGCTGGTTGGTGAAGATGCAGGTGGTCTTGCCCTTGTTGAGGATGGCGGTGAGCTTGCGCAGCGCCTGGCTCATGAGGCGGGCCTGCATGCCCATCGTGGCCATGCCCATCTCGCCTTCGAGTTCCGCCTTGGGCACGAGCGCGGCGACGGAGTCCACAACGATGACATCCAGCGCGCCGGAGCGGGCAAGGGTTTCGCAGATAGTGAGGGCTTCTTCGCCGGAGTCGGGCTGGGAGACGAGCAGGTCGTCGAGGTTCACGCCGAGTTTCTTGGCGTAGCCGGGGTCGAGCGCGTGTTCGGCGTCAATGAACGCCGCGAGGCCGCCGGTCTTCTGCGCGTGGGCGATGACGTGGAGCATGAGCGTGGTCTTGCCGGAGGACTCGGGACCGAAAATCTCGATGACGCGTCCGCGCGGCACGCCGCCCACGCCGAGCGCGAGGTCCAGCGCGAGCGAGCCGGTGGGAATCACCTCAATCTGCCGCAGCGCCGTGGCCGTGCCGAGGCGCATGATGGCGCCTTCGCCGTAGCTCTTGGTGATGGTGGAGATGGCGGCGTCGAGGTCGCGCTGCTTGGTGGCGGAGGCGGCCTTCGCGGCGTCGGCGGCCTTCGTGTCGGCTTTGGAATCGGAGGATTTGGTGTCGGGCTTCGGGGGCATAGATGTGTGTGGGCTGTGAGTTGAAATGGGTCAATCCAGTGCCGGCTTTTTTAGAGAAGCACGGCGGGTTCGTCAACTGCCGGCATCGCCTCAGGCGGGCTGCTTCCCCCTTCCCAAACGAATTTCGCTCGTGTTCACTCGCCGGACTTTATGAGCAAGACCGCTTTGTTGTTCGCGGGGCAGGGCGCGCAGGCCGTCGGCATGGGCAGGGATCTGGCCGCCGCGTTTCCCGCCGCCCAGGCCCTCTTCGACCGCGCCAACGCCGCGCTGGGCTACGACCTCGCGGGCGTGTGCTTCCACGGTCCCGAGGCGGAGCTGACGAAGACGGAGAACGCGCAGCCGGGGATTTTCCTCGTGAGCTGGGTTGCGCTGGAGTTGCTCAAGGCGCGCGTGCCGGAGCTGAAGTTCGAGGCGACGGCGGGGCTTTCGCTCGGGGAGTTCACGGCGCTGACGGCGGCGGGGGCGATGAGCTTCGAGGACGGCCTGCGCGTGGTGCGCCTGCGCGGGCGCTTCATGCAGGAGGCCTGCGAGGCGACCAAGGGCGGCATGGCCGCGATCATCGGCCTCGACGAAGGCCCGACCCGTGAGGTTTGTGCCGAGGCGGGCGTGGAGCTGGCGAATCTCAACTGCCCCGGCCAGCTCGTGATCTCCGGTGAGGCAGAGAAAATCACGAAGGCGTGCGAGCTGGCGAAGGCGCGCGGGGCGAAGCGCGCGTTGCCGCTCACCGTGGCGGGCGCGTATCACTCGCGCCTCATGGCCAGCGCGCAGCCCAAGCTCCGTGAGGCGCTCGCGGGCATCACGCTGTCAGCTCCGACGGTGCCGGTCATCGCGAACGTCACCGCCCAGCCGCACGGCGTGCCTGCGGCCATCGTGGACACTGTGGTCGCGCAGGTTACTGGTTCGGTGCGCTGGGAGGAGTCCGTCCGCCATTTGCTGGCGCAGGGCTTCACCCGCTTCATCGAGCTTGGCCCCGGCACCGCGCTGACGGGTTTCATGAAGCGGATAGACAAGACCGCCCAAGTGTTGAACGTCGCCGACTGCGCGAGCCTTGAAGCGACGGTGCAGGCGCTTTCGGCGTAGCCCCATTTCTAAGCCGCGAAAGGGCGCAGGGAGCGCAAAGGAAAAGGCGTCTTGCTTTGTGTTCTTTGCGCCCTTTCGCGGCTATTGAATCGTGTTCACCACCCGCAACCACACCGCCATCGCCGCCGGGTTGTTCTGCTGCATCCTCTTCTGGGGCGCGAACAACACCGGCGTGAAGTATCTCGTGCGCGAGTGGCCGCCGGTCTGGATCGCGTGCAGCCGCATGTGGTGCGTCGGGGCGATCTTCTACGTGCTGCTGCGCCGGACGGACTGGTTCGGCCCGACGCATCCGCTCACGCCGGAGCTGCGCCGTTCACTGTGGCGACGGTCCAGCCCGAGCCTCGCCGTGTATGTCGTGGCGTTCACCGTTGCGCTCATGTTCACGTCGGCGTCGCACGTCGCGCTTTGCCTCGGCACCTCGCCGGTGTGGGCGCTGCTGTGCGAGGGCGGTCCCCGCGCGGATCGCGATTCGCTCCGCCGTTACGGCGCGGCGGCGCTGGCGTTGAGCGGGCTGGTGATTCTCTTCTGGCCCAAGCTTCAGGCCGGCGACGGCGACTGGCGCGGGGATGTGCTGGCCTTGGGCGCAAGCTTCCTCTGGACGCTCTACGGCCGCCACTGTCGCGAGCTGGCGCGGACGCTGAGCGGCGCGGAAATCACCTCGGCCACGATGTGGCGCGCGGCGGCGTGGCTCACGCCGGTGGCGCTGTGGGAGATCGCGCGCGGCGGCCTGGTCTTCGGCTGGGGCCTGGTGGGCGTGCAGGCGTATTGCACGGTCTTCGGCGGCGTCATTTCCTTCGCGCTCTACAACAACGCGCTCCGCCACTGGCCGGTGAGCCAGGTCTTCCTCTTCAGCAACCTCATCCCCGCCAGCACCATGCTCTGGGCATGGCTGCTGCTTGGCGAGCCGGTGACCCCGACATTCTGGGTGGCGATGCTGCTGGTCGGAGCGGGCGTGGCGCTCGGGCAGCAACGCCCGCCCACCCCCGGCGGAAGCTAGCCTGCGCCTCCAGCCTGGCGCGATTCGGTATGCGGTGGGTCACACGCAATCCGTGGAAGTGAGCACCCGGACATCGTTGCAACAGATTAAGTTAGTCAAAGCTAAATTTCATTCTTGACCCAATTAAATATGCCCTTACCTTGTCCACGCTGCGGCTGGCTCCTGCCGGGCTTGGCAGCCCTGAACATGAACCTGAACCTGAACCGAAGCCGCCTCCTGCGGGGCGCACTGCTCCTCATCCTTGCCGCGCACTGCTCCTCGCCCGCCGCCTCCGCCGAGCGCAAAATCCGCGTCACCACCACCACCTCGATGGTCACGGACCTCGTGCAGCAGGTCGGCGGCGACCGCGTGGAAGTCTCCGGCCTCATGGGCGCGGGCGTGGATCCGCATCTCTACAAGGCCACCGCCGCCGATGTCTCCAAGCTCCAGCAGGCCGAAGTCATCTTCTACAACGGCCTCGTGCTCGAGGGGAAGATGACGGACATCTTCACGAAGCTGGCGCGCATCAAAAAGTTCGTCTATCCCGTCGCCGAGGGCGTGCCGGAGAAGCGCCTGCTGGAGCCGCCGCAGTTCGAGGGCCACTACGACCCGCATGTGTGGTTTGATGTCGAGCTGTGGACGCTGTGCGCGCAAACGGTCGCCAAGGGCCTCGCCGAGTTCTCGCCCAAGGACAAGGCGCACTTCGAGCAGCGCGGCAGGGAGGTCGCCGCCAAACTCCGCGCGCTGCACGAGTGGTCGCTGAAGAAGGCCGCCGAGCTGCCGAAGGACAAGCGCATCCTCGTCACCAGCCACGACGCCTACAACTACTTCGGGCGCGCGTATGGCTTCCAGGTCGTCGGCTTGCAGGGCGTCTCCACCGTCACCGAGGCCGGCCTGGCGGACATGGCCAAGCTCGTGGACTTCATCAAGCAGAAGCGCGTGAAGGCCATCTTTGTCGAGTCGAGCGTCTCGCCCGCGACCATCCAGCGCATCGCGAAGGACGCCGGCGTGCGGGTTGGCGGCGAGCTGTTCTCCGACGCGATGGGCACGCCCGGCCAGATGGAGCACGGCTACGACCTCGGCACCTATGAGGGCATGATCAAGCACAACCTCACGACCATCGTGGGGGCGCTGAAGTAACCGTCACCACATTCAAGGAACCACTAACCTGCACTGACCTGCACTAATGAAGACAATCGCTGAGGTGATGAAGCCCGCCGTTCTCGCTCCGCTTCCCATTAGTGCCAGTTAGTGCCGGTTAGTGGTTCAAATCCCCGCTCAACCAACTCATGAAGCCGTTCCTTTCCTTGATTCTCGTTTCCAGCGCCGCCTGCGCCGCCGACGCGCCGCCGGACAAGACGCAATACAACCTCTTCAACCCCACGCCGCCCCAGTGGCTGCGCGAGATGTCCACCGACCGGCCGGACAAGACCGAGTCGCCTTACACCGTGGACGCCGGCCATTTCCAGATCGAGATGGACCTCGTCAACTACAGCTACGACAAGCACAACCCCGCCCGCGACGGCACCATCGTCCGCACCTGGGGCATCGCGCCGGTGAACCTCAAGGTCGGCCTGCTCAACAGCCTGGACGTGCAGTTCGTCCTGCAGCCGCACACCTACGTCCACACCTCCGACCCCGCCGCCGGCGTCTCGAAGCAGCGCGGCTTCGGCGACTTCGTGACGCGCGTGAAGTGGAACCTCTGGGGCAACGACGGCGGCAACACGGCCTTCGCGCTGATGCCCTACCTCAAACTGCCCACGAACCAGGACCAGCTCGGTAACCGCTCCGTCGAGGGCGGCCTCATTGCGCCGCTCGGCGTGGAACTCCCCGCCGGCTGGGGCATGGGCGTGATGACGCAGCTCGATGTCGTCCACGACACGACCAGCAGCGGCTACCATCCCGAGTTTGTGAACTCCATCACCTTCAGCCACGACATCGTCGGCGACTTGGCCGGCTACGTGGAGTTCTTCAGCAGCGTCAGCACCGAGCGCGGGTCGAGCTGGGTCGGCACCGTGGACCTCGGCCTCACCTACGCGCTCACCAAGAACATCCAGCTCGACGCCGGCATCAACCTCGGCGTGACCCGCGCGGCGGATGACTGGAACCCGTTCGTCGGCATCTCGTGGCGGTTCTGAAAGGGTCGCAGATGAAAATTGATTTGCCGCAAAGGAACGCAGAGTTCGCAAAGAACTTCTTTCCTGACTTTTCCTTTGTGCTCTTTGCGCTCTTTTGCGGCTAAATCCTTCCGTCATGGCTGACGCACCGCCACTCGAGATCCACGACCTCACGGTCGCCTACCACAAGAAGCCCGTCCTGTGGGGCGTGGACCTCGTCGTGCCGCCGGGCAAGCTCGTCGGCATCGTCGGGCCGAACGGCGCGGGCAAGTCCACCCTCATC
>Ga0172367_10002389_pt1 | contig 25754 bp, 19 predicted proteins | sample Lak10m_FD_114542 | JGI IMG/M metagenome (GOLD analysis project Ga0172367, IMG submission 114542) | Freshwater microbial communities from Kabuno Bay, South-Kivu, Congo - kab_022012_10m | ecosystem: Environmental > Aquatic > Freshwater > Lake | place: Democratic Republic of the Congo: South-Kivu...
GGGGAGGAACGGATTGAGTTTGTGGCGTCGACCGACAACTGGTTTCGACCAGTGCAGTTCGCCAACGCTCCGGATGGGACGCTGTATGTCGCGGACATGTATCGGGAGTTTATCGAACATCCCTGGTCGCTTCCGGCGTCGCTGAAAAAGCTCATGGACCTCAACAGCGGCAGCGATCGCGGGCGCATTTACCGGATCATTCCAGAGGACTATCAGCAGCCCAAGCCGATATCTTTGGGCGCGTTGCCGACCAAACGGCTGGTCGCTCTGCTCGAACATGCGAATGGCTGGCACCGCGACACGGCGGCGCGTTTGATTTTCGAACGTCAGGACAGAGGCATCGTACGGGACGTGGAACGACTACTCGAGAAGAGCCTTTTCCCAAAGGGTCGGCTCCACGCGCTGTATGCGTTGTCGGGGTTAGGAGTGCTGAGTGAGAAGCACGTTTACCTCGCTCTGGGTGATGGCGATGCGGAGCTTCGTCGACACGCCGCGCGGCTCTCCGAGTCCCTCTCCAGTCTGGATTCGCGGCAGAAGGGTGCGGAAACAGTGGCTACCCGGCTTGCGGGGTTGGCGAACGATCCTGAGCCGTCCGTCCGGTACCAGGCCGCATTCACCTATGGATCCCTGGCCTTGCCCAACCGTGCGACGTTGCTAGCGACGATCGCTGCACGCGACGCCCAGGACCCGTGGGTGCGACTCGCTATCCTCACCTCGGCACGTGAGGTTGCGGCCGAGCTCCTTGCCTTAGCTGCGCCAGATCGAGGGCTTGCCTCCAGCGGTGGAGGACGGGAGTTTGTTCGACAACTGGCTCAAGTCGTGGGGGCTCGCAACCAGATGGAGGAGATTCGGGCGTCGGCACGGAAGATGTCCGAGCTTGGCGATGCGGGTGAGGTTTTCGCGGGGGCGGACGCCCTGTGGACCGGAGCGGAAGGGAGCGGTGGGGATCGAGCGCGGTTATTTGAACTGTTCCAACCGGTTCGCGAGCGCGCGCGTGCGGCGATCCCGAATTCTAAACTGGCGGAACCGGTTCGCCTTGGAGCGATTCGCATTGCCGCTCGCGGCCCAGAAAGTGAGTTCAAGCCCGCTCTGCTTGATCTCATCAGCCCTGGGCAGTCGGACGAGCTGCAGAGCGCTGCGCTGACATCGTTGGTGGCTCTGGGACGAGGGAGTTTGGAGGCGGTTTTGGGCGCTTGGGGGCGGTTGACCCCGCGACAACATCAAGGGGTGATCGAGGCGGCTCTCAAACGCAACGAGACGATCGTGGTTCTTGCTGTTGCCTTGGAAAACCGAAGCCTGAGGAAGGGCGATTTCACACCCGCGCAATGGGACCGTTTTGCGCGTTCGACCGACACGAGCGTCCGGGCGGCGATTGCTCGGTCGTCGGAGAGTGAGAACAAGGGCTCGAGGGCGGACGTTCTGCAACGCTACTTGGCCTCGGCTCAAGCCGTGGGGGATGTGGGCAAAGGCAAAGCGATCTTCCTGCAGCGTTGCTTGGTTTGCCACCGTTCGGGCGGTGAAGGAGGAAATGTAGGTCCAGACCTGGCCAGCGTGCGAGCGAACGGCAAGGAAGTGCTGCTGCGCAACATCGTGGACCCAAACCTTGTGGTTGCACCTCAGTTTGCGGCATACGAGGTGTTGAAAAAGAATGACGAGACCTTGGTAGGGGTGATCGCGAGTGAGGGCGAAAGCAGCCTGATCCTGCGTGGGGCGGATGGTAAGGACATCACCCTGCCACGGGCGCAGATTCAATCGGTGCGCGGACTGGGGCAATCGTTGATGCCCGAGGGATTGGAGGAGGGGTTGAGCGTGTCGGAGATGGCCGATCTGCTCGAGTTTCTAACCCACGGGCCCTAATGGAAAGACTTCTATCGATCACCGACCACCCGAACGACCTATGAGAGCTTTCAAGCGAGTGACCATCCCTTGTGCCCTGACCATTGCAGGCTCGGATAGCGGTGGAGGGGCGGGCATTCAAGCTGACCTGAAAACCTTCGCGGCGCTGGGGGTGCATGGAACCTCCGCCCTAACCTGCATCACGGCGCAGAATCCCAAATCGGTTTCACGAGTTCAGGCGGTCCCGCCGTTGATGGTGCGTGCTCAGATGGAGTCGGTGTTTGAGGCGTTTGAACCGGGTGCGGTTAAGACCGGGATGCTCTTCTCGCGTGCCATCATTGAGCTTGTGGCGGAGTTTTTTGAGACGCGGCGAACGGTACCGCTGGTGGTGGACCCGGTGATGGTCGCCACGAGCCGTGCTCGATTGCTCAAGCCCACGGCGTTTCGGGCTCTGTGCCGTCGACTCCTCCCGCTTGCGACCCTGATCACACCGAATCTGGATGAAGCGTCATGGCTCTTGGGGTGTGAGTTGACAACGGTGGAGGAATTGCGAGCTGCGGCACGGGAACTTCACCATCGTTTTGGGTGTGCGGTGCTTGCCAAAGGCGGACATCTGGCGACGGCACGCCGAGGGGCTGGGAAAGTAATCGACATCTTCCACGATGGGCGAGTGGAGCTTGAGCTGGAGGCTCCGTTGGTTCGAGGCGTTTCCACCCACGGGACGGGGTGCACCATGTCTTCGGCTGTGGCCGCGCACTTGGCGTTAGGCTTCGATTTGGTCGAGGCGGTGCAGATGGCTAAGCTGACGATCACGGATGCGATACGTGACGGCGTGCGCTGCGGAGAGCATGATGTGCTTTGGCCTTTCGCTTCGGCCGCTCGACAGGATCCACACGCATGACAACCCGACCCAGAGCCTCCAGGACTGCCGCGCCGAAGGTGGTGTCTTTCCAGCGCTTCGCTGCGATTGACTTCGAGACGGCGGACTACGGACGTGACAGTGCGTGCTCGGTTGCGGTGGTGGTGGCTGAGGGTGGTGCGATTGTTCAGAAGGTTCATCGCTTGATCCGACCACCGCGCAGGACTTTTCTGTTCTCTTACTTGCACGGCATTACCTGGGAGCACGTCGCGCAGAAACCGACCTTTGGCCAGGTCTGGTGCGAGCTGGAACCCTTGCTGCAGGGGGTCGACTTTATTGCCGCACACAACGCCTCGTTTGACCGCGGGGTGGTGCACGCATGCTGTGCGGCGCATGGACATCCGGCCCCTCAAGCGCGCTATATCTGCACGATGAAACTGGCTCGGAACCTTTGGGACCTGCGGCCTACCAAACTATCGGATGTGTGTCGGCACTTCGACATCCCTCTTAAGCATCATGACGCGGAGTCCGACGCCTTGGCTTGCGCGCGGATTGTGCTGCGTGCATCGGAGCATGGTATTCCGGTCCGAGCATTCCTGCCGTCGGAACCGGCTTCGCCCAGGGCTTAAGGGAAATCGGAGTCGTGTCATGGAACGTGCCTATTCACTACTCAAACCGTTCTCGCACCCGAATGTGAAGTTGGTCGCAGGCCGGCAGGTGATGAAGGGGGTGATGGCCACCGGAGGCGTTTCCGGCTCCATCGGCGATATCGATTACTTCGAGTTCGTCAGGCATTGATCACTTCTGGGTTCGGATGGCGTCGCGTGGTGACGACGCCCCGGGAGGTCAGGCGCAGGCAGCACCTCACGGAGTATGCGGGCCGCTTGTTCCAGGCGCTGGGCCGGAACACGCGAGCCCCGGCGTTAACTTCGTCGCCTTCTCGTGCCCCCTACGGGCGGGTTAGCCGGTAGAATTGTGTGGCGGTCGCTCGCGTAGGCGTGCGGAATGGACTCGTGGCTCCGTTCACCGGGGCCCAAGGACCGTTCACCGTCGGGGCCGATTCCAGCACCGGGTTGCCGTCCCAGCGCAGTTCCACGTCGCTGCCAACCTGAACGATGGAACTGAGACGCAGCCCGGCTGCGGGTTGAACCACGGTCACCAGGTAGTCCTCGATCTCGCCGCTGGTGGCGGCGCCGGTAAACCCGATGCCCCGGTCGCGCGTGAGGCGGAAACGGGCGTAGGTATTGCCCGGACGGGCACCCGGCGGCACGGCGATGGAGACAATGTTGGTCCCGTTCACGACCGGCGCATCGACCAGCACCTGCTCACCGGGGTCGGCCCAGTCGAAATCCCCGTTGAAGTCCACCCAGGCGTTCACGAACGCTGGGCCGGGATTCTGCGCGGTGACCACCAGTTGCACGCTCGCTGGCTGGCCGGGCGTGAGCGGCGTGAGGAACTGCACGCCGTCCTCGTCGTCCGGCTCGGGATCCGCCGGATTCTCGAGACCGTTGTCCTGGTCGTCACCCAGCGCGTCGAGGCCCGAAAAACCGTCCGGCTCGACGTCCACCCGTTGGCCAAGGAAGAAGCGGTCCTCCGTCACTAGGTGGAACGCGCCGTTGTTCGCCCGCAGGGTCGGATACTGCGGCACATCGCGGCTGTCGGGCGCGTCGCCGAAGTCGGGCGCGAGCGGGTAAAGCTGCACGCGGTAGTCCTCCACTTCGCCGGAAGGCGCCAAGTTGACGGGTCCCAGATCGGGGATGGCCATGGGCGTATAACGCACGCGCAGGAATGACAGACCAGCATTGACGCGGTCGGGCACTTGGAAACGGATCACGTTAGGCCCGGCGACCACGGGGATCGGAGCCGGCACCGCACCCACCGGCAATCCCAGGATGCTGGCGTTCACGTATTCGGTCGGGTCCGGCGCGGCCGGGTTGGCCTCGAAGCCGTTCACTCTGTTGTAATCGAGCCACAGGTCCACGAAGCCGGCCTCGCTGGCGGTGATCACAAGCGAGCTCGTCACGCCGGCGAAGAACGGCCCGATCTCGGTCACGCCGTCTTCATCGTCGCCGTCGGCGTCGGTGTCGTCCGCGCGGGCATCGACCGACGGTTGCACCTCGTCCGGGTCAATCTTTACGCCGAGGAAGGCCACCGGGTTGGGCGGGAAGAGATGCGGCGCGGCGCCATAAACGGCCGGTGCGTCCCCGCGTTCCAAGGGGCCAAGCAGCACGAGGTGGTCCTCGACTTCGCCATCCGGGGCTGGTCCGGTGGAATCAAGCGTCTCGGCCGACGACAGGCGGAAGCGGGCGAAGCTCAGGCCCGAATCCACGTCGTTGGGCACCGTGAACTGGAACTGGGTCACGCCAGGCAAGACAACCTTGTTGGTGATCACCTGCTCCCGCGGGTCCGCCCAGTCGCCGTCGCGGTTGAAGTCCACCCAGGCATTCAGGCGGAACAGCCCAAAAGCCGGAGCCCGAACCTGCACATCCACCTTGACCTCATCACCCGCCTTTCCGAGCGCGGGCGCCGTGACCGCAGGAATTGGAGTCGGACCCCCGACGCCCGGAACCACAACCGCCAACGGGCCTCGGAACATCACCCCGTCCTCGTCGTCGGCGTCTCCCAGTCCATAGAGGTGCGGCTGGCCGTCGATGTCCACGTCGGTGAGGTTGCCCAGACCGATGTCCGGATTCACCTGATGCCGGGCCCCGTTGTTTGCGGCGAGCACGGGATAGGTGCCCAGGATCGGCGGGAACAAGGCCGGGCTCATGCCCAACGCGGGGGCGTCACCGAAGTCTTGCGCGCCGATGACTGGAACCGGTGCCTGGACGGGTTGGTAGTTCGGGGCCTCCGCCGCCACCACGTAAACGCCCGGGTGCAGTGGGTTGATCCGGAAGGGCAGACTGACCGTGCCCCCGGCGGGAATCGACTCCAGTTCGCAACGGTAGATTGGATTCGGACTCAGCGCAATAAGTTCTTCCAGTGTCTTCTGGGGAACCAAGCGCTTCAGCAACTCTTGGGTCAGTTCCTCGGTTCGGGACTCCGGCGAGGAGGCTTGGATTTGACGCGCCAGTGCTGCCAACCCTAAGCCATCGGTAAGGGAAAACACTGCCGAGGCCAATTCGCGGTCTGTGGGATTACGCCCCAGCAAGGCTGGGTAAAGCTGGTTGACTAATCGGGCGTAATACTTGGGTGAATCTAAGAGTGCCTCGGCGGTCGCCCGCCGGTCGCCGGTCTCTTCAATGAGCTTCAGTGCGTCCGCAAGTGTCAGTTCATTAGGCATGTGTCCAACCGCCTCCCGCATCACAGTGATGAACCATGCCGCGTTGGGAGTCACCGGCTTGCACTCTGGCGGGGATTCGGTCACGGGCAGTCCGGAGGGGAAATAGATGATGGGTTCAAATTCGGTGGTGGCAGTACCCGTATTCCCTACGTTCAGGCTGATGCTGAGTGTCTCCCCGGCAGGCACTGGAGCGCCAGGCAGGCCGAAGCCGAGGTCCCCGTTCTCGGATAGATCAATGACGGAAATGTTTAACGCAGTATCATTGTCCTTCACGTTGGCATCCGGCTCACTCCCTCTCACGCCCGAGAGCAGGGTGATGCTAGGCACTCCGCCCACGGTTTTGAGGGTGACCTCAACTTCCAAGAATGCACCTGCGGGAAGAACGACATTGGGAAGTGTGAAGCGGTCGCTTTTGATCGGAAAAGAGCCAGTAGCAGTCGTGAGTTTGATCACCTCGGTTAGGCCAGACAGGTCAACAAACGACCCGATAATTCCAGATGCCTCCCCAGGCCCGTGGTTGGATATCACAAGTGTGAGATTCTCCTCTCTTCCCGCAAGCAATGAGGGACGATCCTCTATCCGCACGCTCAGGTCAGGTAGGGGTTTCGGCTCTGTTTGGCCGGTTTTTTCGCCGTTCTCAAGGTTCGAGTCGTAGACGTCTTGTGCCTTAACGGTTATGCGTGTTCCGGCATTTGGCTGAATGGCGGTTGCGACAATCTCAAGTTCGATACTATGGCCCGGGCGGATGATTGTCAGTCGAAACTCTTTCGCAGGCCCTCCGTCCAAATCGCCGATTTCGACACCGGTTCGGCTTAAGTCATCATAGCTCACCTCGCGAAGATTCGATCCGGTGAAAACGACGGTGGCATCCAAAGCATCGTTGGCACCCACGTTGCGAATGATGAACTTATAGCGTGTCTTTAATTGTCCAGGCGGCGGCTGGAACGCGGATACCAAGGTCACCTCAAGATCAACGTGTCGTTCTAGGAGTGTGCTAAGAGTATTGTCGCTTGGGTTCACGTCTGCCTCTGCTGCCTGTGCCTCCGCGAACAGAAGAATGCCAGGCCGGGTCGCTACGAGTGCCGCCGGGAGCGTACGGACTGTTACCTCCACAGTCAAAGACTCCGACTCTTCCAACGTGACGCTAGTGGGCAGAAGGAAAGTAGTTCCGTTGGCGGATGGTTGCAGAGTTTCGCCCTGATATTTGACCTCGATGATTTCGCCGGTGCTGGGGGGAGTCGGATTGCTGCTCAGGTCGATGGAAAGGCCCGTCGCGGTCACCGTTCCTTTGTTGAGGATGGAGATGACCAGCGCTTCGTTCAGCCTTTCCGATTTTCGGCTGATGATCTTTGGAATGAGGTCGGGCAAGGGCTGGCCGCTGGTTCCAAATTCAACCAAACGAGCCTCTTCGGCAGAAGAACCCGAAGCGTCCTGAAGGCCGAACTGCCGCCCTGCTGGAGCCAGAACCTTGCGGACCGCCCCTGCTGCGGAGGATGCAAAGTCGTCAGCCCCGTTGTCCGATTTAGCCGCCACGGAGGTGAATGCGTCAGCATCGGTGCCGCCGTCGAAGGTCAGGTTCTTCGCCTCCAGCAGCAGCGCCGGTCCGGTGGATTCGGGATTCGGCACCGTGGCGAGGCGGCCGAAGAAGCCGTCGGTGGCGCCGCCGCCATAGGTGGCCTGGGCGGGTGGCTGCTGTGGGGAAGTCAACAGGGGCAAATTGGCCGAACCGGTGACGCCGGCAAAATGGAGGCGCTCCGCCACGGCGGACTGCGGGAACTGCGGCCCAAATGCGGCGGCCAGGGCGCGTCCGCTGTCTTCGCCGGACCCGCCGAGGTAGGCGACGTAGGCCGGCCGGGCGAACAGCGGCAGGCCGGAAGGAAGATGTTGCCAGCCCACCAGCACCGCATCGGTGCCGCCCCCCGGCGCCGCCTGGAAGAGCGGTTGGGCGTTCGGCAGGTCGGTCGAGGTGGTCTGGCCCAGCACGACCACGCCGTGGGCCGTGATGGCTACGGCCTGGCCGATGTCGTCACCGGAGCCGCCGAGCACGCGGCTATAGAGGCGTCCGCCGGTGTCCGGGCTGATCTCGGTGAGGAAAATGCGGCGGCCGGAACCGGTCGGGTCGGAGCTGTGGCGGAAGAAGTCGTTGTCGGTCCAGCCGGTCACGTAGAGGGCGTATTGCGCGGGGTTGAAGCCCGACCCGGGGATGATGAGGCCGGAGGTGCCGGCGAGGATGACCTCGTTCTGGGTGCCATTGCCGCTGCTGGTGCGCCGAAGCAGGCTGGCCATGGGGATGGTGCGGTTCCGGTTCATCCGCACGAGCAGGCCGTCGGCGTTGGTGGTCAGATTCTTGACCGTGGTGGTCGGGTCGGCGGCGTTGGGCGTGGGAAACGGGAAATTGGTCGAGGTGGTGAACCCGAAGAACATCAGGTCGTCGTCGCTGGCATCGTTGATAACCGGTGTGAGCCCGGAGAACTGGTCATCCTCGGCGCCGCCCAGGTAGGTGCTGAAGAGCAGGACCAGATTGAGGTCGAACTGAGCGACCACCGCGTCGGTCTTGCCGCCATTGGTCGACTGGATCGGGTTCAAGGTGCGGAAGTCGGTGGAACCCGTCCAACCCGAAAGCGTGAGCACCTTGGGAACGGTTTCGCCGCCAGTGCCATCGCGCACAGGTTGGCCGTCGGTAATGGCAAGACCGTTGGCGAAGTCGGAACCGGACCCGCCGAGCAGCGTGGCGGCGACGACCTGGCCCTTGGCATCGAGCTTGACCACGAAGATATCGCCGACCTCGCCGGTATCCCCGCGGTAGGTGGAGCCGTCGGTTACCGGGAAATCGGGCGACGTGGTCCGACCCGCCACGTAGGAGAACCCGCCGTGGTGCGCAACGGCGAAGCCGGTGTCGCTGCCGGACCCACCGAACGAGGCATTGAACCGGACCGATTGGGCGATGCCCGGCAGAGCGAGCAGGTAGAGCAGGAGCAGACCTGGAACATGCTGGAACCTTGCGACAACTCCAGTCAGTGCGGCCTTCCATGGCCGGGACGAACGGGAGGCAGGAGTGGGCGAAGGCAGGGTAATTTTGTCGAGGTCCATGGTCGAGTGAGGAGCATTCGTTTTGTCAGGCAGGGAATGGGGATCGATTCCAGAGTTCGCGCAACATTGGCAGGCTTTGAGACTCTCAATTCGGCCATCCGGCACAGAATCGGGTTGCTGATTAACACCTCGGTGAGCCAAGCAGGTTTGCGCCGATAAATTTGCGTGAACTTGGGATGCAATGGATCCATGCGCCAGCTATGAGCAAAGCATAGGGATTTTCCTTATCAATTGGAAGCCGAAATCCGGGTGCAATGATACATACATAAAGCGCGAAGGGGATCATGGTCGAAACGAATGTCTCTTCCTTTCATTTTGCGTGTTGCGGGCATTTTCGCACCCAATGCAAGCGATGCCCGCGTATGGGTACGATTGCCTTGAGCTGCCACGAAAAGTCGCTTCAGCTCAAGCCGGCCACGATGCCGGATGCGAATCCCATCGCCTAGACCTACCTTCAGATCGTGAACCGGATGCTGGCCGCGCCTGAATCGAACTGATTCGCGGCTGGACAACGCCAGGAAACGGACGGGGACCGTTGCCACCACTCTGTCCATGACCTCATCTACAGCATGGTCTCTGCGTGATCGCACTCAGCTTCGGGCCAGCGAGTCGATCAGGTGCCGGAGTTCGGCGGCGACGTCCTCACCTTCTGGGAAATAACAACAAAGGGACGGGTCATTAGTTAGAAATGATTTGAAACGCATTGCTGGATGTGGTGGGATGGAGGGTATGAGAAGAGCGCGGATGAAGGTGCCGGGGGATCGGGATGTAGGGTTTTACCATTGCATGTCGCGGGTGGTGGATGGGCAGTTCATCTTTAAGGAAGCGCAGAAGGAGCGGTTTGTGGCTTTCTTGCGGGAGTATGAGGCGTTTTGTGAGGTGAAGGTTTTGACGTTCTGCGTGATGTCCAATCACTTTCATGTCTTGGTGGAGGTTCCCAAGCCGCCTGAGGTGAAACCGTCGGCGGAGGTGATCATTAAAAAGCTGAGGAAGTTAACGGGGTGCCAGGATCCGGGTGCGGCTGAGCAGGAGTTGGAGACGTTGCGGAAGGCCAAGGATGAGGTTGGGGAGCGTCGGTGGATGGAGCGTTACTGGGCGCGGATGTGGGATGTGAGTGCGTTCATGAAGCTTCTGAAGCAACGGTTTACGCAGTGGTACAATCACGAGGCCGGACGGCGTGGAACGTTGTGGGAGGATCGGTTCAAGAGTGTCTTGGTGGATGGCGCGGGTGAGGCGCTGGTGACGATGGCGGCGTATATCGATCTGAACCCCGTGCGGGCTGGGTTGGTATCGGATCCGAAGGAGTATCGGTGGAGCGGATATGGCGAGGCGGTGGCGGGTCGGAAGCGCGCGCGCGCGGGGCTGCAACGGGTGGTGGTGGCGATGATGTTGGGACGTGAGGAGTCGGTGGCCCGATCGTTGGAGTTGTATCGGATGCGGGTTTACTACCAGGGGCACGAGGAGAACGAGGCGGTTTTGGAGGATGGCCGGAAATCACGCGGAGCGCTGCCTCACGAGGAAGTGATCAAGGTGTTGGAGGCCAAGGGTCGGTTGCCGATGCACGAGTATCTGCGGTGTCGGGTGCGGTATTTCTGCGACGGCGCGGTGTTTGGGAGTCGGGAGTTTGTGGATGGCATCTTCAAGGCGCATCGGGATCGCTTTGGGCCGAAGCGTGGGACTGGGGCGCGGCGGTTGCGTGGGGTAGAAACGGAGTTGTTTGCGCTGCGAGATTTGCGGGTGAATGTGTTTGGGTGAGACACCGCGGACACTTCGGTGTTGTGGTGAGAAGGCCTTGGGTATTACCGCGGAACACGCGGAAGGGAGAATGATTGTGGAACAGCTTGTTTTGGAGTGGGGGTTTGTCCGTGGTTCTTCGCGCGGCATGATTCACGGGGGAGCGCATCCGTTCAGGCATCGGTCGTTAGTCCGTTCGAACCGGGATTGCGGAGGGAATTGATTTGGATTTGTGCTTGCAGCGCGCTGGAGGCAGGAGTGCGGTGTTTAGGCTGCTCCCGTGTTCGGGGACCCAGCGCGGCCGAGGTTTTGGGAAGGCGATCGAGGTTCGGGAACCGAAGCTGCAAGAACCTCCTGAGGAACTCGTCGTAGAAATCGTTAATTCAACACGTTGGTTTCGCTTTCAGTTCCTCCGGCCCTTGCTCCTCCTCGGTGGCAGTTGGATGGCTAAAAAGGGACGATGGCTCGGCACGGATCTTCGCAAGGATCCAGCGATAAAGTCATTCTGAAACACTCACCAGATCCATAAAGGATATGCCTCGATCTTCGTCATGCCTTGCTCATCCAGGCCTTTGCGAATCTTCACGCGGTTCCATCGTCCTTTGTAGGATGAATGCTGCGGGCGGTCGGGCTTCCGAAGGCCGGGAGGGATGCCGGCGCTCCCAGGAGTTGAAGCGGCATGAATGCTTTTGGCCTTGGCGCTGGGGGGCCACGGGAGAGGCTCAGGGGAGAGGGGTGGGAAGGTTCTGGGAGGCAGACAGGAATGTCTCCGCTCCTTTCGGAGGCCCTTCGCGATCAAATGATTGGAAGACGGAGCCGTGACGAGCTCGGGCTCATCGTATGTTTGGGATGAGGTGGTGACGCGGTCATGCCTTTCGGGCGGTTGATGCGGCTTTGGGGTCTGGGGGCTTGGATAGCACCTTGAGAGACGCTTGCACCCGTTCCTCGTCTTGGACGTTCAGTTGGCGACCTCCGTATCGTGTCAGGCAGAAACTTTGGGTGATGAGGCCGGTGTGATGGGCGAGGTCAAGATCGCGACGTCGGATGGCCTCCTGGAATTCGTCGGGCGTCTCGCTCCCTTTTCGGTCGATCCCCCGCTGGTGCAGGGCGCGCAGCATTTGGCCGTAGTAATGAGCGACTCGGATTTCAGCGGTTGGAGGTGAGGTTTTGCGGTGCCAGCCTCGCAGTTTGGGTCGGAGCAAGCCGAGACCGATCACGAGGGCGACCGACACCAGGGTGCCGATGAGGGGGCCTTGTTGTGTTGAGACCCAGGCTCCGAAACGTTCCGCGCCTTGAGCCATTCGTGTGAAGAGCTCCCGTTGGCTTCCGCCATCGAAACTCACCACGTTCATGAACCATGCGAGGTCCAAGGCGTCGACCAGATCCCGGAGCTCCACGCCAGTGGAGGGTTGACGAGAGCGCGGGGTGGCGTCGAGTTGGACCCATCCTCGGTCGGGGATGAAGGCTTCGGTCCACGCGTGGGCATCCTTGAAGCGAATGTTGATCCAGCCTGAGAACATACTGCGGTTGCTGGGCAGGTAGCCGATCACCACTCGTGTGGGGATTCCGCGCATTCGCAGGAGCAGGGCGAGGCTTGAGGCATACCGTTCACAGTGTCCGCGTCGTTCCTCCATCAAGAATTGTTCGAGGTGATTGATCCTCTTTAGAACGGGCGAACCCAGTTCGTAGGTGAAGTTGTCACGCAGATACGATTCGAGGGCGCGTGCTTCTTCCAGAGGCGTTCGGGTTCCCGCCAATCGAAGCTCCAACCAGTTTGAAAGTTTGGGGGACATCGGAGGATGATTGGTCATGCGCGTCCATAATCCGGGTGGGATTCGGTCCACGCGCGGCCGGGTGTCCACCCAGTATTCGTAGAGATTGTTGGCCGTGTTCCACATGGCCTCGCACTCGATGGTATTGTGGAAGCTCTGGAGCGGGCGTCGGAAAAACTTTCCTGACAGATGCGAGACGGGTCCTTCGCTGGGCAGCACCCCCCCTAAGAACGCCACTTGCTTCACGCGGACGCGTCGACGATCGGCCTGCTGCAGTTCGTTGGTTGCAATCATTCGGATACCCCGCAACGACGCGCGCGAATCGGGGGTCCATCGGGTGCCATCGAAGTCCACCAGCGCGAACGACCGCAGCAAGCCCAGGTCACGACCTTCGATCTGGAGGATTGTTTTTCCCGATTGAGCCAGCCCGCTGCGGGTGGGATCTAGAACCGAGTCCACCAGATTACCTTCATTGGTATCGGGGGTTCTGCGGGTTTGGAGAGGCGATCCGATAGCCGCTCTCGGAAAACCCAAGAAGACGCTCACCATGATGAGGAACAACGTCGCGTACCCCTTCCAACCCAGGCCTGAGTGGGTTTGCGCTTGGGTGTGCCTGAGACGTTCGAGATGGATTTCCTGGAGCGTCTTGGGGATCAGAAACAGCGCTCCGGCCAGGATGAAGATGAATCGGAAGTCGAGGACAACGGTGCAACCCACTCCGATGTGCACGCAGGCGGCGACCATTGAAAACATCTTTTCGCGGTCGTTGAGCCGACGCGGCATGCGAGTGAGTTGGAGCCAGGTGATACCATGGCCGATGAAGAAGTGGCTGGTTTGACCGGGGAGTTTGCCGAGCGCGTAGCCGGCGATACATCCCAACGTGAGCGCGATCGGATCGAACCATTCGGGGAAAGACCAACCCTTACGAGATGCTGCCGCCGCCATGAACCAGAGACTCAGGTAAACGAAGGGCAGCAGGTAACCATCCCACGTCAGGCTCTGGCACAGGATTCCCAGAAGAATGAACTGATTACGTGCGCTGCCCATGTGTTAGCGTGGTCGGCCCAAGGTTTTTTCGATTAACGCGTAGGCGGATTCCCTCATGGTCTTGGGAAACTCGTGTCCGCAAGCCGGATGTTCGACGATGAGGTTTTCTGGAACCCGGTGCAGTCCGTAGATCTGACGGGCGGCACCGGCGACCCGATCGACGCTTTCCCAGCGGAAATTGGTGTCCCCGATTGGAGCGCTGATCAAGCACGGTCTGGGGGCTAAACTCGCGATTAGTTCGTGAAAATCAAATGGAATATCTCTCACGGCGTAGCGTCCAAGATTCGGCATGTAACGATCCCCGGTCCACCCTTTCACATTACCCCCCATGTAATCGAGGAACGAATCGAGGCCGCAGCTGCTGACGACGACACGAAGCCGATCGTCGAATACGGCGGTGAACACGCTATTGTGCCCCCCTAGTGAGTGTCCGATGGTGGCATAGCGCCCCCGTTTGACGAAGGGCAGGCGATCGAGCAGGTCGAGGCCACGTCGGTTGTCCCAAATAGCCTTCATGGAGGCGCTTTCATATCCGAGCTTGCGCCAATCGGGGGCGTAATTTGCGAGCAGCGGGTAGGCGGGTGCTAGGCACACGAAGCCCCGTCCGACCAATTCCACTCCATACTCGTCATTCGGGCTTTGGCCCAGTCCCACGACCACCTTTTGACCGAGCCCATGCGTTTGATGAAGGCAAAGGATCCCGGGGGCCGATCCCTTGCCCGCCAACAGCCGTTTGGGGATGAGCAGATAGGCGGGGACCCGCGACCCGGGTTCGGAGGCATAAGTCAGGAAACGTCGTACGTAGGTGCCGCAATCGACCTCCTCCTCGACACGAGGGTCCAAATCGCACCGTTTTTCGTCGCCCGGCATTTTGCCCATGACTTGTTCGAGACCTGCCTTCACCTCTTGTCGACGGAGCCCCCATTCCTTTGTGCTGTGCACCGGCCGAGTTTGGCCATCTGGGGTCCGATAGACCAGTAGGTTGTATCGGTCCAATCGGGCAGGGGCAAGGGGCGGGGCTGGTTCTCCCGCCTGTGGAGTGTCGGATGTGCCCAGCAACCAAGCTCCGATAAGAACACTCAGCCACCGAGACAGGTTGGGACGGTGCGCTGCGACGTCCCCGTCCCGCGAAAGCGGGACGGAAGGGGGCTTTGCGTCCAGGAGCGTGGTAGCCTCGGAGGGCTGCGAGACATTTGGCCTCGGAGCGTCCGGCTGACGTCGGACGCGGACGTCCCAGCGGGACGTCCCTACCTCGCCGCCGGACGCTTCGGGGTCTGTCCCCGGCAGCTGGAGGCATCGTCTTGGGTTGTACAGAAGCGGATTGCACGTCGGTTCATGGGGAGGAATCCACATAGGCGAATCAAAGGGTGTTTCTCGGTCTTGGGTCAACCACGACTTGGATCCTCCAGCGGCCACACCCAGTCGCGTCCGATCTGGGGTGTGTAATCTCCCTCTCGATGGCTGGTGGGCGATGGGTCACCTCCCTGATCCTGACCGTCGAACCCCACGGAGTAGACCCGCGTGTCGGAGTCTGAGAACCGAAACCGGAGGGGGCCCCCACCCAGGAGGTCAACCGGTGGGATCGCCCCCAGCCAGGGTCGAAGCTCGGACAAGGCTTTGGGGTGGCGTTTTAGAGAAGTGCGACAGCGCTCCACGGCCACAGCGGCGGTTGCAAGATTTCGGAACGTATCCACCGTGGCCACACGCGAGGCCAGGGATTCCATGCCGGGCAAACCCACGCGAGAAACCCAATAAGACTCGGCAGGGAACCCACGCAATCGATAAGCCACCTCGCGATCCCAAGCCGCGAGGTCGGGCTGCTTCTGAGCCCACGACTCTGTGGTTGCCCCTGACCGCAGGCGTTCCCGGAAGCGCAGGAGCGTGTGCAGAAAGAAGGCTTCATCAGCGTCTCTCCACGCCAGCAGCCACACCTTCGCTTCCCACGAGCTGGGAGGTGACATCCCAGCCGCTCCCAGTCGTGTGGGACGCGACTCGGCGATCCACGTCGTGAGCGCGTCATCGCCGTTCTGACCGCCCGTTCGCAACAATTCGAAAAAATCGACGGTTCGCGAGATTTCAGCGTCGAGAGAGCGCACGACATCCTTTGAAAGCGCGATGGAGTCCAGGCCCTTCTGGATTGGCTCCAGAGTGCCGTCGTCTTCTCCGTGGTCTTGCAGCACGTGCCACGTCGCCCGCGCTGTCAGATCGCAGAGGGCTAGGCTCACCTGCAAATTGGCTAGGCTCGATTCGGCGGAGAGGAATCGGTTTAGCTGGATCAGGTCGATCAACAGCCTGCGGGCTTCTGCGGTTTGTTTTCGGGCCAAGTGCACGTGAATGCTGGCGCAGAGCCATCCTGCGGCACGGATCCTAGGTACGATCTCAAGATCGGATTCTGGGTTTGAGGAGACGGTTCGAGGCCGTTGTGCGGGCGCGTGGGCTAGCGTCTTTCTGAGGTTGGAGAGGGCGGGTTGCCGTTCATCGACGACACGCTCGAGGTCGCGCCAGAGTTCGCGCTCCGCCGCGGCGTTGCCATGTCGAGCGCTTTGCCAGGCCGCACGGGCTACGCCGGGTCGAGTATAACGGAGAGGCTCGATGGTGTTGAACGCTGCGGGAAGATCTGAGCTGAGGGCCAGGAGCGCGGAGCGTGTGGATTCGAACGCAGATTGGGAGGTTGAAGAAGCGGTGTGCTGAGCGTGTGCTTGACCGGTTGCAGCGATCTGGATGCCTGCGGCTTGGACGGCCTTCCTTGCGTTCCGAGCGTCCCGGGCCGCATGCCCCTTGAAGGCCCAAGCCCCGAGCAGGAGGATGGCACACATTCCGATCGGAATGCTAAAGCGGTAAGGATAGGGAGGTTTGCTCATGAGCCAGGACCGATCCATGCGACCCTGGCAGATTGTGCGTGCCTTGGGCGGGGTTGCAAGAGGGGAATCCGGCTCGGCATTGTGACCGCCGCGTGAAGTCCTATCCGTGCGGTTTCCGAGGCTTGAAACGAGGCGCACTGGCTTGTGAGCCCGCACGCGAGGCTCTGATTCACGGCGAGAATAACCACGCAACGGCAGGGATGTCTGCCGTCCCAGGGGCTTGGGAACCGCTAGCAGTTGTTGGGCGTTGTACCAATAGACATTGCCAAGCGAGCGTGGCTTTGGCAGAGAATCATCACGATATGTTGAGTCATCGTCCGAGTTCCTGGTCGCGTCTTGTCGCTTGGTGCCATGTTTTGCCCGTGCTTGCGGGGTTCGCCTTCTTGGGTTGCCAGAAGGAAGCCCCAAAGCCTGTCGTCAGCGCCCCGCCGAAGCCGGCTTGGACCACCCTGTTCTCGTTTCATTCTGCCGGTGGGACGCAGATTTTGGCGGATACGAATGCGGCTTCGCTCCGACGGGTCCTCGAACTCCCGGAGACTGCGGTGCTTCGGTCAAACCTCACGATTAAGCTCGTTTCCGCCGTCACCCCTGTATTTTCGACGCAAATCGACGCCTCGGCATACTCCCCGTTTCTGACTCCACTGCTGGATGATTTAATGACCCGAGAGACGTGGCTTGCACTACGTTTACGTGCGGGCGATCCGGAACCGGTTTGGAACGGTGCCGTGCTGCTTGATAGTGCGAAACTCGCACTTTGGCAGACGAATGTGAGTTCCGTGTTGGGAATGTCGTCAAACACCGTGCGCGGAGTGACTGTTGCCGGGGTGCAGGCTCAGGAGTTTCGACTAGGATCGAAAGCCTTCCGGTTTGCGTCTGTTGGAAACTGGCTACTTTGGACGGCCGGGGTGGGTGAAGAGACCGGGCTCGGGGAGTGGGCTGATACGGTTGCGAAGACGGGTCGCCCGTGCCCGGTAGCCACCGACTATTGGATGAAGGTGGACGCGAACTTTGAGGCCTTGAAGGTCACTCCTCCGCTTCCTTGGCCCACGCCTATCACGCATGGGACAATGACTGTACTGGGACAGAAGGGCCGGGTAACGACTTCGGCTCATGTTACCTTTAAGGACGACCCGGGTTTGAAACTCGAGCCATGGACGATTCCAACCCATGCGGTGCACGACCCGTTGGTGAGTTTTACGGCGGGCCAAGGCTTAGATCTCTGGGCGAGCACCTGGCGATCGCCCACGAACGTTGCCGTGCCGAAATTTGCGAGTCAGTATTACATCTGGGCGAGATCGGATGTTGCCTTTATGACCCTTTTCGCCACACCGATGCCGGAAGCTACGAACGTGCTCCGTTCGGTTTCGCCCGACCTCGCCTCCTTCGTTAACAAGGAGATGGATGGCAAGGGGGCTGGTGGGTTAATGTGGTCGTCCAATCGGACGGAGCTATCCTGGCGTGGGCTGCCCGCGATGATCCCGTATGTCCAGGCCTTCACCGATCCGAGCGGGGAGTTTCTGCACGGTGGATTTTTTCCGGTTTCTACGGCCTTCACCAATCCAGCCCCGGCGGAGCTCTTGGGGCAGGTCGCAGGGCGCACGAACTTGGTTTACTACGATTGGGAGATCACCGAGGAGCGGCTCGCGCATTGGTCGCAGATGTTTCAGTTTCTCTCCTTGGTCTCGATGAAGCCCAAATTTGATCCCACCTCGGCGGCTCAAGCCTGGCTGAAGGCCGTGGCTCCGGTGCTCGGGAACGTCATCACGGAGGTGACCCGGGAGTCTGCGCGCGAATTTAAGATGATCCGGCGTTCGGAGTCGGGCTTCACGGGCATTGAATTGAACTTTTTGGCGCAGTGGTTTGAAGAGACGAACTTTCCTTTTGCTTCGTTGCGTTTGCCCTTTGAACCGGTTGGATTTGCTCTGCCGCCGCCCCGCCCTTCGAGGGGGACCAATCGGGTCAGGGCCGCGACACCACCCAGCCCCGGAGGGCCGGTCTTAACGCCTTCAGCGCTGCCGGTGGTTCCGGTTCCGGTGCCTCCAGATGCAAAGTGATAAGGCACCGATCACCCTCCTAGACTCGATTCTACACGAAGGATGTCATGCTAAAATTAGGCGTTAACATCGATCATGTTGCCACTCTTCGGGAGGCGCGATACCGCGGCTTGGACCGAGGTGAGCCGGATCCCATACAGGCGGCGATCACGTGTGTGGCTGCGGGAGCCCACGGCATTACGGCCCACCTTCGCGAAGATCGACGTCACATCCTCGACCGTGATGTCTTTGCCCTCCGGCGAGCCCTTCAGGTGCGGTTCAATCTCGAGATGGCGGTGGCTCCGGAGATCGTCGAGATCGCTTTGCGTGTGAAGCCTGAGATCGTTTGCCTCGTGCCAGAAAAGCGAACCGAGGTGACGACGGAGGGTGGATTGGACGTGCTGGGCACTTTCGAGACACTTGCTCCGGCAGTCGATCGGCTGTTGAAGGCGGGGATCGAGGTCAGCCTTTTCATCGCTCCGGATCCCGCGCAGATTGAGGCTTCGGCTCGGGTTGGTGCCCAGTTTATCGAACTCCACACGGGGCGTTTCGCGGAAGAATTTGATCGTCCCGAGTCGCGGGCACATGAGTTGGCGCGATTGGTTGAGGGGTCTCGACTGGCGAAATCGCTTGGACTGCGGGTGAACGCGGGCCACGGTTTGAACTATCACAACCTCACCAGTCTGTTTGAGGTGCCTTATTTGGAGGAGTTAAACATCGGCCACAGCATTGTCAGTCGCGCGGTTTTTTCGGGCATGGACCAAGCGGTTCGGGACATGTTGAAACTGATGGCCGGCTATCCGACGCAGTAAGGGTTTGGTGGATCGACTGGGTGGCGATTGAGAGAGTGTGTGCCACAAGACTTGCTCGGAACCATTTCCGATCCTACCCTGTGACGGTGATGACGATGCATAGCTCATTATTTCCTCGTTTTTCCCCGGGATTGGCGCTTGACGGTGGGACCCTCCGGATCTGGCTTTCGCTGGCCCTCGTCTTTGGTCTGATATTCGGCGAACTCGCTGCGGCCACTCCATCCTCAGGACTGGTTGAATCGCCTGCCAAGTCGAGTTCGACGGACAAAGCCAGTCTCCCTGGGGCACAGATTGCCCAGACTCTCTCGCTGGTCACCGGGATCGCGATCTCGCCGCTTCTGGGGGTAAGCGCGGTGGGCGCGTGGAAATACTTTGGGGCCAAGAGTGAGGAGCGCCCGGGGTTACCGTGGTTCTCGAACCCACTTTTCTGGATTCCTGCTCTGGGGCTTGTGGGGTTGTGCTTCCTGAAGGACACGCTTGGGCCTGCGGTTCCGACTGCGCTCAAGAAACCGTTCGATTTGGCGGAGGTGTTTGAAAACAAGGTGAGTGCATTGGTTGCCACCGGGGCGTTCATCCCTGTGGTGACGAGCCTGTTTAAGGCGTGGGTTCCTTCCGATGCGAGCTTGGACACCTCGGGGTTTGCCTTTGTGCAGTTTGCTTCGATTTGGGGTTACGTCATGATGCCCTTCGCGTTTGCAGCGTTTTGTGTGGTGTGGTTGGTCTCGCACACGATCCAAATCCTGATCTTGGTGAGCCCGTTTGCGACGGTGGATGCAGCGCTCAAGGCCTTTCGGGCGTTTTTGCTTTCGACCGTCACGGCCACCTCATTCGCAAACTCCTACGTGGGGGCCATCTGGTCGCTGGTTCTTATTGGGATCTGTTACTTTCTCGCGGGTTGGGCTTTCCGGACCACGGTCTTCGGCACGGTCGTCGCTTGGGAGTTGGTGACAGGCAGGAAGCATCGATTTGAACCCTCTGCAACCGAGAACGCGATGTTTCTGGCCCGTCCGGTGGAGGATGCTCCGATCCGAACGTATGGGTATCTGTCCCGGGATTCCGACGGGGTATTCACCTTTCGTTATCGACCTTGGATGATTTTGGCGGAGCGCTCGATTGCGCTACCTAAGGCGCGCTATGCGATTGGCCGGGGCCTGCTGCACTCAGAGGTTATTGAACTTCAGGGGGACGACAACCAGTCTCTATTCTTCTTGCCCCCGCGCTATCGTGATCACGAGGAAGCCTTGGCCAAGATTTATGGCCTTGGTCCGGTTGAAGACATTGGTTTGGTGAAGGGATTCAACGCGATTTGGAGTTGGCTCAAGAGCCTGTTTGGTGCCGGCACCCAAGCCGCGTAGGTGGGTTCTGGTTTCGTCGGCAGTGCGACGGAAACCTTGGAAAGGGACGGGCCGTTGGTCATTTGGCTGCCCGCCAACGTTTGGAGGAGATTGGAAGATAATGAGTTCAAACCACGATTTTTCGGATTCGGCTTTGGTGTTGGTCGGGCATGGGTCGACCCTCAATGCGGATTCTTCGGCACCGACTTACCAGCACGCGGACGAATTGCGACGTCGAGGGTGTTTCGCTCAGGTCCTGGAATGCTTTTGGAAGCTTGAGCCATCGATTTGCGGGGTGCTCAGGGGTGTGAAGAGGTCGCGGGTATTTGTTGTGCCGCTGTTTATTAGCGAGGGGTACTTTACGGAGCAGGTCATTCCGCGCGAGTTAGGCCTCTGTGTGAATGGTCAGACGAACTTCTCTCGTATTCAACAGATCCAGGGGCGGGCGGTGCACTACTGCGGGCCCGTTGGGACTCATGAGAGCATGACGGAGGTGATCCTATCCCGCGCCCGAGAGGTTGTTGCGATGCACCCCTTTCCTCGGGCTCCCAAGCCGGCTGAGACGACCCTTTTCATTGCGGGACATGGGACGACGAACAACGAGAACTCGCGCAAGGCGATCGAACGTCAAGTGGACTGGATTCGAGAGCGAGGCCTGTATGCACAAGTCCACCCGCTTTTCATGGAGGAAGACCCTCGTATTCAGGAATGCTACACCCTCTCGCGGACTCGAAACGTGGTCGTGACGCCATTCTTCATCAGCGATGGGCTCCACTCCTACGAAGATATCCCAATGATGCTAGGTGAGCCCGAGTCGGTCGTCCGTGAACGTTTGAAACAAGGCCAACCCACTTGGCGAAATCCCACCGAGAGGAAGGAACGATTGGTTTGGTATAGTGCCAGCATTGGCAATGAACCGCACATCGCTGATGTGATCCTGGAGCGCGTTCGGCAGTCGGCTAGCGAAGGTCAGGGGGCGGTTCCTTGAGTTCGGGAAGTCGAGAGGCATCGGCGAGGGCCCGTTTGACGGTCTTGTATGAGGACGACGTTCTTTTGGTGGTGAACAAGCCCGCTGGGCTGGTTTGTCACCCGACCAAAGGAGATGAATTCTCGAGCCTTATCTCCCGGGTGCGGCTTTACTTGGGATCGGAGAGACCGGCGCATTTGGTGAATCGTTTGGATCGTGAGACGGGAGGGCTTGTACTCGTGGCCAAAGAGGCCGGAGCGGCCGGTGAACTGGGGCGGTTGATGGAGCATCGGACGGTTTCGAAACGATATCTTACCATCGTTCACGGTGAGTTGAACGTCCTCACAGGCGTGATCCGTGAGCCCCTCGGCAAAGCGCTGGCGAGCGAAGTCGTGATCAAGGATGCGGTGCGGGAAGGGGGTGTTCCGGCCGAAACCGAGTTTCGCGTTCTGGGAACATGGAATGTGGATCGCCCCCTCGCGACGGAGGAGTGTCGAGCTCTGGCCCTTTTTGGGGCCCAGTTTGGGGTGGCGGCGACTCGTGTCTTCGGGAGTGAGTCGTGGTGCCAATCGTTGGTTGGGCGAAATTTTTCACTGCTCGAAGTGCACCCTCGGTCGGGTCGAAAACACCAGATTCGCATCCATTGCGCGCATTTGGGTCACCCCATTGTTGGGGATAAGATTTATGGTCCCAACGAGAGGCACTATCTGGATTTTGTGAGGGATTGCTTGTCGGAGGGCGGATGGATGGAGCTGATGCTTCCATGCCAGGCTCTGCAGGCGGTTGAGCTTCGGTTGGAATGGCGGGGGCGGCAATGGGTTTTTTCGACCGTGCCGGAACCATGGTTTCAGGAGTTTATTCCAGAGCCCCTTCGGAATCAGGAGGTGAGAGGGGGTGGCAAGGGAATAGCGGGGAATCGAGAGGAGTGAACGTATGGATTGCGATCGAGGAAATACGATGAGGGCCATGGTCTATCGGGGCGTCAATGATTTGCGCATGGAGACGCTCCCGATACCCCAGCCCGGTGCCGATGAGTTGCTGGTGAAGGTGGGCGTTTGCGGGGTGTGCCCTACCGACATCAAGAAAATTCAGACCGGATCCGTAACGGCACCGAGGGTTTTTGGCCACGAGACCGCCGGGGTGATTGCTGAGGTTGGATCTGGGGTGGTTGGCTTTGCGGTAGGGGAACGGGTTGCGTTACACCACCATGTGCCCTGTTTGAGCTGCCATTACTGTCGACACCGGAGCTACGCGCAGTGTGCGACCTATAAGCGGACCGGGATCACGGCGGGGTTTGAGCCATCGGGAGGAGGGTTTGCTGAGTACGTGCGTGTGCTTCCGTTTGTGTTTGGAGGGGTGGTGCGGATTCCTGGTGGCAACAGCTTCGAGGAGGGAGCGATGTTGGAGCCTGTGAATACGGTATTGAAAGGAGTTGAGCGCATGGGGCTGCAGGCTGGAGATCGAGTGTGGGTCGCGGGGTTGGGGCCGGTGGGGTTGATGTTTACGAGGGTGCTGACTTTGGCGGGTGTTGAAGTGGTGGGTTCGGACCTTCTCAAAGAACGTATGCACCGGGCTCGGGTGTTGGGAGCGGTGGAGGTGATTGATGCGGCGTCGATGGATTTTCGGCCGCACCTTTTGGACTGGGCGCGGGGGGGATTTGATGCGGCGGTATTGGCGGTGCCGGTGAATGAGCTTGTGGGGCAGGCCATGGAGGCGGTGCGAGGGGGAGGCCGTGCCTTGCTCTTCGCGCATACACAGCTGGGCGCGGGAGTGCCGGTGGATCTGGGTGTCGTGTGCGCGCAGGAAAAGGATCTGATTGGGAGTTACTCGTCGGACTTTACATTGCAGGAGAGATCGGCGGAGTTGGTGTTTTCGAGGCGATTGGATGTGCGATCTCTGATTAGTCATCGGTTTGGATTGGAGCAGGCAGTTGAGGCGATAGATGTGGCGTCGAGGCCTGGGGCGGACACATTAAAAGTGATTGTCAGGGCGAGCGGGGAGGAGTAAGGAATGAGTGTTAGGCGCGTGTTTGCCTGGAAAAATACGGACCGAGTTGAAGGGTTGAGAGGATCGACTTTAACAACTTGGTTTCGGCGGAAAAATTTATTGACACTCGCGCTGCTTTTTGAAAGATTGGGCGCACACACGGAACACAACTAATAACAATGAGAACAAAAACACTACTTCTTACGGCTGCATTAGTCGCAGCGGGTGTGGCCACCTCAATGGCTCAGTCTGTTTTCTCGGTCAACGCTGTTGGCTATGTGAATGTGGATGTCCCCCAGGGCTTCTCCATCATTGCTAACCCACTTGACGCGGGAGCGGGCAACAATACGGTTTCCAAGCTTCTGGCCAGCGTTCCAGACGGTACCTCGGTTTACAAGTTTGTGAATGGTGCTTACAGCGTGAACACGCTGGACCTCGGCGAGTGGACTCTTCCGAATGACACTTTGGCTCCTGGCGAAGGTGCGTTCATTCGTAGTCCTTCTGCTACCAAAGTCACTTTCGTTGGTGAAGTCATGCAGGGCAGTCTCTCGAATCCTATTCCTGCTGGTTTCTCGATCAAGAGCTCCCAAGTTCCTCAGGCTGGCAAGATTGACACTGATCTGGGTTTCCCTGCTCAAGACGGCGACACCATCTATCAGTTCAATAATGCCAAGAACAGCTATGATGTTCATACCTTGGACTTGGGTGAATGGTCTGGTGGAACTCCCACCCCGAAAGTTGGTGAAGGCTTCTTCGTGAAAGTTGCGAAGGCCACTAACTGGACACGGACATTCTCCGTCAACAACTAAGCCCCGAAACGGAACGTTAAAATACAAAACAATATGAAGAAATTCCTAGCAATTGCTGCGGTTGTCGCTGCGACTATCGCTGCTCAAGCACAAGGCACGGTCAATTTTGCGAACCGTGTTCCGAGCTCTGGTATTGATGCCAAGGTTCTTGGCACGGACGGCACGGCTCTCTCTGGCGCTGGCTTTATGGCTCAGCTCTACGTGGGTGCGAATGCGAGCAGCTTGAGTGCTGTTGGATCCCCTGTTCCGTTCCGGACGGGCGCTGCTGCTGGTTACATCTCCGCGAGCACGATCACCACGGGTATTGCTCCTGGTGCTGCTAGCGCTGCGGTTCGCGCTTGGGACGCCTCCACGGGTGCATCCTATGAAGCCGCCACGGTCAAGGGTAGCTCCGCTGTTCTCTCCATCGTTCTCGGTGGCGCTGGCAGCCCTCCTTCCCTCCCTGGTGACCTGACTGGTTTGACTGGTTTCAGCCTCACCGGTTCTGCTCCTGTCGGCAACGTTCCTGAGCCTTCCACGATCGCTCTCGGCGTTATCGGCGCTGGCGCACTGTTCCTCCGTCGCCGCAAGTAATTTGGATTAGTGTGTTCTCATTAAGCCGTCCGAAAGGGCGGCTTTTTTTTGTACTCATGCAGGCGTGAGTGTTGGCGTTTTAGCTACCGTGTTGGGCGGTTGAAATCGGTAGTACTCGCGACTGGAATTCACGAAAGTCTTCCTGAATCTAGGGTGGTGCGGCTGGGGGAGACTGGGCACACGTTTAGCCTTTCCAGAGGCGGTTCGAAGCCTTGGAAGCGTCAGTTCATACAACGGTGATGGACGGAGGAGGTAGGCGAGGGGGCATTTAGAGAACTGGATGGGGCGTTGTAGGATCGCCGCAGAACAGTTCAAGGTCGGTGCAGTGACTATCGCTTTCGAACCTCAGGCGGGGAGGGACACATAGCTGCGTTTTTTAGGGGGTCGATACGATCGCTACCACTTCCTTCAGGAAATGGTTTGACAGCAAGGGGATATTCTTTTATTTCGCATGAGGATTTTCGAGGGATGGCGCGTTCGTCTATCAGTTAGGACGCGGCCCTCTCAAGGCTGAAAGACGGGTGCGATTCCCGTACGCGCTACCATACTCGAAAACCGGCTTATCACGGCTGCCTTGGGAGCTGTCTCGATTCAAACTTCGTTCATTGGCCGGTGTGGTCTTATTGCCTCCTGTGAAACCGTTCCAAATCATTTTCAATCCCGTTAGCGCTGCTGAGCTCTCGAAGATGCCCAAGGAGTTACAGCTCTATATCCTTGGAGAATTTCGTGGGCTTCCTCAGGAGGTGCTTCACACGGAC